>JAABUM010000033.1_pt1 | contig 390517 bp, 212 predicted proteins | sample 5559161 | NCBI WGS metagenome assembly JAABUM01 (sample SAMN10711868, study PRJNA513369) | rock metagenome | isolation source: Antarctica rocks | place: Antarctica: Victoria Land, Siegfried Peak nord
TATAGGGTAAATAAATAAATAAATACCCTACGCCTAGGCTTATAACCTATTAAAATAGGTAGAATAGTAATAGTTATTATATTACTAGTTATATAGGTAGAGAGAGATAGGATATATAAGATACTAATATAGGTACTAGCGCGCGTCTAGTACGCGGCTAGTCTAATTAATCATATCCTATTTTAATATATTTTAATACTTAGTAGCTATTATCTTTAATAGGACTTTATTAGATAATTAAGACCTACTCTTTAAACCTTTATATAATCTTAATCTTAGATACGCTAATAGTATATTTACTTATATTATTAATACTTCTCTTAAGAAGGTCTTTATTAAAAATAATATTAATAAGGATATCTTTATTCCTAGGAAGGTAAGACTAAGTACTATAAAAGAGTTTAATTATAATAGATATTTTATAATTAATACTTACTATTCTAGCCTTATAACTAGTAGTTATTATGTCACGTAGCTAGAATAGCTAGATAGCTTGGAGAATGGAAGCCTTCCGTAGGTAGGTTTTATGCCTGCGGGAAGCTTCTCTTCTCTATTAATTAATTATATATATATAAAATTAGAATAGGTCTATTAGCTACCTTAATAATAGTAGTAATACCTTTATTTTACGCTTAAGTAACTAATATCTCTTTAGATACTATATAAAGTAACCGTCTAATATAGACTAATACTATTTTTATAATACTAGATCTAATCTCCTCTAAGACCTATTAAAGACTTCCGCTATACTTATTAGGTCTATAGCTATAATAGTATTTTACTCTATTATCTAATAAGGCCCTTAATAGCCTACTAAGCTATTATAGTATAATAAAATTATCTATTAAAGGCTTTAGTAACTAGGACTACTAAGTCTACTAAGTCCTTAGTTAGAGAAATTATTAGGGATTTATATTAAGGCTTACCTAATTTACCGCTCTTTCCCTACCTTTTTAATATTCCGTTATTATAGCTCCTTAAATTAATTAGGAGATTACTATTCTTACCTTTTAATTAGATAAATTTATATAGATAGGGTATATTTTTACCTTAGTTATTAATAACGCCGCTTACTATATTATTTCCTTAATTATAAAGGATACCTTAAGGCCTGCTAAACTAACTTAGGAAGCCTCTACTAGGTAAGGAGGTACTTATTCTAGATTTATGTTATTAGAGGTTAGTCTTCTTAGAAACTCTACGCTATCTTAGCCTTAAGACTAGGTAATTAATAAGCCCGTATTATAAAAGGTTATATGTAAGTTTAATAAGGGAATAGAAGCCTCTTATAAGCTACTTAATAATCCGCCCTTACTAGGTATATTATCTTCGTAATAAACCGGTATTACGTCGTCCTATAATAGTACTACTACTACTAGGTAGATATCTATTAAAGAAGCTATTTATGAAAGACCTATTAGCCTAGAGCCTAACCCTTCTAGTAGTATAGTAAATGTTACTATTAACGCTACTATATAAGTAGCTATTAATACTAGTATGTAAGCAGCTATTAATACTGGGATAGTATAGTATATACGTGAAAACCCACCTTAATAAGGACCTTCTAGACTACCTGGGCCGCTAGGCCTATATAGCTAGGTAGGCTAGGTAGGCTAGGTAGGCTAGGTAGGCTAGCCTAGCTAGCCGGGTTAACTAGGATAATCTAGTGCTAATACTAAAGGTAGAGAATATTAAGGATCTTAATAGAATCTAGGAGACCTTAGCTACTTTAACCTTATATAATAGGGACTCTTTTAATTTATATAGATTAATTGATTAAGAAAGCTATTAAGGCTATTAAGAATAATAAAGTATTAGGGAGGCGGAAGTATTCCGCTATTACTAAGCGAAATATATAAAGTAGAGTAGATTCTATGTTAGTATACTAGTAAAATAAAAAAAAAGTAAATAACCTTATTTACTAGGACCTATTAGTAAATTATAGTTAGTAATAATATCGGTAGCTATCTATCCTTATATACCTTTACTAATTTACCGGCCTTAGATAAATCCGTGAGGTTATATTATAAATTATCCTTATTATTATAACTAACCTATTTAACTAAGTACTAAGTCTTTCCTCTTAAATACCTTTTATCTAGTAATCTCTTAATTTCATACTTATCCCTATAAATAGCCCTATCCTTAGGGGTAATAGGTAGAGGCCTATTACTAAAAGTTTTATTATATAGATCTACCCCTTCTACTTTTAGCTCGAGCTATACTACTAATACTACTAGCTATATATATATTATAGGGGGTAGCTTAAGCTAATAGGCGAGTAATCCTACCTTTTATAAAATCTTAAATAGGCTGGTATATTATTATAAGAGTTTCCTATTAGAGACGCTAGGGATCTTATATCCCTTATATAAATAGAGGAAGACTTTATTATTTTCTTTAAATTATAGACTTTTATACTTACTATTATACTAGGATTTTATTATAGTATTATTAAAGGCTATTATATCTTCCGCCTATTCCTTATAAGTAAGTTATAAGCTACTAAAGGCTTTTATAAAGATATTACTAATTATAAGTTTATCTATACTATTATTTACCTTAAAACTATAATAGAGCTTATTAGAAGTATATCCTATAATAATAGGGGAGTTATTAAGGTTAGCCTAAATATATAGGAGTATATAATCCTATTAATTCTAGGTATCTAGATAGTAGGTAAGGTAGAATTATATAATAATTTCTATAATCTAATTAGTACGCTCGCTCTATCTATTAATTTATAAATAATATACTATAAATATAAGAAATTTAACTCTAAGGCGCTTAAAGATCTCTTATTAAAAGTTTAATATAAATTAAGGGTCTTAATTACTAATAATATTATATAGAATACCCTAGTTATATAATAGTAAAGATAAAATTATAACTTAGGCCTACTAGGGGGCTTTCTAAGTATTAATACTAGGTATAAGAAGGACCTTCTTTAAGAACTTATAAGTAATTATTAGTAGGTAATTTATACCTAATAGGGTAGTAAGTAGGGTAACTATAAAGTCTATTATAATTATATAAAATAGTATAGGCGGTATTAGTATAAGGACCTATTCCCTATATAGTAGATATCTTCTTATCTAATTAAGTTAGTACTAAGGGTAGTAGCTAATATAGGCTTAAAGGTTCTTAGCTAGATATCTAATATATACTATATAAGAAAGTTAATTATAATATCTATAATAACTACTATAATTAGAAAAGTTATAAGCTTATTTAAATAAGTCTTTCTTTATAATAGGAGGAATATATAATTATTACCTTTTCTCGCTATTAATATAAAAAATAAGCCTATCCTTAAGAATAAATAATATCCTAGGTTTATTATATTCTAAAATTATATCTAGATTACTATTTATAGGAGGCTTTAATTTATAAAGGATCTTTTATTATTACTTATTATTTTAATAGCCCGTTTATAATTAAGATTTAAAATCCTCTATTATTTTTATATTTATTATATAGTAGATAATAGTGTTATTAAAGTCTTTAATATTATGGAGAAGATTATTAGTTAAAGTAAGGAGAATATAAAGGATTTTATATAATAAATTAGAGTTCTTAATAGAGTTAGTTATTTAAAGTCTTAATAGTATATTAGGAATTATATTTAATTTCCTAGATTTATAATATAATTCTAAGTTAAATAAAGAAAGGTATTAAGAAGCTTATATAAGTTAGAGATTTAATTTATTTATACTTATAATCCTTAATATTAATTATTTTAATATTAAGATTATAGTAGAATAATTAGTATAAATAATTATAAGTAGTTATAAATTTAATTTAATTATATATTAAACCTTCCTAATAACCTATATAATACTAGTAATTTCTAATTTAATAGGCTAATAGTTCTTCTTTATATTATTAAGATAGTAACTAAAAAATATAATAGGTTATATATTAGTCCTTATAAAAGGCTTTAATAATTATATAGGATCTCCCTTTATATAGTATATAATAGCCGTAAATCCTACTACTTTTAAGGTATCTAGATTTATATATAGAAACCTATTATAATTATAATAAATAAGAAATTAGGGAGTCTTAAAAGCCTCTTATAAATCCTTAAAAGTATTAAGCTCCTCTTATATAAGTTTATAAAAATTTACCCTAATTACCTTCCTTTTTTATATATAACCCTTTATACCTATATTAAGGCCTTTATTAAGGACTACCTTTCTCTTTTATAAGGGGTCTACCCTTTATATATATCTCTTAATTAATAAATAGAGCTAACTAGTTAGTCTAAGAAATATTTCTAGGTTAGCTAGGTTTTATAGAAATTATAATAAGGTAATAGCCGCGATTTTCTCTTTTATTATAAATATCCCTAGGCCGTTAATATACTAGCCTATTAGGGTAATAGAGGGGTAGCTAATATATAACTTTAATAATAATAGGCTTATATACTTCTACTAGAATAGATTAAAGACCTTATATAAGTAAATAATATTATTATTAATATAAGCCTTAATAAATACCTAGTATTACTAGAGAATAGTATTAGTCTATTATTAAATATATAAAGGCGAGCCCTTATAACTTATAAGGGCTATTAAAGATTACTCCTAGCTATAATAGCTTATAATTATAAGCTTATAATAGTCCTTAACCTAGACGCGGAACTAATAAAACTATCTTATAATATTAATAACTATTATATATTAATAACCCTATATTAATACTATTATACTAACTTATAAGGGGAGTAGATATATATTATTATTTATAATTTTATTAAGCTCTTATATATTAATTATAATATAGCCTTTTCGCCTAGTAAGAGTATTATATTAAATTATAAAGTAGAGATAGTTAAATAGGGTTAGCTAACCTAATTATATAAGTTTTCCCTAGGCTTAAAGCTTATTAAAGGTCTTATTAATAATATCTTTATCCTTTTACTTAAGTAGATATACTTATATAGGTTTAGATAATATATTTAACTTTAATAGAATTAATATTTATTATTCTTCTAAGATATTAACTATATCCCTATTATTTATAAAAAGATCTTAGTATAATTTTATAATTTTAGTTAGTTAATTTATAATATATATTTCTTTATAAATTCTAACTCTATTCTTAAGAGTATTCTTAAGACTAGGGTTAATAATAGTATTTAACTTTATAGAAAGAGCCTAATTAATAGATATAATAGATATTATAAATATTATAAGAGCCTTCTTATTAATTATAATTAATAAGGATATAGCTAATATAGCTAATATAATAGCTATTATAATAATTTTAATATATTACCCTTCTAACTATTATATTAATAGCTAGTTATAAGGCTAGAGTAGTATATATTAACTATAAAATATCTATTATAATTAAACTCTTTTATAATCCTTAATCTTACCTTTCTAGGAATAATAATATCCTTATTAATATTATTTTTAATAAAGACCTTCTTAATAAAAGTATTAATAATATAAGTAAATATACTACTAGTATACCTAAGATAGAGATTATAAGAGGGCTTAAAGAGAAGGTCTTAATTATCTAATAAAGTCCTATTAAAGATAACGGCTACCAAGGCGGTAGTCTTTATAGGAGTTAAGAATTTTTTCTTATTCTTAATTACTTATTTTACTAGTAAAGAGTAAATTTAAGTACTTATTAGGATTTTAATATTTTAATAGCTATTAATAATAATTTATTACTTTATAAAATCTAATATTATAGCTTCTAGAGTAAGAAAATTAGCTCTTATAAGTATTTTAGCCTTAAGATTATTTATAATATAAATTTCCCTAGTAATACTTATAACTACGGGCTTATTATTATTAATAAAGCCTTAAAGGAAGAAAGTTATAATAGTAAATTTATTAGAATGATAAATTTTAAACTTAAGACCCCTAATAAGAATACTAGTAGGTATAGTTTTAATTTCTATACTTATAGGGATAAAAGTTATATTTATAATTAATATTATATATCCTAGATTAGAATAGACTTTAATATCTTTATTATTAGTAGTCTACCTAATAGTTATAATAGTATAATAATAGTTCTTAAAAGTATAGCCTATCCCTTATATATCTACTATTAATAAAATAATTATAATAAGATCGTTTATAAAGTAACTTATTAAGTTAGTATTTACTAGAGTATTTATAACTAGTAGATTAATTATAAAAGGCTTTAAGATAACTATAAAAGGCTTTAATAAGGTAGCCTTCTAGTATTAATTATAAAGATAATTAAAGAGTTTATTCTTTAATAGGAATCTTAGTTAGTAGTAATAATATTTATAATCTAATAAAGAAATAGTTATAAAGAAATAGTTTCTAAGGTTATAACTATCCTTAATATCTTCTATTATTAATACTTAATAATATTATAAGGTTTCTTCCTAGGATAATTTATAAGAACCTTCCTAGTAGAAGTTAGAGGGCTTATAAGTGAAATCTTAATATAGACCTTCCTATTTATAACTTTAAGGGCTTTAAGAAGGCTATCCCTTAGAGGCTTCCTTAATAGTAGCCTAGTAGACTTATAAAGGTCTTAAAGGCTATTACTATTATTCCCCTTATGATTTAAAGGGAAAGTAATTTCTTTAATTCTAATTCTAGTTTTAATTTTAATTCCCCTAGTATTAAGGACCTTATTAGGGTTACCTATTAAATAAATTAGACCCGTTTAATAGGGCTAGTACTATTATTTAAAGTCCTATAAGTTATACTAGGAGGGTATAAGTATTTACGCCTTAGTTACCTTATTAATAGCCTTAATAGGGTTAATAGCCTAGTAGAGGCTTCTAATATTAATAGTAAGTATTATTATTATTTTATAACTATAGTTAAGGTAGTAGTAACCGCTAGGAAGGCTATTAAGATTAAGACTAAAATTAAGACTAAGAAGGTTAAAATAGAGATTAATACCTACTACGCTATTTTTACTAAGATAGCTAATAAGATTTTAAGTATTAAGATATATAATTCTACTATTAATACTTCCTATAATCTAATAAGGTAAGGAACTTATTATAATTAATATTATTACTAGGTTTAGGGATATTACGCTAGAATTCTATATTAAGATTATATTAGATAAGAAGAATATAATCCTTTTTAACCTTAATCTCTAAATCCTTAGCTACTCTTATAATAGTTTAAGAGTACTCTTAAGGCTCTCTCTATTAAGAAGTATCTTATATAGTATACTTCTTATAAATTAGCGTACTTATATTAATATAGCGTAGGGCCTTTTATTATTATATTAATAGATAATACTATTTATTAATATTATAAGTAATAAAATATTTATTACCTTCTCTAAGCTTAGTAGTATACTATCCCTAGGTAGTTTTTTAGAGATATAATTAAAGGTTTATATAGATAATAGTATTACCCCTTACTTAAATAATATCCTTAATATAATTTATAAATATATAAATATTATAGAAATAGGTAGTCTTACTAGTATATTTAATATTAGAGGCGGTATTTATAGATTTACTATAATAAAAGGGATTAAAATATCTAACATTATTAGAATTAAAGCGGGGAGTACTATTATTATTAAAAGGTACTCTAGGAGGTATATTAGGATTTATAGATCCTAGCGCTAGTAATAGGCCTAGTAGTATAATACTAGTAATTATTTCTTATAACTTAGTATACTAAGCCTTAGTAAAGCCTATATTCTTACCTATAACTAGATATTATACTAATCTAATAGGCTATTTATATATATCTTCTTTAATAGAAGTCCTATAAGTTATAAGATTAATACTAGAATTTAGCGGCGTAATACTTAATATTACTAAGGGTAACTTAATATTAAATAGAGCGAGAGTAGAAGATAAAATAGTAGGTATTTTAACTAATAGGAATCTCTTAGGACTATTCCTAGTTAATAGTAGCTAATACTTTATAAAATATAATAAGAGTTATAAGAGACTTTAATAATACTTAATACTCTTAATAAGATATTTAACTACCTTTTAAAAGGCGGGGCTATTAGTAGCCTAATTAAATAGATAGAAGGGTAGTTTTATTAAGGTAGTATATAAATTACTTAATTTAGGGATTCCTAATTATAGGAAATACTTATAATAAGTAATAATATAATTAATATAATACTTAATAGTCTTATAAGGACTAGTTAGGAATACGGTACTACTATCGACGTGGCGTCTATAGTGCGTAGTAGTACTACGCTACCCCTTTACCTATAGTATATAAAGGAGGGAATTCCCCTGAAGGGAAGGGTAACGATTAATCTTACTATTAATAAGAATAGAGAGTTCTATATATATATATATACGCCCCGTTTATAGTACTTAATAGCTACGTTATTACGTAGTACCCTTATATTCTAATTACTCTACCCTATTTAGGGGTAGTAGCCTAACTATTAATAAGATAAGTAGAGAAGGGTTATTACGGGCGTAAGGTAAAAAGGTTAGTTAACTAGCGTAGATAACCTACCTAAATATAAGGGATTAAGCTTATAAAGAAAGTAAGTCTTAAGAATTAATTAATAAATTAATAATAGATATATTATAATTATAACTAATTATCTAGGGGGTAGCTACTAGGCGTATAAACCTAGTCCCTACTACCTAAAACCTAAGAAGTACTATTATAAAGGATATAAGAACTTAAAGAAGAAATCTTTAAGAGGTAGTAGATATAAGATCTATAATAATATTTATAAGAATTAGAGCGGGAAATATATATTAATAATACCGCTTAAGCGGGTTATTAATATTACCTATTATTAATAGAAGAATTAGAATTAAAGTATTTTTAATATAGAACTTATATTCTTAGGTTATAAGACTTATATATATATAATAGGAAGTTAATATAAAAATATTAAGAATAATTTAATAATATAGTTAATATAATTAAAATAAGTATAACCTATTTTCTTAATAACTTTATAAAAATCTAATACGCGTTATAATATATAGCCCTAGACCTTAAGGCTATATAACGTAAGTATATAAAGGATATATTAAAGGATAAATAGTCCTAGGAATACTTTAATAGTTTCTTGATAAATTAACTAAAAGATCCTTAAAATTAATATTTAATAATTAATAAATACTACTTAGAAGTTAAGTAAAAGGAATATTAAAAGATTATAGACTTTATAAATTACCTTATAAAGTTAGAAAGATAACTTAAGTTATTAATAAAGTATATACTTTATAATAACCTTTTAAATAAGTTATATAAGGATCTCTATAATTAACTTATAATATAACCTAATATCCTAGAGATAAGGGATACTCTTATTATATTAATAATCTAATTAGAGCCTTATTTAATACTACTTATATATAAAGATTAAAGGGATAATACTCCTACTAGGGGTTAATATCCTTAAAGAGGGAGAGGAAATTTCTAAGGGTAAAGAGATAATAGCCTATATATAAAGTAAGAAGGGTAGAGCGGTATTAGGGTATTATTATACCTTCCTTAAAGGCCTAAGCCTAACCTCTCTACTATTAAGTATTATAATTATTAAAAAAGGGATATATAATTAAAGATTATTAAAGTATAAAATTAATAGTTATAAGTATTATAACTAATAAGCCTATAACTAATAAGATATCTAATAATAAGCTAGCTAAGAGAAGCTTAAATTTAAAAAACCCTTAAGTACTATAATTATATCTACTATTATAATATAAGGGAAGAAGTAGATATAATAACTTATTATTATAATATAAGTAGAGCTTAAGAGCTTATAAAGAGAATTTATTATATTAATTAACTTTAGAGTAGATATTAATTATATTAATATATACTTAATAAAGGAGTAGGATTAAGAAATAGATTTAAGCTCTAGTAATACCTTATATAATAGAGTTAAGAACCTAATATTATTACTAGGTTCTTATATAAGAGGAATTAAACTTATTAATTTTAATAGTATTATATAATATTATAGGGGTACCTTCTATATAATAGTAAACTTTAATTATAACTTCTACCTTAGGTATTTATAATTAGAAGAATAAAATCCCTAAGTAGATTAACTTATATAAAACTAGTAATTCCCTATTAAGAAAAGTAATATTAAGGAGTACTTTAATACTATTAAAGCCCTAGAGGAGTAGCTTAATAGTATTATATTTATTATAATATACTTAGGAGTAGGTAATAAAAGCCTACTACTTAAAGTTAAGCTCCTTTTAGAATTTTAAGAATTCTACGATATCTTCTTAATTAAGAATATTAGGGCGCTATTATATTATATATATTATAATTACGCGATTAATATAAAGGAGAATAAGGAACCTCCCTTTAATCTACTTTATAACTTATTAGAGAAAGAATTATATATTTTAAGGGAGTACCTTAAATAGGCTTTAAAAAAGGGATAGATTTATTATTTTATAAGTTTAATAAATACATTAATTCTTTTTATATTAAAAAAGGATAGAATATTATATTTATATATTAATTATAAGGCGCTTAATAAGATTATAATTAAGAACTACTATCTACTTTTATTAATTAATAAAATATTAATAAGATTAATTAATATTAAGTACTTAACTAAGTTAGATCTTAAGGATATATATTATTACTTATAAATAAGAAAGGGTAATAAATAAAAGACTATATTTTATATAAGGTACGGCTATTTTAAATATATAATTATACCTTTTAAACTTATTAATATACCTACCTTATTCTAAGTATATATTAATAAAGCCCTAGTAGGACTACTTAATAATATATATATTATTTATCTAAATAATATTCTTATCTACTCCTAGGATAAAAAGTCTTATATTAGAGTTATAAAGGTAGTGTTATAATATCTTCGCGAATTTAAACTTTATATTAGCCTAAAAAATATAAATTTATAATAATAGAAGTAGAATTCTTTAACTTTATTATTAGTTATAATAGTATATATATAGATCTATATAAAGTAGATATTATAATAGAATAGCTAGAACCTAGGAGTATTAAGGATATTTAAATCTTTTTAAGGTTTACTAATTTCTACTATTATTTTATTAAGTACTATTCCTCTATAACTATAATATTAATAGACTATTTAAAAAATAATTATTTATATATTAAAAATAGAAAGTTAATATTGAGTAATATTATAAGAGTAGTATATAAGTAGTTAAAGTAACTCTTTTAAGAGGTACTATTACTTATATATTTTAACTTTATAAGAGAAATTTAATTAGAGATTAATACTTTAATTCTAGCTATTATAACTATTTGTTTATAAAAGTTCCTAATTAATATTAAAGGGGCGGAAGTAGAATAGTATCCTATTACCTTCTACTCTTATAAGTTATATTTAGTAGAAACTAGATATAAGACTTATAACTAGGAACTACTTATAATAGTTAAGGCGTTCTAAGTATAAAGGTACTTCTTAGAAGGTAGCTTATACTTAATTATAATAATTATTAATTATAATAACTTAAGGTATTTTTAGATAATATTATTATTAATAAAGAGTTAAGTATATTAGGTAATAAAGCTTATAATATATAAGTTTAAGATATACTGTTATATAGGTATTAAGAACCTAGCTAATACCCTATTAAGGTAACTAGATTATATACTAGTAATAGATAAAGAAGATACTTATTTATTAATATTATAAAATAAGTTAAAGAATATTAGGTATATTCCTTTTAATAAGTATTATATATATAGTATTTATAAAGGTTTATAAGATAATAAGGCCTATAATTATAAATAGTATAAAAGGTTAAAGATAGGGCTTAAAAAGCCTTATACCCTAAAAATAGGGGAGAGTAATATACTCTTAGGGATATAAAGTAGTATAAGTAATAGCTTAAACCCTATTATAAGATAGTTTAATATTAATTAAATAGTACTTAGAAGGTATATTATAACTACGTTAATAATAGAGCGCGTATAAAATAAATATAATAACTTAATATTAGAGATACTCTAATATCTTTAAGAGGGAGATAAAGATATTTATAATAAGAAATAATTATTAATATCCTAGGGCTATAAAAGGCTATTAATATATCTCTATTAATAGATAAAATAGGGGTCCTTTATAAGGGTAGTATAGTTTTTATACCTAGTAATAAAGTAATTAAATAAGAAATCTTAAAGCTTTATTATAATAACCCTTATACTAGCTACTACTTATAGAAGTATATATAAGAGCTTATTAAGCGGAAGTTCTATTAAAAATTAATAGGATAAGATATTTATAATTATATATAAGAATACTTAACTTATTAATTAATAAAGCTATATAGATATACTATTTATAATATACTATTACTATTATTAATACTTATAAGACCTTTTTAGGAAATTATAATAGATTTTATTATAAATCTCCCTTTAAGTAAATAGAAGGGTAGTATTTATAATATAATCTTAATAGTTATAAACTATTATATTAAAGTAGCTAGGTATTTACCTATTATAAAGATAGTTAATATTATTAGTATTATTAACCTGTTATATTATAAAATCTTTTTAAGGTTTAATTAGCTAGAGGGTATTATTAATAATTAAGGGATAATCTTTATAAGTAGCTTCTAGGTAGTTATATATTATTATATTAATATAAAAAGAAAGCTTAATACTACTTTCTACCCTTAAATAGATAGTTAAATAGAGAGATAGAATAGTACGCTTAAGTAGTATCTACGCTACTATTTTACCTAGAGATAAGATAACTAGGTAAAGTTACTTTATCTAGTAGAGTTTATATATAATTATATAAAGTATACTAATATTAAGTTACCTTTATATAAGGCGCTTTATAACTATTTACTTAAGTTAAATATAGAGCTTTTAGAGCTACTATTAGGAGAAGTCCTATTAGTATAAAAAAGGGTTAAATTACTTTAGAAATAAAGGGAAGGTTAAGAGTAGTACTTATATTAAGTATAAGCTATATAAGTAGAGTATATAAATAAATAATAAAAGTAAAGATAATATAATATAAGTAATTATATCTTATTAAATATAAAGTATATTAAATTAGTATAAGTAATTAAGAAACTATTATAATATTATTTAAAGCCTTTTAAGGTCTTTAATTATATTAATAGTTAGGTATATAAGTTATAACTACCTAATACCTTTTATATATATAATATCTTTTATATCTTACTTATAAAGTTATATTAGAGTAATAATAAGAGTATTATAAAAGTTATATAAATAGAGCTTATAAATAATAAAGATAAATAGGAAGTTAAAGCTATTCTTAATTATAAAATCTCTTATAATAAAACTTAGTATTTAGTAAAGTAGAAGGGTTAGTCTTATAATTATAATTAATAATTATATAAATAGAACTTAATTAATATACTAAATATATTAGAAAGATTTAAGTAGGATTACCCTAAAGTATAAAGTTTATATTATATAAGAGGGGAAATAATTTCTATTATTATAAATAAAAAAGAAAAGATACCTAATAGAACTAGACTATTAAAGGTATTATAAGAGAGGGCTATTATATTATACTAGTAGTAATATTAGGCCTATTATTATTACTACTATTAATAATAGGAGTATCCTCCTTATTATCCTCTTCTTTATCCTTTATAATAGGAGGGAGGCGCTCTTATAATATATTAGTAAGGCTTTAAAAGTACTTTAAAAGGGGAGATAGAGTAATATATATATACTAATAAAGGATATTAAGAATACCTTCTAAGGTATTTATAATATAGATAGTAATAGCTAGGTTAACCCTAATAGGAGCCGCGGTAGTAGTAGGGGTAGAGGAGGCGTAGTAAAGGTAGTAATAATACTATTAAATAAGCCTATTAAAGGTTTACTAAAATCTAGTAAGTTAAGGGAGGTTAGAGCTAGCGTTTAAAGTAGTTATAATATTTAAGGACTAAAGAAGGCGCGTATAAGCGTAGTAAGTATAAGTAGGGATCTCCTATTAATATTTAATATTAAGATCTTCATAATAATTATATTTAATAGAGCTAGGGGAGGCGCCTATATAAGTTATATTATTAAAGGGATAAGTAAAGCCTTAACTAAAAATATTAGACTTATAACTCTTTAAATTAAAATATAGTATAATAAAGGTATATTATATAAGATAATATAAGAATAGGCTAGGAGTAACTTAATAGGGGAGGTTATATACTATTATAAGTAGAGGGGGTAGTAGTAGTCTTCTTTTAATTAGTAGTAAGGGTAAGTTTATTATTAAGGATTACTTATAAAATAACTACTAGAAGTATAAGGAGGTATAATAAGGTATAAAGGGGGTAATAATATAAATAAGACTTAAAAAGGACTTAATATAATTAATAAAAAATAAAGATATTATAATTAAAAGAATAATATTAAAGTTATATAAAGAAGGTATACCTTAAGTACTTAATAAATCCTTAATAGTAATAACTTCCTATTTACTTTAAAATATTGAGACTTCTAACTACTTTTATAATAAATTAATAAAGGATAATAAGAAGAATAATAAGAATATATTATAATAGAGGATTATATATAAGAGTAGCGTTTATAATTATTATAATTTAATAAAACTATAAATTCCTTAAGGCTTAGCTTAGAGGGTCTTATAATTAATTATATTATTATACTCTTATTAGAGGTATATTCTATTATTAAGGGAGTATCTTTTATAAATTATAACCTTTTATACTCTTAAAGCCTAAGAGCCTAGATAGGGAGATAATTATAAGGATTAATTAGGAATATAATACTACTATTAATATAGCGTTTATAGTATATAGTAGTACTACGCTACCCCTTTGCTTATAGTATATAAAAGAGGGAATTCCCCCTAAAGGGAAGGGTAGCGATTAGTCTTACTATTAATAAGAATAGAGAGTTCTATATATATACGTATACGCCCCGTTTATAGTACTTAATAGCCACGTTATTACGTAGTACCCTTATAAGTCTCTAGTACCTTATAAATATATACTTTACTAGTATCCTAGATAAACTTATAAATTTAATTTACTAATATAATAAGATAATAATTAAGGGGTAGTAGTAGTTAAGCTACCTTAATAGCTTCCTTTTAAAGAAAGGCTTCTTAGATCTTAGGGAAGAAACCCTAGAAAAGTAATATACTTATATAAAATTTAATAAAAGAGGCTATTAAAGCCTTTAGTAGTAAGTTAAAGTAATATAAGGGTATACTTAAGTATTCTAGTAGAGTATACTATTAGGGCTCGTTACTATTATAATAGATAGTAATAAGTAGAGATAGATTAGTTATAGAGAAATAGGCTTCTTTATACTATTAGAGGACTTTAGGGATTATTAGTATTATAAGGGTAGCTTTAATATTTTTAATAGTTTAAGATAATTAATTAGTATTATAAAGCCTTTTATATAATATTACTATTATATTAATAGGGACTCTTTTAATTTATATAAATTAATTAATTAAGAAAGCTATTAAGGCTATTAAGAATAATAAAGTATTAGGGAGGCGGAATTATTCTACTATTACTAAGCGAAACGTATAAAGTAGAGTAGATTCCATATTACTATATATTATAGTAAGTTACTTACTACCGGCTCTACTATTAAATACACTGGAAAGGAAATATACTTTTATAATATTTATCTCTACTTAAACTATACTAAGTAAATATACTTATTAAAGGATCCCGCTATTATATATAATAATCTCTAGCTAAGTCTCTATAACTAGGCCTTAGAGTAGTAGACTAGATAATTATCTAATAATAATTAACGCCTTATAGTATTTAGTAATAGTATTAAAAAATAGGCTAGATTACTAATAAGGAAGTTTAGCTAGCTAACTAATATTATAATTAATACTATAATATATAAGAAATATATTATAAAGGATACTACTAACTATTATAAGCTTATAGAATTTAGTATAAAAATATTACGCTATATTAAAGATATAGACTTAAAGAAAGTAAGGGTCTAATTAGATATTATTTATAATATAATTAATTAAGAGCTCCGCCGTAATAGTTATTAATTAAATAATAAGATGACTATTAATAACTTTATAAACGACCTTAATAATACTAAGTATAGATAGTAGGCTTATACTAGTAGCTATTAAACTACTAATACTTAGAATATTAGGTAATCTTAACGTCCTACCTATAATAATAGGTAAGGATAGTATAGTTAATATAGTTTTCCTAACAGAGCAGGCTATTAGCTATATTAGCCTAGTAACTAGCTATATAGAAATACTTATAGTAACTCCTATAATAATACTCGCCCTCCCTTTTTAAATTATTAGAATAATAATTTAGCTTACTAATTATAATAGTAGTAGTTTTAGCTAAACGCCCCTTAAGTTTTACTACCTAGCTAGAGACTTTAGATTATAGTAGGCCTTCTAAATAGGTTAGATTCTAAATAGTAGCTTAACCTATAATAATAATAATAGGCTCGCTCTCCTCTAGGTAATTATTAACCTAGTACTTACCCGTAGGATAATTAATAGCCTTAATTCTCCTAATAAGCTTGTTAAGTATCCGTAGAAGATATTATAAAAGATTTTATACCTAATAATAACCTATTATAATAGTAATATTATTAGTTTAGTTCCCCGCCTTATAACCCTAAGAATCCTTTAGAAGGCCTTAGTTAGTTATTCTATATAAATAAGGATCCCTTATTAGATAATAAGGTCCTTAATAAGTAGGACCCTATAATACCTAATATTAACTTTATATAGATAAATTCTACTAATTAGTCCTATTCTATCTACGGGGAAAGCCTTCCCTCTAGAAATAGGTCATTTCTTTATCTATAGTAGCGGTACTAGAAACTAAAGAAGCCTATATAGCCCTTATAGAAGCCTTTTATAGAGGCCCCTATAGATCCTCCTATAGTATATATAATAGTAGCGGATATCCTATTAATAATTAAATCTACTATTACTCTTAATCCTACTAAGCCGCTAGGTGATAGGTTTTATAGATAGAAATATACTACTATTCGTGTTTCTTAGGGCTATTTAGATAGTAATAATAAGTTAGATATATATCTAGATACTAGCTACTTAGTCTCGCTAATAGATTATACCTATTAAAAACGAGTACTTCCTAATATAGAAATTAGGAAAATATCCTTACTAATACTAGTATAAGGAGTAGATAATAAAGTAGTAAAGACTAATAAGTATATTATAATAAAAATATATATTAGAGGCTCTATTATAGAGAACCCTATAATAGTAGCTATTATTATAGAGGTCTACCTTATTAATAACCTAAAAGCTACCCTATTAATAGGTAATAATAACCTTAAGCCTTAAGGGAGGAAAAGGTAAATCTTAGTTCCTATTAGAACTTTATAACTAAAATTAATATTTATTCTTATATATCTCCTAATATTAAATAAATTATTAAAATTAAATTAGTTTTTATTATACCCTTATATACTACTATACGGGTACTAGTAGTATATAATAGAGAGGTTCTACCTAATAGAGACTACCTATTTAAGCTAAATTATACTTAAAACTTTAGCCTTAAAGGGGGTATATTTATATATATTAGAAACTCTTTAATAATATTTATTTAAGTATATAATATTATATTAATAGTAGTACGTCTATTATATAAGGCTTATCTTAGTTTAATTATTAAGTATAATTAAGATAGAGTATACCTTATTACCCTAGTATACGCCCTACTAGCTATTAGTAATATAAAGTCCTAGAAGGCTAATCTTATAAGAGGCTTTATAGTTATAGTAGTAGTATACTCTACTATTATAAAGCCTTCTATATAACTAGTAGTAGTAGTTATAATAGTAGTAGTCCCTAATCTTTTTATAATAAGGGCCTTATTAATAACTATTAACCCTACCTTAGAATATATTATACCTAATAGAATTATAGTATATAGGACCCTAGACGTAGTATCCTAGTTTATTATAGTAGTAGCTAAGTTTCCTAATATTTAGATAGACCGCGGGCTTATAGTAGATATCCTAGAAGAAGAATAGATACTAATCTTATTAAAACCTAACGCCGTAGCTAGGCCCTCTTAGGTATATCTAGTTAATTAGAAAGATAGGGACCTAATTAATTAGATATTTAATAAATTATATAACTAAGGGAAAATAATATAGTTAAACTAGCCTACTCTATTTAGCTACCCTATTTTTATTATTTAGTATAAAATTATAGACGGGCGTAAAGGCTAGGTAGTTATTAATATTAAGGAATTAAATAAAATTACTTAGTTAGATAGTTATCCTTTACCTTTATAATCTAAACTTACCTTAGCTATTATAGGGTATCTATATATCTCTATTATAGATAGTATAAAGTAGTTTTACTAATTTAATATTTAGAAAAGGGATTATTATAAGCTAACTATTATCTTATATTATAATTAGGAATAGTATAATATCGCGCTTATAAGGTATAAAGGTTCGCTACCTTATATCTAATAGTAGACTAATAAGCTTCTTTAATTATTTAAGTACTTTATAAAAGCGTATATAGATAATATAATTACCTTTTTAAAAACCTTACTAGATTACTTATCCTACTTATATAAGCTATTTAGTCTCTACTAGAAACGTCGTATAAGTCTTAACCTAATAAAGACCTTCTTAAGCTACCCTTCTATTACCCTACTAAGTTAGAGGGTCGACTCCCTAGGTCTATTAACCTTAGATAAAAAACTTATAGCTATTAGCTTACTAATCTTCCTAATCTCCTTATAAGACCTAGAAATCTTTCTTAGCCTTACTAGCTAGTTATATTCCTTAATACTAAGGTATACGTAATATATAAATCTACTTTAAAGGTATAAGACTAACCTTATAAGAATACTATTAAAGGGTTTTAAAGGTAGTACTTAGAAGACTTAATTAGTATAGATAATATATAAGCCTATTATAAAAGAATAGTAGGCTTTAAATAATTTAAAGGCTACCTTTTATAATCCTACCTTCCTAATTTATTTTAATTATAATAGAGTCCTCTTTATTAATTTTAACGCCTTTAAAAGATAGGGCTTTATAATAATAATATATTATATAGAAGGAGATATTATAAAAGGCTTCTCTAGGATAGCTATCTAACTAATTATATTTCTAAGTAAAATACTAAATTAGGCTAAATAAAACTATTAGCCTACTAAATTAGAGGTCGCTAGAATTTTCAGGTAGTTAAAAGAATAAGGTATCTTATTAAGTTATATAAAAAGCCTCTAATAATTATATATACTAATTACTCTACTACTATTCCTATTTCTTACTAGACTAGTCTAACTTCCTTATCAACTAATAAATTAAACCTATAACTTATCCGCGCCTCTTCCTACCTATTATAGTTTAATATCCTAATTAAGTATAAGTCTAGGAAATCTAATATCGTTCTAGATACCTTATTATAATTATAGGTAATAGATCTATTATTAATAGACGCCGTAGGTACCCTAGATACTCTATATATAGAAGCCTTTAGTAAAGCCTATCTATAAAGTTATAATAATAAACCCGCTCTTATATATTATATTACCTTAGTAGAAATATTATAGGAATTTAAATAGTATATTTCTTAGGCCTATTATAATAATAGCTAATAGTCCTAGCTATTATAACTACTTAAGGGAGTAATTAAAGACCTTAATATAAATAATAATAATTATTAGCTTAGTCTCTAGTTTAAGGTCCGCGAAGATCTAATATACTACACGAATTTTAATAATAGTTAGGAGCGATTATATATTCCTAATTTATTAGAAAAGGAGGTATTTTAGATAGCCTATAATTAATAATATTATAGAGGGTATTATTAGATATATAAAAGAATTATAGTATCTATATATATTTATTACTTATTATAGTACTTACGCGCTTATATAGAGTATTATCCGGAGTATTAACTAAATGAAATAATATAATATAAACCTTATAGAAGTATAGTACCTATTAACCGCCCTATTATTCCCTTCTATATAATAGCTATAAACTTTATTATTATATTACCTTTAATATAGTCTACTAATAGCTTTAATAGTCTCCTTATAATTACTAATAAGTTCTCTAAGTAGGTCCTTCTCCTCCTAGGATAGACTATCTAGTTAGTAGCCTAGTAGGCTAATATAGTATTAACTATACTAACTACCTATAAATAGGGTATTCCTTCTAGAATTATTAGTAATAGGGATACTAAGTTTATATCTTCTTTCTAGAGATTAATCTTCTAGAAACTTAGCTATAAACTACTAATATTAACTACCTATTATACTTAGACGGACGGTCTCTTAGAATAGATAAACTAGATAGTAGAGATCACCCTATATTATTATATTACCTAAAATATTAATATTATTAACTAGATATTAGTTCTCCCCTACCTTTAAGGATATCTTAATAATTCTAAAAGCTAATCTACTAGTATATCTCTTAATAAAGTCTTATATAGCTTTAATATCTATAATACCTTTAGTATACTATTATAATAAGAGCTTCCTACTAAAGACTTTACCTACCTATAATAACTTAAATAGGACTAAGCTAAAGAGTCTATTACTTTACTAATATCTTTACTAAAATCTATTATAATAGTAAGTATAAGGCTATAATAATATCTCCTAGTAATAAAGCCTATCTTAAGCTAGGTAATAGCTATAAAATCCCTAATATTATAAACTTAAAAATCTATTAGTAATAAGTTAGCCTATTTAAAATTATTAAGAAGGTAGGTTAACTAGCCTACTTTATTAGCTCTAACTTAGTCTAATTATATATATTTATCTAGTTATATTAGTAGCTTAACTTAAGCTATTACTAAAGACTTCTAATCCTTATATAAGGGTTAAGAATTATTAGCCTCCCCTAGTATTTAAAATAGATAGCCCCGCTAATAAGTCAGATAATTATAAGATAGAGTTAATTATTAATATAAGAACCTCTAGTAGAAGGATATAGTATCTAGTAAAGTAGAGGGGTTATAATTATAAATATAATACTTAGTATAATACTAATAACCTCTATAATACGGAGGACGTTATTAGGGAATATAATAGCCGTTCTTACAGGAGACTACGTCGTAAATAAGGTCCTTATTAAGGGCGCTTATTAAGGGGTTATTATATAATAACGGGGTCGTCGCTTATCTTCTTTTATAGTGGTATTATTATATCACGTAGCTAGAATAGCTAGATAGCTCAGAGAATAGAAGCCTTCCGCAGGCAGGTTTTATGCCTGCAGGAAGCTTCCCTTCTCCATCAATCAATTACACATACATAAAATCAGAACAGGTCTATCAGCTACCTTAATAGTAGTTAGCGTAATAGTTAGAAGGGTAAATAGGCTAAAATTACTATAATAGCTATTATATTAATTATATTAGCTATATTCTTATTAATTATAGTTAATAAAGAGGCTCTTATAATATTTATAATATCTATTATATCTATTAAGTAGGCTCTTTTAATAGAATTAAGTACTATTATTAACCCTAGTCTTAAGAATATACTTAAGAATATAGTTAAAATCTATAAAGAAGTATATATTATAAATTAACTAGCTAAAATTATTAAATTATACTAGGATCTTTTTATAAATAATAGAGATATAATTAATATCTTAAAAGAATAATAGATATTAATTCTATTAAAGCTAAATATATTATTTAAGCCTATATAAGTATATCCTCTTAGGTAAAAAGATAAAGATATTATTAATAAAACCTTTAATAAGCTTTAAACCTAGAGAAAACTTATATAAGTAAATTAGCCTACCCTATTTAGCTATCCCTATTTTATAATTTAGTGTAATACTTATTAGGTAAAAAGGCCGCGTTATAATTAATGTATAAAAACTTAATAAAATTATAGAGAATAATATATATCTACTCCCCTTATAAGCTAATATAATAGTAGTAATATAAGGTTATTAATATATTATAGTTATTAATATTATAGGATAGTTCTATTAATTCTATATCTAGGTTAAAGACTATTATAAGCTTATTATTATAAGCTATTATAATTAGGAGTAGTCTTTAATAGCCCTTATAAGTTATAAGGGCTTACATTTATATATCTAGTATTAGACTACTTAATATTATACTCTAGTAATACTAGGCGTCTATTAAAGCTTATAATAATAATAATATTATTTACTTATATACCTTATAAGAGTATATTAAATATTTATATAAGGTCTTTAATCTATTCTAAATAAAGTATATAAGCCTATTACTATTAAACTTATATTATAACTACCCCTCTATTACCCTACTAGGCTAGTATATTAACGGCTTAGGGATATTTATAATAAAAGAGAAAATTATAGCTATTACCTTACTATAATTTCTATAGAACTTAGCTAACCTAGAAATATTTCTTAGACTAACTAGTTAGCTCCGTTTATTAATTAAAAGATATATATAAAGGGTAGACCCCTTATAAAAGAGAAAGGTAGTCCTTAATAAGGGCCTTAATATAAGTATAAAAGGTTATATATAAAAAAGGGAGGTAATTAAGATAATTTTTTATAAGCCTATATAAGAGGAGCTTAGCGCTTTTTAGGATTTATAAGAGCCTTTTAAGACTCCTTAATTTCTTATTTATTATAGTTATAATAGGGTTTTATATATAAATCTAGATACCTTAAAAGTAGTAGGATTTACGGCTATTATATACTATATAAAGGGAGATCCTATATAATTATTAAAGCCTTTTATAAGGACTAATATATAGCCTATTATATTTTTTAATTACTATCTTAATAATATAGAGAAGAACTATTAGCCTACTAAATTAAAAATCGCTAGTATTATATAGGTTATTAGGAAGGTTTAGTATATAATTAAATTAAATCTATAACTACCTATAATTATTTATACTAATTATTCTACTATAATCCTAATATTAAAATAATTAGTATTAAGGATTATAAGTATAAATAAATTAAATCTTTAACTTATATAGGCTTCTTAGTACCTCTCTTTATTTAATTTAAAATTATATTATAAATCTAGGAAATTAAATATAATCCCTAATATACTATTAAGACTTTAAATAACTAACTCTATTAAGAATTCTAAGTTATTAGATAGGATTCTTAATATTCTTATTATATTATATAATAGCCTTTCTTATAATACTAAAGACTTTAATAGCCTTATAATCTACTATATAATAAATATAGAGATAATAGAGGATTTTAAATCTTAATTATAAGTAGGCTATTAGAAGGATAAGTAGTAGTAAAAGATTATAGATATATTAAAGGCTCCCGTAAGGGATAATCTAAATATAACTTCAGAATATAGTAAGCCTAGGATATTATTTATCCTTAGGGATAGGCTTATTTTTTATATTAATAGTAAAAAGAGGTAATAATTATATATTCCTCCTACTATAAAAAAGGAATTATTTAAATAAGCTTATAACTTTTATAATTATAGTAGTTATTATAGATATTATAACTAACTCTCTTATATAGTATATATTAGATATCTAGCTAAGAACCTTTAAGCCTATATTAGCTACTACCCTTAATACTAACTTAATTAGATAAGAAGATATCTACTATATAGGGAATAAGTCCCTATATTAATACCGCCTATACTATTTTATATAATTATAATAGATTTTATAGTTACCCTACCTATAATACTATTAGGTATAAATTACCTACTGATAATTACTTATAAGTTCTTAAAGAAGGTCCTTCTTATACTAGGTATTAATACTTAGAAGGCCTTATAATAGGCCTAAGTTATAATTTTATCTCTACTATTATATAACTAGGGAATTCTATATAGTATTATTAGTAATTAAGACCCTTAATTTATATTAGACTTTTAATAAGAAATCTTTAAATATCTTAGAGTTAAATTTCTTATATTTATAACCTATTATTTATAGATTAATAGATAAAGTAAGTATATTAATTAGACTATAAAAATCACTATATAATTCTACCTTATATACTACCTAGATACCTAGAATTAATAGGATTATATACTCCTATATATCTAGGCTAACCTTAATAACTCCCTTACTACTATAGGATATGCTTCTAATAAGCTCTATTACGGTTTTAAGGTAAATAATAGTATAGATATACTTAGTAATATTCCTATAAAAGCCTTTAATAGCTTGCGACTTATATACTAGGAATAGGTAGAAGATATAATAGCCTTTAATAATATTATAATAAAATCCTAGTATAATAGTAAGTATAAAAGCCTATAATTTAAGGAAAATAATAAAGTCTTCCTCTATTTATATAAGGGATATAAGATGCCCGGCGTCTCTAATAGGAAACTCTTATAATAATATACCGGCCTATTTAAGGTTTTATAAAAGGTAGGATTACTTACTTATTAGCTTAAACTACCCCTTATAATATATATATAGCCGGTAGTATTAGTAATATAGCTTAAGCTAAAAATAGGAGGGCTAGATCTATATAAGAGGATATTTAATTAAAGGCCGCCCCCTATTACGGCTAAAGACGGTACTATCTATAAGGATAAATATAAAATCGAGAGATTACTAGATAAGAGGTATTTAAGAGGTAAGACTTAGTACTTAGTTAAGTAGGCTAGCTATAGTAATAAAGATAATTTATAGTATAACCTAGCGGACCTATCTAAGGCTGGTAATTTAGTAAAGGTATATAAGGATAGATAGGATCTAGTTAAATAAGGTAATTAGTAATTAGTAAACGGGGTCATTTACTTTTTTTAATTTTACTAGCATACTAATATGGAATATACTCTGGTTTCTACGCTTCACTTAGTGATAGCGGAATAGCTTCCGCCTCCCTAATACTTTATCTTTCTTAATAGCCTTAATAGCTTTCTTAATCAATTAATCTATATAAATTAAAAGAGTCCCTATTAACTACCCCTATTTAAGCCTAGGGATTATACTATTAATATAGATAGACATAAGCCTCCTTATAAGCCTATCTATAATTTATTATAAAGTAAGTTAGAAACTTTATATATCTACCTAGATAATACTAAGTTAAAGGGTTAGTTATAGGAGTCTACTAGCCCTATTAAAGCTCCTATTTTATTTATATTAAAGAAGGATAGTAGCTTATAATTATATATTAACTACTATAGATTAAATAAGGTAATAGTAAAAAATTATTACCCTCTCCCTTTAATTAATAAAATATTTAATTACTTATAAGATATAAAGATATTTGTTAAATTAGACCTTAAAGATACTTATTCTAAGATTTATATTTATAAAGGTAATAAATAAAAGATAGTTTTTTATATATAATTATACTATTTTAAATATATAATTATATTATTTAGGTTAGTAAATACCTTAATAATATTCTAAGCCTATATTAATAGGGCTTTGGCGGGCCTAATAGATATTACTTATATAGTATACCTTAATAATATCTTAATTTATTTAGAAAATATCTTAAGTTATAAGTAATATATCTATTAGGTACTTAAATAGTTATAAAAGTTTTAACTTTATATAGATTAAAAGAAATATAAATTTTATATTAATTTAATAAAATTCCTTACGTTTATTATAAGTACTACTAGTATATCAATAGATATCTATAGGGTTTTTACTATTTAAAACTAACTAGTATTAATTATATATTAAGAAGTCTAAGTATTCTTAGGATTTATAAATTTCTACTAGTTTTTTATATATTACTATTTATAAATAGTATCCCCCTTAACTAGCCTATTAAAAGGTAGTAAGGATAGGAAAAAATTAAGACTATTTATATAAGGTATTAATAAAGAGAAGGTATTTTATAACTTATATTATACCTTTATAATTATACTTATCTTAATATATTTTAATCCTAATAAGAAAATTTAGATTAAAATAGATATATCTAAATTTATTATAACTACTATCTTATCCTAATAAGATAATAATAGGGCTTAATATTTAATAGTTTTCTAATCTTATAAATTAATTCCTATTAAGATTAAGTATACGATATATAATTAAGAGCTATTAATAATTATTAAAGCCTTTAAGTAATAACAATACTATATAAAGGGTAGTTATTATATTATTAAAGTACTTATAAATTATAATAGGAGGTATTATAGTTACACCCCCTTTACCTATAATTATACCCCCTATTTGCCTACGTTTATACCCCCCTAGTTTAGGTATAACTTAGGGCTCCTAGGGTAACGCAGCCGCATACCCGCTAATACCCGCCCCCTAGAGCGGTGCCTCCGGAGCCGCCAGACTCCTAAAGGCGAATAAGCCTTAGCTTAAAGCATGCTAGCCCGCCTTATAACCCACGCGCGCATAAGGGTATTATAGTCCCTATACTTTACGATAGTCTAACTATTCTATACGCTAACTTTACGGAGTTTATAGTAGCTGCTAGCGCTTAAAACCCCTAGAAGTAGAGGCGGGTATAAGCGGGTATACGGCTGCGTCACCCCCCTAAGCTATACCTAAACTAGGGGGGTGTAAACGTAGGTAAATAGGGGGTGTAATTATAGGTAAAGGGGGTATAATCGTAATACCTCCTATTATAATAATCTTAAAGGATTTATATAAATAATGTAATTAAATAGTTATTAAGCTTAATAGGCTATTTATTTAGCTATATATAACTTTAATATTAAATAGTAACTTAATAAGAAGAATCTTATTAATACTCTATTATATAGGCTTAATTGTAATAATATTAAGATATTATTTAACTAACTCCTACCTACCTTATAAAATAAGTTAGTAAAGTTAGGAAGTATTATCTCTAGCTAAAAGTAGTTAAAAGAAATAACTAAGTATATAAATTTATCTAGCTTTTATATTATTATTTATATTTATATTTATATTTATACTCTACTATTTAGCTACTTAGAGCTAATAAGGGCGTTCTAACTCTAGCTTATTAAGAGGAAACCGTGATATATAGAAGAAAACTTCTCTTACCTACCTAATTTATTATAATACTCCTAGGCCTCTAAATACTATATACTATCTTCTCCCTTATACTTTATACTACCTTAGTATTAGATCCTAATACCTATATACTCCTTCCTCTTACCGGGGCCTTACCCCTTTCTCTATACTATTTCCTAATAGTACCTCCTAAAAGGTCTATTCCCCCTTAATTACCCTCTTACCCTTCCCTATATAATTCAACTAATATAAGTACCCTTAACCCTCCTACTAGTTATTACTACCCTAGCTACTTCTTTCTTATATTATCTAGTAATATAGTATCCTTATCTCTTTAACTTATAATATATAGGCCTTAATTACTATTATATTCCCTAGCTAAGTAGCTTAGTAGAAGGCTTATAATACTCTTATTAGGAATTACCGCGTATCTTTTCCTAATATATAGGAGGGGGCTATTATAGTTATTAGGAGGTATAGATATACTTTATCGCCGTTATTGCGTCGCTATTTCCTAGTACTAAGCTATATAGTAATCTACTTATAAGGGAAAGTAGATTATATTAAAATCCCGCCGGCTATACCTATAATTATAGGGTTACTACTCCTACTCCTATATATAGTTATAGTTCTCCTAGCTAGGTAGGATAGCCTTAGCCTTTTATTCCGTCTTTTCTACTTAGTATACCTTCTATCTCTTAACCGAGAGTCTCTTATACATTAAGTTAATACTACTAGTAGGAACTAAGGTAGGTATTATCGCGTATACTAAGGGCGCGCTTATAATACGCATAAAAACTCTATACTATAAGCTCTACTACTATATAATATCCTAGTTTTATTCTAACTATATTTAGAGAGACCTCTTAGCTCTATTAATAAGTAATAGGTTCGTAGCTAGTACTATATATAGGTGGATCTTATCGCTAGCTATTTATCTAGCTTAAGAGGGCTTAGGAAACCCTTAATTAAGCTTAAAAACTTAAGTAAAAGGGGTATAAAGCTACCTTCCTAGTATTAAAATAATATAGTAGCGCTACTACTTAATCCTACTACTAGGGTTATTAGTTATAAATAATATATCTTATAAGTACTAGTAAGAGTAGTTACTAGACTTAAAATAGCTTATAAAGCTAGATTAAAATCCTTAAAAAAACTTATCCTTTTATTATAATATAATAATCTATTTATTATTAAATAGAAAGATAAGGTAAAGTATATAACTTCTAAATAAAATATTATTAAATAGCCTTAAAAGGTTAATTTTATAAGATTATTAAGATTTAAGGGAGTACTTTATATACTAGATAATTTAATATTATATATAGAAATTATTATAAGATATTATAATAATACTTTAATAGGTTATCTTAAGTTATAGAAAACCTTAGAGTTACTTTAATATAAATATTATTAGAGTAGAATATTAATAGATACTAAGTAATAAGGTAATAAATAGCCTTAGCTAATTTTATATATATATAATTAATTAGCTATTAAGGGTTCTATTAAGGAATAACTAGGTTATAGTATAAAAGGTTTCTATACTATAATATTATAGTTATAAAAGGAGTGATAGTAAATCTATAATAGTACTAGTAAGAAAAAACAAGTAATTATCCTTAATATATACTACTACCTAAATCGCCTTAATTTTTATATATAAGTAATTATTATATTCCGTAATAAGGTCCTTACTATTCTTAAGGTTTAATTTATTATACTACTTATTATACTTATAATTATAGCCCTTCTACTTTATTAGATATTAAAGCCTTCTACTAGACCTCCTCTTTCTAATAATAGCTTTACCTTATAAAGATTACTATCCTTATCTTTATTTCCTATTTTAATAATTAGGGGAGGATTTATACTTATATTATAACCTTATAAGTTACTATTTAGCTTTAGTTCTAATTAAGTAACTAGTATAATAGGGTAGATTACTATTATTAGTAGTAGTTTAAGGTAATAGGCTAGAGAGCTAACTTAATTAAAGACCTTAAATAATCTTATATACTATTAGTATAACTTAGGATTAACTCTAGCTATATAATATCTATTACTAAGTTATAGGTAAATATTATCTCTAGAGGTAAAGGTAATTATAATATATCTACTATTATAATAAAATTTTAAAAAGGTATTAATAAATACTATTAATTCTTTAACTTAATTATAATTTAGCTCTTAAAGATACGTAAAGTCTTTTATAAGTAGTTATTATAATAATATATTAAAAATATTAAAAATATAAAAATTTATAAAAATTTATTTAGTAAGATACTTATTAACTAATTTTTAATATTATTAAAATAACCCTAGAGATAGAGTAGTATTAGAATCTAATTAATTATATTAATATTTAAATATTAAGTAATATAATAATAAATTATAACCTTTACTATCTAATTTATTTATTCTAATTAACTATTAGTCTAGGGATAGTAGGTTATTAAAGTTAGAAGTAAATAACCTAGTTTTTAAAAGATTATTTACTAGAATAAAGATATAAATTTAGAGTTAAATAATTTTATATTAACTAGCCTAATACTAATAGGTTCTATTTAGAAAACTTATTAATTATAATCAATAAACTATTAAAGCCTTTAATAGTTAGTAGTAAGGTAATAATAAAATCTATTATTATAATATAAAATAGGATTAATAGCCTATTAATTAGGATTATACTTTTATAAGGTTTATATTATTTAATCTAATTAAGTTAGTAGTCTAAGTAATAGGTAGTATAAAGATAGAGGTACTTTAATAGGTATTATATATAAATTAATTTTATAATCCTATTATAAATATAATAAAATCTACTATAATATTAAGTAAGATTAAAACCCTCTTTCTCTAATATACTAAGTATATAAAGATACTTATAACTATTATTAAAGCTTATATAATAAAGTAAGCTATTATAAAGATAAAAGTAAATCTTTAATATCCTCTTATCTTTTTTATTAAGGTTATTATTACTCTTATTAAATAATTATAAGATCTTATACTATTAATTATCTACTTAATAGGCTTTAATAAGGTATAAATTAAAATCTAGTAATATCTTAATAAATATAATATAAAAATAGGTAATATATAATATCCTTAAAGATTATAAGGACTAGTTAGGAATACGGTACTACTATCGACGTAGCGTTTATAGTACGCCTTTACTTATAGTATATGGAGGAGGGAATTCCCCTTAAAGGGAAGGGTAGTAATTAGTCTTACTATTAATAAGAATAGAGAGTTCTATATATATATATATACGCACCGTTTATAGTACTTAATAGCTACGTTATTATATAGTACCCTTATAAAGATATACCTTATTAAAGGCTTTAATATATAATATATTAAAAGTATTAATATTATCCTTAATATCTATCTTAATAATAGCTTAAAGTCTTAATAAAGTATTAGAAATAATATTTAATTTTTTAAACTTATATTTTATTATAAGGTTAAATTAAAAAAGATATAATAATATATAAATTAAGTATAAATTAAGTTTATTAATAGATAATAATATTAGACTTATTTAACAAGAAATTAAGACTACTATTAAGTAGTTTATATAAATTATAATAGGAGGCTATTTTAATAATTTAATTATATATCTTATTCTCTTAATAACCTAGATAATACGGCTAGTAACGAGATCTACCTATATATAGTACTAGCTATAAACCTATTACTTATTAATAGAGCTAAGAGGTCTCTAGTCTAAATATAGTTAGAATAAAACTAGGATATTATATAGTAGTAGAGCTTATAGTATAGAGTTTTTATGCGTATTATAAGCGCGCCCTTAGTATATATAATAATACCTACCTTAGTTCCCGCTAGTAGTATTAGCTCTATATATAAGAGACTCTAGGTTAAGAGATAGAAGGTATTATACTAAGTAGAAGAGTTAGAATAATAGGCTAGGGCTATCCCCCCTAGCTAGGAGGACTATAACTACGCGTAGGAGTAGGAGTAGTAACCCTATAATTATAGGTATAGCCGGCGGGATTTTAATATAATCTACTTTCTCTTATAAGTAGATTATTATACGGCCTAGTATTAGGAAATAGTAATATAATAGTAGTAATAAAGTATATTTATACCCCCCCCTAATAACTTTAATAGCTCCCTCTTATATATTATAGAAAAGATACGCGGTAATTCCTAATAGGAGTATTATTAGACTAACCGTCAAGTCGGGTTTCAGTACTATAGATTAGTACCGACCCGAATACTTAGTACCTACTTCTAGTACTAACCCGAAAAGCCCTTAGTACCTTAGCGAGTCAGGTTAGACTAACCTAACTTATTAAGGTATTACTAAGAAGCTAAGCCGCTAATAAATTAGTAAAGGACTAATATAATTTCCCTATAAGATAAATTTAAATACTTTTATATTATTAGGATTTATCTTATACCTAATATTTATTACTTATTATTCTATATATTATAATAGTCTATATTACTATTATATATAACTCTTAATTCTCTTACTATTAGCGCCTAGAATATATTAGTCCCTTTAGGCCCTTTAAGAGTATTAAGTTTAATAAGCCTTAGTAATAAAGCTATTTAATTAGAATTTAATAATCTTAATAAAAATAATTCTATATCTAGTAGTCTTTATCCTAGCTAATTTATAAGTTAGGTTAGATAGGGTATATTAGATAAATCCTTTTAAGAAAAGAAAGTACTTCTCTAGAATACTATTAAAACTATTAAGGAAGATTTCCTAGACTTAATTCTAGTAAAGAATAGTAAATTTATTAAATAGAATTAGTATACTAAAGTCCGGTTTAAAGTATAATAGTAGTAAACTACTATTAGTTAAAGTATTAAAACGAAGTCTAGTACTAAAATTAAGGATCCGCTCTAAATTAAGAAGATTATATTAGGTAAATAGGCTAATATCTAGGATAACTTTATCTAAATCACTTTAATAGTTAAGGGATTACTAAAGATTACTTATAAGAAGTATAACAAAATTCTAGACTACTTAATAGCTACTAGTAATTTAAATATATCTAATATAAGGAAATATCTTAAAATAAATAAATACTTTCTTCGTAAATAACTTAACCTATTATTATAAATAGAACTTTCTTTAAGTCGGGTATATTATCTATAATAATATAAATTAGTAATATAAAACTAATTATTTAGGGATAACTTTAAAAGAAAAGTAATACTAGATTTTCTACTAACTTTTATTAAGAGAAGTAGAATAAATAGCTATATAAATACTTTCTTACCTTAAACTAGTCTTTCTAGACTATTAACTAACTAGAGTTTTAATGATTACTATTAATAGCTTATCTAGATTTAACCCTAATCTATTATACTAAATTATAGAGTATAATCTTTTTAGATTTTAAAGGAATATATATAAAAATTAAAGTAGATCTAAAATATCCTTAATATATTTCTCTTATATTAGATACCTAATCTAGTCCTTAAAAGGTCGCCTACCTTAGAGTACTAGTCTACTAGGTTAATACTAATTTTTAATATTAGGAATATTTTATTACTTTTATGCTACTTAATATCTAGTATTCTAGGTATTTACTTATAACGGAAATAATAAAGATATTAACCCTTTATAAAATTAAAGATAAGCTTCTTAGGGTTATTACTAATAATACTAGTAATAATAGAACCTTAAAAGATAAGCTAGAGAAATCTCTAGCTTAGTAAGATATCTAATAGGATAAACTATAAAACTCTATTCCCTATATAGCTTATATCTTTAACCTTATAATATAAGACTTTATTAAAGCCCTAGACTTAGAAGCTTTAGATAATATTATAGTATTACTAGAGGATACTTAAGTTAAAGATATCCGAGTAAGTATAGGTCTATTAACTATTATTAAGAAGGTATAGTATTATAAGGGTAATATAAATAGGTAATATACTTACTAATATTTTAAATAGATCCACGCTCTTATAATAGTAATTAACTTATCTCCTTAATAAAAGCTTTATTTTTTATAGTTATAAGAAAACTCTAGTAGAAGACCTTAAAAACTTATATAAGATATCCGTATTTATTAGAATTCTATATACTTAATACTTTATTATATATATTAGCTATATAACTTTATTAATACTTAGGTAGATAAAAATATAACTAATCTAAAAATTAAGATAATTAGCCTTAGTAAATATAAATAGTTAATTATATTACTACTTAGTAATATATTAAATCCTATCTATTAACTTACCTTAATAGTTTCTTAGATAATAAATATAGGTATATATTTAGGATTCTAATTATATAATACTCTTTTTAAATATTCTAATAGTACTAAAATAATAATATATAATAATAGGATTATTAGTAAAGTAAGTATTATTTATACTTATAAAGTAGCCTTAGTAAAACTAGCTAAGTATTATTCTAGAATAAAAGGTAAAGGTAGATTAATATATAACCTTACTAATATTTTAGACCCTTTTATAAAATTAAGTCTATATAAAACTTAGGATAAATAAGAGGAGTTAAATAATAATAATACTTTAACCTCTTATAAAGAGAGGTATAAGAATAAATTTACTAACTACTTTTATAAGTATTATAAGATATTACTAGTTATTAAAAGGACTAATATATAAGATATATAGAATATTAATAAGGTAATATAATATAATAATATATTTAAATTTATACTAACTAGTAATAGCCTTTAATAAGAGCGAGGAGAAGTCTACTTTAATATCTAAATTATAGGTCTTTATTATAAAGCGAAGCTATTTAATACTTTTATTCTAAAAGTCTATTAAAGGATATTCCTATATAAGAGTACTAGAAGGATAATACTTTAGCTTATCTAAATCTAATATAAATAGCTAAGGATATCCTTTTATACCTAATATTATTTATAAGTATTAAGAGAGTCTTTAGTCTTACTTAAAGAGTATATTTATAGGATTATATATAGTTAGAACTAGAGTTTATAAAATAAGTAATACTCTTAAAGTATTATAATTATATTATAGGTTTAGACCCTAAAGAAGCTCTTATTAAACCCTAGGATATTCTTTAAAGGGAAGAAGATACTAATTAAAGTATTAATAAAGGCGAGGATCCTTTTAAGTTAGAACTAGTAGATATCTTAAGATAAATAGATTAATAGTTATTATTTTAAAGTTATTTAATAATTAGGTAGTATATTTAAAAAGTAGGTTTAATTTCTATATATATATATAAAGGTAATATAAAAAGGTAATATAATTCTTTATCTTACTAAGAGTATTATAATATTAAGAGCGCTATAATATTAGGAGCGCTATAATACTAGGAGCGCCGTAATACTAGGAGTGTTATACTATCTTAGACCTACCCTTTACTCCTAATACTATAAAACTATTACTACTCTTAAACGCTAAATAGTATAATACTAAAGCTCTCTATTAATTCCTTTATAAGCTTTAGATCCCTTTATATAATAGTAATATATTTAATATAAATATAAAGTAGATTTAAATTTATATTATAAGATATATTAGTAAGTAATTATTATAAGAATTAATAGTAATATAAAATAGTAATATACTTACTTAAGAGAAAAGATATTATAAATACTTTTATAATATCTTATAATACTTTTAAAGCTAAACTTTAAATTTAATATAAGTTTATACTAACTCTTATAATATCTATTATAACCTCCCTTATAATATAATTAAATAGTAGCTTTAAGATAAGGTTATTAATAGATTTTTAATATTATCTTATCTCCCTTAGAGCTTTAAGACCTAAGTTAACCTTATACTTTTATCTTTATATTATTAGTTTTAATACTACTATTTATAAAGGATTAACTAATTATATTTTAATATATTACCTATTTATATTACCTTTCCCTTCCTATATAACAGCTTATTCGCTTACCCCCTCTAGTAGCTAGTAATTTTAGCGTTTTATTACCTAATTATACTATCTACCTATTAATATATAGAGTAAGAAATATATTATAAAATAATATTACCGGTCTACTTAATATAAGCTATTATTAAAGTCGTTAAATATATATAATAGTAGATAAAAGAAGGAATATAAGGTTTAAAAGTTTTAATATAAGGTAAAGTAATATTAGGCGGAATATTCCGCGTAATTATAGGCGGAATTACCCCTTAAAATCTTCTTTATAACTCCTCCTACCTTTATATACTTAAGATATTATAGTAAGATAGGTTATTAATATATAATAAGTATTTATTACTAATTATATTACTTAAATATATTACTAGATAGATAAGCTAATATAATATTATAATAATATTAGGTCTTTATAACTAGAATCTTAAATTAATCGCGAGTAGAGAGCGCGTAAAAGACTAGGATAATAATAAGAAGCTATTATATATAAAAGTATCTAATAACTATATAGTAGTATTAAAAAGGATTAAGAAGTTAAAGGAATTAGATATATAGAAGATAGCTATTAAAGAGGATTATATAAAGCTAGTAATTAGGGTAAAGGATATTATAAAGGAGGAAAGATATAAAAGAGGGATTTATAATAATATAATTAAGTAATATAATACTTCCTAAATAGCTAATATTATATAATAGAATATTTTAAGATAGAGTTACGCCTTAAAGATAATAAAGAGGCTATTAAAGAATAAGTTAAGCTAGATAAACTAGTAAATTATATATAGAATTTAAATAGTATAACTAGTTCTATAAAAAAGGTAAATATATAATTAGTCTTTAACCCTATCTTCTAATTAATTTAACTTTTAGAATACTTCTAAGGAAGATATAAATACTATTAGGCTAGAATTTACTAGATTTAATCTACTAATTATATAAATTATTAAGTAAAGGATTATATATTATAAGGATTTTATAAGACCCTAATACTATAAACGCTTATATTAAGTTTATATAAGAGTATACTAACGCGTTTAATATAAAGGATTATATTATACCTAACCTTATAAAGAGGAATTAAGATAAGGAGGATATCTTAATTAAAGTTAGTACTAATAGGAAAGAAATTAAGTATACTATTAAGGAGGATAAAGAAGAGGATAGGGAATATAAACTAGAAGATACTAGTAAGACTAGTAGTAGTAGTAAGGATAATAATAGTAAGTATAATAATAGTAAGGAGGATAGTAATAAATAGAAGGATTATAAGTATAAGATTATAGAGATATCTAACTAGATAGATAAGCTATTTACTAATAACTATTAAATAATTATATTACCCTTTTATATTATTATAAAGTATTCCTAATATTATAATCTAATAAAATACCCTTATTAAAACTAAAGTCTTAGCGAGTTAGATTAATACTTTAATATTAATACTTAGTATTACCCTATAATATTAACTTAAATACTTAGTACTAACTATTAGTACTAACCCGAATACTCGGGCTAGGAAGTTAATATTAACTCGCTAAGAGTCAAGTTAGGTACCCGACTTAAGTTCAAAGTACCGACCCGACGCGGTCAGTCTAAGTATTATAGGCTTTCTACTAGGCTAGTAGTAGTAGTAACCTAATATTATAGGTTAAATAGAAAAGGATACCTTAATATTAGATAGTATAAGAGAGGAGTAGCTAGGGTAGTAGTAGACTAGTAGGAGGGCTAAAGGTACTTATTAGTATAAACTATACGGGGAAGGGTAAGAGGGTATTTAAGGGAGTATAAACCTTTTAAAAGCGGAGAAAGGGGCGTAGCCCTAGTAAGAGAGAGGAGTATATAGATATTAGGATCTAATACTAGGGTAGTAATAATAGAGTATAAGGGAGAGGATAGTATATAGTATTTAAAGGCCTAGAAGCATTATAATAAATAAGGTAGGTAAGAGAGAGTTTCTTCTATAGTTTATAGTTTCCTCTTAATAAACTAGAGTTAGAACGCCCTTATTAGCTCTAAGTAGCTAGATAGTAGAGTATAAAATATAAATATAGATATAAATATAAATATAAACCTAAATAATACTTATAAATTTAAGCTCTATTAACTATTAAAACATATTAAAATAGGATGTAATTAGTTAGACTAGCCGCGTACTAGACGCGCGCTAGTACCCGTCTTAGTATCCTATTTATTTTATCTCTCTCTACCTATATAGCTAGTAATATAATAACTATTACTATTCTACCTATTCTAATATTAACTAGTAATTTTACTCTACTTAATTTAATATCTTATTAAGAAATATAATATCTATCTTAGAGAAGCCTTTTATAAGGTCTCCCTTAATATAATAAATTATTATTATAAAACCCTAATATTTAGAAGTATTAAGGTTAATAAATAAGGTCTTTAATTTATTAAAATTAATAAGGAAGGTATTTATATTAAAGATAGCTTTAAGATCCTTAAAAGCCTTTAACTTAACTTTACTTAATTTATATAAAATTTAAGTAGTTTACCTCTTTTTAAATAAACCTTTAAAATCCTTTAATAATATATTAATTAATTCTATTTTTTATTATTATAATAAGTTAATCTATTATATATAATAGGGTATTAATAAGTATAACTAGCCTATTAAGTTAAAGAATATCTTAAGGTCCTTTAATAAAAAGGGGAAGTATAAAGTATTAATACTTAATAACTTTTCTTTTAAGGTAGATAAGTTTAATAAATAAACTTATTACCTTAATAAAGTAATAAAAAGGTATTTAAAAAAGGTTTTCTTAAGATTAAGATTAATATACTACTTTTTAAAAAGTATAAAGAGCTTTTAAAAGTAATTAAAATATTTTAATAAGGTTTTTTAATAAGTTATAATATTATTAATATAAACTTTAATATAGCCTTAAAATAGATATAATATTTAGTTTATTTATTAATATATATAGCCTTAATAAAATAATAGTCTCTAATAGTTAGCTACTTCTTCCTTAATTTAATATAATATTAATAGTAGTATAATTTCTTTATATATTTATAATAAATAGGATAAATTATTTTTATTAATTTAATATCTAGAAATATAATTATTATAAATTAATAGTAGTATTATATTATAATTAAGAATAATATAATATTACTTTAATAGATTGATTAATTAATTAATTATACTCCTATGCTAGCTAAAGCTAATAAGGGTAGACTTTTCAGGGGGTACGCCTAGCGTACCTGTCGTTCCGGGAGAAACCTAGCTAGGGGATAAAAACTCTACCTACTATCCGCAGGCTATACTATTATTCGGCTCCTTCCCTCCCCCCCCTAATAGGCCTACTATCGGGGCGGTATATTAAGGGGTCGGGTCTACCGTCTATAATACTAAGGTTTCGTCGACTATATTCTCTTCTCTTTAGTTAGAGCGGAGCCCTTCCTCTCTATTAGTTCTCGCTAATATCTCTTTTACTAGTATAAACTAGTAGAGGGCGCCTGACCTAGTTAACTACCTCGCTACTACCCTTATCCCTATTAGTAATAAGAGAATAGTATTATAATCTTCCGACCTAGCCTCTAGTAATATCTAACTCCTACTAGTATAATTATCGGGATAGAATAGTAGGACGTATTTACCGGTCTACCTCGCCGCCCCGTATAAGTAGCTAGGACTTAGGATCCTAGGTACCTTCCTAATAAATAAGAAGTAGTTAAACCTAATCTTGTCCGTATATAACTAGACTATTATAGAGCTCTCCGGCTTCTTTAAGCCCTTATAAAGGTCCTATCTCCCCCCTACTAGGTCACCCTTCTATACTAGGCTCGTGTTTTAGCCCTCTAATCCCCGCTAGTAGTGGCGCTACCGGCCCTACTACCGGCCTTCCTACTAGGTTAGTATCCTTTTCTATAACGTTAGGCTATTAAGTACCCCGTTTAACGACCGCTTCGCCTAAGACTCCTTCTTAGCTAACGGGGGTAGCGGGGGGCGTAGCCTCCTACCCCTTCTTAGTTATAACCGAGACTTAATCTTCGCGTTCCCTTTCAGGACCGTCTTATATATCCCTTAAAGGATCTTACTCCGTAGTAGGGCCTTATTAAGGAAGTCTCTTACTAACGGGATTCCTACCTCTACCTTAAAGACCGGAATTAGGGTGGCCTTATACGCCCCTAGTACTTTACGTAGTCCTTTATTCTAGATTATTATCAGGGTCTTCACGTGCTTCCCTACTACCCCGGGGGTATTCTTTAAGTTATATTATATTAGCGCCGCGAACGTTATTATAAGCCTTACTACTACCGCGTATATAAGCCTATTAACCGGTAGAGTCGCGCCTTATATAAAGCTAGTAACGTAGTAGAGCGCCTGAATCTAGTTATCTATCTTAGCTTATACCTTCCTTAGGTATATATTCTAATTTAGCTTATTATTAAGTATAAGTCCTAGGACCTTAATTAATATTTTTAGTTTAACTTTAATTCCCTTAAGCTTAATTATTACGTCTATCTTTATAACCTTTATTCTACGGGTTATATAAACGAGCTCGTACTTCTTTAGTATAAATAAGGCTTTATAAGTCTTCGCCTACCGTAGGTATACCTTATAAGCTTTTTCTAGAACCTCGTAGTTCCGTTTAATACTCCTATTATAGGCTAGTAGATAGATATTATCTATAAATCCGCTAACTTAAATTAGTAGCTTTAGCTTTTTATACTCCTCGATTAGGGGAGTATTAAAAAACAGGAATAATATTAAAGAGATAGGTAAACCCTAGGGGATCCCTATCTCTACTAACTCTATCTAACTCGTCCTCCTACCGAGGGTAATTAAAGTCGCCCTCTCCGTAAGGAAGCTTACCGTCTAGCGTACTATCCTCTCTAGGACCCTCTTTATCTTTATTATATAGAGTAGCCTAGAGTAGGAGATATAATTAAAGGCTCCGGCGATATCTAGGGAGAGGAGGCTCGTTATATTCCTCTTCCCTATTCCTTATATTATATAGACTACGTTAGTAATTATTTCTAGCGCGGTTTCTATTAATCTCCCTTACCTTACTCCTATCTATTCCTCTAGAAGGAGGTTATTAACTTCCGCGTAATCTCTAAGCCTAGCCGCTATTACCGTCTTAAATATCTTTCCTAAAGTATTTAAGAGGGCGATCGGCTTATAGGACTTAGAGTTAATATAGTTCTCCTTCTACGGTTTCTTTAAGATTACTATATTAGCCTCCTTAAATTTCCGGGGGTAGTATCTAATCTCGAAGTACCCTTAGAAGAGATAGTAGATCTCCTACTCTAGTTTACTATATACGGCCCGTAGGAACCTATTTAGAATCCTATTTATCCTAGGAGCCTTATCCTGCGACGGTCTCTTTATAAAGCTATAGACTTCCGCCTCTATTAGATCCCCTTCCCCTAGTATCGGGCTTAGGTATTCTACCTTAGTAATATCTTCTAAATCTGCCCCTAAAGGGGCTAGGAAATAGGTTTCTTAAAGGCGCTCTACCTTCTCCTTAAAGGTAGCCGCCAGTATCCCGTCTTATCTACTTAGAGAGGGGAACTTAGGTAGGGCTCTTAGCGATATACTCTTAGTCTTCCCCTATTAAGCTAGTACTTATACCCCCTAAGGGTCTTCTAAGGCCTAGTATATAGCCCCTTAGAAGTAGAGGGTTTTCTCTCTTTAAATTATAGCTACCTTCGCCCTTTCCGCTTCTTTTAGAGTCTCCCTCGTCTTAGTATTATAGTACTAGTAGTAGGCCTTTAGTTCCCATTTAGCCCTTTACGTTATATCCCTATAAGCTAAGTTCTAAAAGGACCTTACCTTACTAGACGGCTTCGCCTACGGAATATATTCCTATATAATAGCCTAGAACCTATCTAGTATCTACCTCAAGTACTCGTCCGCCTCGCCGGCGGATCTAATCTAGGGGAGCCTTAGAGAAAGTCTAAGTTACTAGGCCCTATTACTTATATTTATAGCGACCCCCTTATTTTTAAGTATCTTCTACGCCCTCCTCTAGACTAGGGTTTAGCTCTCCTAGCTCCATTTAAATTCCGTGTATACCGGGAGGTAGTTAGATCTATACTAGAGGTCTGCCCTTAGGCCGTAATTTTAGAGTACGTTAGTAGTACCCTCGGTAGTAAAGACTAGGTCGATTACCGACTTTAGACCTCTCCCCCGCTATATTACCGTACCCTCCGGTAGGGCGACTTCTATATTATATTTACTTATTTCGCCTAGTAATATATCTATTATAATATAGTATATACTTCTCCCTTTATTATTCTACCGGGGATAGTAGAGATTAAAGTCCCTAAGGAGAATATATTCCCCTAGCCTCTTTAAGGCCTCCGCTATTAGAGGGATTATTATTAAGCTATCCTTTAACCTATACGTCGTTAGAGAGGGGCTATAAATATTATATATCTAGATATTATCCGCTTAGATTCCTTATTACCCTCCCTTAAGGCTGACTTTTAACGAGTAGTAGTCGCCGCTTAAGAAGTCCGCCTCCTAGCTCTCTATATTAACCCTTTTATTAATATAAAAGTATACCCGAGTATCTTCCTTAACTTTATAAACTAGATAGAACCTATTATAAGATAGGTCGTACGTCGACTTAGTCCTTAAGTTAATCTATAGCTCTTATATTACTAAGATATCTATTTACTAGACTTTAGTATCTTCTAGGAGTAGTATTTATACGCCGTCCTTTTCTTTTTATACGTTATACTATAGGATCTTAAATAGTTATCCTACTATATAGTTAATATAAGGCTAGAGTCTACTACTATTTAGTCGTCTATAGCCTAAGCGCCCCTAAGAGTAACCTCGACCCTAGGTACCCCTTAGGGTAGCGGGAGGACCTGTTATCCTACCTCCTTACGGGCTATTTAGACTATTATAATTAGCTACCCTCTTTATCAGGGAGGGGCTAGGTCTAGTAGTTCCCTTTCCGCTTATACCGGTGACTTCCTCTTCCTTAATATACCCTAGACTACCCTGAAACTATCTGCGTCTATCTCCTCTTCGCTACGGGTATTAGTTCCCCGTAAGCCCTACGTGTTATAGAACGCCGGCCTAGTCCGGCGTCTTTATACTACTCTCTAGTACTCCCTTTACCTAACTAGGTAGTCCTTACTCTAGGCCTTATAGCCTCCTTTATAAGTAGCGTATATTATTACTCCTTCGCCCGTAACGTAGTCCGCTAAGTTATAGCTACCTATATAGTAGCCGTACCTCTTCTCCTTTTAATACTCTCGCGTAAAGTATCCGTATTTATAGTAGTTAAAGTATTATCTTATCTCTACTCCTTACTCCTATCTCTTATAGATTAAGAGACTACTATTAAGAGCTATCCCTCCTTAAACCAGGCGGTTTACCGCCTCCGGTGTCGCTACCCTAATAATTAGGGTTAAGTAGGTCTTCTTACTCCTATCCTACCTTAGTCTTACTATATATTTTACCTATTTAAAACTAGTAAAGTTAGTATTTAGGTAGGTAATAATATTATCCTCCCTAATTCTCGCTAGCCCCTTCTCCTTTTCCTTTTTATTAAGGAGGTTTATACACGCCCCTTTAGCCGCTACGTAGAAGGTCTTCCTTACTACCTTCGCTAAGGGGTAGGCTACGCTCGCCTACTCCTATATTCTCTTAAGGGCCTTACGCCCTTTAACCGTCGCTATCTATAATACCACGTCTATTATACCCCTAGTATAAGTACTAATAATATTCTTTATAACTATATTTACCGGGTTAATAAAGCTTTTAATAAGCTCCTCCTTTTCTATCTAACTCGCTTTTTTATAGCCTTCTTTATCTCTAAATTATACTACTACTTCCCTTATCCTTTAAACGTCTAATTACTTAAGTAGCTAGCTACCTTACATCCCCCCTAGGCCCGGTCCTATCCTTAGGCCCGGGTTTTGCTAGGACCTAGTCCCTATACTAGCCCCAGCTACCTAGGCTTATAACCCCCTACTACACCCTACTAACGCGTTTCTATCCCTCCCCGTTCTTTCTAGACGCGTTTCTAGCTTAGTAATACGTACCTCCGCAGCCTTAAAGCCTCCTATTATAATATAAAGGGCGACCTAGGTAACGCCTTATATCGCCTCTATTATCTCCCTAAACCGGAGACTCTAGATTACCTAGATTATATCCCTTGCTTTTATAATAGACTCTATAATATCTTGACCTTCCTAGCCTTGTCTCCCTTACTCTTTCTCCCTAATTTCCGGGGACTTTAGTAGTGTTAGGGGTCCTGTCGTCGCGACCCTAAGAGCCTCCCCTCTTACTTCCCTCTTACTACTACTTCTGCCACCTCCTCCGTCCCCTTCCCCCCTCTCGTCTCCTTCCCGTAAGTTCGTATATAACGCCTAGTACGTTACCTGTAGTCTTTGCGCGTACGCTTATTCGCCCGTTATTACCGCTATCGTAAAGCTTTTATACTTTAATAGATTATAAGCGCTTACTACCTTATATATAATAATAAATAAACTAAATATTATATCTATTTTAAGGCTTTATTAAAGTTTATATTAATAATATTATAACTTATTAAAAAACCTTATTAAAATATTTTAATTACTTTTAAAAGCTCTTTATACTTTTTAAAAAGTAGTATATTAATCTTAATCTTAAGAAAACCTTTTTTAAATACCTTTTTATTATTTTATTAAGGTAATAAGTTTATTTATTAAACTTATTTACCTTAAAAGAAAAGTTATTAAGTATTAATACTTTATACTTCCCCTTCTTATTAAAGGACCTTAAAGTATTCCTTAACTTAATAAGCTAGTTATATTTATTAATACCTTATTATATATAATAGGCTAACCTATTATAATAATAAAAGATAGAATTAATTAGTATATTATTAAAGGGTTTAAAAAATTTATTTAAGAAGAGGTAAATTATTTAAATTATATATAAATTAAGTAAGGTTAAGTTAAAGGCCTTTAAGGATTTTAAGGCTACTTTTAATATAAGTACCTTCCTTACTTATTTTAATAAATTAAGGACTTTATTTATTAACCTTAATACTTTTAAATACTAGGATTTTATAGTAATAATTTACTATATTAAGGGAGACCTTATAAAAGGTTTCCCTAAGATAGATATATAACCTATTATATTTCTTAGTAAAATATTAAATTAAGTAGAGTAAAGTTATTAGTTAATAGAGCTTATTTAAAGTTATAAGTATTATCTAGGTTATTAAGAGAATAAGATATTTAATTAAATTATTAAAATAGCCTCCTATTATAATCTATATTTATTACTTAATAGTAGTCCTAATTTTTTATTAAATAAGTTTAATATTATTATCTACTAATAGACTTAATTTATGCTTAATTTATATATTATTATATCTTTTTTAATTTAACCTTATAATAAAATATAAGTTTAAAAAATTAAATATTATTTCTAATACTTTATTAAGACTTTAAGCTATTATTAAGATAGATATTAAAGATAATATTAATACTTTTAATATATTATATATTAAAGCCTTTAATAAGGTATATCTTTAAGGATATTATATATTACCTATTTTTATATTATATTTATTAAGATATTACTAGATTTTAGATTATACCTTATTAAAGCCTATTAAGTAGATAATTAATAGTATAAGATCTTATAATTATTTAATAAGAGTAATAATAACCTTAATAAAAAAGATAAGAGGATATTAAAGATTTACTTTTATCTTTATAATAGCTTACTTTATTATATAAGCTTTAATAATAGTTATAAGTATCTTTATATACTTAATATATTAGAGAAAGAGGGTTTTAATCTTACTTAATATTATAGTAGATTTTATTATATTTATAATAGGATTATAAAATTAATTTATATATAATACTTATTAAAGTACCTCTATCTTTATATTACCTATTACCTAGACTAATAACTTAATTAGATTAAATAATATAAACCTTATAAAAGTATAATCCTAATTAATAGGCTACTAATCCTATTTTATATTATAATAATAGATTTTATTATTACCTTACTATTAATTATTAAAGGCTTTAATAGTCTATTAATTATAATTAATAAGTTTTCTAAATAGAACTTATTAATACTAGGCTACTTAATATAAAATACCTCTTAATAGGTAGATAAGGTATTAATAGCCCTTATATCTTATAATTAAAGTATTCCCTATACTATTATAAGTAATTATAACTTTAAATTTATATCTTTATTTTAATAAATAGTATTTTAAAAACTAGGTTATTTACTTCTAACTTTAATAGCCTACTATCCCTAGATTAATAGTTAATTAGAATAAATAAGTTAGATAATAGAGGTTATAATTTATTATTATATTACTTAATATTTAAATATTAATATAGTTAATTAGGCTTTAATACTACCCTATCTCTAGGGTTATCTTAATAATATTAAAAACTAATTAATAAGTATTTATTAAATAAAATTCTTATAAGTTTTAATATTTATAATATTTATAATATTTATAATATATTACTATAATAACTACTTATAAAAGACTTTATATATCTTTAAGAGTTAAATTATAATTACCTTAAGTTAAAGAATTAATAGTATTTATTAATCCCTTTTCAAAAGTTTATTATAATAGTAGATGTATTATAATTACCTTTACCTCTAGAGATAAGGTTTACTTATAACTTAATAATATATATTATATACTTAAAGTTAATTATAAGTTATATTAATAGTATATAAGACTATTTAAGGTCTTTAATTAGGTTAGCTCTTTAGCCTATTACTTTAAACTACTATTAATAATAGTAATCTACCCTATTATATTAGTTACTTAGTTAAAACTAAAGCTAAACGGCGACTTGTAAGGTTATAATAAAAATATAAATCCTCCCCTAATTATTAAAATAGGAAATAAAGATAAGGATAGTAATATTTATAAAGTAGAAGCTATTATTACGAAGAGGAGGTCTAATAAAAGACTTTAATACCTAGTAAAGTAGAAGAGCTATAATTATAAGTATAATAAGTAGTATAATAAATTAGACCTTAAGAATAATAAGGACCTTATTACAGAATATAATAATTACTTATATAAAAAATTAAGGCGATTTAGATAGTAGTATATATCAAGGATAATTACTTTTTTAACTAGTATTATTATAGATTTATTATTACTCCTTTTATAACTATAATATTATAGTATAAAAGCCTTTTATATTATAACCTAGTTATTCCTTAATAGAATTTTTAATAGCTAATTAATTATATATATATGAAATTAGCTAAGGCTATTTATTACCTTATTAATTAAGTACCTCCTTACCTAGTAGAGGCTTCCTATATTAGTAAGATCTTAACTCGCCCTTATACCTATAGTAAAGGCCTTATGCCCGCAGGCCTAGAGCTAGCTCCAGGGGCCCTAGGCTAGCCCTAGGCCTGTTACGGCGCGTCCTAAGGCCCTAGGGCCGCTCCGGGGTTTAAGGGTAGTAGTGACATGGGCAGAATAATTATAGGTAGAATAGTTGATTTTCTATTAAGGATTCTATTAAGGAATGACAAGGTGACTGTAGAAGCCTTCCGTAGTATACGCTAATACGCTATATCTATAATAAATACCCACTAAAAGAAAATAAAGTAGCGCCCTTACTACCTTATTACTTTATTTTTAATAATTAAAGTCTTTAATAAGCGCTATAATATTATATTATATATTATATTAAGGGCTATAATCTTTCTATTTAATAAGGTATTAAACCTTATTCCTACCTATAATACGCCTATTAACTATAGCTTCTAACTTATACTTATCCTCTATAGTATTATTATAAATAGGGGGTTGTTATATTATAGTCGCTTATAAGGGTTTAAACTAGGGTATAGTTAAGCTAAGTAATAGATACGACGGGGTATATCCGTATTATAAGGGATAGTTAGAGTCTATAGGCTAGGGGGCCGATATAATTAAGGACCTTAAAAGGTCCTACTTATTATTAATAGAGCTTAGGATTAGTAAGGCCTAGAATAGAGTAATTATAGTTTAAGCGTAGGTAGAGTTTATTACCCTTAGATATATTAAGAGCTTAATATTTATTATTATATCTAGACTTAGAGAAGATACTAGTAAATATAATAAACTCTTTAGCCTATTCCCTTTAGAGCTATTAGAGCCTATTAAAGTCTTTAGTAGGGATATCTATAGCTAATAATAGTAGGCTAATAGTATTATATACCTTAAAGCCGTAGATAATATTATTAGGTACTAGGCCTATTAAAGTATTAACGGAGTTATTAAGATAGCTTTATAAATAGGCAATAATAGGGGACTAGTTAACGCTATTAATATAAGGGTACTAGGAAGTATAAAAGCGTAAAGTAATTTTAACTAGGCGTAATATAATATAGATATTAGTAGTTAGTAATTTAGGTTATAAAATAAAGCCTTCTAGAAACTTAATATAAATTTTAGGTCCCGGTCGCTAATTATAATATATAGGATTCCCTAGTTATAACTTATAAGGCCTACTAGTACCGAGTCTACCTATTAGGTAGCGTCCTATATTATTTAGCTTATAATTAGGAGGATATACTTAGAGAACTTATCTATAATAGTTAGTAGACTATTAAAGCCGTTTTCCTATATTAATAATAAAGCGAGGATAAAGTCTATTATAATTATATAGAATAAGATACTAGGCCTATTAATAGGCTATATATTATTATAGGGTTTATAATATTTTATTTAATTAACCTAATAACTAGGGTAATACTTAATATACGCTTAGAGATAAGAAGTAAGACGCCGGAGGTAAAGGGAGTTAGTTATATATTTATAGGTCTTATAAAAACTACCGTAGTATTATTTATTATAGGCTAGTTAAAATACTTCCTTCTCTATTATATTAGGAATATATAGCCTCTTACGCCTATTATTAAAATTAGTATAATAGATAAGGCCTTCGCGGAGTTTAAACCTTAGTAATATTCTAGAATCCTAAGGAGCTTAATCTAATATCTTAAGAATATTAAGGACCTTATTTTATTATTAGTTATCTTAATAGGCCTATAATAAATATATCTTAAAGGTATATAATATCTTAATAAGGGTAATATAGAATAATAGCACCTTAAATTAATATAAGAGGTAGTAGTCTATATTATAAAAGGCTTTAGTATATAATATATCTAGTATACTAGTTATTATAAATAAGGAGTTTCTTATATCTCCCTTAAGGCGTAATAGTATATTAGGTATAATATTACTCTTTCCTAGTTTATACTTTATAAGGAGGTTAAATTATAAGAGATATTATGACGCCCTAATAAGGTAGAGGTTAAGTTTATTAGTAGATAATAAACTAAGGCTAGTTTACTTTAATATTAGTACCGCCGCTAAGTAGTTTATATAGATAATTATTAGAGGCTTATAAGAAGACTTAATAAGATATCTAGTTTTATAAATAACCTAGATAATACCTACTACTTCAAGTTCTATAAGCTAGTAATTCTACTTAGCGGGGTTAAGTATCTTATTAAGGAATATAATAGGTTAGATATTAGTCCTTGTAAAAGGCTTTAAGCTATTAGGATTACCTTTTATATAATATATTATTATAGTAAAACCCTAGGCTTTAAAGGCGTTTAGGTTAATAAATAAAAACCTTATTTTATTAAAATATATAAGAAAGTAGGGTTTTTTAAAGGCTTCCTTTAGGTTATAAAATACCTAGAGTTCTTCTTTAATAGGCTAATAGAAGGCTTTAATAGCCTTAGTCTTTCTAGTATAGCCTTTAATATTTAATGTAATAAGAGGAGCCGTAAGATTAGTTTTATATCTTTATAAGGGATTAGCCGGTTAGGCGTACCTAGGTATTAATAACCTTAGCTATCCTATAAAGCCTAAGAAGATCTTAAGGTCTCTAAGGGACTTAGGGAAATATAATATAGTAATAGCCCTAAGTTTCTTATCTAAAGTAGTAAGCCTAAGGGCGTCGACGTACTAGCTAAGGAGATTAATTAAAGGGTATCCTAGGAAGGTTTTCTTAGGACTTAGACTTAGTTAATGCTTACGGAATAAGGTAAAGAGTTTCTAAAGATATATTAAGTACTCTAATAGGTTCTTAGAGAAGCTTATAATATTATCTATATAGGTATAAGTAAAGTCTTTATATAGCCGTAGTAATTTATCTATTTACTATTATATATATAGGGGTAAGCCTTTATAGCCTATTAGGGCTATATTATACTATTCTTAACCTTAGTATAAAATGACTATTAGCTTATAACGGTCGGCTTCTTTAATATTAAATTAATAGAAATAGCCTATTCTATCTATAATAGAAATAAAGGGTAACCTAGTTATAACTAATATAATTTTACTTTATAAAGGGATTAGGTAACTATTAGATTATATAATTATATTTAGGCCTTATATATTAATAATAACGCGACCTTTCTTTTCCCCCTTAGTTTCTTACTAAATTATAAAGACTAGGTAGCTAAATAGGGTAGGTTAATTTAACTATTATATTTTACCTTAGGAATATAACTTATTAAAAGTCTTATTAATAATTTACTTATCCTTATAACTTACTAGGTAAACCCTTAATAGCTTAGGGACTACTTTAGGCTTTAGGGTAATAGGTATTTATTTATCCCTAGGAACTACGACTATAGTACCCCGATCTATCTATATTTTAGGGAAGGTATCGACGACTCTTATAATCTATGAGGCTATATCCGGAGTTTTATAGATAGTTATACCGTTAGGTATAATATATTCTAAAGTAGGGTTAATAGACGCCTATAGAAGGCTTTTATATAAATTAAGGCCCTTATTTAGATTAGTCTAAGGCATAGTAACTATATTAGCCGCGATATAAGGTATAAGTGCCGTAGTAATAGCTATAAAGCTTTTAGCGACTTATAATTTCTATAATTAGGTATTACCGACTACTTATAAGGCCTCTTCTAGGGAGACTAGGTAGGTTCTATCCTATTTATATTTTATAACGGATCCTAGCCGCGTCTTATAAGGTAGTTATATAGCGACTAGTAAGGTATTATAGACCTATATAAATAATATATTAGAATTAATAATATATATATAAATACCTCTATTAGGATTAAGATCTTACGGATAATCTAGTTTAAAAAGATATTTATAATTATTAGGTATATTACCTTTATATATTACTAGAACTTTAACTATAAAGTATAGAGGGATTATAATAGTTAATTTCGCCTTAATTATACGCCTTAAATATAGAGATATATATATATAAACTTTAATTAGGGCTATTAGGCCTTTATATAATCTAATAGAGATTACTTTCCTACTAAAATTAATAATAATACCCTAGGGAACTAATATATTATTATTAATAAGTATATTAGCTCTAAGATTATTAATAATATAAACCTTTATAATTATTAATACCTATCTAGGAGAGTCTTTAACCTTACCTTAAATATATATTTTAATAGAGGCGTACTTATAAGTCTTAATAGTTTTATTTCCTACGTTATAGACTAATATAGGTAAAGGTATCTTTTTAAGATAGATATTAGGGAGGTACTTTATAAGATAAGTACGGTTAATAAGCGTAATAGTATAGCTACTATTAAGGTAGACGTTAGTCTACTCCTAGCTTAATTTAGACTAGGATACCTTAACTATAGTATATTTCTATTTATAAAAGTTATAGCCTAGTAGCTTACTCTAATCTAGAATTATATTAGAATTAATATAGATAAAGTTAGTCTAAGGGATATTATTAAGGTCTTTATTTATAACTTCCTTTAGATTAATTTAAGGGTTATCTAGTAAAGGCTTTAATAGTTATAGTATTAGCTTAGTTAGCTAAGGAAGCCTTAGCTAATATTATAGTCTTAAGTAATTAAATAGCTTATTCTAAGATAAGAAAGTAGCTTTATAATTAGAATAAGGATAATTAGTATCTTTTAGCTATATAAGGAAGTTACTATCTTAAGTCTTATTATTATTATTATTATTATAGAAGCCTTTAATAGATAGTTTATTATTATACTTATACTAACTAGCTAATTAATTATATTTATTATTAAAGTCTTTTGTAAACTCCTCTACTATAGCCTAATAGGCCCTTTAAGGTCTACCGCTATTATAAGTACTATTCTACCCCTATAGTTAAAAACCTAACCCGTTTACGGGGCCTACTATAATTTAAAGCCTTTAAGGGGCTTATAGTAGCTATAATAGCTATAGTAGTTAAGGTATATCTTAGCCTTAATAATTTTAATTTTAATTAGAATTATAAGCTAGATTATTCTAATAGTAGGGGTAAGTATTACTAGCTAATTAGTTTCGAGGCTAATTAACTACTTAGGATTAATACTAACTAGATTAGCTAATCGGCCGATTATTATTATTATCTTATAACTACCATCCTATTATAGCTATTAAAGTCCTTAATATAAAGGATATACTATTTATATAAATATTAAACTAGATATCCTTTTATAGACGTAATTCCTTAATTAAGCCTAAGATAGTTAATATAGTATTAGGCTTATTAAGGTCGCGACGTAGTTCGCCGTCTATATATTTATAAGCTAGGAGTACCTATAATAGTTTAGTAATTATAACGCCAGCGTTAGGACTATTAATTATAATATTAGCTATATATTTAACGGGGTCGCGTTAATTATAAATATCTTAAATAGTATAATAAATAGACTTAAGTATACTTAAAGACTTATTTAGGGAATCTTAAAATCTCTTCTCTAGTATATTATACTAGCTATTAATACTATTAGGATTATATCTTAATCCTTATCTAGAGTTATATATTAATTAACTAGTAAACTAGTTATTAGCTTCTCTAAGTAGATAGGTATTAAGATTCTATTATAAAATAGCTATATCTATTATAGTAGCCTTTACTTATAACCTAGTAGTAAAGCTATAGATATTATAATAGATATTATACCTATCCTTAACCTTAATAGCGGGTATATTAGGCTTTAGTTTAAAGTTACCTATATCTTAAGTATAAAATTAAGTAGAATAAGGTCCTTAATTAGGATTAGCTAGATTTACTCCCGCTTAATTACTATTAGCTTACTATTAATTCTATAATAAGGTTATTACTTAAGTAATAATAGTAGCCATTTAATCAGCCTATACTTATAAAAATAGAGTAGCTATATTTATAGAAGGCTATAGTAGATTATAGGGTATCTCTCCTTTAACTAATATACCTTAGGTTATTAGTAAGTAGGAGCCTAGGCTAGACTAATCTAACGGGCCTAATAGCTTTAATAGGCCTAACTACTCTAATAGGCCTAACTATCTTAATAGGCTAAATCTAGGGGAGGTTAACGCAGGTATAGTACCTATTAATAGGGACCTAGTAAACTTATATAACTAGGTAGTAGTAATAATAAAGGCTTTTATAGACGCTTTAAAGAGGGGTAGGTTAATAGCCTAGTTACTTAGCTAGGTATATTTAGCTTAATCTAAGTCCTAGGATCCTAATTAAGTGCCGCGTAATAGAGTAGGTCTTTAAGGGAGAGGGAGAGGTCTCTTATACTTAGAGGTAATAAAATAGATAACCTTATAAGTTACCTTCTAGATAATCTAGCTATATTAATACCTAGTATTAAAGAAATTAGATATTAAGTAGGCTTAAGTAATAATATCTAGTAGTACGGGGATAGCTAATAGGATTAAAGAGGCTATATTTAGGATAAATAAGATATTATTAGAGCCTTTAATAGTAGCTACCTTATAAGTTAATAGCGTTAATAGCTATTATAGTTATTAAAGGAATTATAATAGAAAAAGTAAAATAGGTAAATAACTTATATAACTATTTAGACGGCTCAAACGGGAAGGAGCTTTATTCCTAGAAAGGGACTAGAAGGAGCGTTAGATAAGTTATATAACTTAGAGGGCCGTAGTATAAGGGTGTTTACTAAAGGCTTCTAATTTAGACTGCTTTATATTTAAATTAGTATAGAATAAGGCCTTTATTATAGAGCATAAGGGATGCTTTTAGTTATAGAAGCGGTTACTAAAGGTGTAGGACTTAGAGGGGTTAAAGGACTTAGAGGAGGATTATTAGTACTATAGAGATAGTATTAGTACTATAAATAGCGGTTAGTACTTCTAGGTAATTATTTAGTACCTTAAAGATAAATACCTATAGTATTACTACTAATTAATATAGGTAGAATAATTATAGGTAGAATAGTTGATTTTCTATTAAGGATTCTATTAAGGATTGATAAGGTAACTGCGGAAGCCTTCTATAGTATACGCTAATGCGCTATATCTATAACAAGTAGTATTACGTGACTACTAACTAAGTAATTTTTCTAAAATCTACTAGTTAGGAGATTCTAGGAAATCACGTGACTGCTTACTAAGCGAGACTATATGACGTAACTACTTACTAAGTAAAGCTCTAAAAGTTTTAATGCTATAATTAACGGGTGTTGCGATTATCGCTATATAGCTAGCTAGTAGCGGTAGCGCAGAGAGCGGAAGCCTTCCGCAGGCACGTCTTAGGCCTACGAGAAGCTTCCCTTCTCTATAACCTTTACTACTTTACTATATTATTAATTACGGTTATAATATATAATAGTAACACCGTATCGGCTACTATTAGTACTATTAACTACTAATAAGCCGTATATAGTCTACTAGCTATTATAGTACCAGCTATCTATAGTACTAGCCTTAGGGTATAAGTCCTTATAAGTCTTCCGTACGCCAATCTATTTAATACTCGTTTAGGCTAGCTAAAGAAGCCTTCCGCAACTAATAATAACTACGGAAGTCTCCTTAAAACCCGTAATTAATAAGAGCCTTATTTATTACCTATTACTACCTCCTAATAATATTAGGATTTCGTTAGATTATTAGGATTTTTAGAGAAACCTCGGCATTTTACTAAGTAAATCCGGATATTTCCCTAGATATTCCCCTACTCACCACTTATCCTAGCTACTAATAGGGAAACCCTTATCCTTACTTTTTGATTACACGATTTTATTAATACTAGATATAAGTACGCGGTTATTATTAATAATATTAGTTATTTCCTAATAGCCCTTATTATTAACGGGAATCTTAGACCTCCTTGTACTAACTATACCTCTAATTCTTTATAAGGTTAACGGTACCGTACTAGGTTATTATCTCTAGAGCCTCTTAGTCTTCTTAATATTAATAAACCATCCTAGCCTACTAACTAGGCTATTAATAAAAGCTAACTCCGTATAATAATTATTATTTTAAGAAATCTACCGCGTCTATAAGGCACTATCTATAATAGCCTCCTTTAATACCTACCTCCCTAATAGGGACCTTAATCTATTTACTATTATAGTTAACCTCACTAATACTAATAGAGTCCACTTTATTCTCCGCAGATACTAAAGTAACCTTAGTAGAAGAGGCTATCTATAATTACCTAATAGGACTAGAACTCCCTAGTCTACTAGAGCCTTTAGATATAGCGGATAATAGGGGAAATAATAATAGTAATACTAGCTAGGCGAATATACCTATTAGAGGTTTTATAGCCAAATAGTTTAATACTATATCTACTTTCTTTTAAAGCCTAAATAATAGAGCTAGCGGATATTAGAACTAGCCTATTAATTAGCCTATTATAGGGCTAGCTATAAACCCTCCTATTATAGTAGGTACCCCTTAATTTAGGCCCTATAATATTAGGTATTTTAATCCGGATCCTAATATACCCCTAGTTAAAGTTAAAGATAGTTATAATATCTATTATAATATTTTTAGCTTCAATAATAGAGTTAAAGTAAAAGCTACTACTATAAATCTAACTCTTATATAGTTAAATCTAGACTCGTATTTACTTAGGAAAGTTAATAATTAGTTTATTAATTAATTATTATATACTATACGTATTAGGCTATAAAATAACCCTACTAGTATTACTAAATAGTATATAGCTCTATAGGAATATTTTCAGGACTCTCCTAGTAAATCTCTTAGTCTACTAGAAAATATCCGCTATATAGTAAAGGACACTTAAAATCAACGGGATCCAGCTAACTATATCTCTAGTATTATCCTAAATAGTAAAAACGCTAATATTACTACTATAGAGTAAGCCTAAGTCCTCCTAGTATTTAAATATATAGACGGATAATTACGTCGGGATCTATTATTACTAACTAAGGAATTAATAATTAAGGGCCTCCTTAAAGAACTTAGATATAGGAAGGATACTTAGTTTAATATTTATAAAAATAAGGGCCTTATTAAGAAAGGCTTTAAGATAAAGTAGGATAGTTATTATAATAATTAATAAGATCCTTAATTAAGTTAGTATACTTCTTATTTAAATTATCCTATATATTAATTTAGCGGTAATAGTTTTAATTATAATAATAGGCCCCTAAGGCTAAACTATAATAACTAGAATACTTAACTATTTATACTATTTATACTATATAAAAATAATTAAGGAAACTTTAATAATAACCCTTAATAGGCTTAGATTATTAGTCCTTAATAACCTCTATAGATTATAAACGGAAACGCGTTACCTAGGTAGAGTTAATACTAAAACTATAACCTAGGTTAAGGCTATCTACTAAACGCTTTAAACGGTAATCACCTATATAAGCTATATAATTAGGCTTAGTAACGGCCTCATACCTACTAGGCTACTATTAAGGATAGGAATCCTTAGGAAGAGCCGTATAATGAGTATTAAGTAGGTAATATATAATACTTATAAGGATAAGTACTATTAATCTATAAACTAGATTAACCCTAGTCTAGGTTAATACCTAGATAATTCTTAGGAATATAGTTAAGATCCTAAAAGTTATAAGGGTAATAATACCGTTAAAACCTATTTTCTATTAATCCTATCTAATAAAGCCTTTACTTATTAGATATACTCTAACGTATTCTCGTCTAATAATACCTTATATAATTATATTCGCTATAGTTATTATATAATAAGGGCCTTAATTACTACTATAATATTATTTAAGGTAGCTAAGGTTAGTAGTACCTACTAAAGCCTTCCGTAGGCTATTATTTAGAGTACTTCTAAATAGACTACTTTAGGAGGATATACCTTTAGAGGCTATTATTTTATTATTACTTAGATTAAATTTACCCTAGACCTTAACTATCCTCTATATAAGCTTTATATAGATATAGGTTATACTATAAGCCTAATAGATAGGAAGTTTCGATTATAATAGTTCATATAGGCTAAAATCTCTAAAATACTAACGCTTATAAAGGTGAGAGGTATTAGTAGTAAAAAGTATAATACTAATAAATATACTACGCTACTAATATATATCCCTAGGGGTAATAGTACTACTTTTATTAAGAGAGAATTATATATTATTAATAACCTTTTAGTAAAGGCGTTAATTAGGGTTAATATCCTTAAATCTAAAGGTATTATTATTAACCTTGAGAGGAATTTAATAATAATATATTCTTATTAAAACCTTAAAGTCCCTATTAAAGTCTTAGGTAAAGGAACTTATATTAATACTATAGTATTTAGTTAGGCTAATATTATTATCGGCCCTTATAGTAATAAATAAGTTTAAATTATAGGCCCCCGTTATTAGTTACTTAATCTTCTAAAGGATTAAGACTTAATCTTTAAGCTAGATAAGCTAGAAGACCTCTCCGTCTACGCCTACATTATTAACTATAAGATATCTTATATCTTTATTAAGAATAATGCTAATAGTAAAATCAAGTTAGCTAAGAATAGGAGACTTAGCTAGGTTACTAAGTATAATACTCCTAATTATTTCCTTATAGAAGCCTTCTATAATAACCTTACTACCTAGCCCCCTAAAAGGGCTAAGGTAGCTAACTAGGTTAAAACTAATCTCTAACGTCTCGTTACCGCTGCTATAGTATTTATAGTAACGGTACCTACTACTACGGCCCTAGAGATAGAGTCTTCTACGGCCCTAGAGATAGAGTCTTCTCACCTATTAGGCGTAATAGTCTACGGTACCCCTTAAATAAGGGCCTTATTAGGGGATATTATTAATAAATACCTAAACTTATAGTAAGATACTAGGACTATAATGTATATCCTAGAGTCTTAATAGATAGATATCCCACTCGTAGATAACTAGCTAGAGATCTATAAACCTAGCTAGGCTAGGGTTTATCCCCTAGGAAAGGCGGATAAAGAAGTTATTAATAATAAATTTAATAAGCTATATAGATAAGGTAGAATAGACTAAATAACGGAGTTAACTCCCTTTTTATTTCTATATTTTATCATCTAGAAGTAATCTATAAACGGCCTTTATAAAGGCCGTATAGTAGTAGATATTAGGGCCTTAAATAAAATTATAATACTAGACGCTTATCCTATTCCTTTATAGGCTAAGATATTAGCTTTACTAAAGGGTACTACTTATATTAGTACTATTAACGCTATAAGTTTCTTTTATTAATAGTCTATTAATAAGTCATATTATTATTATCTTATAGTAGCTAGTTATTAAGGCTAGGAGTTATTTAATATCCTAATTATAGGATACTATAACTCCCTAGCCTACGTATAATAAATAATAGATAGAATTCTCTAGCTATTTCGCCGTTTCTATTATATATATATTAATAATATTATTATCTTCTTAAGCTCGCTTAAAGAATACCTTAACTACCTTAATTAAGTATTCTAGGCCCTTAATAATATGAATATCTACCTATTACCTAAGAAATCTTTTCTCGGCTTCCTATTAGTCTACCTCCTTAGCTAAAAGGTAGACGCTCTGGGATTAGCTATAGTAAAAGAGAAATTAGCTACTATTACTAACTTATAATTCCTAATTAACCTAACGGCCCTAGAATAGTACCTTAGTTTAATAGGGTATCTATATTAATATATTACCTTCTATACTACTATTATAAAACCCCTTTAATTATAAAAGACTTATCTAAATAAGTCTATTCGCGATACTACTATATAATAAGGGCCTTTATTTAGTATTTAGGGTAATACTTATAAAAAGTTAGCCCGTAGAACTTATCTTAATAAACCTACGCTAAAGGAGCTTAATACGTTCTATTAGCTCTAATAACTATTTATTAGCCTAATAATTCTCTATTATTTTAACGAAAAGCTCTAACTATTTATAGATCTTAACGCTAGTAAGGAGTTTAGGTTTAAAGTATACGTATATTACGTTATTAGTCTAATAAAGGCTTTAATAGGCAACTTCCCTAGGTAGAAGTTATAACTTCTAATCCTTTTTCTTAGCTATCTACTTACTAACGCTAAGACTTAATACTAGCCGACGGAGCTAGAAATTACTAGGATTATCTAGGTAGTAAAGAAGATTAGGTATATAATTAAGGCTACTAAATAGGTAACTATTATCTATACTAATCATTTAGCCGTAGTATTAATAGCCTATTAGACGAGTTTAAATATAACCTTAGTTAAAAAGCTAAATCTTTACCTTATTCGCGCCTCTAAATATCTATAACGGTTTTAACTAGATATACGCTATAAACCTAGGAAATCTAATATTATTCTAGATACCCTTTCTAGACTAGCTACTCGAGAGTATAGCCCTACTAATACTAGGGACTCGCTCGAGGCTATACTAGTTAAGGCTTTCCCAGTTAATCTAGTAGAAATAAGTCCCGACTTTAAATAACGCCTAATTAAGGGCCTTATTAAACTACATTAGTTATAATTAATATTAATAGTAAAGGAGAATAAAGCCTTAGGTAATAATACTACTAATCTACTATATCGCGTTATTAATAAATTATTATATTTTAATAATAATAAAATAGGCCTTCGCTTATATATCCCGACTTCTCTAGAAAAGGAAGTCTTCTAACTTACTTATAATAAGATAGGATATCTAGGTTATACCCAGACTTATAAGCGTCTAACTAAGGGACTATATATTTATAATATAGTAATAAAGCTTTATAAATTCATCCGATATTACCTATATTATTAATTAAGCTAGACCCTAAGATATTAGCCCTATAAGTCTCTATAGTTAATCTTAATACCCTCCTAACCATTCTATACGCTTATTATAGACTTTATTCTAGCCTTACCCTATTTAAGTAACGGGTTTAACTTAACTATATTAGTTACTAAAAAGTTCTTAAAGGTAATTACCCTAATTCCCGGTAAGAATACGTGGTCTAGGAAAGACTATGCTATTAAACTAATTAATTATCTCGCCCTACTAAATTAGGGCGTACTAAGGGCTATTATTTCTAATAGAGACTATAAATTTATTAGATAAATATAGAAGTAAATCTTCTTAATATTAAAAGTAAGCTTACTCTATTTAATAGTATAATATCCCTAATCTAATAGAATATTAGAACGTACTAACTAAACCGCTAAGATAGCGTTATAATACTATATTACTACGCTAGATAATTCCTAGTATTAGCTATTAATTATTAATAGAATATTAGCCTTACTAAATAACTCTACTAAATATAGCTCTACCCGTCTAGTACCTACTTAGGTCTTATATAGATTTAAGACTCGAGAATTACTAGACCTTCTACAGCTAGAAGACCCTACTAAAGCCTTCTATAATAAGGCCCTTATTTAGTAGGGTCCCTTCTATAATAACGCCCTTATTTATAAAGTATTAGCTATACCAGCTCAGCTAGTTAATATAAGCGACTATAGGCCCTTATATATCAACGCTAAGGACGCTATTACCTTTATAGCTATAAAGATAAAGGACTACTATAATACCTACTATACTCTAATATACTTTAAGGTAAGAGATATAGTATATCTACGACTTTACTAAGGTTACTATATCCTAGCCATCTATTCTAGGAAGACTAGATAATAATTAGTTAGACTATTTTAAATAATTAGGCGGGTTAGACGCTTAGCCTACGAACTCGTACTTCCTAATAATATAAGGATCTATAACATTATATCTATTACCTATCTAGAGCCTACTATAGACCCTACTAATAACCTATATTAACGTCGCCGCCTAGCTATACTAATTATTATTAAAGGATAAGATAAGGAGGAATAGGAGATTAAAAGGCTAGTTAATAAGAGATAGATACGTCGTAGTTATAGATAGGCTACTAAATACCTTATTAGGTAGAAGAACTATAGCCCTAAGGAGGACTATTAGATATTAGAAAGGGAGTTAATAAGAAATACTATTAACTTAGTAATAGAGTTTAATAATATTAATAGTAATTAATCGGCTATAGTATAAAGGGCCTTAGTTAGGGCCTAAGTAGTTATTTTACTAATGTTTTTACTATTAAATACTATCGGGACGATAGCGTTATTTATTTACCGGTATCTGTTATAATTATCGCTATATAGCTAGCTAGTAGCGGTAGCGCAGAGAGCGGAAGCCTTCCGCAGGCACGTCTTAGGCCTGCGAGAAGCTTCCCTTCTCTACAACCTTTACCACTTTACTATATCATTAATCACGGTTGTAATAACGGGGGACTTAGGTAGTATACCCCGGAGCTACCCCTAACGCCACCCTAAAAGCGACCCCGGAATTAATCGATTTAGCCGATTTCTACGCGGGGATAATATGCTAGGGTAGGCCGTAGTAGAGGTTAATAGCGTAGTAGTAATATTAACTAAGGGTGATAATATAATAGCGTTACTATTCCAAGTACCTTGATACTATTCCCTAGCGCCTAGAAGCCTAATAATAGCGTATTATAATACTATTACTTAGCGCCTAAACCCTTAATCTTAGCGCGCCCCTTAGGGCCCTAGGCGCTTAGTAGGTTACCCCTACAGCCCTTATAACTCCAGGCGGACTCGTATCTACCCCTACGGCCCTAGGGTAAGCCTTCTTAAACTATAGCCCTAGGTACTCCTCTAGGTTTTTAGAGATTACTAACGTAAGTTAGTTTAATAGGCCTAAGGGTATCTTTTATAATTAAGGAGATAATATAGTAAGCTATATTATTAATAATTAATATAAAAATATACCCTATCTATATAAATTTATTTAATTAAAAGGTAAGGATAGTAATCTTATAAGTAATTTAGAGAGCTATAATAATAGAATATTAAGAAGCTAGAGAATATTAGTAAGATCTTAACTAGCCTTTATACCCTTAGTAAAGGCCTTATACCTACAGGCCTAGGGCCGGCCCTAGAGGCCGCTCCAGGCTCTAAGGGTAGTATTACGTAACTACTAACTAAGTAATCTTTTAAAATCTACTAGTTAGTAAATTCTAGGAAGTCACGTGACTGCTTACTAAGTAGAACTTCAAAAGTTTTAATGTTCTATAATCGACGGGGGACTCGGGTAGCGTATCCTAGAGCTACCCCCAACGCCACCCTAAAAGCGACCCCGGAATCGATCGATTTAGCCGATTTCTACGCGGGGGTAATGCGCTAGGGTAGGCCGCAGTAGGGGTTAATGGCGTGGTAGCTATATTAACTCGGGGTGATTAATAATACGATAGCGTTGCTATTACAGGTACTTTAACGCTATTACCTAGCGCCCGGAAGCCTAACTATAGGATGCCGTAGCGCTATTACGTAGCGCCCGGAAGCTTAATCTTAGGGCGGCCCTAGGCGCTAGGTAGGTAGCCCTTACGGCCCCTAAGGCCTCGGGCGGACTCGTGTCTACCCCTACGGCCCTAGGGCAAGCTTTCTCAAACCACGGCCCTGGGGGCCCGGGGCCGGCCCTGGGTACCCCTCCGGGTTTTCAGAAATTGCCGATGAAAGAGTAGTAAATTAAGTAAGCCTTAATAAGAATCCCTAATAATTTCTCTAATTAAGGACTTAGTAGACTTAGTAGTCCTAGTTACTAAAGCCTTTAATAGATATTATTATATTATAGTAGCTTAATAGGCTATTAAGAGCCTTATTAGATAATAGATTAGAGTAGTATTATATATATAAACCTAGTAAAGGTAGTAGAAGTCTTTAGTAGGTTTTAAAGGAGATTAGATCTAGTATTATAAGGATAGTATTAATCTATATTAGATAATTATATAATATTTAAAGAGATCTTAGTTACCTATATATAAAATAAAGGTATTACTACTATTATTATAATAGCTAATAGGCTTATTCTAATTTTATATATATATAATAAATTAATAGAGAAGGGAAGCTTCTTATAAGTATAAAACCTACCTGTAAAAGGCTTCTAGTCTCTAAGCTATCCGAGCTATCTAGCTGTATAATATAATACGGAGGCTAGTAAAGTTATAATTAGTTTTAGTAGGCTCTAGATCTTACCTAATAAATAAATAATTAGTACTTATTAAGGTTAACGTAGTATTACTACTATTAATACCGATATATAGGATTTCTATAAGATAATTAATTAAGAAGCTATCTATATAGTAAGAAGTAAATATAATATAAGCGCTTAAGGTACTAAGACTAATCTATTACTATTAAGCTATTAATAGATATATTATATATTAGATATCTTCTAGTAAAATATTTAATAGTAGTATTAATAGATAATTCTATTAAATATTTATTAAAATCTAGTAAGTTAAAGAAGATTAATATTATCATTAGAGGTAGCTATAATATTAAAGGTTTATAAGAGATATAAGTAAAAATAGTAAATAGAAGTTAAAATCTCCTATCTATATTTTATATTAAGGCTCTTATAATAGCTATACTATATTAAACTAGAAGAGGTAAGTATATAAAATATACTACTAAAAGGTAAGTAAAGCTTTAATTAAAAATATTAGACTTATAACTCTTTATTTTAATATATAGTATACTAGAGGTATATTATATAATATAATATAAGAGTAGGTTATAAGTAACTTAATAACGAAGGTTAAATATTATTATAAAATTAAAAGAAATAGAAGGAGCCTTCTTTTAATTAATAATAAGGGTAAATTAATTATTAAAGTAATATTCATAAAGGATCTATTATATATTACATAGCTAGATAGCTTAAATAGCTTAGAGACTAGAAGCCTTCCGCAGGCAGGTTTTATACCTACAAGAAGCTTCCCTTCTCTATTAATTAATTATATATATAAAATTAGAATAGGTCTATTAGCTACCTTAATAATAGTAGTAATACCTTTATCTTACGCTTAGGTAACTAATATCTCTTTAGATACTATATAATTATTTAATATAAATTAATACTATCCTTATAATACTAGATCTAATCTCTTCTAAGACCTATTAAAGACTTTTATTATACTTATTAGGTTTATAATTATAATACTACTTTAATCTATTATCTAATAAGGCCCTTAATAGCCTATTAAGCTATTATAGTATAATAATATCTATTAAACGCTTTAATAACTAGGACCTCTAAGTCTACTAAGTCCTTAGTTAGAGAAATTATTAGGGATTCTTACTAAGGCTTACTTAAATTACTACTCTTTCTCTACCTTCTTAATATTCTATTATTATAGCTCCCTAATTTACTTATAAGATTACTATCCTTACCTTTTAATTAGATAAATTTATATAAACGAGGTACACTTTTACTTTAACTATTAATAATATAGCTTGCTATATTATCTCCTTAATTATAAAGGATACCTTTAAGCCTACTAGACTAACTTAGGAAGCCTCTACTAGGTAAGGAGGTACTTATTCTAGATCTATATCTTTAGAAGTTAGTCCCCTTAGAAACTTTAAGCCTTCTTAGCCTTAAGACTAGGTAATTAATAAGCCCGTACTATAAAAGGCTATATCTAGATTTAATAAAGGAATAAAAGCCTCTTATAAGCTACTTAATAATCTATCCTTATATTATAGTAGTAAGTGCCTAATAGACTAATTGTAATTATATAATTAATTATTAGAGGAGCGAAGCCTCTCCTAGGTATAAAGTAGCCTGGCGGAAGGCTTCTACTCTCTATAAGCTAGCTAAGGTACTATATAATAATACCGCTATAAAGAAGTAAAAGTAATACCTATATTATATATTACTATTAAGGTCCTTAATAATAACGAAGTTAACTAGTAGGCCGATTATTATACTTATTTACTATCTACTATATATTATTTAGATTAGTTATATTATACTATAAATTATATTTATAACTATAGCCCTTCTACTTAACTAGATACTAAACCTTCCTACTAGATACGCGTTTACTAATAATTACCTCTATTTTATAATTATCTAATTTATTTATAAGGGTATTAGTTTTATTTACTAGTAGAGGCTAATAGTTATAGATATAAGTGTAAGGATCTAATAACTTAGGTAATAGTTTAAGCTAAGTAATAGATATAACGGGGTAAATATATATAAGTAGGGTAAGTTAAAGTTAATAGGCTAATAGCCTAACCTTTTTAATTACCTTAAAAGGCCTTATATATTATTAATAGAGTTTTAAATTTATTACTCCTAGGATTTTATAACCTCCCCTAAGCCTAAAGTAGGCTTTATTACCTACTTCTATTAATACTACTTTATATTTGCTATTATAATATAGTTTAGAGAATATATTAGCGAAGGCTATTAACTCCTCCGCCTAGTCTTATTTAAGCTATTATAAATAGCTAAAGTCTTCCGTAGGAAGCTATTATAAGAGTATTTTAAGGGTATTCTAGACGTTAAAATTATAAAGTACTTTATTAGGAGAGACGCTAGTTACTTAACTTTTAGAGTTATTAAGGTATCCCTATATATAAGGAAGGATTATACTCTAATTAGAACTATTTATATTCTATATTATATAGTATTATAGCGCTATTTTAACTATCTAATTTATCCGTTTTAATAGGCTATCCGTTTAAGTATAGTACGCTGTAGAGGTTAATAGTTTATACCTAAGCTTCTAAAATACTATCCTCTAGAATAATAATATAAACTTACTATCCTTATTACTCATAATCCCGTAGGGTATACCCTAACTATAGGCTATAAGATTAGTAAGAATTATATTTACCTATTAAGCTACTATCTAAATAGTCTATCCTAGTATAAGTCAAACTATTTTAGAAAATTTATTTATAATAATAAGGAGGCTATTATAGCCTTCCGTACCTATTAGTAGAAGTATTATAATAAAATCTATTACTATAGTATAAAAGGGAACCGTAGGCCTATTTATAAAAATTATACTTCTATAAGGCTTATATTATTTTATCTAGTTAAGTTAATAGTCTAGATAGTACTTTATATAAGTCCGTAGGTACTATTATAAGTAATAGATATATAGAGAAGCTACTATTTATTTATAGGTATAATAATACCTACCGTAATATTATTAATTATAGGCTAGTTAGAAGATATCCTTTTCTAAGGTATTTAATATATATAATCTTTCTTAGCTATTATTAAAGTTTATATAATAGATTAGCCTATTATAAACCTTAAAGCGTAACCCCTAATAAGTCTTACTATCTACTCTAACTAGGTTCTTATTTACTAGTATAAGTATCCCTAGTAGTTAAGACTATTAGCTATCCTATTAATACGCCTAAGTAAGGCGCTTTTTAAATTCCTCTAATATTTTAATAAGTATTATATAATAAATAAGACTTAGTAATTTATTATATTATAAGTAAGCCTCTATAAAGGTAGCTATATATAAGATATTAAGTATAATAGCCTCTTATTAACTATAGTTAATAAGGCCCTTATTACTAAAGCCTTTAGTATATAAGGTATCTAGTATTCTAATTATATTAGCGGAGCTATTACTATCCCCTTAAAGTCTAGATAGTATATCTAGGATAATATTAGATTTTCCTAATTTATACTTTATTATAAGGTTAAATTATAATAGATATAATAAGGCGCGAATAAGCTATAAATTAAGTTTATCTATTAAGGAAGTAGTAAGACTAGTTTATTATAAGATAGGTACTACCGCTAAATAATTAGTATAAATAATTATTAGTAATCTCTAGGGTAATTTAATAAGGTAGCGAGTTCTTCTTATAACTTATATAATACTAGCTACTTCTAGTTTAATTAGCTAGTAGTTCTATTTAGCCTAGTTAAGTATCTTACTAAGGAATATTATTAGCCAAACTAAGGTCCTAGGAAAGCCTTCTATTATATTATCCCTAATATAATAGATTATTACCGCGAATCCCTACCTTTTAGAAGTATCTAGATCTATAAATAAGATCCTTATTTTATTAAAATAGATAAGGAAGGTAGGACTATTAAAAGTAGACTTTAAGTCTATAAAAGTATTCTTATTATTATTAGTAGGATTATATACTACTTATATAGATTAAATTTTTCTTATAAAGCCTTTAATACCCTTAAGAAGTAAGCTAGTAAGGTTAGTTTTATATTTTTATAATAGATCTATACGCTAAGCGTATCTAGGGATAGATAAATATAGCTAGCCTATAAGTCCTAGGAAAATCTTAAGGTCTTATAGTAAAAATAGGAATAATAAGGTATTAATTACTTTAAGTTTTTCCTCTAATATAGATAGGCTAAGGGAATCTACCTTTTAGCCTAGTAAGGTAATAGATAGATAGCTAAGGAATATTTTCTTTAAATTAAGACTAATTTAACGGCTTTAATAGAGGTTAAAAAGTACTTATAAGTATATAAGGTACTTTAGTAAGGTTTTTAAGAAAGTAATTATATTATCTATATAAGCTCTTATAAACTTCCTAAAAGGATAGAGAAGCTTATTAGTCTATTTCTAGATATAGGGTAGTAAGCCCTTATAGCCTATTAGGGTAATATAGTACTACTTCTATCCCTAATATAAAATAATAGTAAGTTTACATCTATCCCGTTTCTATATATTAAACTAATAAAACTAACTAGTACTATTTATAATAGATATAAATAGGAACCTAGCTACTATAGAGGTAAGTTCTAATTATAAAGGTAGGGAGTAACTATCTAATTAGGTAATTTTATTTAGACCGCGTATATCTACTACTATACGGCCCTTACGTCCTTCTAGCGTATCTTACTAGACTATAAAAACTAGGTAGCTAAAAGGTATTAATTAGTTTAACTATAATATTTTCCCTTAGGAATATAACTTCTTAAATATCTTATTAATTAAGTCTTTATCCTTTTAACTAACTAGATATATATATAAGGGCTTAGGGTCTATATTAGGCTTTAATAGTATTAATATCTATTTACTTTTAGAGATATCTACTATTATACCTTAACTAGTCTAGATTTTAGGGAATTTAGCTACTACTTTAGTCATTTTCTATATTACCCTAGGTAGTCTATAGACCGTAATACTATTAGGTAGTATATATTTAAGAGCGGGATTAACTATTATAATTAAAGTCCTTATTATAGAAGGCTATATTATACTAATATATACTACTACTAGTAGGATAGTAAAGCTTTTTATAGTAGTCTTTTATAAGCTTATATTACTAGCGGCCTTATAAGCGTCTACTAATATAATAAGATAAGCGCTATCCTAATTATACTTAATAAGCGACTTAAACTATACCTTTTAAGGTAGCTATATAGATATAAGTAAAGTATTAAATATATAGACTTCTAATATAAATAAATTAGTAATATATATAAAGACGCCTCCCTTAGAGCCGAAGTTTTAAGTATATTCTAATTTAAATAGGAAGTCTCTATTAACTAGGATATCTTCTTTATAAACTACAGGTACCTAGATAGTTAAATATAATAAAATAATTATAGACGCCTTAGTCTTAATAGTATATTAAATATTAGGTAATAACCGCGTATAAAATCTAATTAGTAATATAAAGTCTTAATAAGAATCTAATATAACTATTTACTTACTAAAATCTGTAATTACCTTTTATAGTACTAGGATATTATTATTAATAAGTAGGTTAGCCTTTAGATCCTCTATAATATAGACTTCTATAACTATTAAAGTGGTTACTAGTCTCTTACTAATATTTCTATTAATAAATATTTTAACTAAAGTGTACTTATTAGTCTTTATAATCTTATTATTAATACCTTATATTAGTATTAGGGATATTATCTTCTTAATCTCTATATTTAGTAGTACCCTTATAAGATAGGTTTAGTTAATTAGTATAATAGAATAGCTACTATTAAGGTAGACTTTAATCTACCTATTAGTCCTAGATTATACTACGTTAATAGTAGCGTATTTCTATCCCCTAAAGCTATATCCTAGGGCTTTTAATTAGTCTAGAAGAATAGTTAATTCTACTAATATTAATTAATTAATAGGTGTTATAAGATAGGCTATAATTATCTTCTTAGCTATTATAAGGATAGATATAGCTACGGAAGGCTTTTATACTATCTAATATTACTTTTATAAATACTTAAATAACTTATTTCTTAATAAGAATATAAAGGTATAAGAGGAGTAGGTATAAATATTTATATTAAGCTAATCTATAAAGTTTACTTTAAGTCCTTATTAATTATAGTTAATAAGGTCCTTATTTATTCCTAAAGACTCGCTTATATAGAATAAGTTATACTAATCTTATAATAGGTCTAGTTATTTAACGCCGTAAGCGTCGCCTTATATTATAATATAATACTCCTAATAACTATTAGGATTACTATTAGTAAAGTCTTCTGCTATATCCTTTATAATAGCCTAGTATACTTATTATAATAAAAAGCGTGGTATATAATTATCTTATAATTAACTACCTAGCTAATAATTCCCTTAATCTAGCTTTATAGGCTATAATAGTTATTAGAGCTAAGGTTAATTAGGTTATTATATAGAATCTAACGCGTTTACTAGGCCGGCTATAATTTAAAGCCTTTATATTAGAGGTAAGATTTAAGGGGCGTTTTAATAAAACTACTAGCTTTAATAAGGCTATTAATTTATTTAATAAGCTTAGTTATTTTAAAAGGGTAAGAACGGGGGGTAAGTATTATTATAAGACTAGTTACCCTACTAAAATAGCTAGTACCCTACTCTATTATTAAAAAAGCTATACTAACTATTTTATTTAATAGGCTTATATTTATAACTAGGACATTATTATAGCCTATTACTTAGAGTACTAGTAGAAGCTCTCTACCTACTTATATAAACCTACTATTTATACTTCCTATCCTTAAGTTCTAATAAGAAGTTATTAATAGAGGTCTAGTTAATAAGATAGTAAATATTACGGCGAAGTTTAAAGTTAATAGTATTATATATAATATTAAATTAAATCTTTATATCTTTTAACCTAGTATCTTTTATAAAGTATAGTATCTTAGTACTAAACTCTTATAACTTATAATAATTAGTAGTATTCTTTATAATAAACTTCTTATATAGTATACTACTAATAGAGATATTTAATAGCTATTAAAACCTTTTTAGTAGTAGTTATACCTATTTATTAATACTATTACTAAAGGTTACTATCCTTTATTCTATCTTAGAGAGCTTACTATTATACTATTTAAGTACTTATTTATAAAGGCTTAGCTAAAGGTTATTCCTAATAGTAGTAGGATCCTTAAGTAAGTATATATACTTAGCTTAATTAGTAAATATATAAATATCCTAAAAGTAAGTATCCTTTCTAGTATACTTAATAGCTAAACTAGTACTAATAGATTTACTATTATATATAAGATTAAAGAATCCTAAGTCCCTAGGGTTCTATTAGGAATAATTATTACCGCTATTAACTCTAGTTAATATACCTACTTCACCTAGTTAGCTAGGTTAACTAGGCTAACTAGGCTAACTAGCTAGTCTAAGAGGGCCTAGTAGGCTAAGTATAGTAGGGTTCTCTTAAATATATTAAGCTATAGTAGTATTAATAGTTACTTATATAATAGGATTAATAGTAAAGGTTACTATACTACTAGATAATTATTAATAGCTAGAAGGATTAGGTTTAAGGCTAATTAGTTATCTATAAATAGCCTCTTTAGCTAATATTTACCTAGTAATAGTAGTATTATTAAGAGATAAGGTAGTCTATAATTTACTTAGTAAGGGAGGATTATTAAGGAGCTTATAAGAGGCTTCTATTCCCTTATTAAAGTATAAGATAGCCTTATAAATAGTAGGTTTATTAATTACCTAGTCTTAAGGCTAAGATTATATAGTAGCCCTAAGGAGGCTAACTACTTCTAAGGATATAAATCTAGAACGGGTACCTCCTTATCTAGTAGAGGAAGAGGCTTCTTAGCCTAATCTAGTAGGTCTAAGGGTATCCTTTATAATAGAAGAGATAATATAGCGAGTAGCATTATTAATTAAAGATATAAAGGCGTATCTAGTTTATATAAATTTATTTAATTAAAAAGTAAGTTCTACTACTTCCTAAGAAGTTTAAGGAGCTATAATAATAGAATATAGAGAAGTATTAGGAAAGAGTAGTAAATTTATTAGGGCCTTAATAGAAATCCTCTATCTTAGTACTAACTCTCTAGGGTATAAAGAATAAATACTTATTAATAAAGGCTTTTATAAATAAGAAGTCTATTATAATAGCCTTACTATATTATTTACGTAAGGCCTCTAGTATACTATTAAAGTCCTTAATAGTAAGGTACGTTATTATTAATATATAGTATTTAAGGAAGTCTTTCCTAGGCTAGGAGGACTTAATACTAGTATTATAGAGATAGTATTTAGTTCTTCTTAAATAGTTAGATAGTATTTATAGAAGATATTAGTATAAATAAAGGTATTACTACTATTATTGTAGTAGTAAGTACCTAATAGACTAATTATAATTATATAATTAATTATTAGAAAAGCGAAGCCTCTCCTAGATATAAAGTAGCCTAGCGGAAGGCTTCCGCTCTCTGTAAGCTAGCTAAGGAAGCTAGCTAAGGTACTATATAACACCTTACTAGGTATATTACTATAATAGACTAATACTATATTATCTTATAATAGTACTACTACTACTAGGTAGATATCTATTAAAGAAGCTATTTATAAAAGACCTATTAGCCTAGAACCTAACCCTTCTAGTAATATAATAAATATAACTATTAACGCTATTATATAAGTAGCTATTAATACTAGTATATAAGTAGCTATTAACGCTAGGATAGTATAGTATATACGTAAAAACCTACCTTAATAAGGACCTTCTAAACTACCTAGACTACTAGGCCTATATAGCTAGGTAGGCTAGGTAGGCTAGGTAGGCTAGATAGGCTAGCTAAGCTAGCTAGAATAGGCTAATATTAATATTAAAGTTAGGGAAAATTAAGGACCTTAATAGAATCTAGGAGACCTTAACTATTTTAACCCTATATATAATAGTAAGTCTCTTACTACTAGCTCTACTATTAAATATACTAGAAAGGAAATATACTTTTATACTTATAAACGAGGAGATAGCTAAAGGGTGGCTCTTTTCGGCTCCGGCTATATCACAGCCTCGTTGGGTTTGGCGTGCCTTTTTGGGGCAAGTCACCCGACCCGTCGCTTTGTTGAGGTACCAAGATGCGACTCCTCTCGCTGCTTTCTCTTCCTTTTTCACTTCATGATCATCCCAGTCGATCGCCTCGTCGGTCCTTCCTTGGTCTGCGATCCCATATCCTTTTCGCCCACCATCGTCGATTGCCATACCGCATCGTTGGATTAGGCATTAGGTCAAACAGCCATCGCACGTCTTGCCGGCCGTCCGATGCCTCCCACCAGCGCCTGCTTTCATATACCCAATCATGGCAGAGGATATGACTTTGTAGCAAAGTCCTTCCCTCCTGACCGCTGCCTTGTGTCTCCACACTGCTGCAGTAGCCGCTCAGCTCGAACGTATGGTTCCAACTTGGGGCCAGTCGAAGCCTCCCTATGCACCATACGGCCCTTCTGCCTCCGCCACCTTTGAGTCAGTGCTAAACTCCGTCTCACCACTGATCAGCTGACCCTTGATTCTATTATGGTATTGGTCGCGTGCGGCGTGACAGCGACTGTACTAAGACGCAGCGACGATCGTGTCAGGAGACGGCTGCTACAAGACCAACAACGAAAATGCCTCACTGCGTCCTTGCAGTTTCCTTGTTCCATCTGCCTGGCCAGTGATCTGATGACCTGGCTTCGAGGGCCTGAGCGTGAAATCAAAATACCAGTAGTGGGCCGAAGCCAGCGAATGGAGCCCAAGGGGCAGCGGCTTGGCTACGATCAACAGCGGGCTTCGAGTGTCTGTCCAGTTACGCCGGCAAAGGCTGCGGCGACAACGATGGTTTGATGACGTGGCCGTGAGACATCGATCGCGATTTTGGCCGGGCATTGAGGTGAGAGCAATTGTAGCTCGATAGTCCAGGCTGCAGCAACAGACGTGAGAGACTGGATAGGTGGGCACCTCCGAGGGGCGATATTGGGTCCTGCATGGGATGGCGATCGAATACGATGCTCCTATCGCCGAGAGCTGCGTCAGCACGTGCCGTCGCAGGTGTGACGTATGGTTGAGTGGCATGCGTGCTTGGTAGGCCGGTTCGGCTGCGATGCTGGATGTTGTTGCTTGATGGCAAAAGAGGAGAGGGATTAGGTCTGAGAGAGATGAAGAATGGCCAGAGGAATTGCTCTCAGCGTTTCCTGGGAACGTGTGGAAAGGGAGCGGAAGCACGGCGCACCTGCGGTGTTCGACTCGGAGATATACAAGGCTCTCGTCTCGCCCGCTTTACTCACCCCAGGCATCACGCTCATACTGCACCCAAAGTCGTGCCTTTATTCAGACTCGTTACTTGTTCGTGTGCTCGACTAGTGCAATGGCTTCCGTTGGTTTGGACTGCCAACCCTTCTATTATCAATTGTCAGCAGAGGTTGGTTGGCCTGGCGGCAGTTGGCCTACCTTATCCAGCTTCCATGTGCCTATAGCCGCCGGTGAGCGTAACATATCCGTGGCTCTTCGGCGGACCGGGAAATTTGGAGACCACGACGCAGTCGATTCTCCCGATATAAATGACTTACCGCCGACGGAGATGCTTGTCAATACGGAGTCTCAGCCAGCGCTAGATTTGAACGGCACCCAGATTGCCACCCAAGGTATATCCTACTTTCCTCGACTTTCCGTGAATATCTATTAATGAGCTTAGGTGCCTCGAAAGAGCTCGATACGACCAGCAAACATCATCAACGTGGCCATAGTCAAAGCAAAGACTTTGCGAACTTTGGAGAACTGCTACGCGGTGCGTGAAGGGGTCCAGACCTGGCATCTGCGGGCTCGAAAGAGTCATGCTTGTCGGAGAGGCTTGCTGGAGATGAAGGTCAATTCACCAAGAGAATTGCAATGAGGCCAAAAATTCCAGGTCGCGACGAGGTGCAAGTACAGGTAGGTCGTGGCAATTCAGAGGTTACGGAAAAGGATGCTAACGGTCTGCAGAGACGCCGATATTGCTGGATGACCATACTGCAGAAGATGAGGACGGCAAGATCCTCGACGAGAAGCGCCTAGCAGCAGCCAGGTCTGCAGCTACAACAGCGCGACTTTTGAGGAGCATGAGGGGACGCAGAGCGGAGGGCCATATAAAGAGGAGGATGCACGGATCACTCCGCCCGCTTCTGCCTTGGACTTGGAGTGAAGACCCCAATCCCTTCATTCAACGGGTCAAAAACTAATCCATGGTTTTGATCTATATACTCTACGCTTCACGAAAAAAATACCTTTCGTGATTCAGGCAGACCCTCTGTAAGCGCCAAAAGCCTCCTCCCGCCTATGGCTGGCGATAGAGAGGGCACATCAAGCAGCGAGGGCCATGAGAATCCGGGCCTTGAATCCCTCGTCCGCAAGAACAAGGATGAGATGCAAGCGAATCGTGGAGCAGAAGAGGAGGAAGCCAATACCAAGCCAAATGTTAAACCAGCTTCCGGGCAGACGGAGACTCGCCGCCAGCCAGTGGAGGCCCAAACATCGGAAAAGGGCTGCAGCACGTGGGCACTGTGCTAAGCGGGACTGATAGGCTTTGTGTTCAGGTCGGTTCAGAATCCCTTGTCACCATAGTTATATCTAAAATAACCAAGCAACTCCAACGTCATGTCTCACACCGACCATAACGACATTGACATTGACGACGAGACCGATGTTCGCCCTCCATCGAAGAAGCGCCCAAGGGCCACGGCTCTACTAGAACATCGGACCCAGGCGTCAAAGTTCAGATACCCCCCTAGTTGGCCGTATCAGTGGGAGAAACGCACGGCTTCTGATCAAGGTGAAGCTGTCGCTAGTCTAAGTGAGTGTGGACTGCGGAATCCCTCCTCGTACAAAGAGTCAAGGACTGGTTGACATCCTGCAGGAAAGCCACTCGTGGTCCAAGACGAGGAGCAAAACATCCTGAACGGAAGGACTCCTACCCAGACAACGAACAGTGTTACACCAAAGGCCGATCACACGGGTCCTCTTCTACCCTCACCCTCTCCGAGACAGGTAGTGGACCATCAGGCCGGTCCTATCGTGCCCTTATCCCGTTCCAAGCGAGGCTTAGGCCAAAGCAAAGAAGCACAGGCGGAGTCACAACGGAGGGAGATCAGAAAGAACGTAGGTAAGAGGCAGACTAGACAGGGATGGGTATACAAAGTCGTCTGGGCCAGTTCATAGCTGCCCAGATGTGAGCTTGGGAATGCTCAGAGACTGTTGCGAAAGTTTGAGCTCAAGGGTTCGGCACAGCAAAAAGTGAGACGCGGCAATACGGCTGGGGATAGCAGCAGCGAAGACTGATCACAATCGCTCCCTCAACTTCTACATTGCCGTTCACACGCTTTCTCAAGTGTCGAACGTAGACGGCCATTAGATTAAGCATATAGTCGACTTCGCCAAAGTGTCGTTCTTCCTTTAGGAATCCAAAGTGTATACCAACGTAGAGGTTTGCGCGCCCCAATAGTTTGCGCAGGCAATCTCGTCAAGTATACTCTCTCTATCAGGTCGGCCCTTTCCCCGTCCTTTATCCTTCTGCAAAGACATCCACAATTCGAATTGTTTCGCCCGTCATGTAGTAAAGGTGCATCAATTCAAATCTGGAGTCAAGGCAACAATCATGGAAGGTCTGGAGCGGACCACGGAGAGCCACTTTCATCCTCTGAAGTTGCATGACTTTGCGTAACACTTAGCGCCATAGACTGTGCTCCTCATGGACTCTCTAAAGAAATATATGTATTATAGCACTTTATTGCGCCTCATGCATCTTCCTCCGTTATCCCTTTGAACCTAGGGGACGTTGCGGGTTATCTTGTCCTTTCCGTTCTATCAGAGACTCCTCTTTCCCGACGGAGAGTGTTGGGGAGCTTTCTATATTATTCATACGAAAAAGTAGCTGGACAGCCTCGTGAACTTGCCCGTTGGCTTGATAGGCGCCAGCGAGTTCACGCTGTAAGGCTAGTCGGTCAGGATGATCCACAGCTAGCTTTTCTTGGACCTTAATGACGTGCTCTAGAAGCTGGACGGCCCCGTGAAATCGCCCATTTGCCATAAAGGCACTAGCAAGGTTATGCTGCGAGACAAGTCGCGAGGGATGATCCTCGGCTAGCTTTTGGCGGACTTTAACGACATGCTCGAGCAGCCCAACGGCCTGATCAATTTGCCCGTTTGCTTGATAGGCGCGGGCAAGTTCATGCCATGAGGCAAGTCGCGAGGGATGGTCCTCGGCCAAATTTTCTTGGACCTTAACGACATCCTTAAGCAGCTCGACGGCCTCCTTCCACCGTCCTTGATCCCGATATATCGAGGCAAGGTTGGCTATACTAGTCAGTGTATCTGGATGCTCCTCGCCGAGCACCCTCTTCATTACCTCAACCACTCGTACTGTTAGCTCTTCGGCCTCCCTCCTTCGTCCTTGATCCCGGTATATCGAGGCAAGGTTGGTTATACTAGTCAGTGTATCTGGATGCTCCTCGCCGAGCACCCTCTTCATTACCTCGACCACTCGTATTTCTAGCTCTTCGGCCTCCTTCCACCGTCCTTGATCCCGATATATCGAGGCAAGGTTGGCTATACTAGTCAGTGTATCTGGATGCTCCTCGCCGAGCACCCTCTTCATTACCTCGACCACTCGTACTTCTAGCTCTTCGGCCTCCTTCCACCGTCCTTGGTCCCGGTATATCGAGGCAAGGTTGGCTATACTACTCAGCGTGTCCGGATGCTCTAGTCCTAGTATTTTCCTTCTCGACTCCATGACTTCAGTGTCCAGATTCTCTGCCTCTTTCCATCTACCCTGATCCTTATAGACGGTTGCCAGATTGGACATGCTACTCAGCGTATCCGGATGCTCTGGTCCTAGTATCTTCCTTCTCAACTCCATGACTTCAGTGTCCAGATTCTCTGCCTCTTTCCATCTACCCTGATCCTTATAGACGGTTGCCAGATTGGACATGCTACTCAGCGTATCCGGATGCTCTGGTCCTAGTATCTTCCTTCTCAACTCCATAACTTCAGTCTCCAGATTCGCTGCCTCTCTCCATCTACCCTGATTCTTGTAGACGGTTGCCAGATTGGACATGCTACTCAGCATATCCGGATGCTCTGGTCCTAGTATCTTCCTTCTCAACTCCATAACTTCAGTCTCCAGATTCGCTGCCTCTCTCCATCTACCCTGATTCTTGTAGACGGTTGCCAGATTGGACATGCTACTCAGCGTATGCGGATGCTCTGGTCCTAGTATCTTCCTTCTCAACTCCATAATTTCAGTGTCCAGATTCTCTGCCTCCCTCCATCTACCCTGATTCTGGTAGACAACCGCCAGGTTCGCTTTTGACCACAATATCTTTAGATATTCAGGCCCAAGATGTATATCTGAATCATGTGCGAGATGATATTCCAGCTCTTGCCGGCCTTTCCATCGCGCTTCTATCTCACTGGTACTGGTGACCCCTTCCTTCAGGTGCAAGCGCATGTCTCCAGGTATGGTCGGCGCTATGTTGCCCAATACTTCTTTGTACAATTTCTCTGCCTGGTCCATGTGGCCAGTAGCTAGACTGATACCAGCGAATTTTATCAAAAATTCAAGTCTCTCTCTGCTATCCGAAAAAGAATTTCTTCCTTCAAATTTGCGACGATAAAGAGTAAGTATTAAGTCATCGACCTGAGGCACGTCCGTCTGGTCGAATTGTTGCATCCATTGTTTAATATTCGATTGAATAATAAGTAGCTCTCCGATAGACTTATGGAAGACATTTTGCAATCCGTAAAGCCAATTGAAACCTTGCTGTGAGTAGAGAAACTTGGCGACGGATCTACATAGAGAGACTCGCTTGCCCGTTTGAACCGCATGGAGATACCAGTGACACGCAGCGTACTGCAGAAGACTATGCTGGGTAGGTGACTGGGAGCTGTAGGTCGAATTAAAGCAAGGGAAAGAAAGATAAGTCAAGCATATCGACGTTATCAAGGAATTGGCTTCTGTAGGACTGATAGGGATAGCAATCTGCGAAGAGATTCTGATTGCCGGAGCTTGGTTGCTAAGCAAGTACTCTCTCAAAGATTGATGGACGAGTCCAACCGTACCGTCGTCACGAATGCGGACTAGAGGGCCTCCAAGCTCTGTGATTGCTTTGGAGGGAGATAACAGAAGTCTCATCTCGTCCAGGCTTTGCTTGAATGGCTCGATCGCAATGGCAAGTTGCAATTCTCTCACTGACAAAGGCCGTAGAGATGCTGTCAGCCAATAGAGTACCAATACCAAGAGTTCCTTTTGAGAGTCTCGAAGCTCTGAAGCCAGTAAACATAGAGATCGGTAGTATTGCTCTTGGAGTGATTGTGGGAACTCGCCGTTGTACTCCCCAGTCCTTTCGACAATATCAAGAGCGAGTTCAACCCAGAGGAATGAGCCCTCTGCGACCTTTTCCAGCTGGCTTGCTATCTGATCTCCTTTGGTAGTCTTCCCATGCTGGTGTAAGACCACTAAACTTGAGCGAATAATCTGTCTGGTATCTCGAATTGTCTCATTGTTCGGCAGCTGAACTATGAAGGCTCCCTCAGAAGACGGTGACGATATGATTGGAGGGCGACTCGTGAGGAAGAATTTGATCGGCGAAGCTTCCGATCCCACCAAATCAATAAAACCTCTCACTAAGGCCATTTTCCATTCATCAGCCTCGTCAATAGCATCGATACAACAGTACAATTCTTCGAATCCCGCAGCGATCTCTGAGAACTCGTCAAGCAATCTAGCGATAGGATTACAATTTCGCTGTGGTATTCCTGGACCATGACTTTGAAGCCTTAGGTTGATCTGCTTCATTTGCGCGACCAAGGAGGAGAGCAGTCCCGCAACGGTTGATTTATTGGTGTCGCGCGCGTCAAGAAAATAGTGAATGACCGCGTCTTGATTTATTCGAAGGTCAGCAATGACTGCTGCTGTTAGCATTGTCTTCCCGGTTCCCGGACCACCATAGACCCAGAGCAGGGATGGTGAGTAGGAAGATAACCACGCCTTGTAAGAATCATGACGGAATATCCAATCGCAAGTTCCCTTCTCTCTTAACCCCAACATAACCTTGAGACGGTCATCATCATCATGCGTTTGCATGGACTGAGCTGGTGGGCTTGATATGGTATCTAGGTCCATTAGCCTAACATTGATTGGAATGGCGCCTTTACAGAGACGACCGACCTTTGACCCTGCCTCCGCGATTACTGGCCAAATCTGAACTCGTTATCCGGACCTCATCGAAGAGCCCCCCCCTGAGAGTGGACGCTCTCATGGAAGTCTCTTGACGGCGAGACAAATTCGCGAGGAGTAATTTCGTCCTCCGGCTCATTGGGTGTTCATGACCAAGAATCTTCGCATTATAGGGCACGAGAGCCTCGAGTAGCTTGATGGCCTCATGGTGCCCCCTCAACCGTCCCAATGACTTTGCCAACTGAAATCTACTCTCCATAGAGCTCATATTCGCAAGACCGAAGCTGCGTTCATTCACCTCTGCTACTCTTCTCCACGTGGTCACTGCATTTTCGATATCGTCCGCACCGTAATACGCCCTTGCAAGTAATCCGACTGTCCGAAGAGTATCAGGGTTTTCGCTGCCTAATATCTCTTCCAAGCCGAGTATCTCACGACGGTACAACATTACTGCTTCGGAAAACTGGCTTTTATCAACCAGTATGCCTGCAAGGTTATGCATGGTACGCAGCGACTCGTGATGTATTAGGCCAAGGTGCTCTTCTTGGCAACTAAGTATCCTTGTGCAAGTCGAGGCGGCAGCAATCAGATCACCCTGAGCACGATATACCATTCCAAGGATGTTCTCCGCTGCCAGGTATTCGCTACCCTCCGTCCCACCATGCAAGCACCAATGCTCGATCACCTGCCCTAAAAAGTTTTCTGCAGCCTGCAAAGACCCTTTTTGAAAATGCACAGCCGCAAGTCCTTCTAGGCTTTTGACGCGGAGAGAGCACTGAGCATTTGTGCTAGATTGCTGAAGTAGTTGCGCAGCTTTGAAGAATTGGATTTCAGCGTCGTCAGACTTCTTTTGATCAAGATATAATCCCCCAAGATCGAGCAGCAGGTCCGATTCGAGTTCAATGCCAACGTCCTGAATATCCGACGCCAAGCTTAGAGCATTAAAGAGGACACCCTTGGCGACCTCATATTCCTCGGAAATTCGATGAATCAGGGATAAACCCTTCATCGCATGTATTGACGCCTCTGAGAATCCGAAAACAGATTTTTGCTTTATAGCTTGCTGGAACGACTCTTTAAGCAACAAGAGTCTGCTCGAGCCAGAGTTGATGAATTGGATGATGGTTTGACTGGTCTCATTGCTTTTTCTTCGCTCCGAAAAAGCATTAGGGGCGACGTTAAAGCTTTCTTCGTAAACTGTATCAAAGAAAATATCTGTCGCGAGCGTAAATGATTGAAGAATGGACGGACGCTGGTATACAAATACTAATCTCTGGTCGTTCGGAATGGTCGTGAGCCAGGTATCGTCACTTCTGGTATAGAATCTAGATTGTCCCTCGACGACGACTATAGAAACGTCATTCCCGGTATATCTTAGCCAGGGGACAACTACTTACAACCGATGGCATCCCCTCTATACAGAGGATCTGGATCATCTTTGGGTATTGATTCCGTCAGAAAATTCTCTACTGAGAAGTCCGCAGATGATCGCATGACTTTAGTATACCCAAAGCTTTTGAAACGTCCACGTAGAACATATCGCCTGGAAATGAAGCCGTTGATAATAAATTGTCGCAAGTCCAAATCTGGGATATTAAAGGCGAAAGTTGGCAGAAGTGCTTGAAGCGATAGATATGCATCTCGAGGTTCAAAAGGGAGATCGACCTCCATGGCAATGAACGAGTCATACGGAGCTGATAGATTGTGCAGATGTCAATCGCAACGTCTTAATAGATCACTAAGCAACGGTGCGGTACCGGGGGCTCAGACGTGCTACGCGCGGTAAGCTCCTGGAGCTTACCGTTCCCAGCAGGCGATTGCTTTCAAAGGGTTCGCTGGGGAACACTAAGTAATGATTGGTGCTGTGCCCGAAGGGGCTATGGCGCCAGCCCCCAGGCTGAACAATCCAGTGGACTGGCACGTCTAAGATGCTGGGCAAACGGCAGCGTACTATGTAAACCTTTTGTCCGGGCATTCTACGTAAATCTCGTCTTAATGGCAGGGGCAACGTGCATCAGGTGCCGCGCTCGGCACCTTCCAGATCAGCTTTGTTTAGCACAGGCCTTTGAAATACGTCTCGGACTAAAGGAAGATGATAGAAGCTTCGGGTGTCTTGTGGTCAGCAATGTGACGGAGGATGCTGATGTCTTCAGCCAAATGAAGAAACAGTATGCCATTCGCGTTAGTCCCTGGACACGATATACGCGATTCTCTGTATTGTCGCAAAAATTGTTTGTTGTACGTCGACTGCTTGAATTTCCGCCTCTGTGAGCTACAAATCGCTCTAATCTTTTGACTGGTTATCAGAAATCTCCGGGCGCGGACTACGATCTTGTGACAGCGATCCGCACTACAAGAAGCGCAGCTATCATCGAAGCCCAACAAGCCTTTCCGAACGATCACGTGCTGTATATGGAAGAGGAAGTTTCCAGCTCGCGTTGTTTGCGTACAGCATTGATTCTTCTATCCCCAGCTGTATTTGGAGCCGGTGCTTATGTTGCATGCAAGCCCAATGATCCATCGACGCAAAATTGGCTTGCTTGGATAGCACTCATCTACACAGTATCACTAGCTTTCCTGTTTCAAATGGGCATGCGCAAAATTTGACGCCAACCAAAGGGTATAACGGGTTTCCCCTGGCGCCAAGTACGACCCTCGGAATCTCTCCCCTGCATTTTCACTGCTAAATATGGGAGGTTCCGACCTAGATATCCCGCCTTACACGACCACCTACCAAAGTTGCATCTTCCATCTTCTATCTTCCTCCTCTCGTCGACGTTTACAAGCAGACAATGTGGCTCTTAAAGAAATCGAGCCTTCATCGTACGGACGAGGAAAAGGAGGAATGGACACAAGAGACGGGTACAAACAGATAAGCGGGTAGATAAAAGAGTTGGGGACGGCTACGGGCACCACGGGCCTTCAAGGTTTCTACAAGCGCTCCATGAATACCGAGCGACTGGACGAGTGTAGCCACGGCAGGTACAGGCCTAAAGACGCTAAGTATCAAGATCAATGAGCCGGTCTCAATTGCCACAAGCACTTCTAAGTATTTGAGAAGATCTTCACCTAACGGACGGCCCTGAGGACGAAATGAACAATACGCTGCCGGCAATTAAAGAGACCAGATAGCTTGTCCCCGACATGCTGTACCCTTAGCTTGTTCTCATTCATGCTTCTTGGCGACAAAAAAGAAAGTGCGGAAATTACGCTGATACGAAAGGCATTCAAGTCGTTGTATAAGGTCGATCATGGCTCTATAGGCATTAAGTAATTGGAGGATCACCGTTATTTGGTGACCTCCCGTGGTTATAGCACGAGAAACATCATGGGTCCAAGCCTTTCCTTTGTTTTTAAGCAAAGTGGATGTTGCTTTATTAGGAGGGGCCCCATCGCGGTGCTCAAAGTTTGCATATTCCTTTCGTCAGCCCACTTCTAAGCCCATTCTCGCGGGACGCCAGTCCACATCACTTGCCCTCCTGGCTCGAAGAGTATGCTCCGAAATCGTTCACATATTTGGATTGCTTCACGAGTATTCAAGTATACGTCATAAACTAGAGGAGCACCGGCCACCTTCATCGCTCGCCAATTTGGGCGGACGGCCAGAGTGTTGTTGTCCCTGTGTTCGTCTGATAGTTCACACTTGGTCATGTCCTTCATGGGCTATAAGCCTTATAAGATAGGGAGATTGATTCAGAAAATCAAGGCGTGGAGGACAGCAATATCCACCACGTTCATAAAAGCTTCCACCAAGCTCTACTCCTCTGCTTTTGCAGCATTGAAGCCTCTAGTATGTTTCTAGAGGTGCGAAAAAAGGGATGCTGTGGTGGAATTGATGCCTGGCTCTCTTCCATGAGGCCATAAGGATCTTGAGAGGCATCTACACTGAAAGCGACGCACGAACCCGTAGCAATGCGGGAAAGCTACGGGACCACCGCATGCAGCAGTTCGCCAGCAGGCCGAGTTCCACAACAACCCCGCCAGTGATGCTAACCTTTTGACCTCAAATCCAACAGCGCATGCACCAAAAAGCCATCATGTGTCTTAGTGAACCCACAACCTATACCATTCCACGAAAGTTAGCGATCGCCAACCCCGATATTCTTCACTCATGACGAAGGAACAAAAGTCAAGACGTTCAAAAGGAAGCCAAAAACCAAAGCTCGTATCTACGTGAAATAAAGAAAGAAATGCGATCAGATCCCTTGCCTTTCTACGATCTCTCCTTCTCTGCAATCGCCAAGGGCTTTTCAAGCCTCTCCAGCTTAGCGTTGACGTCTTTTCTGCTAGAGGATGTCGTATAGTTCTCTGCTGCAAGGTGAGCCAAGTCGGTATCAGACAAGCCTCCGATATACTCCGCCGAGACGCTCTTGACCGGACCTTCGGATCGGAGATAAAACCGCTCTACGATCTGGATTACAACACTGTCAGTGAAGCATTTTAACGCCACTTTGTAGTACGCTTTCAAAGCGTCGTGAACGTCGCTGATGGCTTGATCTTCATTACTTAGGTGGGCAGTGCTGGCAAGAGAATTCAAGTTGACAGTGATGTTACTTCCGTCCTTCAGTCCGAGCTTTTGAAGCCTTTTCAGCACTCGATCTTGACAAGTCGCGGCAAGGGTTTCGGCGAAGTAGTGGGTTACGGTTTGCAGGATCCCCTCCCTCTCATCCGCGAGGATAGAGGCAAGCTGGATGGCAGCGTTCTGTGTTGCTTTGCGGGAGGGCACGTCATTGCGAGTTTCGATTTTTGGCGGGCAGCGTATCCTCGTAGAGAATATCTTGAAAGACCGCTTGTTTCAAGCGGGAGACGATGCTCTTGATGTCGGCAACGTGTCTCGTCGCTATATCATTCCATTGCCTGGATTGCTGGCGAAACGTGTCCCCGTGTACGGTGAGGTTGACGGTTCCAGAAAGCTCTGATCGACGCGAGTCACGGTAGACCTGTCGGATCCAATTATATAGAATTTGCTCGTCCTTTCGAAGAAATAGCCCGAATTATTTGATCAACCTCACCATCGACCAGGTGGAATGCGCGTGTAAGGCCACTTGGAATCACGCGCCTGGAGAACGCCTCGTTAATTGCTTGCAAGTGCATTCGAAGCTTCCTAGTATCATCCGAGTCCCAGGAGGTGTCATAGTTGCCTGTCACGCTGTCGGTAACATTTCTTTGATGTCTCACAGCCAAGCGGGTCAGGAACTGGCGCTGCTCCATAAGGGTCTGCCTTAATGGACCCAAAGAATCAAGCTGAGTGCGTGCTTCGACAACTAGATTCCTGATCTCTGAACCAAGGCGGGAAATTCGCTCCGAATATGATCGTACAACATTTTGCCCGGGAATTCTTCAGCGCAGGAATACCGACCCTATCCCTGGAAAGACTATTCCAAGGGGCTGTTCCGAAGAACCGCTTTCCTTTGAAATAGCGTTGTTCAATTGTGACACCTTGGCGAATTTCTTTGGTAGAACGGTTCTTCAACTGCAAACCACCCTTGATTGAGCCGCTCTACAATATTTTGGGCGATTTCCAGTATCTGTGTAGAAGATCAGATAGATAGCTTTCGTCGTCGCATTGCGCTTACTCCTTGCTCGTCACCCGGCTGCAAAGCGTCGCATTCGGTGGTCATACCGACAGAGCGTATGCCTTGTGGGTCGGCGCATCTGGTCACACGAAAGACCTCTTGGTTGGCCAAGTTATTGCGAGCGTCCATAAAGTACTACAGATTGTTCAGCAACGTCTCTACTAGGTTTGCGAGCTCCTTACAGCATAATCGTACGCTGATCAGTAATGTAGTATTCGATAAGAGCCCAGATGATATCAAGATCTTCCATGGTCTAATACTTGGTAAGATCTGCTTGATGTCAGCATTTCTATATCGTTGATATCCCAGGCGTCGGTACTGTGAAAAAGCCCTGGCACATCTTCAATCTTAAGGATTCCGTCAGAAAAGCGCTTCGCAAGGATTTTAACGTTCTTGTTTTTAACGAGTCCTAGACCCATATGGACAGCTGCCTACTGAAGCCAGTCTGCTTTCAACCCTTTTTTCAGCCTCTTATACCTTGTCTAAGATGGAAGCAAAATGTTTAAAACTCAGCTCATGACCTTCAACCCTTTTACAAACGCTAAAAGGTGCTGCTTCTGAGCTTCGTCACCGCTGGCGATGGGTCCTGGCATGATTGAGACTTTCACGGAAGCTTCGTGACGTGGGCTGCGACGAAGAACAATTTGCGTCGCGAAGCAGGTACACAGATTGCTTGCAATTGGAAAGCTCAGGCGAGTGAGACTCTCAAGAAGGGAAGACTTTCTTCACTGGATCTATCTCCAACCACCACAAGCTGGCCTAATTACTAGCCCTGTTTTCTGTCAGATTTTATCTGAGTTACCAACTTGAGGCAGTGAAATGTCTTCATTCACGCCAAGCTCTCTGAATGGGTCAATGATGCCGAGAACCCGACGTCGATCCACATTGTCGAGTTCGTCGACAGCACTGGCCGTGTTCGGTGCCCTTATGATGACGGACGTAGGGGCTTGATTTCGAGGAGGTTATGATATCCTCAATTTGGTATAGATACGGCAGGATGATGGCACCAATGCCGATGGAGCGAAGGTCATTAGAGATCTCTTAGCATGTGGTGCTTACATTCTCTTGAATATTTGGGAAGGGTTGAGTTGTATCGTCATGGTAACGTCATGCATTTTCCAGGTCGTGGAATGCCGAGCTGCACTGAGATAAGAGGTTTCTTAGAGAGAATGAATTTGCATTCCCAGCTAATGGAATGAAGGTGTGGCCTAGCATTCGTCGGACAAGAATCCTCCATACACCCTGCTGCATGACTTCAAGAATAATGTCAAGGGCCAGTCGTCTATAGCAATCATGAGGAAATGCACAATTGCGCCCCAATGGAAGGCCGTGGTGCCGGTCGAGATAGTGCTGCAGCGAAGGTGGCTGCCGAAGATCTATTATCGTTCAAGCAGGGGTACCGCAGCGTCGCCGAGCAAATGGGGATATTGGAAGGGCCACAATTGATATGGAAGGCGATATGCAGCTAATGCTTTGATAATCAGCTGTTTCGAAAGGAATCCCACTGACGGTCACGTAGGGGTTTCGTGCACCTTTTCGGCATGGTTCTGCAGATAAGCTTTGCTGTTCAGGACGATATTGCAACGGGGATGGGGGCACGCGATCGGCTGGCCGTCCGGATAGTGGCGGAGATGCTTGCGATAGAAGTGTGTTTCATGAGATCGCCGTGACTCGCGAAAGTCTTTACGCGATTAGCTAATAACAAATACTCGTTCCCAAGGTAAAGAGATGTATTGGGTGGCTTTGCACTCGACCGGAAGAGTCTTCAAAAACCTCGGCGGTAGAGAGAGGCAGGGCTCCACGGCGACGAGAGCCTTAATTTTCCTGCTTCTTATAGAGTGCGATCAAGGCCTTAATAGCTGCTACCTGCCGTTGGCACCCTTTTGCGGTAGATGATGTGGCAAAGGTAAAGGGGCTCTTTTTTATAAAAGTAATTCTACTGCCCAAGATTGCCCCCTCCGTAGACTCGTTGGGTAAATTCTAAAACATTGCAGTCCTCTTCCATTTGCTGGTAGTATTCCGGGCAATGTTCCGTGGTCTATACTATGGCTTCCCCATACTTTCGAGGATCCATAGGGACCATGGATTAGGGTAGCTACTTGTTGAAGTCAAAGTGCAAGAGTAGCGAAGGCGGGAAGACTACAAGAGCGAGAGGAGCCGGAGACGAAGGACAGGACAGAGAAGGTGGCTGAGCCCAAGAGCCAGGGTCCTGCAATCGTTGTTTAGAAAAGGGTAAGGGGCCTTATAACATGGTTTCGTGATGAGAGTGCCGAGCTGAGCGACGCACATTGCGGTGGTCTCATTGATGCAGGAACGAGCGATTAGTAGCATGGTGGAGGGCGACAGTGTATAGGGTGTAGCCTGCAGGGATACATAACTACGTGGGAGAAGGCTCCAGGGCGGCAAGGGTTCCGAGCGATTACCGGGCAAAAAGGGTGTCAAAAGCAGCGTCCGAACCAGCCGAAAGAGGTAGCTCTTTGGCCGTTCCCTCGTTAAATCTTATTAATACTAGTATTAACTTAGTCTCTAATACTAAATCTATATAATCTAGATACTAAGATTAAAGATATAGATATACCTCCTACTAATACTAAAGTAGAGATTAGAGGGGGTAGTAACTACCCCCTTATATTTATTCCTATATTAGAATCTAGTTATAATTAGCTATTATACTCCTATAATATATAATCCTATATTATCCTTAATAGCCTTAGAGCTATCTTTAAGATAAATTATATTATCCTTATAACCTAAAATCTTTAAGAGATTTAGGATAATAAGTATAATAAGGCTTATAAGGTAATAAAAGTATACTATAATATTAATACTTATAATATAATTAAAGATAAGATTATCCCCTTAATAGCTTAGAAGATCTTTAAAGACTTTTATAAGCCTTAAAGTACTAGTATCTTTAATAAGACTATTTATAATTTTAATACCCTCTTTTATATTAATTATAAAGATATTAGTAATTATATAAGTAAATTTAAAATTGTTAACTCTAACCTAATTAACCTAGGATATAAACTCCCTTATATCTTTATTATTAATACCTACCTCTAGTATCTTAGCGTAAAGTTTAATACCTTTTAGAGTATATTTATTTAAATATATATTATTACTATTAAAGAAGGTATTATAATAATCTTATTTAATAAACTTATACTAGTTATAATAAATAAAGAAGCTTACTAGAACTTTATAAAGTCTTTTATTATAATTATAACTACTACTTACCTATTATATTAGGCTAGGTTAAATATATAATATAATAATAAGTATTATAACTACTATAATTATTTAGGCTATATAGAGTTTAAATACTAGATTAAGTATCCTAAGCTAAGAAGGGCCTACCTTAAGATAATTAAGGTAGATAGAAGTTAAAACTATTAAAATATATAGTAGAATAGTTAATTAGGTTACTAAGTCTAGATACGTAAGAACTAAGTATAGATACTAAGAGACTACTTAGTTATATATTACTAAGTATACTAGCGTCTTAGTAGGACCCTATATTTTAATACTCCTACTTAAACTATTTATACCCCTAAAATTAAAGAATATTTTAAAAATAGTCTAAAAATAACTATATTAAACTACTAAATACTAAAAAATAATTATATTAAACTATAAATTCTACTTTTTATAAAAATACGGTTATTTAAGATTTTTATTTTAAGATAAAGCTATATACGGTAAAATTATATTAAAATATAGTTAGATATATTATAAGAAGGTAAATATTATTAACTATTAATATATTATTAGTTATCGCCGTTATTATCTAGGCTTAATAGTACTTATAGTAGCCAGGTAAGTAGTTATAAGGCTCTATATTATTATAAGGTCGCTATTACTAGTCTTTAGGGTAGTTAGTCCCCGTAAATTAGTAATAGTTTAAGGTATCCTTAAGCTTACTCCCGCTAGTAATAATACTCCTATTATATTAAAGGACCTCCTCTAGATTAAGTCCCTTATAAAAAGTAATAAACTTCTCCTTATAAAGGGGTTTAGTAAGGCTATTAACTAACTACTAGTCCGTGGGAATATACTTAAGGTTAATAGTTTTAGTAGTAATTTACTCTCTTATCTAGTAATATTAGAGCTTAATATACTTAGAGTAAGTATAAAACTTAGGGTTCTTTATAAGGGTAATTACGCCTTAGTTATTACTATAAATAATTACTATCTTAGGTACTTCCCTAGAATAGAGTTAACTAAAGAGGTTCCTTAGCTAGATAGCTTCCTTAGAGGCCTACGTCTAGCTAATATATTCTACTTTATATAAGGAAAGGGCTATTATAGCCTATTACTTAAATAACTAACTAAGGGCTACGCTTCTAATATTAAAGATATAGCCTAAGGTTAACTTATAAGTATTATAATTACCTACCTAGTTAGAGTTAGTATACCTAAGAAGGTCTTATAGAGAACCTTAGAATATAAGTTAAAACCTAATTATAACTTATAAATATTAAAAGATACGCTTAATAGCCGCTTAATATAACTTATTAGGGTTAGTAATATAATAGTTAATAACTAATACCGCGTAGGTAATATTAGGCTAAGTTCTAAGTATAATATATATAAGGGACCCTACTACCTTCTAATAGTTCTTCTTAAATATAGGATTAGCTTTATACTTTTTATTAGCCTTTTCTAGGTAAGTACTAGTTTCTATTAGCGTAGTAATATACTTATACTCCTATATATTAAAGTCTTATAATACCTCCTTAATATAAGCTACCTAACCTAATTATAGTATTTACTATTAATAGTCTTAAGTAATTATTATATTAAGGTAATAGGTATATAGACCTAAATCTATTATCTTAAACTAACTATTTAAGGTATCCTTAATCTATTAAATAGCTTATTTATTTAAACTTAAAATTAAGATATTATCTATATAGAGAGCTATTAAGGTCCCTTCCTTAGGGTTAATAAAGATACTTAAGTTAGTAAATAGTAGTATAAGGCCTAGTTCCTTTATAAAGTTAGTAAAGGTATAGTACTAAACTTATAGTAACTACTTAAGTTTATAAAGAGCCTTATAAAGTTAATAGACCCTATTTCCTTACTTATAACCTATAAGTTAGTTAATATAAATCTTCTTATTAATATTATTATAAAGGAAGGCCGTCTTAATATCTATTTACTCTAAGTCCTAGTTTATAATAGCCGCTAGAGTAAAGATAGCCTTATAACTTATAGGTTTTACTATTAAGGTGAAAGTCTTATTATAATTAATACCTTTATACTATTTAAACCTATAAATAACCTAGCGTACCTTATAGTATATAACCTATCCCTAAGGGCTACGCTTTAAGGTATAGACCTATTTACCTCCTAAGGTATACTTACTTATAGGTAGATTAACTACCTTCTAAGTATTATTTTCTTATAGGGATTTAACTTTATTATCTATCCTAAGGCTCTATTAGATATTATAGCTATCTTCTATTACCTATTAATAGGTCTTTAGCTTAAATAGTTTAATCCTATTAATATTAGTAAAGAGTATAAGGGCTATTATAACTAAAGGGTCTAGTAATAGATCTTATAAATCCGGTAAGGCTAGCTTAGGATAATCCTATATTACCCGCTAGATAGCCCGTTCTTCCCTATTAATATATTCTACCTTATAGGTACGGACTTATTATTAAGTAGGAGCTACGGCTTATTAAATAGGGTTAATATTATCCTAGATATCCTACTTCTTATTATTCTCCCCTAGAGCAGATATTTATAGGCGCTTACTTAGCTTAAAGTTTAGCTACTACTACTTATTAGTACTAATATACTAAGGGTATTTTTCTTAAAAATAGATATTATTAGCCCGTATAACTTATTATCTTATAGGGTTTTATAGCTAAAAGATATAATCCCCTTTATAGCTAAGAAGGTAGTACTTATTACTCTTATCTTCTAATTTCTTTTAAATATAGTATAAGGCGTAGGCTACTAAGCCTATTATTTAGAGGTATAAGAGCTTTAGTAGGCGTTTATATTATACTTTATAGGGAGTCTTCCCTAATTTAATATTAGGGGACTAGATAATAAGGTAGTTAGTTATAAAGATAATCTTAGGCTAGAAAGACTTATTAAGCCTAGAGCTAAGGAGTATTAACTATATCTTATATAATAACATCTACCTAAAATACTCCGCGGCCCTATTTATTTTAGGGTTCCTAGGTACTATAAATTTATAGTAAATACCCTAGTCCCTAAGGTAGTTAGTAAAGGCGTTATTTATATACTTACCCCTATTATTAATATAAAGGTAATAGATCCGGCGGTCTAGATACTTATAAGCTACCTTAAACTACTAAAATAATTAGAAAGTATTACTCTTATACTTAAGGTAAATAATAATTAAGATATATATAAAATTATCCTTAAATATTATAAAGTACTAACTCCCTTTAAAGCCTATTAGGTTAAAGGGGCTAATAACATCACTATAAATTAATTATATTAGATACTCCCCTAGCTAAATAGTATCCTTATAAGGTACCGCCTTCTAATAGCCTTAGATATAATATTTATATATAAGCTCGTTAAAGATAGGCTTTAAGAAATTAATTCTAGTTAATATAGCTAGTAATTTATTAATATTTTATTATTTAAGGTGCCCTAAGCGGGCGTATTATAACTATTAAACTTTATCTAAGGGAATATTATAGGTATTAAGGGCTAAGGGCTTTTATAAGTCTAGTATAAAGACTCTTATAAATCGGCTAGCATTAAAGACTACTAGACCCTTTAAGATAATATAACCTATTTTAGTATAAGCTACGTCTATATTAATATTAAGGAGCTAACTTATAAATAGGAGACTACTAACGCCTAGGTTAGGTACTTATATAGTATTAGGTATAAGTATTAACCTAAGTTTACTATTAATATTATAGTTAATCTTAATAGTCCTACTACCTTATAGGGTATAACGGACGCCGCTAATACCCCTAATAGCGCGGGAGGTTTTAATTAGCTATAATTAGAGTCTATAAAAACTATACTATTTAAGTCTAGAAGTAATTTCCTAGGAGCCGCTATTAAGATAATAACTTTATTACTAGCCGTTCTATAGATATTAAACTTATTAATATAACCTATAAAGTTAGATTCAATAGGAGTATTATTAAGCTTTTACTTCTTTAAGTTACTACTAGCTTAGGTAGTAATAGCCTTTACTAAAGCTTTCTTAAACTTATTAGGCTTTAAGTAAGGGAACTACTCCTAGTATTAGTTTATAATATAAGCGTAGTAAGACTTATATAGGATATCCCTATAATAATTATAGTTCTATTATAACTTATTATCCCCCTTATCCTTTCCTTAGATATAGTAAGCTCTAAATATAGTAATAGTATAACTTTCTAAGGCTTATTAATATTACTCCTTATTATAAGTAGTAAGTATAACTTAATTAAGGGGGACCTTTCCTAGGCTAAAGAAAGTATAACTCTAGGTATAAGTAGTTTAGAAGGTATTAAAGGTACTACCTAATCTTATAAAGTAGAGTTAGATTATATAAGCCTCTAGTATAACTACCTCTTTATCTAACTCCTTAAGTTTAATATTAACCTCCTAAAACTAGTAGGTATAATTATTTATATCCTTAATAATAGACCTATTAAAGTAGATTATATAAAGGTAATAAACTAGTTTAATATAAATATTAGAGCCTATTAGCTTAAAGTTAATCTTAATCTTATTAAGGATAGCCTAAGCTTATAGGTTAAAATAGGCGGGGTCTTTAATAAGTTTATAAGTATTAAACTTAAGATAATTATAAATTATAATATATACCTTAGTCTACGTAGCCTCTAAAAAGGGCTTAAGGTTATTTAGAACTAGCTAGTTATTAATTTCTTTAGCCTAACGGCTATAGCCTAAGTTAAACTTAAGGATTATAATAGAGGTAAGGGGAAAGCTCCTACTATTACTTTAACTATTAACTATTTTACTAGGAGTCTACCTCTAAAGATTCAGCCTTAGATAATAACTAATTAATTAAGCTTAGCATATTTTCTATAAAGTCTTAGGAAGATTCCGCTAATAAAGACGCTAAGGATAAGGATATTAAGGGAGGAGGCGTAGGTCTATTACCTTTAGCTTATAAGCTAAAGAGAATAGTTTTATTAAGAGTATTTAATAATAGTTTACTAGCTTCTAACTTAGAATTATTATAGCTTAAAGATAATTATAGTAGTTTATAATTACTATTATCTTCTTTAATAATAGGCTTCTTAACTTCCTTTATAATAACTTTTAGTAAGTAAGGGAAGAACTTAGACCTAGAATATTAGTAGATAGCTATTAAGACGTTAGAATAAAAATAGGATTTAGGGAGTATTAACTTAAACTAGTTTAGCTTAGAAATAAGAGGAGGATTAATAAGTTATTTACTATAATAAGCTATCCTTATATTCCTAAAGATATAAACTTTAGGGGGCTAACTTAATAGGAATAGCTAGGCTAGTATCTACGGTAGTAGGAAAAGCTAGCTCTAGGCCTAATTAGGTAGTTAATAGTTACCTAATTAAATCTAGAAGAATTAAGATAGCTAGGGCCTAACCTCCTTTTATAGAGATTTTTTAGGGGGTCTAATAGCTAAATAATACTAAAAAGCGTAATATAGTAAGGCGGAGATTACTATAAAAAATAGTATTTATTATAATTATTTAAGAGGAGGAAGTATCTTTCTTTCCCTAAGTATAAGGTAGTAGTAGTCTATCTAAGAAGGCTTAATAGAGGGAGTTTTAATAGGATTTCTACTTATAGAATTAGTATTTATTATAATAATAAGGTTAGAAGCGGGTATTTACTTAAGGGGCTAAGTACGGTTACTTAGTAGTACTTACACTAATAATAATACTATAATAGCCCTTATAGCTAGTCTCTAGACCCTATAACTATAAATTAATTAAGTTTACTTATTTATCTAAGGTTACCTATAATAGTAAAAGCTAAGTACTTTAGTAAGAAGTTAAAGAATTTTAGGTAATATATATAGTAATAGTAATTATTAACTCGCTAAAGGGTACTAGAGGCTACTAAGGCTTTAATACTATATTAGCTAGGATTAGATAAGTAATAGCTATAATTAGAATAAATACCTATACCTCTAAGCTTATAACCTATTAAAATATATAGTAGAATAGTTAATTAGGTTACTAAGTCTAGATACGTGAGAACTAAGTATAGATACTAAGAGACTACTTAATTATATATTACTAAGCATACTAGCGTCTTAGTAGGACCCTATATTTCAATAAAAACTAAAGGGGTTATAATTAAGGGGGTAATAATATTAGAGGTAAGTATCTTTATATACTTATAGAGTTTAAAGACCTAGTTATTAGCTTTATAATTATATTAAGTATAACTAGCCTTACTATTATTATCCTTCTAGATATAGTATATAATTAATATATAATTAATAATTAAGATATCCTTAAAGAATATAAGGTAATTCCTAAATCTCCTATTTATAAGATTAACTAGGCTAGTCTTTATATAATAGGGCGTAGTATTATAATTATCCCTTATAAGATTAATAAAGGAATTAAGGTAAAAGTATACCTTATTAATATATTTTATATCTTAGATATTTAATTAAATCTAATTTTAATATTTTAACTATTTTATCTTAAAGCTAAAGTCTCTTTTAACTTATAAGTATATATTATTACTTATAAAAGTTATATCTTTATATATACTTAATATAATAATATCTTCTACCTTAATATATAAGATTATCTAACCCTTACCTTTATAGCCTTAATAATTATATTATAACTTCTTTTTAAGTTAAAAGTATATATATTTATAACCTTATAAGTCTCCCTATTTATTAGCCTCTAATATACTTATATAAATTATTTAAGCTAATAAAACTTAAAATAGCTAATAAATATATCTAGTAGAATTAACTTTAATAAGATTATTTTTAAAGATTATATATATAATATTTATATAAAGACCTAATTAATAAGGGCTTTATATAATTATCTTATTATTTTAAGGAAGTACTTATATAAGTATATTAATAGTAACTTAGTAGGCTCTTATAAAGTTGATAAGGGAATTATTATAACTTATAATAGCTCTTAATTTTTTAATATAATATTATATAATTATATTAAGGAATTAAATATTACCCTACTTAAGGTTAAAAGTAAACTCCTACTAGCCTTTAAGGCTTTTAAGGTAAATTAGGAGTATCTTATATAATATATATAATACTATTATATTAATAGTAGAGGGGAATTTAACTTTATAACCTTTATTAAGCATTATTAAGTTAATAATATTATCTAGGAGAATATAATATAAGATACTCTTTAAGCTAATAGATTTATAAAGTATCTTAATAAGACCTTAATAAATAAAGCTTATACCATATTAATTAATAGTAGAATAAATTATAAATATTAATTTAAGTTTATTTAAATAATTAATTATTTATAAAATAGATCCCTTAAGTCTAGTATTAAAATAATACCTTATAAGAAGTTTAATAGCTATTAACTTAACCTCTCCTATTTATAAATCCTCAGTTCTTAAGCCTTTTATTATATTAATAAGATTATTATTAAAATTAAATACTTTAAAGCCTATTCTTATATAAGTTAATTTATTAATTATAATAATAAAATTATCTACTATCTTATTAATAATAAAACAAGGAAGCTTACTTAATTATTTAATATCTACTTTATTAAGAAGGTCCTTATAAGTTATATTAAATTAAAGGTTAAAAGGTATACCTTTATAAACCTCCCTTACTACTCTAAGTAGGTACTTAATAATATAAAGGGATAATCTCCCTTTAAAAGTAAAGTATTATTAATCTATATTAAAGATATACTATTAATTTATATTAAAGATATAATAATTAAGGATAAATCCTACCTTAAAACCCTATTAGATATTTAACCCAAATTAAATAAAGCCTATTTAATAATATTTTATTAAGATATTAATAAGCTCTTATTATTAATTAAGGTCCTATTTAATTACCTTAAATTTTAAATACCTCTTAATAAATTATATAATAACTCCTTAGATTTACTAGTAATATTTACTTTCTTAATAATAATTAAAGGTATAAAGCCCTTTAAATCTAAATTATATAAAGAAGTTATAATAAATAATATTAAAAAGGATTAAGAGGTAATATTATAAGATAAATTTAACTCCCTTATATAAAATAATATATAAGTATTTAAATAGCTACCTTTAAATTAGAAGGTGCTTTAAGGGAAGTAGATATTTAAATTAAAAAGGGGGCCTTATAATTAAGTCCTTTATTATAAGGTATACTAGGTAATTAAAGGCTTTAAATAATAAAAAGGGATTAATTATAATAAGACCTTTACTTTAATAATAAAGTTAATAAGTTATAAAATTATTTTTATATTAATTATATCCCTTAATTAAGAACTAAATTAAATAGATATTAAGACTACCTTCCTTTATAAAAATATTAAGGAAGATATTTATATTAAATAGTTTAAAGGCTTTATAATTAAGGGTAAAGAATACTTTATTTATATCTTAAAAAAAGTACTTTATAACTTAAATACTTACTTTAAATCTAGTTTTCTATATTATTTATATTCTTTAAGACTTAGGGCTTTATATTACTTACTATTAATAAAAGTATTTTAATTAATTATAAAGACTAATTTATTATTATAACTTATATTAATAATTTATTAATTACTAGACCTAATTAAATTATTATTAATTAAGTTAAGGTTATACTTAATAAATACTTTTAAATAATTAACCTTAACTTATATTCCTTTTATTTAAATATATTAATTAGGTAAAATTAAGTAAATTAAGTATTATAATTAAGTTAAAAAGCTTATATTAAAAAGGTATTAAGTGACTTTAATATATAAGAGTTATACCTTATAATAACCCTAATAGATATAAATAAGTTATAAATATCTAATAAAGATTATATAACCTTTAATACCTTTTAAAAGGAATATTAATTAACTATTAACTCCCTAATATATATTATATTAAGGATTAAGCTAGATATTACTTATATAATCTTAATAATTAATAGATATAAATTAAATTTAAATCAATTATATTAAATAGCTATTAAAAGGATTTTCTACTACCTTTAAAATATAACTAACTTATAATTTATCTTTTATAAGAGTATCTTTCTACTTATTAATTATAATAATACTAATTAAGCTAGTAATTAAAATACTTAATAATTAATTATAAGCTATATTTTTAATATTAATAGTAGAGTAATAAGCTAGTTATTAAAGTAATAGCCTATTATTACCCTATCTAGTTATAAAGTAGAATATATAGGTTAAATATAAGCTACTAAAGAGGCTATCTAGCTCTAATAGCTACTTATTAAGCTAGACTTCTCTAGAGATACCTATTAGCCTACTACTATAATACTCTATTATAATAATTAGGGAGCTATTACCCTAGCTAAGAACCCCTAGTTTTATATATATATAAAGTATATTAATATCTAATATTACTATATATAAAAATAGGTTATTATTAGTAATATTAAGCTAGAATATATTAAGATTAATAAGTAAGTAGTTAATAGCCTTATTAAAGCTCTCTTTAAAGATAAATTTATCCCCTTTTATAAGGCCTTAGGCCTAGAAGTATTATAATAGTAGGAGTCTTTAATATAATAAGGCTTTATAAGTACTCTTAGCGGCTTTATAAATACTCTTATAACTAACTAAGGAATAGCTAGCTCTTAACTACCTACTCTTCTAGCCCTATAACTCTATATTAGAATATTAGAATATAAGAATATAAAATAGACTTTATAAACCTATTTAGCTCTATTATCCTTTTATATTCCTAGCTTAAATAGTAAGTTATACTACTAGTAATATTATCTAGATATTAAACTACTCCTACTTATAAATTAATATTATAATAGATAAGTTAACTACTTTCTTATAAAACTATTAAGCTTAGATTATAATATATATCTATTATAATCCTATCTCTTACCCTACTATTAATATAAAATAGAACTAGTATAATATATTCCTAGATACTAGTAAATATAATACTTATAATAGCTTTTAATATAATATACCCCTAGGTTATAATAGCTTTACTATCTTTATTACCTAGATATATACTTAGGTAGAATAAGAATAAGAAGTAGATAACTAGTACTACTAGGGAGTTATAATCTTTTACCTAGGTATTAATATTATTATTTTTAATTATAATATAATTAAGGATATAAATACTAAAATTAGGCCTTATAACGCCCTCCTACCTACCTAGTATAAGCTTATCTAGTATATTAAAGGTAAGAAACGTGTTATTAAGTTATTATAATATAAAAACCTTAATAGTATACCTTTATAAAATAAACATATCTTAGAAATAGTTATATAAATAGAATTAATTACCTTATAATTATACCTACCTTATTAGGGTTTATCTAATCTATATCTAGAAGGCTTTTACTAAATTACTACCCTTTAAATATAACTTCTACTACTATCTACTTACCTTTACGCCTATTACCTAGTATTTAGTTAAGAAGGGGGATTTTAAATAGTAGGAATAGAATATTAATAAGTTAGTTTGGACTAACCGCGTCGAGTTAGTACTTTAAACTTAAGTCGGGTACCCGACTCGAGTCTTAGCGATTTAATACTAAAATCTAGTACTAAGTATCTTAAGTTAGTATATATATAAGTACTAAGTATCTTAAGTTAATACCTAGGTAGGTACTAAGTATTAATATTAAAGTATTAACTTAAATTACTAAGACTTAAGTTTTAGTAAGAGTATTTTACTAGACTATAATATTAGGAATACTTTATAGTAATATAAAAAGGTAATATAATTATTTAATAGTCTTTAATAGATAGCCTAACTATCTAATTAGATATCTCTATAATCTTATACTTATAATCCTTCTATTCTTTACTATCCTCCTTACTATTATTATCTTTACTACTACTACTAGTCTTACTAACATCTTTTAATTTATATTTCCTATCCTCTTCTTTATCCTCCTTAGTAGTATACTTAATTTCTTTCCTATTAGTACTAACTTTAATTAAGATACCCTCCTTATCTTAATTCCTCTTTATAAGGTTAGGTATAATATAATCCTTTATATTAAACGCGTTAATATACTCTTATATAAACTTAATATAAGTATTTATAGTATTAGGGTCTTATATATCTTTTAAGTCCTCTAGACCCTTATAATATATAATCCTTTACTTAATAATTTATATAATTAATAGATTAAATCTAGTAAATTCTAGCTTAATAGTATTTATATCTTCCTTAGAAGTATTTTAAAAGTTAAGTTAATTAGAAGATAGGATTAAAGACTAATTATATATTTACCTCTTTTATAGAACTAGTTATATTATTTATATTATATATATAATTTACTAGTTTATTTAACTTAGCTTATTCCTTAATAGCCTCTTTATTATCTTTAAAGTATAACTCTATCTTAAAATATTCTATTATATAGTATTAGCTATTTAAGAAGTATTATATTACCTAATTATATTATTATAAATCCCTCTTTTATATCTTTCCTCCTTTATAACATCCTTTACCCTAATTATTAGCTTTATATAATCCTCTTTAGTAGCTATCTTCTATATATTTAATTCCTTTAACTTCTTAATCCTTTTTAATACTATTATATAGTTATTAGATATTTTTATATATAATAGCTTTTTATTATTATCTTAATCTTTTATATATTCTCTACTCACGATTAATTTAAGATTCTAGTTATAAGGACTTAATATTACTATAATATTATATTAGCTTATCTATCTAGTAATATATTTAGGTAATATAATTAGTAATAAATACTTATTATATATTAATAACCTATCTTACTATAATATCTTAAGTATATAAAGGTAGGAGGAGTTATAAAGAAGATTTTAAGGGGTAATTCCGCCTATAATTATACTTATAATTACGTAGAATATTCTACCTAATATTACTTTACCTTATATTAAAATTTTTAAACCTTATATTCCTTCTTTTATCTACTATTATATATATTTAATAACTTTAATAATAGCTTATACTAAGTAGACTAGTAATATTATTTTATAATATATTTCTTACTCTATATACTAATAGGTAGATAGTATAATTAGGTAATAAAATACTAAAATTACTAGGTAGAGGGGGTAAACCCTTATAAGGTAGGGGAGTAAATAAGCTATTATATAGGAAGGGAAAGGTAATATAAATAGGTAATATATTATAATATAATTAGCTAATCCTTTATAATTAATAGTATTAAAACTAATAATATAAAGATAAAAGTATAAGGTTAACTTAGGTCTTAAAGCTTTAAGGGAGATAAGATAATATTAAAAGTCTATTAATAACCTTATCTTAAAGCTACTATTTAGTTATATTATAAGGGAGGTTATAGCGGATATTATAAGAGTTAGTATAAACTTATATTAAATCTAAAGTTTAGCTTTAAAAGTATTATAAGATATTATAAAAGTATTTATAATATCTTTTCTCTTAAGTAAGTATATTACTATTTTATATTACTATTTAATCCTTATAATAATTACTTATTAATATATCTTATAATATAAATTTAAATCTACTTTATATCTACACTAAATATATTACTATTATATAGAGGGATCTAAAGCTTATAAAGGAATTAATAGGGAGCTTTAATATTATATTATTTAGTACTTAAAGGTAGTAATAGTTTTATAATATTAGGAGTAGAGGGTTAGTCTAGGATAGTACGGCGCTCCTAATATTATAGTACTCCTAGTATTACGGCGCTCCTAGTATTATAATACTCTTAGTAAGATAAAGAATTATATTACCTTCTTATATTACCTTTATATATATATATATATATAAATTAAACCTACTTTTTAAATATACTACTTAATTATTAAATAACTTTAAAATAATAACTATTAATCTATTTATCTTAAGATATCTACTAATTTTAACTTAAAAGGATCTTTACCTTTATTAATACTTGAATTTATATCTTTATCCCTTTAAAGAATATCCTAGGGTTTAGTAAGAGCTTCTTTAGGGTCTAAACCTATAATATAATTATAATACTTTAGAAGTATTACTTATTCTATAAACTCTAGTTCTAATTATACGCGATCTTATAAATATACTCTTTAAGTAAGATTAAAGACTCTCTTAATACTTATAAATAATATTAGGTATAAAAGGATATCCTTAGCTATTTATATTAAATTTAGATAAGTTAAAGTATTATCCTTCTAGTACTCCTATATAAGAATATCCTCTAGTAGACTTTTAGAATAAAAGTATTAAATAGCTTTACTTTATAATAAAGACCTATAATTTAGATATTAAAGTAGACTTCTCCTTACTCTTATTAAAGGCTATTACTAGTTAGTATAAATTTAAATATATTACTATATTATATTACCTTATTAATATTCTATATATCTTATATATTAATCCTTCTAATAACTAATAATATCTTATAATACTTATAAAAGTAGTTAGTAAATTTATTCTTATATATCTCTTTATAAGAGGTTAAAGTATTATTATTATTTAACTCCTCTTATTTATCCTAAGTTTTATATAGACTTAATTTTATAAAAGGGTCTAGAATATTAATAAGGTTATATATTTATCTACCTTTACCTTCTATTCTAGAATAATACTTAGTAAGTTTTATTAAAGCTACTTTATAAGTATTAATAATACTTACTCTACTAAATATCCTACTATTATATATTATTATTTTAGTATAATTAAAATAGTTAAAAAGAGTATTATATAATTAGAACCTTAAATATATACTTATATTTATTATTTAAGAAACTATTAAAGTAAGTTAATAGATAGGATTTAATATATTTTTAAGTAGTAAGATAATTAACTACTTATATCTACTAAGGCTAATCTTATTAATTTTTAGATTAATTATATTTTTATTTACCTAAGAATTAATAAATTTATATAGCTAATATATATAATAAAGTATTAGGTAGATAGAATTCTAATAAATATAAATATCTTATATAAGTTTTCTAGGTCTTTTAATAGAGCTTTTTTATAACTATTAAAAATTAAGCTTTTATTAAGGAGATAAGTTAATAGTTATTATAAGAGCGCGGATCTATTATAAATATTAGTAAGTATATTACTTATATATATTACCTCTATTATATTATACCTTCTTAATAATAGTAGATAGACTTATATTTACTTAGATATCTTTAACTTAAGTATCCTCTAATAATACTATTATATTATTTAAGGCTTCTAAATCTAGGGCTTTAATAAAGTCTTATATTATAAGATTAAAGATATAAGCTATATAAGGAATAGAGTTTTATAGTTTATCCTATTAGATATTACGCTAAGTAAGAGATTTCTCTAATTTATCATTTAATATTCTATTATTACTAGTATTATTAGTAATAACCCTAAAAAGTTTATCTCTAATTTTATAAATAGTTAATATCTTTATTAGTTCCGTTATAAATAAATACCTAGAATAATAGATATTAAGTAGTATAAAAGTAATAAGATATTCCTAATATTAAAAATTAGTATTAACCTAGTAGACTAGTACTCTAAGATAGGTAACCTTTTAGGGACTAGACTAAGTATCTAATATAATAGAAATATATTAGGGATACTCTAGATCTACTTTAATTTTTATATATATTCCTTTAAAATCTAAAAAGATTATACTTTATAATTTAGTATAATAGATTAGGGTTAAATCTAGATAGGCTATTAATAATAGTTATTAAAACTCTAGTTAATTAATAGTATAGAAAGACTAATTTAAGGTAAGAAAGTATTTATATAATTATTTATTCTACTTCTCTTAAGAAAAGTTAGTAGAAAATCTAGTAGTACTTTTCTTTTAATATTATCCTAGAGAATTAGTTTTATATTACTATTTTATATTACTATAGATAACTTACCTAAGTTAAAGAAAGTTCTATTTATAATAATAGATTTAGCCGCTTTTATAAATAGTATTTACTTATCTAAATATATTTCTTTATATTAGATATACTTAAATTACTAGTTACTATTAAGTAGTCTAGAAGTTTTTTATACTTCTTATATATAATCTTTAGTAATCCTTCTACTATTAAAGCTAATTAGATAAAGTTATCCTAGATATTAATTTATTTACCTAATATAGCTTTCTTAAATTAAAGGGGATCTTTAACTTTAGTATTAGACTTTAATTTAATACTTTTACTAATAGTAGTTTACCCCTATTATACTTTAAATTAGACTTTAGAGGCTGAATTCTATTTAATATATTTATTATTCCTCGCTAGTACTAATTCTAGGAATTCTTTTCTAATAGACTAAATAGCGTTTTAAAGAAGCTCTTTCTTCTAATAGAAGGATTTATTTAATATACTCTAACTAACCTAACTTATAAATTAGCTAGGATAAATACTACTTAATTATAAGGACTAGTTAGGAATATAGTACTACTATTAACGTAGCGTCTATAGTACGTAGTAGTACTACGCTACCCCTTTACCTATAGTATATAGAGGAGGGAATTCCTCTTAAAGGGAAGGGTAGTAATTAGTCTTACTATTAATAGAAATAGAGAGTTCTATATATATATGTATATATACTATTTATAATACTTAATAGCTATACTATTATATAGTACCCTTATATTCTAATTACTCTACCCTATTTAGGGGTAGTAGCCCGATTATTAGTAAGATAAGTAGAGAAGGGTTATTATAAATATAAGGTAAAAAGGTTAGTTAACTAATATAAATAACCCGCTTAAATATAAGGGATTAAGCTTATAAAGAAAGTAAGTCTTAAGAATTAATTAATAAATTATTAATAATAGATATATTATAATTATAACTAACTATTTAGGAGTAGCTACTAGGTATATAAACCTAGTCCCTACTACTTAAAACCTAAGAAGTACTATTATAAAGGATATAAGAACTTAAAGAAGAAGTCTCTAAGAGGTAGTAAATATAAGATTTATAATAATATTTATAAGAGTTAGAGTAGGAAATATATATTAATAATACTACTTAAGTAGGTTATTAATATTACCTATTATTAATAGAAGAATTAGAATTAAAGCGTCCTTAATATAAAACTTATATTCTTAGGCCGTAGGACTTATATATATATAATAGGAAGTTAGTATAAGAATATTAAAAATAGTTTAATAATATAGTTAATATAATTAAAATAAGTATAACCTATTTTTTTAATAACTTTATAAAAATCTAATACGCGTTATAATATATAGCCTTAGACCCTAAGGTTATATAATATAAGTATATAAAGGATATATTAAAGGATAAATAGTCCTAGGAATACTTTAATAATTTCTTAATAAACTAAATAAAAGATCCTTAAAATTAATATCTAATAACTAATAAGTACTACTTAAAAGTTAAGTAAAAGGAATATTAAAAGATTATAAACTTTATAAATTACCTTATTAAATTAGAAAGATAACTCAAGTTATTAATAAAGTATATACTTTATAATAACCTTTTAAATAAATTATATAAGGATCTTTATAATTAACTTATAATATAACTTAATATCCTAGAGATAAAGGATACTCTTATTATATTAGTAACCTAATTAAAGCCTTATATAATACTATTTATATATAAAGATTAAAGGGATAATACTCCTACTAAGGGTTAATATCCTTAAAGAGGAAGAGGAAATTTTTAAGGATAAAGAGATAATAGCTTATATATAAAGTAAGAAGGGTAGGGTAATATTAAGGTATTATTATATCTTCCTTAAAGGCCTAAGCCTAACTTCTCTATTATTAAGTATTATAATTATTAAAAGAAGGGATATATAATTAAGGATTACTAGAGTATAAAATTAATAGTTATAAGTATTATAATTAATAAGCTTATAATTAATAAGATATCTAATAATAAGCTAGCTAAGAGAAGCTTAAATTTAAAAAACCCCTAAGTATTATAATTATATTTACTATTATAATATAAGAGAAAAAGTAGATATAATAACTTATTATTATAATATAAATAGAGCTTAAGAGCTTATAAAGAGAATTTATTATATTATTTAACTTTAAAGTAGATATTAATTATATTAATATATACTTAATAAAGGAGTAAGATTAAGAAATAGACCTAAGCTCTAATAATACTTTATATAATAGAGTTAAGAACTTAATATTATTACTAGGTTCTTATATAAGAGAAATTAAACTTATTAATTTTAATAATATTATATAATATTATAAGGGCGCCTTTTATATAATAATAAACCTTAATTATAACTTCTACCTTAAGTATTTATAATTAGAAGAATAAAATCCCTAAGTAGATTAACTTATATAAAACTAGTAATTCCTTATTAAAAAAAGTAATATTAAGGAGTACTTTAATATTATTAAAGCCTTAGAGGAGTAGCTTAATAATATTATATTTATTATAATATACTTAAGAGTAGGTAATAAAAGCCTACTACTTAAAGTTAAGCTCCCTCTAAAATTTTAAGAATTTTAAAATATCTTCTTAATTAAGAATATTAGGGTATTACTAGATTATATATATTATAATTATATAATTAATATAAAGGAGAATAAAGAACCTCCCTTTAATCTACTTTATAATTTATTAAAGAAAGAGTAACGCGTATTAAAAGAGTACTTTAAATAAACTTTAAAAAAGGGATAGATTTATTATTTTATAAGTTTAATAAGTATATTAATTCTTTTTATATTAAAAAAGGATAGAATATTATATTTATATATTAATTATAAGGCGCTTAATAAAATTATAATTAAAAACTACTATTTACTTCTATTAATTAATAAAATATTAATAAGATTAATTAATATTAAATATTTAATTAAGTTAGATCTTAAAGATATATATTATTACTTATAAATAAGAAAGAGTAATAAATAGAAGATTATATTTTATATAAGGTATAACTATTTTAAATATATAATTATACCTTTTAGATTTATTAATATACCTACCTTATTTTAAGTATATATTAATAAAGCCTTAGTAGGACTACTTAATATTATATATATTATTTATCTAGATAATATTCTTATCTACTCTTGAAATAAAAAGTCTTATATTAGAGTTATAAAGGTAGTATTATAATATCTTTATAAATTTAAACTTTATATTAACTTAAAGAAATATAAATTTATAATAGTAGAAGTAGAATTCCTTAACTTTATTATTAATTATAATAGTATATATATAAATTTATATAAAGTAGATATTATAATAAAATAGCTAGAACCTAGGAGTATTAAAGATATTTAAATCTTTTTAAGATTTATTAATTTCTACTATTATTTTATTAAGTACTATTCCTTTATAACCGCGGCGTTAATAGACTATCTAAAAAATAATTATTTATATATTAAAAATAGAAAGTTAATATTAGATAATATTATAAGAGCGGTATTTAAGTAGCTAAAGTAACTCTTTTAAAAGGTACTATTACTTATATATTTTAACCTTATAAGAGAAATCTAACTAGAGATTAATACTTTAATTCTAGCTATTATAATTATTTTATTATAAAAGTTCTTAATTAATATTAAAGGGGTAGAAGTAGAATAATATCCTATTACCTTCTACTCTTATAAGTTATATTTAGTAGAAATTAGATATAAGACTTATAACTAGGAATTACTTATAATAGTTAAGGTATTCTAGATATAAAGGTACTTCTTAAAAGGTAGCTTATACCTAATTATAATAATTATTAATTATAATAACTTAAGGTATCTCTAGATAATATTATTATTAATAAGGAGATAAATATATTAGGTAATAAAGCTTATAATATATAACTTTAAGATATACTATTATATAAGTATTAAGAACCTAGTTAATATCCTATTAAAGTAACTAGATTATATATTAATAATAGATAAAAAAGATACTTATCTATTAATATTATAAAATAAGTTAAAGAATATTAGGTATATTCCTTTTAATAATTATTATATATATAGTATTTATAAAGGTTTATAAGATAATAAAGCTTATAATTATAAATAGTATAAAAGGTTAGGGCTTAAAAAGCCTTATACCCTAAAAATAGGAGAGAGTAATATACTCTTAGGGATATAAAGTAGTATAAGTAATAGCTTAAACCCTATTATAAGATAGTTTAATATTAATTAAATAATACTTAAAAGGTATATTATAACTATATTAATAATAGAGTATATATAAAATAAGTATAATAACTTAATATTAGAGATACTCTAATATCTTTAAGAGGGAGATAAGGATATTTATAATAAGAAATAATTATTAAAGTCTTAGGGCTATAAAAAGGCTATTAATATATCTCTATTAATAGATAAAATAAGGGTTCTTTATAAGGGTAATATAGTTTTTATACCTAATAATAAAGTAATTAGATAAGAAATCTTAAAGCTTTATTATAATAACCTTTATACTAGCTACTACTTATAGAAGTATATATAAGAGCTTATTAAGTAGAAGTTTTATTAAAAATTAATAAGATAAGATATTTATAATTATATATAAGAATACTTAACCTATTAATTAATAAAGCTATATAGATATACTATTTATAATATACTATTATTATTACTAATACTTATAAGACCTTTTTAGGAAATTATAATAGATTTTATTATAAATCTCCCTTTAAGTAAATAGAAGGGTAGTATTTATAATATAATCTTAGTAATTATAAACTATTATATTAAGGTAGCTAGGTATTTATTTATTATAAAGATAGTTAATATTATTAGTATTATTAATCTATTATATTATAAAATCTTTTTAAGGTTTAATTAGCTAGAGGGTATTATTAGTAATTAAGGGATAGTATTTATAAGTAGCTTCTAGGTAGCTATATATTATTATATTAATATAAAAAGAAAGCTTAATATTACTTTCTACCTTTAAATAGATAATTAAATAGAGAGATAGAATAGTATATTTAAATAGTATTTATACTACTATTCTACCTAGAGATAAGATAACTAGATAGAGTTACTTTATCTAGTAGAATTTATATATAATTATATAAAGTATATTAATACTAGGTTACCTCTATATAAGGCGCTTTATAACTATTTACCTAAGCTAGATATAAAGCTTTTAGAGCTACTATTAAGAGAAGTCTTATTAATATAAAAAGGGTTAAATAACTTTAAAAATAAAGGGAAGGTTTAAAGTAGTACTTATATTAAGTATAAGCTATATAAGTAGAGTATATAAATAAATAATAAAAGTAAAGATGATATAATATAAGTAATTATATCTTATTAAATATAAAGTATATTAAATTAATATAAATAATTAAGAAATTATTATAATATTATTTAAGGCCTTTTAAGGTCCTTAATTATATTAGTAATTAAGTATATAAGTTATAATTACTTAATACCTTTTATATATATAATATCTTTTATATCTTATTTATAAAGTTATATTAAGGTAATAATAAGAGTATTATAAAAGTTATATAAATAGAGCTTATAAATAATAAAGATAAATAGGAAGTTAAAGCTATTCTTAATTATAAAATCTCTTATAATAAACCTTAATATTTAGTAAAGTAGAAGGGTTAATCTTATAATTATAATTAATAATTATATAAGTAGGACTTAATTAATATATTAGATATATTAGAAAGATTTAAGTAGGATTACCTTAAGATATAAAGTTTATATTATATAAGAGGGGAAATAATTTCTATTATTATAAAAAAAAAGATACCTAATATAACTAGACTATTAAGGGTATTATAAGAGAGGGCTATTATATTATACTAGTAGTAATATTAGGCCTATTATTATTACTACTATTAATAATAGAAGTATCCTCTTTATTATCCTCTTCTTTATCCTTTATAATAGGAGGGAGGCGCTCTTATAATATATTAGTAAGGCTTTAAAAGTACTTTAAAAGGGGAGATAAAGTAATATATATATATTAATAAAGGATATTAAGAATACCCTCTAGGGTATTTATAATATAGATAGTAATAGCTAGGTTAACCCTAGTAGGAGTTATAGTAGTTATAAGAGTAGAGGAGGTATAGTAAAGGTAGTAATAATACTATTAAATAAGCCTATTAAAGGTTTACTAGAATCTAGTAAGTTAAAGGAGGTTAAAGCTAGTATTTAAAGTAGTTATAATATTTAAGGATTAAAGAAGGCGCGTATAAACGCGGTAAGTATAAGTAAAGATCTCTTATTAATATTTAATATTAAGATCTTTATAATAACTATGTCTAATAGAGCTAGGGGAGGCGTATATATAAGTTATACTATTAAAGGGGTAAGTAAAGCCTTAATTAAAAATATTAGACTTATAACTCTTTAAATTAAAATATAGTATAATAAAGGTATACTATATAAGATAATATAAGAATAGGCTAAGAGCGGCTTAATAGGGGGGGTTATATATTATTATAAGTAGAGGGGGTAGTAGTAGTCTTCTTTTAATTAATAATAAGGGTAAGTTTATTATTAAGGATTACTTATAAAATAACTATTAAAAGTATAAGGAGGTATAATAAGGCGTAGAGGGGGTAATAATATAAATAAGACCTAAAAAGGACTTAATATAATTAATAAAAAATAAAAAGATATTATAATTAAAAGAATAATATTAAAGTTATATAAAGAAGGTACGCCTTAAGTACTTAGTAAACCCTTAATAATAATAACTTCCTATTTACTTTAAAATACTAAGACTTCTAACTACTTTTATAATAAATTAATAAAGGATAATAGGAAGTATAATAGGAATATATTATAATAAAGGATTATATATAAGAGTAGTATTTATAATTATTATAATTTAATAAAACTATAGATTCCTTAAAGCTTAACTTAAAGGGTCTTATAATTAATTATATTATTATACTCTTATTAGAGGTATATTTTATTATTAAAGGAGTATCTTTTATAGATTATAACCTTTTATACTCTTAAAGCCTAAGAGCCTAGATAGGGAGATAATTATAAGGATTATTTAAGAATATAGTACTACTATTAACGTGGTATTTATAATATATAGTAGTACTACGCTACCCCTTTACCTATAATATATAGAGGAGGGAATTCCTCTTAAAGGGAAGGGTAGTAATTAGTCTTACTATTAATAAGAATAGAGAGTTCTATATATATACGTACCGTTTATAGTACTTAATAGCTACGTTATTACGTAGTACCCTTATATTAATATAGAATTAAGTATAATAAGATTATCTAATTCTAATTTAATATCTTTATTACTAGGTTTTATAAGAGTTAATATAGTATAAGCCTTATATATATAATAAGGTAGGAGTAATATAAACTAGTAATATAAATATTTATCATAATAAGGAGAATAGATAAAGGATACTAGGAAGATAAAGTTATAAGTATAATAATTATTCTAAATATATATTATAAGGAGACTATTTTAGTTCCTTCTACTATTTAATTAGGGGCTTAGCGTCTTAGTAATACCTTAGTAATTTAAGTTAGGTTAACCTAACTTACTAAGGTATTAAGGCCTTAGCGAGTTAGTACTAATAGCTAGTACTAAGTATTTCAGTTAGTACTAAGACCCTAACCTAAGTATTTAGTCGGTACTAAATCTTAGTACTAAATCCTAACTCGACGGTTAGTCTATATAAACCCTACTAATAATATATAATAATATTACTACCTAGCTATACTAGTTATAATTAAAGGATATAATAAGGAGGAATAGAAGATTAAAAAGTTAATTAATAAGAGATAGATATACTATAGCTATAAATAGACTAACTAGTTTTTAGTACTTAGGGGTTAATTTAGTATTAACTTGAATTACTAAACTACTTATAACTAGCTTATACCTTATATAGGTTTAGTATTATATAACTTTATAAATTTAATTCTAAATTTAATTCCTCGCAGTTAGTCTAGTTATAAATAGGCTATTAAATACCTTATTAAGTAGAAGAATTATAGCTTTAAGAAAGACTACTAGATATTAGAAAGGGAGTTAATAAGAAATACTATTAATATAATAATAGTATTTAATAATACTAATAGTAATTAACTAGGTATATTATAAAAGGTCTTATTTAAGGCCCTTTACTTATATTTTACTATTACTATTAAGATAATAGTATTATTTATTACTATATAGCTAATAGCTTATAATATAAAGAATAAAAGCCTTTTATAAGTATATCTTAGGCTTATAAGAAGCTTCTCTTCTCTATAACCTTTACTACTTTACTATATTACTAATTATAGTTATAATAATATAAATATAAATATGAATATGAATATAAATATGAATATAAATATGAATATAAATATGAATATAAATATGAATATAAATATGAGTATAAATATGAATATAAATATAAATATAAATATGAATATAAATATGAATATAAATATAAATATAAATATGAATATAAATATGAATATAAATATGAATATAAATATGAATATAAATATGAATATAAATACAAATATAAATATAAATATAAATACAAATACAAATATAAATATAAATACAAATATAAATATAAATATAAATATAAATATGAATATAAATATAAATATAAATACAAATATAAATATAAATAAATTAAGTAATTAATATAAAACTAATAAAGTACTTACTTACTTAGTAATTATAAAAGCTTTTTAGAGATATAACTAGTCTTATAAATACTTCTTCTCTACTATTTATTAATTAATCTATATAAACTAATAGAGTCTCTATTAATAATAAGCTAAGTAGAGGATAAGAGAAGGACTAGTACTAAAGAATTTAGTAAGTACTTATTAGTAGATATTAATTATAATAGGCTAGTATATAATCTAGTATTATCTAATAAGAAGTAGTATCTAATAGTAAAGATATATATTACTACTATTTATTAAGTATTATAACTAATTTATTATATAATTAAAAGATATCTAGCTATTTATAAAGTATTAAGAGTAGCTAAGTATATTACTAAGGATTATTCCTTAGTACCTCTTTATAAAAGCCTTCTATAAAATCTTCTTACTATAATAGAATATAGCTAATTTAGGACCCTGAGCTTATCGCAGCTTATCGGTTGGTCCATAAGTGCCCCAGATTCCTTTCCTGGACTAGCGCGAATATCAGAACTCTGACATTTCTTCGCATTCTACCCACGTATGCACCCACCCTTAATGATATTTTCTACTTAAATAAAGTTATGTAACATATCTACAGCTATTTAAAACTTCAAAAATCATGAAAATCGGTGTAGTGGTTTAAAAGATAGTCATTAATTAATTTACCTACTAAATTCCATGCGCCAACGGCTAGAATAATTGGATCAACAACAAAAATCCTGTCATTGTTTATAAATTACCTATTCTACCACCTTACCTACTAACGTATCTGATATCGGTTGGAAGAGGGGGTGGTATCTGTCTCATTGCCAGGTATGTAACGCTGTCAGAATGATCCATATCGGTGCATTGCTGCATTAGCTAATGCTGTCGCATTTACAGGCCAAAAACCCTACTATTCACCTCACCTACCAACGTGTCTGATATCGGCCTCAATAGGGGGAAATATCCGTCTCATTATCAGGTAGGCAACGCTGTCAGAATGATCCATATCGGTGCATTGCTGCATTAGCTAATGCTGTCGCATTCACAGGCCAAAAACCCCACTATTCACGTCACCTACCAACGTGTCTGATATCGGTCTGAATAGGGGGAAATCGTCTCATTGCCAGGTATGGAACGCTGTCAGAATGGGTGCATGCATATGATTTAGCTAATGCTGTCGCATGCACAGGCCGCCTACCTACCTACCTACCTACCTACCAACGTGTCTGATATGCTTCCTGCTATCCACCCCACCTACTAACGTGTCTGATATCGGTCTGAATGGGGGGAAATATCCGTCTCATTGCCAGGTATGCAACGCTGTCAGAATAATCCATATCGGTCGATTGGTGCATGCATATGATATAGCTAATGCTGTCGCATTCACAGGCCGCCTACCTACCTACCTACCTACCTACCAACGTGTCTGATATGCTTCCTGCTATCCACCCCACCTACCAACGTGTCTGATATCGGTCTGAATAGGGGGAAATATCCGTGTTATTGATAGCCTACTATGTCTGATATGCTCCCTACTATTCACCCCACCTACTAACGTGTCTGATATACTCCCCGCTATTCACGTCACCTACTAAACGCCAGGTAGTAGGGGTGATTTTCCGACGTAAAAATCTTGAATTTTTACAGGCATTTTCTAGTATAATATAATATTCCTACTTACTTAAATCCTATCTTAGCCTTCTAATTACTTATTACTTATTTAAGAGTTATATTATATAGTAGATATAAGTTTTTATGTAAAAATCTAGATGCCTACGGGTATTCTCAAGTCCTCTAGTATAATATACTAGTATATAATTCGCTATTACGAAGTTATCTATCCTAGAAGCATCCTTCTAGGATCCTCGATGTACTCTTTAACCTACATTGAGGTATTAGTTTTAGGCTCTGAATATCAAGATGGAAGGAATACCTTGACAAGGAAAACTACAGCTTCTCGTCCATCAAGCAGTCGGTGATCATAGGTAAGCGCAAGATACATCATCTGTTGATTTTATTAGCCGACTTATCTTGCTGGTTCAATGGGAACATTCACACACAGGGCGAATTTCAACCTTGCCATCAATAGCTACAGGCTTCTCCTTTATGGCGTGCAATCCCATGACAGCTGGACAAACATTGTTAGTGCATGCGATGTTCTCCATGATCCATGAAGCGTCGTACCGGTTTGGGGGAGATTGATGATGGGTGTTCCCATCAGCGATCCAAAGACACCGCCCTACAGTCTGATTAGAGCGAGCCTTGCATGGCCGGCAAGGTATTTCCTTACATTACTTATAGTGAATGTCCCACCAGCCATATCCTCGATGGTTAGCTTATTTTCACGGGCCTATCGAGAATGATCAGCGACATAGCGATAGACGTTGCAACCAACTTACCTTTTTACCCAGATCGGCAATTCCTCTTTCAATTCCAATCAGGTCTAGGGTTTCCGCGTTGCGAACCACGGGGGTGACGAGACCCTTCTCTGTAGCAACAGCCACGCTGATGTCAACGTAGTCCCGGTACACGATTGTATCCCCTCCGCCTGCACCTTCAATGGATGCATTCACAGCAGGTATATCCCTCATTGCGAGGATAGAGGCGCGTGAAAATGCACTCATGAACCCTAACTTGACGCCTGTCTTCTTAAGCACCTCATCTTTATACAAGTTCCGGAATTGCATGAGATTCGACATGTCGACCTCATTAAATGTTGTAAGAGATGCTGCCGTGTTCTGGGACTGCTTTAGACGTTCGGAAATACGTAGGCGCATGCGATTCATTTTCACCTGTCAGTTACATCAGTAATAGATCTAGAGCAGAGCTCCTCACAGTATACCCGACGCTCCTCCCGATTTCCCAAAGGAGCAGCTTCCTTTAGATTTGGCTCCTGCTTCTTTGATTCCTGGGGTCCTCGGGGCCGCTCCTTCTGCTCAGATGGTTTGATTTGTTGGGGACTAGATTCGCTCTCGTGCTTTGAAGCATCTGGCTTTTTTTCAAGAGATGGTGGTGCGAAATCTTGCTTGAGTTTGCCCTTGTCCGTGTTGGGCTTCGGATCAGAGGCAGTGGATTGCTCCTCGGATGCTGGTGCTTTCGGTTCAGAACCCCCCCTTTGTTTCTCGCCACCATCCGCAGGGCCACCGAGCTCTAGCTTGAGGAGATCTTGCCCAACTGTGACAGTGTCCTCCTCATTAGCTAGGAATTCTTTGATGGTGCCTGCTTCCGGAGCATTGACTGCGACGTCGATCTAGGCAAAGCACGTGTTTTAGCGGACTTGAATTGTACTCGCTTGGGAAATCCCGTACCTTGTCCGTTTCTATTGTTGCAATTTCTTCATCTTGCTCCACATAGTCTCCAATCTCTGTAGATACTTAGCGCATAACCGCCGTCAGTGTGAGTAAGCCCGGCATACGAACGTTTCGACCATTGCTTCAACGTGCCTTCCGATATAGATTCTGCCATTTCGGGAACCTGAACAACCTTGTCCGCTACCTTCATTTTAGCTGTGGCATTCCTCGTAAAGCGGCATGGAACTGACCGTATAGTCGACTTCGAGTAAATGACAGTGATCTCCTCCCTATAGAAAGCCTAGTAGACTGTAAGCAACCTACTAATTAGACGCAATGCCCTTTGGAAATACCTTGGACCTAATGCAGAAGGAAGAGAAGGTCTAGGCTGAATCTTTATGTGATGACTGCATGAAACAGGTTCCATTACAAGGCGACCCATCGCAAGCCTTGCATTACTGCCCAAAGATAAATGCCTCTGGAATGGCGAGGAGGAGGAGGGGAGGCACCGTTTCAGACATAGGCTGCTTGACATGCTGTGACGGAGAGGCCGCGAAGGGCAACACGGTTTAGATGACGGTAGACGATTTGATAGTCTTCAAGGCCACATGGACGCTCAATGGCTCATGGCCGTTGGTGAAAGGTGAAGTTGGCGGAAGGGCCTTTCCAAACATGAGCTCCAAAAGCGCCAGCCGAGGAAGCCGCCCTCCACTTGTTCCCGCCGTGCCGCCCAACGAAAGAAGTAATTAGAATACATGGCAGCAAATCACAGTCGCACGTAACGTAGGAAGCTGTCAGTCTACACGTTGTCTTTTCCGCTTCTTATGAGAGGCCCGACCAATGATTTATAACCATTTCAGACCCGCGAAGGCCAATTGATTATGGCGAATAAACAAGCAGTGTGGTAGGTATATAGGTCCCTCATGTGTTCATGTACTATATCTGCTGACCGACGATTAGCTCCCTCTACCGTCGAAGTCTCAAACTCGCCCTAGATTGGGCGGTCCACCGTTACATCTGGCGCGGCCAAGCCCAGTATATTCGATCACTTTTCGAAGCCAAAAAAGATGTAGCCGAGCCCCGGCAGCAGCGTGTAAGTCGATCAGACATGAAAACTTCGGACGAGGCAGGGGTTCTGATGGCCGCTACAGGTACTTATGCAGGAGGCAGAAGCACTACTAGAGAGGTGGAAGCATCCTGACCCTTATCGACCACCTACGGCCCCTGGAGGTGCGAGTTCTCCTGATAGTGGTCATGAACGGTAAAGCTTACAAGTTGTCACAGGTTCAAAATATGAGAGAAATATGCCTCCTCCAATACTCGACCGTATGTGCGCTACCCCATCATGTGAGCACATTGGCTCACACCTTCTAGCTCCTCCTCACATGACACTATGAGGGTATCACACTGGATATTGACCGACTAATTATGGCTGTCATTGTATGACTTGTGCATTGAACGTAAAACATCGAGCTGCCGGAATGCAGATAGTTGTGAAAGTATGGATACCTTCAACTGGTCGAATGTTGTACTATGTGCTCAGTGACTGAATTCGCAGTCGCGCACCAATTTTCACTCGTTGCCACGTTCATAGTTGACAAGCCAATTGACCAACAGGTATGGTCCTGTCAAGCACGAACGCTCTTTGAAATAAACAATTTTCAGTCCTTGAACAATATGATTGTAGAAATTACCATTGTTTGAGCATTGAGGAAAATAGGACACAGTCACTCCATAATGAGGTGAATAGACCGGGTGTAATCAGATTGATTTTCTACTGCTTAGTATCATGTCGCTGCCGTGGACATAATGTACATCCCTAGACCTCAAAGCCATGCACCGTGGCTTGACCAAACCCCATCATCGCGTGAAGTAAGAAAAGTGAACCCATGAACCCCCACGCTAAATCACTGAACCACTCTATAGCTCTTGAGATGGTCCCTTACCGCCTTTAGTTGTCTTCTTGGGTAGAAGATCTGGAGTACAATCAGTAATGCCACTGCATGATGAAACAGACGGAGCTCACTTTGGTGAATATTAGGGAGGACACCGCCTTGGGCGATAGTGACATGGCCAAGGAGCTTATTGAGCTCCTCGTCGTTACGAATGGCGAGCTGAAGATGACGAGGAATGATACGGGTCTTCTTATTGTCACGGGCGGCGTTACCGGCCAACTCGAGGATCTCGGCGGCTAGGTATTCGAGGACAGCAGCAAGGTAGACAGGAGCACCTGAGACCAGAAAATTAATATAGAGACGCGTTGGAAGCGGGAATTCTGGAGCTCACCAGCACCGACACGCTGCGCATAGTTGCCTTTCCTCAAAAGGCGGTGGACACGGCCAACTGGAAATGCAAGACCGGCTTTGGATGAGCGACTGACAGATAGATTTTCAGTAAACGCAGAGGGAAGAGACACTCCGCATCAAGTGTTGGACGTTGAGGTAGTATTGCTTCTGGTTTGAAGGCGTCGCACCAAAGCACAGAAACAAAACTTACGACTGGGCGGTTTTGCTGCCGCTGGCCTTGCCTCCAGATTTACCTCCAGTCATTTTTGTGAGAATTGGTGATGGAACGTGTAATTCGAGATTTAATTATGGATGAAGTTGTGATTGAAGTGATCGATGAGTGTGGCGTGAGTGCTGTATGTGGTGACAGATGAATGAAGAAATTGTTTCGCAAAGGCAGAGTGGTTTTATATAGTGCCAGCGCAAGTGGGTTGATGTGATGGGGGAAATGTCTGATTAGTCATGCAGGAAAAGTAGCCGAGGTACAGCGTAATCTGTTAGGTGAGCAGGGAAGTTTATCGCTAGGAAGCATTCTAAAAGGGAAGCAGCCAATAAGGATGGGTAGATGCTATTCGCTTAGCCTTTGTGCTAGCAATGTTTTGGCCAAGACTGGGGACGCGCCAAGCAAATCACGACTGCCGCCAACGAGTATAACTTCCCTCGCCGCCCACATCGTTCTGTTGGGAATCAACCATCTTTCTAACCACCAAATTTATCGCTCTCACCCGCACCCACCAACTTCATCCTCGGACACCCCTTCTTACGTAAACTTTCAACTCAAACTTCAGTCCCATCGAAAATGCCTCCCAAGGCTGCTGAGAAGAAGCCCGCAACCGGCGGCAAGGCTCCGGCTGGCAAAGCACCAGCTGAGAAAAAGGAAGCTGGGAAGAAGGCTGCCCCACCATCAGGGGATAAGAAGAAGCGCAATAAGACAAGGAAGGAAACATACTCCTCGTACATCTACAAAGGTACAATTCGCGTTACAATTCCCCAGTCTGACCATGTTTGCTCCTGTATTGACGCACCTGAAATCGCGAAAATCTGCTGCACGGCCGCATTCCATCACTCAAACATTACTGACGTGTCATGAAAAGTCTTGAAACAAGTTCACCCTGACACCGGTATCTCCAATCGCGCAATGTCCATTTTGAACTCGTTTGTCAATGGTAGGTTGATCTTAGCCCCTTGCGGCATCAATATACCTAACACAGCCTTCAGATATCTTTGAGCGTGTTGCCACTGAGGCGTCAAAACTTGCCGCATACAACAAAAAGTCAACCATTTCCTCTCGTGAGATTCAGACTTCGTAAGTCACTCCCAACCTTCATGCTTTTTCATTTCCTCATCGGTTGTCCAGCGTTCGACTCATCCTTCCTGGCGAGCTCGCCAAGCATGCCGTTTCGGAAGGCACCAAGGCCGTCACCAAATACTCTTCCTCTACTAAATAGGCGACTTCTTCACTTAGAGCTTGGGTCATGAAATTTAGGGGGTTTGAGAGGGAGAGCGTGTCCTCGGTGTTCTCGGAATTTTTGATGCGTTATGGGATGGTTCATTCTGAGCCAAATGGTACCTGATGTGTATCAGGAATCAAGCTTGATTGTACAATACCAATATCAAGAGGAATTGATGAAGTCTCCCTGCTGCAACTGTGATAGGGTTTTCCATCGATATTCTTGCGTTCTTTGATAGTCTCACAAAATACCAAAGTACGAAACTCAATGTGCTGGTTAAACACCTAGATTACGAAGTATCAGTTTGATGGCTAAACAGCATCTGGATTAGATACCATGCATATTCAAAGAGCTCGCTCTTACCTTGTTCAGAAAGTGTATAAATCAGTCCAAACTGCGAATATCAGTTGTCAAAACCCGTAGACCTCCTTGACATCAATAGCACGCACAACCTGCTGCGCTGCATGCACCGTTCATACGCCAGACCATGTCATTCAATCCTGCGGGCGCTCAACCATCTCCCCATCTCCTTCCTCCTCATCGTCAAACGTTTCTACGTCATCCAGTGCACTCTCCCTTGCTGTCCCTTGCCCGTGTAAAGATGGCTCTTTGTCTGCAACATGGACTACCGGCTTTCCGGAGGCAATACTGACTGCGCTGCGCCACCTCTTCCAGTCCTCTTCATCGCGGATTAAGAAGGCAAGAAGCATACTTGGGTCCATGTCTTTCAGGGGCAGCCTTCGTAATCTCCTAGTATGGCAGGATTCTATTTCTTCCTCAGTAATGTCTATTGGATCTGAATGATGTCGTAAAGCCGGCCGCGTGATATGAGGATCGAGGTAGAAAAGCTGATCTCCTTGCAATCCGAAGAAATAATGTGATGAAGATGGACGTCCACCTGCGATCCCAATAGATTGCGGCAGCTGTAGCGATGCTTTAAGACCTTCCCAGTACGCAGGAGTAACACGATCAATTCCCAACCTGACTCCGACTAGGATCAGTACTGGGGTGAAAATTCCGTCGTCTCCTTTTGCAAGCTTAAGGAGATTCTCCTCGTACACATCAGCACCATCGCCGTTCATATAAACCCTAAGCCCAGTATCTTGGTACTCGTGAGAGAGCGCTCTTGGTTCAATCAGCTCAGTAAGACTTCTTACCCGATACAGCAAGACTCACTGTATACATCGTGCAGTAGCTGAAGGCCCGAACCATTCGCCCGGATGCTTCCCGCACGCAGAAGCTCCATGTTCTACGAAGCGATGTATGGAGAATGGAGCACGAGGATCATCTGCAAACAAAGATAGCAGCTGTCGCTCTTCATCTTGATTACTGCCTCTCCTCCAATCTACTCTATTATTAGCGCAATAAGGTTTCGTGTAAATAATGTGCTTGCCTCTTCCAAAACGTAGCATTACCAATGCATTTGCCAGGAGGCTTTGCCCAGACCGTATCATACACCCCCAGCCCGTGTCAGAGGTAAAGCCTCCTTGATCGCCCAGACTTCGTAGCCGTACCGAAAGAGTCATTAAAGCGTCGGAGGATTTTTTGATAGCGGGAAAATTGGAGCGATAGGTAAACCAGATGCGGGATTCGCTGTCATCCACAAATTTAGGAGGCCAGCCTCTGTCCACTTCGTTTACGAGTGACTGTTGCTCCACCTCCAAGATGCTATTCATTGCTGCATGCTTCATCTTCGTCAAGTCTTGGTGTAAGCCTTCCCCGTCGCTAGGCGCAGGGACCTCTTGATTGGTCGAGTCTCTCGCTCCATCAACCAAATTTCGAGGCTTGTACTCTTTACCCAAACACCATATGCAGGAGGCTGAGCTATCATCGTTCTTGAGCTCTGGATCCCAGAACGCTTGTACCAGCCGCTTGTAGCGCCATAAGTCTACACTTGCCATGGCTGATGCAGTCGACTTGAGGGATAGGTCCCGATTGTGGACGTTGGAGAGCCCTTCCCGACGTGAATAGTCTATTAGAATGGACGGGAAGAAGCAAGTTGGGAATAGTAACGCTCAACGATTTGGGAGGGACACGTAAAATTGGAGGATCTACTTGTGATGAGGCAAGTAGCGGACAGCTGGTAAATGCTGCATATTGGACCAACACAAAGTTTGAACATAATACTCTATCTCAGTCTTAGTAGACTGGAGCAGAATTGGAAAGGCAGATGCGTTGAGCCAGGGTCTACTGTAGAAGCACAGTCAAGTTTTACTTTGGTGTCCTCTTGATACAGGCAGCTGAGCTTGCGGGCCAAGGCTGCCAAGCCGCTTAGATAGCAGATACTTCGGGGTTACTGGACACTGGCGTGACTGGATTCCCCCACAATGTATATGCAGAGCTGTCAGTATATCAAGGTTAGCAATGAGTCCTCGTCGTACTGATTTTCAGAGCTATGTAGATAGCTTCCCATAAGATTACTAGTTATGAGGATTATTTGGTCCTAATGTTGTGCGGATTCTCAATGAGAAGTTTTGGCCGATGTGCCAAGGAATCTTGACGTATTCTAGTCAAAAATTCTGACTTCTCAGCTAAGCCTTCTTCTTTCTTACTTATTATTGTATGTTTGTTTCCTTTCATGTTCCTTGCGTGACGCCTCTGTAATCGACTAGATGCCTCGAAGGAGGAAGGATAATGAGAGGGGAAACGGTCGAGGAGGAAGTGGATTTCGGGGTGCATCGCTCAAGACCACGAACAACACCCATGTAGATGCATGGCAAGGCAAGGGTCGGTCGGAGCTATATACATCCTTCGAGGGCATCCCTCAGCTTACTCATTATGGAAGGAATCTCTCCTGAATCACACTTCTCTCTGATCGAGGAAGCCCGCAATACCGAACGTCACCACTCTTGGAACTCAGACCTCAAACTACGCCACTCACGCATTGTCTTCGTCAGTGCGGGCGCAACCAAGGCAGACGATCTCATTCAGACACGTCAAGAGCGAGTCGAAGAGAGGAGTGAAGCTTTCCAAGAGAGTGTCGAAGAGACCCGTGACGGTCTGGCTGCGGCTATTGGAAAGCACTTGGCTAGCGCTAACATAGCAATCGTACCCGAAATACCGCTGTCAAACATGAGTCTCAGCGATTCTAATGTTGTGGGCTTGGATTTCGAGGTTTGTGATCCTACGAAAGCGGAACATATGAGGGAAGGAAGATCAGAAAAGGAGACAGCGAGCTCTAGTATTTTCTTTACCGATTTCAATGGATCCGAAATACCGTATACAGGGCTCGCAACACCTGCTGTACGACACACGCCTTCCTCGGACGCCTCAGATTCAAGCGAAGAGGTCATTCTCTTCGCCGGCAGACGTGCTTCTAAGACTCGGACCCAGGAGAAGCTTGATTGCTCTAGAAAGTCAAGCGTACACCCATTTTCAGAAAGCACGAAACTCATCCCTCGGGTTACCGCAACTGTAATCGAAGACTCGGTGGGTATCAATCTTGATGGTGCCACATCGGTGCCGGAGGCTTTATCTCAAGGACTAACAATTAATACTCACACCGCCGATTCCACCCCTTTTCGCAAAGACAAATCAGAAACCTTTGGTCGTCGTCTGCGCAGACGGCGAAAAGGCGAAAGGCCTTCAAAGAGAGCAGAATATGATGCAGAGATTGTCGCAGATTATATTGCGAATCTCAGTGACAATGAAGAGCTTAATACGTCTGTAGGAAATTCTGCATATAATCGACGCGACCTTGGTGGGTCTGACGATCAGTGGCAGGACGATGAGAAGGCTTTCGCGGTAGAGCAACAGGTGGATCATGGCATATTAAGCGTGGGGGAGTGGGATAGTGCATATCTCCGGGATTTCGATGATCTGAGTACGTCGAGTGAAGCTCTAGATACGATCGAGCAGATTCTCCTCAAGCGCGAAAGGATCTCAGGGTTGCAGTATCTTGTTCTTGGGAAGGGTTGTACAGTGGACGACGCACGATGGCTACCCATCAGTATGCTCAAATCATTAGGGGCCGATGAACAGGTCCGACTTTTCGAGGAAGAACAAGCTGAATGTGAGCAGCTTTGTGAAAGTAGCGAAGATTCCAGAGGCAATGTGTCGAGGGACGAGCAGCTGGCTATGAATTTACATGGAGATTTGGATGATCTGGGAAATGAGCGTGACCTCAAGGAAAGTGGGAGAGAGATCATGACCGACGAACAAATAGCGAGGGTCCTCGCGAAACAGGAGGAGCTAGGGCTTGGATCTAATGATCTATTGTTGCTTGATGGTGAGGGCTTTGCTAATAATGGGATGGAAGATGTGCCGCTGGATGGATCTTGGGGACCAAGTCTCCAACCTCGGCAAAGACCAAAGCAGAAGAAAGGCCACCGAGATGGCTTTCCCTCTGCAACTTTCATTGCAGACGTGCTTGAGCAGGATCATTACAACGGCTTCGACGTCATGGATCAAGACCGAGCTAGTTTACATAGGAGAGCGAAAGGGCGCCGGGGAAAACCTGCACTTGAGCTCTCGGACTCCGAGGTCGAGCAGGCGATTACAGTCGCCTGGGAAAATGATCGCACCAAGAAGAAGATTAGGAAGCAAGAGCGTGAAGAGTTTCGAGTGCGAGGGCTTTTGGGCAAGGGAGATAAGGTTGATATGAAGGCTAAGTATTCCGAGGGAATGTCAATGGATGAAGTGAAATACGAAATTCGAGAATTCCTTTCATCAACTTTGGAAACGTACATCAATCTAGACCCCTTATGTTACTGTATGATTTGGCTGAATGATCTAGTTTACCCCTGCCGCCGCTCGCTCAGAAAGAACGCAAGATAGTCCACGAAATCGCCAACGTCTTCAACCTCAAGTCCAAGTCCATAGGCACAGGCAAGTCTCGATTTCCCGTCATGTACAAAACCCCTCGAACCATTGAGTATAACGAGAGATCATTGAATAATATTGAGGCAATGTTGTCATCGAAGCGCTTTCTCCCGCGATCGGACAAAGCCAAAAAACGAAGAACTCCGACAGGCAAGGCTCGCGGCGGATTCGCAAGTGCTGGTGTCTCTTACAGGGATGGGGAGATAGTTGGCGCTACAGCTCCCGAGCTTGGTCAAGAGAACAGAGGCCGAGCCATGTTAGAGAAGATGGGTTGGAGCACAGGCACGGTACTGGGTGCCTTGAATAACACCAGGGGTATCGTACAGCCGGTCACTCAAATCGTGAAGACTGGTAAAGCAGGTTTAGGCTAGTTCCACATCTCTTTTCTTCAGCATTGTCATTCCTGCATAGCAAGATTACTCTATTGCATACCCATCATTCTGTAGCGGGGGTGAATGAACCGGCGATGTGTTGAGGGGATATGTAAGATACATGGCGTGGACAGCTTCGATGTCAGAATCGCCGGATGGGACAGTAACCTACTCTAGTATGCTGTCCCCCATACGGAGGGGATCTAGCCTCAAGATCATATCGCCTGCATTTCAACCAGTGTGAATAGACGCTTCGTATGCAAATCCAATAATGTGCCGCTTTTGTGGTCGAGCTGATGCGCGACTGATCAAATTATAAACAGACCATTGCCACAAAAAACAAATATGTTCGCTGCTTGGTATACTAGGTACGAGCCACGGCAGCATTTCAACCTCTTCATTCCAACCGCCTCAGGCTTCTGTAAATATATATATAGACTAGTGTTTTGTAGTTGCTAGGTCACATCAAATAAATGATACCGGCTCATGCCTTTTTCATCTACAAATTGATAAAAAGCAATATCTATGGCTCAACCAGTAGGAACACCCCAGCTGAGTGAAGCCAGACTAGCCGTGAAATTGCATTGTTTCAACTGCACTCTCTTGGCCTATACTGCATTTAGACGTGAGTCCCGGTACCTGAATAGTGGATGGAAGTATCTTTGATCAAGAAGTCGTCTTCGAGGAAGATCCTAAGAGGCTCAATTTACGTGGATATCTATCTATCTGCTCAGCTAGACGCCCACGCTATGCATATTCAACTACCCGTGGAGCCAACGCCTTCCACATGCACTTCTGTTGCTTATCAGATCGATTTCTTACATAGCAGTCCTCACCGTTTCTTGCCTTTGCTAGCTTTGGTAGGCTTCGACACTGGCGCCGCATGACCCAGATCATTGATATGATTAAAGAGCCGCGACTTCGAAGAAAAACCTGCTTGACATAGAGCACATTCATATTCTTTTTCTGGCCCTGTGTTTACAGAAGATTTCTGTGCAGCCTTCTTTGCTCGCTTCTCTTTGGCTTTTCCTACCTTTGGTTGGGAACCTGATTCGTGTTGCCCGTCAAGAGGCTCGGATGCCAACCTTACCGAAATGTCATTGATATCGGCCTGGAAGCCATGGGACCCTGGGGAAACGGAATCTTCTCCTTCTTGCCTGCCCGATAGACGGGTCTCAACCTTTTCCCTCGTGGTATACTCATCCTCGGAAGATGACGCAGATGACTCCTGATCTAAAGCCAACACTGAACCATTACTTTGGGTCACCCCATCTTCTTCAATAAAGTCACTTGTCTCTTCTGCAGCACTAGGCTCGCGATTCCGGTATTCTGTAGCCTTCGTTTCGTCATATGCTGCGTCGCTCGCAAGATATATGTTCACGTCATCTGGTTCCTCGACGGCGCTACGCGCTGCCTCCGCAGCGTTCTGTTGACCAACTTTATCAAGATTAAGGCTCTTTTCTTCCTGCTGCATCTGTCGACGGATGTGCTGAACCGCTCGCACGTGCTTCCTACTCTTCTCATGTGCCTCGTATTGGTTCTCGCTCTTGAAGTCCTTCTTGCACACCACGCATTCGAACTGTTCTCTGGCCGGCTCTTCCTCTTCGTCAAATCTAAATTCCTCGTGAACTTCGCTCGATTGCATCCATTCCGGTACTGCCTCTGATTTGGGCGCATTTCTCGCTTTGTTGATAGCTCTTGATCGCGCGGCTTGGGCGACAGCAGCGTCTCTGAGATTCTGCTGCCTCTCAGCTTCAGTCTGCATATTAGCCTTGAATCTCGGGTCGCGTTTCTTGACGAAGTCTACCAGCGATCGTACAGCGTCGTTGAACTCTCGGATCCCTTGTTCACGAAGGCGTTTGTTCTCTTTCTCCATCATACGTCGTACTCGCCGATCTGGCGCTTCAGAATAGCGATAGACATCTTCCCAAGAAAAGGTCTTCCTGGTCGCAAAGCCATTCCAAATGGCATAGAAAGGCTTAATGGTGTCATCGTACTTGTCATCTGCATGGCCGAATGATGGATACTCAACAGGATCTAAACCCTCCCATTCGCATGCAAGCTTCTCTTCTCTGGCGAGGGTATCAAAAGTCGTCCTCAGGCCGCTATAAAAGCCTGTAGATGAGTTTGAAAAATCGGGTCTCCCATGGAAGCGAGTGAACATTCGGGTTATATCCTGGGCTGTCGTAATCCGTACATTGTGTTCGTAATGATCCACAGAGACGTCGCCTTCTCTGCCCAGGATCGCTTTTCGATGCGTGTCGTACCATGCTCTTTCTTGCGGATCTACGAGAACTTCATATGCCGATTGGACCTCTGCAAATTGTTTCGTGGTCTCTTCGACATTTCTATAATTGCGGTCTGGGTGCAACTCTAAGGCCTTTTTGCGGTAAGCTTTCTTAACTCTTTAGGCCCCATTAGCGTACAAGATGGCTGCCGTGCGTGAGTTTCCTTACTCATCCTCAGATGCTTGACGATCGATCCCGAGAAGCTCGTAATAGCATGTTTTCACCTCCCCTCTGGCTCCACCTACTTGGCCACTGCTGCCGCTGGCGTCAGACGACTGATTTGCGCCCATTGTGCGGAGTCAGAGTACAGCAAGGCATGCTCATGTTATCTCGAACATTATTTATCGTCGCCGTGAGTTAGCTGCTTTAATATGATACCTGGAAGACTTGAATCAACCACAGTCCACAAGTAAATCCTCTCGCCTAGTAAGTAGCTTCGGGATAAGCCACCAATCACTCAATCCACTTATCTTATCTCCCTTTTGGCGATGGGCTAAATATTACGCTCAGGACTCACTTGTGGTTGATAAGGGTATGTAATTCTACACTAAGGTAGTGATTGAAGCTTATGACGCCTTGATCTTCAAGGTATAGAAATCTTCTCCGTATATCCTCAAGGTATAATTTAGTAATAAAAGATTGTTCGCCTATAAGATTACCTTGTCCTGGCAAGTCCTCCCTCCGACCAATCTTCATCCTTAGGGTTAAAACTAAGGTAGAATACCTTATTCTGATGGTGCCAAGCTTTCCTCAGGGTCTTGCATGAGGTTAAGATTCGCCATCCGCCCAAAAGGTGTTGTCGCTGTTCCAGATAGCATATCATGGTTAATCTGGAGTAGCATGGCGATCGTTCTGAGTGAGCTGCCTAACGAGATCATTTATCAGGTCCTTCTTTGTCTCCCTCCAACCTCCGTTCCCAAGGTGCAACAAGTTTCACGGCAATTCAATGATCTTTCGCAGCCCATATTGTGGCGATCCCACTGCCGTACACAGTTCAAGTTCTGGAAGCCGGACCACGAAATACATGAGAAGTTCTCTGGCGCCGTGGCCAGGGTAGATTGGAAAAAGATATTCTTGGAGCGTCATCGAATTGAGCATGCGACAACTCGCCAGATTAATAGCATGCTTGGCAGCCAAAGGAGCAGGATTGAGAAGACTGAAAGCATAGTCGCGCACGGTTACGATGCGAAGGACACACTGCTCCGGCATAACAATGTTGGGGACGAGGCTAAGGACGTGTTGGCCAGACGGTGAATATATGGACGTGGCTTGAACGCATGGAATGAGTGCTGAAGCCTCTCATACAGCTTTTACAGCGATGCAGTGCTCGGAAACCTACAACGGTCCATGGCCATCAAGGAATGGCTAAGGCTGAAAGACGGAGCAATGGTCTCATTAGAGAGGGCTCTTGTCGCCTTTGATATGTTCGTTTTGCATGGCAGAAAAGGAGATTTCAATGAAGTATGTGTTCAGGATTCAGAGGCATATGAGGGGTCATTTACTCATAGGAAAAGGTATCAGCTCTCCTCGATCGGATCACGGAACAAGTTCGCAGCAAACTTGAAGACTTTGAAGAAAGATCGCCACGGTTGAAGGCAATTGCGCTCTGCGAATACCTCCGGGACAATGACTTATTGGGAATCAGTGGGGAGGCTCGCTATCATGATCTACGTAACAATTTCATTGGCATAGCGCTACAGGATGAGCATCACCCATCGTTACCCCTCATATCAGTGGCAATATTCTGCTGCATTGCCACGAGACTCGGTATTGACGCCCAACCGTGCGGGTTTCCATTCCACGTCCTTGCCATTATCAAGCCACCTCCGGGTCGTACCTTGGACGGAGTGAGGATGCAATCCGTGGATAGTGGTCCACCAATGTACATGGACCCCTTTAGGTCTAGCCAGGAGACCAATGTGCAGCATCTCAGGTCTCAGCTTCAATCTTTGGGCGTACCTTCATCCGATCATTCAAATCTTCTGGATGCGTCAACCATAGAGGAAATTGTGCGTCGATCGGCAAAGAATATCATTGCTTCAGTCCAAGCACTTCCTCGCCAAGAAGGCGCGGCTCCCATGTCGACAGTTCCTTCCTTCCCAGAGATGGATGGTGCTCTTTATGCAGCTCTATGGAGCTTGATCCTTTTCCCAGAGGGTGGACAGGATGTAGCGGCCTTGCAACGTACCCGCTATCTCGGTTTTATTGTAGAGAGAATGGCAAACCAGTATTCGATGGACGTTGGGTTGATAGAAGAGCATATCCTGCCTTTGATTACGGATCCTGGTCACCGTCAGAGTCTAATCGAGACGATCAGGGTAATTCGCACAGGCGATCATACACCCAAGAAGTTCAAGCCCCGCAGCCCGGATATAGGATCCAGTGTGCGGTACAAAGTTGGGCAGGTTTTCCATCACAAACGCTACCACTACCAGGCTATCATTACAGGTTGGGATCTGAAGTGTGAACAAGGACCGATTTGGATGGCAGATATGGGCATACACACTTTACCCCGAGGCGAGTATCAAAGCTTCTACCATGTACTGTAAGCAAAAGCCGGAGTCTTTTATGTATGCGACTAACATCATACAGAGTCGAGGACAGAAGTGTACGATATGTAGCCGAAGAAAACATCAGCATTGTAACACAAGATGTGGATCCAAAACTGATGGCTTTGGCGGGGCAGCATTTCAAGCGGTGGAATGAGGCCGCAAAAGTGTTTGTGAGCAACATCAAAGACGAGTACCCGGATGATTGATACCAGAAAAATTGTATCAACATAGATCGCTCGTGTAAGATTCCGTTATATACGTACCATTCGCTCAGTGGGCATTCGCTACTGCTTCAGCACTGTGCAGGGAAACAAGATGATATAGGTAATAGGCGAAACTTATCTAGAGCGAGTAGTATCAATGTGGCTGCGAATCGAAATTGATCCTCGAAAGACTGGCTTGATAACGTTTTGCTTTTCCTTGAAGTGTATTTCCAATATATTTGCGTCAAATGGGTATCTTTGAAATGACAGCATGCTCTTTTCAAGCCTACGCCGTTCCAATGGCTTCATGCAGTATTCGTACTCCTCGCCGCGACAGCTGGTCGACTTTCCCTAACTCAACTTGTGTCAAGAAAGGTCTTGGCTGACACTGATGCATGTTGGCCAAGAATCTAAAGACATGGTCCTCGAACTTGGCGATCGAGAGATCGCCTGCGATCAGCGTTCGTAGATGTTCTTGCATATCCACACCCTCTGGGGGAATGAGCTGAGTTGATACCGTAGTCAGTAGCGGCATCGATTAACATGGCAGTCTTACGCACAGCATGGATATGCTCATCTCGAATCGGGTCCCAGTCAGGGACTGGCCCATCCTCATCCCAGAACATGGCGTTGACTTGCCATTCCTCACTTTCTTCTTCCGCACCACACTCGGCATCGAAGCCCCACGCGAAACAGTCCTGAAGGATCTCTGGACGCTGAGAGCCGTAGACTAGGTGTTGCTCTATGAAAGCTTGTGCCATATACCCAGCGGCGAGCTGCATCCACGTCTTGGTGATATTAGTCGATTGTAAGGCATTCTGAGAAGCTGATAAAGCCATAAACAACGGAAGGGTATCCAATAAAGACATCGACGGTGGGTTTGACTCGTTAGCAACTTGAAGATCCGGAAGCTGCCCGCGAGGCTTGGACGTTTTGCCTAGAATTACCTGCTCTTGCTTGATTTGGATTGGATCAGAAGAAGCTAGATGTGTGGTCAAATGCGGCGAATGGAGTCTTGCCATGGATCCATCGTTGGATCTGAATGCACTGGCTTGCTCTCGGCGTTTTTTACGAAGTATTCCCAACGCTGACGCAGAAGGCGTGGTTGTCATAAGCGCATTTCGCTTCGTGAACACCACAATGAACCTTAGGAGTCGCAAACGGAAGCGTAATGCCGAGCTGCCAGGCTGACTTGGGTGCAGTTGTTGAAATATAGCCAGAAAAGCTGAATAAACTGTTAAGAAGAAACTGAACATACAAGTCTCAAAGTTTGATTGCTTACCGTCTACCAATTGCAGAAGCATGTCCGATTTGTTCATCATTTCAGGCTGCTCATATAGCTCACCTTGTCTTTCAAAGTCAACAATGATCTCCTTGGTCGCCGTGAAGACTAAATAGTCAAGGATCAACTCATCAACCTCGAGCCGCATTGTCGGATTGGCGCACTTGTGGTCCATCGAGAACGGTGAGGTCTTTTTTTGGGATATACAAACCCTTCAGCCACGGTAGAACCCTTAAGCGCAGTCATTATAGCATGGTATATTCTAGTAAGCCTACCACAAAGGTCGTTTTATTTCTTAGTTCATGAAGTGAAGAGGTAAAGCATAATGTAGAATGAATGCGAAAGTAGCGCGTAATTAACAGACGCGAAGATCACGTGCCAAGGTGCTATTTGTTGGAATATAAGGCAATTTAGGCGGATCCAACTGTATACTTTTGGTTTTGCCTAGGTTGTTCAAGACTATTCTATCTATCACTAAGGTACTTTAGAATACTTTATGTTATATGCGCTAAGGTACAAGTGAACACCACAAGCCTGCATCTTTGTCGTTTGGATAATCACAGTAGCACAGTATATATTGCAGAAAGCAGAATCTAGGCGCCACGAGGTCAAGCTACCTCAGATTCATCCAATGACTTTCGTTTAGCTTTGACTTTTCGCACAAAGTTTTGCATCATTGCACCATAGTCACACCTTCTTGCAGCCGCTCTTTCCTCGTCAGACTGATTTGACTGCTGCTCATCCCTGATCCACAGCCTCAGACGTGCCTGATCGGTTACAAGTTGCTGACGCTGGGTCATAACATCTTCCACCACGTCAGACTTACAAAGCTTGGCTATTGCTATGGGGAGATCGGCCCGATCAAACTGCTGCGGCGTGAGTTCATAAGTTGAGTCAGAAGCAGCCAGCAACCCTGTAAATTGCCTATTGATCGAGGATGTCTCGAATTCTCGCCAGTCTTGTTTGATCAAATCCAGACGAGCGGACAATTCAGCAATGCTTTTGATGTTCTCGGCCAGTTTGGGTACCAGGTCGAGTAGGGGGTCGCGAACAAGGCTGAGAATAGAGAACTCGATTTGTCCTTCCTCATACTGTGCCATCCGCGCTTCGATGTCTGGCTTTGCTAGACCCAGCCAGTCGTCCTCGAAGGCACCTATGGAATGGATGTGCGTCAGTGCTCGAGGACAATATTGTGGTGATGACGTTTTCATACCAAGGCACATCGGCTGCCTCTCAAGGCCATCGAGCTTCCAAAGATGATGGTCTATAGGCATGAAGGCAATGAAGTGAAAGCCTGACTCGTTGTCGTTGGCGCCCTCATTGGCTTTGCGCTTCTTGCCCTTCGAATTCGGCGTCGCTTCATTACTGAGGAGGAAGTCTCCGTTGAGCATGTCCATTTTCCTCACAAATGATTAGTCCTGAAACGAAGGCTAGGAAAGCATCCAAGCTACTGCGAAAGTAGACTGAGCTATCGACCTACCGAGCAAAGGAGTTGTGAATGTCCTTCACAAACTCAAAGTTACCAACTGCGTCGCCCCGTAGAGCAGGGCTGAAGGATGCTGTAAAATCTTTGAAGGCGCGGAGGTTTTCTCCTAGCTCGATCTCGGGAACGTTGTTAACAATATTGAGTAACGCAACACTTGCGCAAGCGTTGTTGATTGTCTTGCCATGGTCAGACGGTAGTAAACCTAGGGTGACTGGCAATGAAGGACTGACCTGATTCGCAAACCAGACTCCTTCCGGACAACTTTGCTCTTGTCTTTCCGGGTCTTCCTCCATCCACCGGAAGAGGAAAATTAGCCCATATACTGGGCGTCTGCGCACTCAATCAGGTTTGTTATATCTTGATTCTCACAGGGTCAACACTCACGGTAAACTCTCAAGAATTTCTATATCTAGCGAGACCACTTCATGAACTTTGACACCTTGGACGCCAAACTTTTTGAGCATGACATTGAAAAATGCCTTTGCAAATTTCAGCATTTCTACCGGCGAAGTCTATCAAGGGTACATACTGGTTCCGATTCAATTTCGCAGAAACCCCTCCAATGGACTTTGTCCTCTTCCGTGGCGGGAGCTGAAGGCTTTTGAGGGAAGATTTTCGGATTAAGAGCATTGCTGGAGCGACTTTGAGAATCTGTGCCCTTCTTTCTGACGGTATGTCCTATCATGATGGCGGATTTCAGCCTGTCAAAATTGCTTGAATGCTGGGGACACGCTGTAGATGTAGAATGATCTCGCTCTTGAAGTCCATCTTGTCAAAGCATTCATCCTCTCTTATAGAGAGGAGTAGTCCATGAGAGGGTAATACTGCACAACCTTTAACTGCCAAGAGATATGATGATAGGGTTCTTCTGGCGATAAGAGACCCTACGTAAAGTACGCTAATTCAATACTGTTCGGCCTATACGCCAATTGTACATAGTATCCCATAAGCCGATGATGGTAAGTCATATCTGGCAACGGCAAATTATGAAGGCTAGACTGCTCATATCTAGTCCTGTAGAAGCTAATTTGCCCAGCTATGGAACCCTATCATGTCCAGCGTGCATTCTACGCGGCATAAGTAATAGTAGCGTGTAAGATCCTTCTCAATCAGCCTTAGTGCGCTAAGATCTGATTCCATACCGTCGTACAATTTTCATGTGGCGGTCTTGGCATTCCTAGAGAAAATCGCATAATTAGCCTAGTCCCTATACTAAAATATCCTATAAATCCCTACCCTTATATTCTAACTATATTAGTCTTAATTAAGTAATTCTAAAGCCTAGATATATTTATTCTTTAGTATTTTAGACTTCTTAATAATATCTAGCTATTACGTAATAGTTATATATAAAAAGGCACCTAAGTAGCCTACCTCTAATAGTATATTTATAGTAGTAGAACTTCTTAATTAATAACCCTATATACCTAGTTAATATACTATTAAGGTAGTAGAGGTTAAACTTCCTCTTTAAATAGCTATTTTTACCTTATTACTACTAAGGGCTATTAGCCTAGACGTCTAGGAGCTACTATAGTAGTAGTAGTAGTAAGAGTACGAGTCTCTTATACCTTTACTTATATAGTTATCTTTACTAATACTATTTATACTATAAGATACCTAAGTATAGACTCCCTTTATATCTAGTAAGGAAGAGGAGGTAGAACTAATAATAAAATATATATAATTTAAGAGGGTATTCTTTAAAGGGGAGGAATATAACTTATATAATTATATCTATATTATTAATAGATCTAAGATAGCTAGAAATATTAATATATATAATCTTAAATTTAATATTAAAAAGAAGGTAATAATAAATATAACCTAGAAAGGATTAGCCTACTTTCTTATTAATATTAAGGTAACCCTTATATAAAAGGGTTACAAGAAGGATAAGAAATATACTATTAATATTAATATTAACTAGTATAATATTAAATAGGTAATATTATATAAATAGATTATAAGGTTTAAAGATATTAAGTTATATATTAATTTCTAGTATATATATATTATAAAAGGGTTTATCTTATTAACAGTATTTACTTAAGTACTATTAAATAATACTCCTCCTCTTATTTAGGCTAGTTAGAAAGCTACTATTATAATAGCGAGACTTATTTATAAAGTAATTAAGTAATAAGCTTTATAAATACTTACTAAGTAGTAAATAGCTCTACTTATAATAAACTATAAATATAAGGAGGTTAATTCTTATTCTAACTACCTATATTATTATTAGGTTTATATTAAAATAGGTAAGTATTACCCTCTAGATTATATGTTATAGCTATAGCATAGCTATATTAGGTAAGTATAACTAACCTAGATAGTTATATTTAGCCTTAGGCCTAAGGATATAGAAAAGATAAGCTTTTATAACCTACTTATTTATATAGGCTCTAGCTAGTAACTTAATAGCTAGTAGTAATACTAGAAGACCCTAAATAGATACACCGAGTTATCTATTTAGATCAGGTCTATTTATTAGTAATTAACTATTCTTAAGGGGATTACGGGGTATAAAAGTCGCTTCCGCTCTATTCTATCCTATTACCCTGTTAAGGATTTCTATTTAGCCTTAATAATTCTATTTATCTTTATTATTCCCTACCCCTTTTCTAAAACTAGAGCTAGAAAGCCCTTATATTATCTAGCCTAGCTTAATCTATTATTATAATTAATTATAATACCCTTATTCTTACCTTCTACCTATACGATTTCCTCTCTATAGATAGACTGACCGTCGAGTCGGGTTTTAGTACTATAGATTAGTACCGACCCGAATACTCGGTACCTACTTCCAGTACCGACCCGAAAAGCCCTTAGTACCTTAGCGAGTTAGGTTAGACCGACCCGACTCGCTAAGGTATTACTAAGAAGCTAAGCCGCTAATAAATTAGTAAAGGACTAATATAGTTTCCTTATAAGATAAATTTAAATACTTTTATATTATTAGGATTTATCTTATACCTAATATTTATTACTTATTATTTTATATATTATAATAGTCTATATTACTATTATATATAACTCTTAATTCTCTTACTATTAGCGCCTAGAATATATTAGTCCCTTTAGGCCCTTTAAGAGTATTAAGTTTAATAGGCCTTAATAATAAAGCTATTTAATTAGAATTTAATAATCTTAATATAGATAATTTTATATCTAGTAGTCTTTATCCTAGCTAATCTATAAGTTAGGTTAGATAGGGTATATTAGATAAATCCTTTTAAGAAAAGAAAGTACTTCTCTAGAATACTATTAAAACTATTAAGGAAGATTTCCTAGACTTAATTCTAGTAAAGAATAGTAAATTTATTAAATAGAGTTAGTATACTAAAGTCCGGTTTAAAGTATAATAGTAGTAAACTATTATTAATTAAAGTATTAAAATAAAGTCTAGTATTAAAATTAAGGATCCGCTCTAGATTAAGAAGACTATATTAGGTAAATAGGCTAATATCTAGGATAACTTTATCTAAATCACTTTAATAGTTAAGGGATTATTAAAGATTACCTATAAGAAGTGTGATAAAATTCTAGACTACTTAATAGCTACTAGTAATTTAAGTATATCTAATATAAGGAAATATCTTAAAATAAATAAATACTTTCTTCATAAACGACTTAACCTATTATTATAAATAGAACTTTCTTTAAGTTAGGTATATTATTTATAATAATATAAATTAATAATATAAAACTAATTATTTAGGGATAACTTTAAAAGAAAAGTAATACTAGGTTTTCTACTAACTTTTATTAAGAGAAGTAGAATAAATAGCTATATAAATACTTTCTTACCTTAAACTAGTCTTTCTAGACTATTAACTAATTAGAGTTTTAGTAATTACTATTAATAGCTTATCTAGATGTAACCCTAATCTATTATACTAAATTATAGAGTATAATCTTTTTAGATTTTAAAGGAATATATATAAAAATTAAAGTAGATCTAGAATATCCTTAATATATTTCTCTTATATTAGATACCTAATCTAGTCCTTAAAAGGTCGCCTACCTTAGAGTACTAGTCTATTAAGTTAATACTAATTTTTAATATCGGGAATATCTTATTACTTTTATACTACTTAATATCTAATATTCTAGGTATTTACTTATAATAGAAATAATAAAGATATTAACCCTTTATGGAATTAAAGATAAGCTTCTTAGGGTTATTACTAATAATACTAGTAATAATAGAACCTTAAAAGATAAATTAGAGAAATCTCTAGCTTAGTAAGATATCTAATAGGATAAATTATAAAACTTTATTCCCTATATAACTTATATCTTTAACCTTATAACGTAAGACTTTATTAAAGCCCTAGACTTAGAAGCTTTAAATAATATTATAGTATTATTAGAGGATACTTAAGTTAAAGATATCTAAGTAAGTATAAGTCTATTAACTATTATTAAGAAGGTATAATATTATAAGGGTAATATAAATAGGTAATATACTTACTAATATTTTAAATAGATCCGCGCTCTTATAATAGTAATTAACTTATCTCTTTAATAAAAGCTTTATTTTCTATAATTATAAGAAAACTCTAGTAGAAGACCTTAAAAACTTATATAAGATATCCGTATTTATTAGAATTCTACGTACTTAATACTTTATTATATATATTAGTTATATAACTTTATTAATACTTAAGTAGATAAAAATATAACTAATCTAAAAATTAGTATAATTAGCCTTAGTAAATATAAATAGTTAATTATATTACTACTTAGTAATATATTAAATCCTATCTATTAACTTACCTTAATAGTTTCTTAAATAATAAATATAAGTATATATTTAGGATTCTAATTATATAATACTCTTTTTAAATATTTTAATAGTATTAAAATAATAATATATAATAGTAGGATTATTAATAAAGTAAGTATTATTTATACTTATAAAGTAGCCTTAGTAAAACTAGCTAAGTATTATTCTAGAATAGAAGGTAAAGGCGGATTAATATATAACCTTACTAATATTCTAGATCCTTTTATAAAACTAAGTCTATATAAAACTTAGGATAAATAAGAGGAGTTAAATAATAGTAATACTTTAACCTCTTATAAAGAGAGGTATAAAAATAAATTTACTAATTACTTTTATAAGTATTATAAGATATTACTAGTTATTAGAAGGACTAATATATAAGATATATAAAATATTAATAAGGTAATATAATATAATAATATATTTAAATTTATACTAACTAGTAATAGCCTTTAATAAGAGTAAGGAGAAGTCTACTTTAATATCTAAATTATAGGTCTTTATTATAAAGTAAAGCTATTTAATACTTTTATTCTAAAAGTCTACTAGAGGATATTCTTATATAGGAGTACTAGAAGGATAATACTTTAACTTATCTAAATTTAATATAAATAGCTAAGGATATCCTTTTATACCTAATATTATTTATAAGTATTAAGAGAGTCTTTAATCTTACTTAAAGAGTATATTTATAAGATCGCGTATAATTAGAACTAGAGTTTATAGAATAAGTAATACTTCTAAAGTATTATAATTATATTATAGGTTTAGACCCTAAAGAAGCTCTTATTAAACCCTAGGATATTCTTTAAAGGGAAGAAGATATTAATTAAAGTATTAATAGAGGCGAAGATCCTTTTAAGTTAGAACTAGTAGATATCTTAAGATAAATAGATTAGTGGTTATTATTTTAAAGTTATTTAATAATTAGGTAGTATATTTAAAAAGTAGGTTTAATTTCTACGTATATATATAAAGGTAATATAAAAAGGTAATATAATTCTTTATCTTATTAAGAGTATTATAATATTAAGAGCGCCGTAATATTAGGAGTACTATAATACTAGGAGTACCGTAATACTAGGAGCGCCGTATTATCCTAGACCTACCCTCTACTCCTAATATTATAAAACTATTACTACCCTTAAGCGCTAAATAGTATAATATTAAAGCTCCCTATTAATTCCTTTACGAGCTTTAGATCCCTTTATATAATAGTAATATATTTAGTATAAATATAAAGTAGATTTAAATTTATATTATAAGATATATTAATAAGTAATTATTATAAGAATTAATAATAATATAAAATAGTAATATACTTACTTAAGAGAAAAGATATTATAAATATTTTTATAATATCTTATAATACTTCTAAAGTTAAACTTTAGATTTAATATAAGTCTATACTAATTCTTATAACGTCCGTTATAACCTCCCTTATAATATAATTAAATAGTAGCTTTAGGATAAGGTTATTAATAGATTTTTAATATTATCTTATCTCCCTTAGAGCTCTAAGACCTAAGTTAACCTTATACTTTTATCTTTATATTATTAGTTTTAGTACTACTATTTATAAAGGATTAGCTAATTATATTTTAATATATTACTTATTTATATTACCTTTCCCTTCCTATATAATAGCTTATTTACTCCTCTACCTTATAAGGGTTTACCCCCTTTAATAGCTAGTAATTTTAGTATTTTATTACCTAATTATACTATCTACCTATTAGTATATAAAGTAAAAAATATATTATAAAATAATATTACTAGTCTACTTAGTATAAGCTATTATTAAAGTTTTTAAATATATATAATAGTAGATAAAAGAAGGAATATAAGGTTTAGAAGTTTTAATATAAAGTAAAGTAATATTAGGCGGAATATTCCGCGTAATTATAGGCGTAATTATAGGTAGAATTACCCCTTAAAATCTTTTTTATAACTCCTCCTACCTTTATATACTTAAGATATTATAGTAAGATAGGTTATTAATATATAATAAGTATTTATTACTAATTATATTACTTAAATATATTATTAGATAGATAAGCTAATATAATATTATAATAATATTAGGTCTTTATAACTAGAATCTTAAATTAATTATAAGTAGAGAGCGCGTAAAAGACTAGGATAATAATAAGAAGCTATTATATATAAAAGTATCTAATAACTATATAGTAGTATTAAAAAGGATTAAGAAGTTAAAGGAATTAGATATATAGAAGATAGCTATTAAAGAGGATTATATAAAGCTAGTAATTAGGGTAAAGGATATTATAAAGGAGGAAAGATATAAAAGAGGGATTTATAATAATATAATTAAGTAATATAATACTTCCTAAATAGCTAATATTATATAATAGAATATTTTAAGATAGAGTTACGCCTTAAAGATAATAAAGAGGTTATTAAAGAATAAGCTAAGCTAGATAAACTAGTAAATTATATATAAAATTTAAATAGTATAACTAGTTTTATAAAAGAGGTAAATATATAATTAGTCTTTAATCCTATCTTCTAATTAACTTAACTTTTAGAATACTTCTAAGGAAGATATAGATACTATTAAGCTAGAATTTACTAGATTTAATCTACTAATTATATAAATTATTAAGTAAAGGATTATATATTATAAGGGTCTAGAGGAGTTAAAAGATATATAAGACCCTAATATTATAAATACTTATATTAAGTTTATATAAGAGTATACTAACGCGTTTAATATAAAGGATTATATTATACTTAACCCTATAAAGAGGAATTAAGATAAGGAGGGTATCTTAATTAAAGTTAGTACTAATAGGAAAGAAATTAAGTATACTACTAAGGAGGATGAAGAAGAGGATAGGGAATATAAACTAAAAGATACTAATAAGATTAATAGTAGTAGTAAGGATAATAATAGTAAGTATAATAATAGTAAGTATAATAATAGTAAGGAGGATAGTAATAAATAGAAGGATTATAAGTATAAGATTATAGAGATATCTAACTAGATAGATAAGCTATCTATTAATAACTATTAAATAATTATATTACCCTTTTATATTATTATAAAGTATTCCTAATATTATAGTCTAGTAAAATACCCTTACTAAAACTAAAGTCTTAGTAAGTCGGGTTAATACTTTAGTACTAATACTTAGTATTAACTATTAGTACCAACCCGAATACTTAGGCTAGGAAGTTAGTATTAACTCGCTAAGAGTCGAGTCGGGTACCCGACTCGAGTTCGAAGTACCGACCCGACGCGGTCAGTCTATCTATAGAACCTAAATAAGTATACTTAGTTAACTATCCTAATCAGCACCTTATTAAGTATCTTACTTAGAATAGTCTCTAACTAGCTTAGTATAGCTTAAGAGTAGTAGCAGATCTTAATAGATTAGCCTAGCTAGAATCCTAGTAGTTTAGACTAGAGCTAGAGATATTTCTAGCTACTTTATAGGATTTTAAGTAAGGTACTAAGACTACTTAGCGTTTATTAAGGGCCCCTCTATCTATTAGAACCCTAGATTCTAGAATAACCCTAGTAAGGATAGCTAATCAAATTAAATTAGGGAGGAATAATTTAAGCCTTAATAATCTAGTTAACCTACCTAAATCTATAGAGGTAGCCTAGGGTGAGTCCTTAGTAGTAGCTAGGAAATAAGCTATACCTTATCTAGTTACGGCGGAATATATTTCTAGATAGATTAAGGAAGCTATAGGAATCTAGAAGAATTCGGGTAATATAAGGTATTTAAAAACGGTATATTAATAAGACTATATTATAGTACTAGTAATTATAGGATAATTAATTAAGAGGACCCTAAGATATAAAGCCCTATTCCTTTAAGAACTAATTAGTAATATTAATATAGGGGCTACTTAGGCTATTTATTAACTCTTATTAGAAGTTAAGAAGAAGTCTTTCTAGATAGAAGCTAAGTAATAACTTCTTAGCTACCCGTACTCTATTATTAAAAATAAAGAAATATTTTAGGAGTAGCTAAATAAACTATATAATAGGCCTAATAAATAGGGTAATCTTAATCTTTCTTAATAAGTAATTAAAGAGGTTACCTCTAGCTATTACCTATTACCTATATAATATAAGCTAGCTCGCCCTCTAGGAAGAGGGTTATAAGCTAATAAAATCTAGCGTCTAATATTAGATAGGATCTATTAAGAATAAAAAGACCCTTTTAATTAAGAAGTTAAAGAGGATCTAATAAGAGTATAATATAGTAAGTCCCTACTTACTCCTAGCTTTAAATTAATTATAACTAATTTATAGAGTTAAAATACCCTAGTACTACCGCGTTAGGATACCTAGCTAGAGACTTTTATTCTTTATTAACCTTTTATAGAAGACTAGCCTAGAGTTTTCTAGCCTAACTAGTATTAATAAGAACCTAAGCCACGATATCTTTTAATAGAGTAAAATAAATTAATATAATTACGCGTAAAGGTTACCTAATAGGAAGCTAAACTTTATTATATTTAAAACTAGAACCTTAATCTAGAACCTAGGTTTATATTATAGGAAAACTATTATTTAGAGTTAATTTTAGGATATTATAATTATAGATCCTAGGAATATAGATATTAGAACCCTCCTTATAACTTTTTATAAGAATTTTAACTAGATTATTATTAATATAAAGACTTTAATAAATATCTACCTTAATTAAAGGAGTATAAGGAGTAAAACCTTTAGCCCTAAGAAATTATAATATTTAATCTTAAGAAATATTTAGCTACCTTCTTTATTCGCCGCTTCTAATATATAGCGGAACTAGAAGGTAGTAGTCTAGTCCTTAGGGTACTCCTAATATACTTAGAAGGGGATACTCTAGAATAGTATAATAGCCTTTTTATAAGGGTCCGCTAAGAAATAAACTATAATCTAGCTATCTAGGAAGATAAACTCCTTTAGGAATATTAACCTAATTAATTTAAATTAATAAAAGAGGCTAAGAAGATAAAGTTTTACTTTAACTAGCCCTTAACTACCCTTAGCTAATACCTAACTTAAAAGACTAACTACTTATATAATATAGGTATAGCTAATAAGGATATAATTATTAGGTATTTATAATAAGGCCTTAAGTTAAACCTAGTACTTATAACCCTAATATAAGAAGAGGGAGATATAATAGAAAACTTTAATAGATAAGTCTAGAATAATAAGGCAGTAGTAACGCGTATTTATAATATAAATAAACCCCACTAAAAACTTATAATAACTTAAGTATTTTAAGTATTATCCCTAGCTAGAGTCTAGTAATCTAGTAGCTAAGGGAATTATTTAGTTTAATCCTAAGCTTATAAAAATAAAGAGGCGCCCCTTAGAAAAGATAAATACTAATAACTAATAACTTAAAAGGTCTCTACCTTATCCTTATTAGTATTATAGTAGAGATTATTAGGATAGTAATTATAGTAATAAAAAGAAAAGGGCCTTAAAGGTTAAATTAAAGGATAAAATAGATATTAACCTAGGAGATAGTAATAGTAATAATAATAATAATAATAATAATAGTCTTAATCTATATAATCTAGAGACCTATATAGCCTTAGAGATCCTTATAAAGGAGGATCTATAGGGGGAAGCCTCTTAGAGCTCCTAACTAGTAGTTAGGGCCTACCTAAGGATAATAACTCTACTAATAGCTTAAATATTACTACTACAATATCCTTAGACTTATTCTATCTTAATAATAATATTACTAGCTTATCTTTAGAAGGAGTTAAACCTAATACTTTTAATTTTACGGGCGTATAAATAGGAGCTAGTATAAACTTTAAGAAATTCTCTAGTATAATATACTAATATATTAATAAGGATAGTAGAATCCTTAAGTTTTACTTTAATACTAGGTCTCTAATATTATTTATTTCTAATAATTACTACCTAGCCTTTTTTAATACTTATAAGGTCTACTTTATAGCTAGAGGAAAAAGGCTTTAATATAGGGGAGTTAGTACTAGAGAGTTATTATTATAGGATTATATTAGAGTAGATATTAGGATATATAACTTAAATAAGGAACTAGTTAAAATATCTAGGGAAATTTATATAATTTTAAAACTCTTATATAATATAATTATTAGAATAGATATTATAAAACTAAGTATAATTAATATTTAATAGGGTAAATACTAGGATCTTACTATAGTTAATAATACCCCTATTCTAATTAGAGTTACCTTAAAGGTAGATTATATCCTAAAAATCTAAGTAGATATTTAGGAACCCCTAGTAATACTAGTATTACTAATTAAGCTAAGAATATTAAGGATACTAAAATATAAAAGAGTAAATATCTATACCTCCTTACCTACTATACTAGATCTAGGAATAGGATAGAATATCCTAATTATATATTACCTACTAGCGCTAAATTACTCCTATTTATTTAAACTATTATTAATAGTTAACTTATAATTAGGGATATTTACTTCTAGAGTTTAAGTAGTAGTTAGTAATAATTTATAAGCTTATCTTATAGCTAACTTTAGTAATTATTCTATTAAGATCTACTAGGGGTAATTACTAGGAAGACTAGCTGTTTTATAAGAATTAGCTAGACCTACTAAAGTAGACTTCTACTTCGTAGACGTTTATACCAGTAAGTTTAAGGAGGAACTAGATATACTTTATATAATAGACTTTCTAGAGGAAGTTATAATTCCTAAAGTAGATATCTCTATATATTAGGGGCCTAAATACTAAGAATATATTAAAAAGATACTTAAAAAGTATAAGACCCTTTTTTAAAATAGCCTAGGAAAGTTTAATAATAGTATTAAAATACTAATACCCTTTAAAGATAAGTTAGATATAGTAGGATTAAAGTAAAACCTATATAATCTTTCCTAGAGGAATTATAAGGCTATAGATTTAATCCTAAATCCCTTAATAGAGTAGGGCTAGATTAAGAAAGTTCCTTTAAGCGTACCCTCTATTATATTATTACCGGCTTTTATAGTTTAGAAAAATAGGAAATTAAGGGTAGTAGTAGATTTATATAAGGTTAATACTAAGCTTTACCTAGATATATATCTACTTCTAAAGTAAGATATAATCCTAAGAGCGCTAGGTAGATTAATAATATTCTTATTAATTAACCTTATTAAAGGTTTTTTTTAATAGGGAATATGCCCTTTTAATTAGTAGAAGACTACGTTTATTAGCCTATACTAAGGCTAGGAATAATTAAAGGTTTTTATTATAAGTTTAATAAATACTCTAGGTTTTTTCTAATATTATATAGAGAGGCTATTATCCCCCTATTTATAATAATTTATCTTTATATATATTAATAATATTATAATTTTCTCTACTACTCTAGAAGATTATATTAAATATCTTAACTAGGTTCTTAAACTCCTTAAGAATAGTAGAGTTATACTATTACTAGCGAAGTACTATTTTATATACCCTAGTATAATAGCTCTTAGATATTATATATTATAATTAGGGCTTAATATAATAGAGGAGAAGGTTAAAGCTATCTAGAAGATATTATTCCCTATAAATTTAAGGGGGTTAAAGACTAGACTTAGTTTCTTTAATTATTACTATAAATTTATAGAGTATTATATAATAATTACTAGGCCCCTAATTAAGTTAAAAATAGAGGGCTTTAAGAGAAGCCTAAATAAGGGGAGGCTAAGAAGAAATAATATTAAGAAAAAATAACTTTTAATAGATATATCCTATCTAAAACCTACTTAAGTCTCTATTATATATAAGATAGAAGGTTTACACGCTAGCCCTTAATATCATAAGGATTAAGAAATCCTTAAAGAAAAGTTATATAATACTCCTATTTTAGTATTTCCTAACTTTAGTAGACCGTTTATATTATATACGGATAGTAGTAAAGAGAAGGGATATAGAGTTATATTATACTAGATTAGAATAGATAGGGTAGAAAGGCTAATATTATTTCTCTTTAAAGATCTCTTAGATATAAAAACCTAATATTAAGTTATAGAATTAAAAGCGGGGGCTCTTATTTAGGCGCTTACTAAACTCCTTTAATTTTTTAATAATAGTAATTTTATTATTATTATAGATTATACCGCTCTAAAATTAGCGCTTTAAAATAAAATAAATAGTCGCTAATCTACCTACTTAAATAAATAGGCCCTTTACCTATTTATATTTTAACTAAAGATAAAAATAATCTATTAGGCTAGAATTATATATAGAAATATAGATAGACTATCTAGACTACTTATAATAGAAACTAAACTCGCGAATATCTTCCTTATAGTAGTAATTAAGGTAGAAAAGGAATTTCTAAATAAAATTTTAAATACGTTACCTAGGGATCCCTATTTTAGGAAAATCTACGATTAATTCTAGAAATAATTAAAAGAGTTATAAGGCTAAGAATCCGGGGTTAAAATAGTATATTAATTATATTACTAGGACCTTAAGAATAACCTACTATATATATAAAATCACCTAGGACCGGATCGGCTTTATATTCTAGAAAAGCTTACCTATAAAATCCTTAAATATAGATATAATTACTATATATATAGGGGTATTTATTAGATATATAACTAATTATATAGTTTAATATACTTCTTAAGGATAAGAAAGGTTATATAAGGGTATATTAATAGATACCTAGCTTATTAATTATTAAAACCTTTAAGATAACTACTATATAAGGAATTATATCCCGTAGGGGATACTTAATACCCTCTAGAGGAACTAGTAATAGATTTTATAGTTAGCCTACCACTAACTAGGTAAGGTTATAACTCCCTACTTATAGTTATAGATAAGTTCTTAAAGTTTATCCGGCTAGTCCTAGGGAATAAAATTAATATAGCTAAAATCTAGGCTAGATAATATTTTAATAATATATACTAATTATAAGGTATTCTAAGCCACCTTATCTCTAATAAAGATCCTAAGTTTATTAGTAAATTCTAGAGAACTCTATTCTCTAAATATAGGGTATTATTAGGAATAATAATAGCTTACTATCTATTAATAGATAGATAAGTAGAGTAAATTAACTAGACTATAAAAATAGCCTTAAGATATCTACTAGTAAGCTAATATAAGGAAAACTAGGATACTTTACTACCTAAAGTTAAATATACCTTAAATATTATAGAAAATATAAGTATACTTATAATACTATTTAAAGTACTCTATAATATAAAACCTAGAGGTTTCCTTAATACTATTATCCCTAGAAATAATAATATTATAGTAGAGTTCCTCTATTATTATAATATAGTATATTATAATATTATAAACGCTATAAAATTAGCCTAGGTAAAGATAGTAGTAAGATATAATTTAAAATATAAGGTTCTAAACCTAGTAAGTAGTATATATCTTAAACTTATTAAAATAGGAGACGCGGGATATTATATTCCTAAGTTATCCTCCCTATTAATAAAGAAAGTTAGGCCGTATAAGATCCTAGAGAAAATTAGCCCCCTAGTATATAAGTTAAAATTACCCCCTAGTATATCTAGGATCTATCTAGTAATATTAATAATCTACTTAGAGTAGAGTAGACCTAATCCTTTTAATCGAGCTATTCCTCCCCTAGTACTAGTTATTATATAGGGTAGATAAGAATATATAGTAGATAAAATACTACGTAGAGAGAAGAGAGGTAGAAAACGTCAGCAAGATCTCAACTCGCCCCTATGCCCTTGGCAAAGGCCTTCGGCCCGCAGGCCCGGGGCCGGCCCCGGGGCCGCTCCGGGCTCCAAGGGTAGCGTCACGTGACTGCTGACTAAGCAATTTTTTTGAAATCTACTAGTTGGTAAATTCTAAGAAATCACGTGATTGCTTACTAAGCGATTCGATGTCACGTGACTGCTGACTAAGCAGAACTTCAAAAGTTTTGATGTTCCATGATTGACGGGGGACTCGGGTAGCGTACCCCGGAGCCACCCCCAACGCCACCCTAAAAGCGACCCCGGAATCGATCGATTCAGCCAATTTATACGCGGGGGTGATGCGCCGGGGTAGGCCTAGGTAAGGGTTGATGGCGTGGTAGCCATGTCGACTTGGTATGTTGGATGATGCGACAGCGTTGCTGTTGCGGGTACCTTGACGCTATTCCCTAGCGCCCGGAAGCCTAATCTTGGGGAGGCGCGACGCTATTGCCTAGTGCCCGGAAGCCTAATCCTGGGGCGGCCCCGGGCGCTAGGCAGGTTGCCCTTGCGGCCCCTACTGCCCCTGCGGCCCCAGGGCAAGCTTTCTCAAACCACGGCCCTAAGGGCCCGGGGCGGCCCGGGGCCGGCCCCGGGTACCCCTCCGGGTTTTCAGAAATTGCTGACGAAGATAGCTATTAAGTTAAGTAGAGAGGCTATAATAAAACTACCTAAGAACCTACTAGTAACCTTAGGGAAGATATACTAGATATAATAGCTAAATTTAAGAAATCTTAAAGGTAATATACTAATATCTATTAAAAATAAAGGTATTAGTATAATTATAGTCTAAAAATATATAATATAGGTACTCCTACTACTAGCGTAGCTTTAACTTATAGTAAATTAAGTTTTATATTACTTACCTTTATCTCTATTATTAATTATTAATACTAATATAGTATATATTATACACGTTATATCTCTAAAGGTAATACTCCTTACTACTTAGGGTTCTTATATAGACTACTATTACTAAGAAAGTCGCCTAATTACTAACCTAATTTAGAATAAATATAATAATAAGGTATTAACCTAAAACCCTATCTAATAAGGATATTAATTTATATATTATAAACTAGTTAAAGATAAACGTAGATAAAGGCTATATTTAGCGCTTACTATTAACTTAATTCTATATAAGTAGACTTATATCTAAGGAGATCTTAAACTACTTACTTAAAGTAACTATCCTTTTAAGGGTTTTTTAGGTTTATATACTATAATTTAAATTCTAATATAATCCCCTCTATAGAAATAACTTATATTACTCTAAAACTACTAATAGAGCCTGCGTATTAAGGTACCTAAGAGAAAATAAATTAAGACCTCTTTTAGCGGTATTTACTTAGCCTATTCTTATTCCTAATAACTATTATATTATATACTAGATCTAGGATTAACTTAAGCGGTAGGTATAATAAAACTTATTCCTAGACCTTACTATACCCTTAGACGTTACTAAGAAGTTAGGCGTACTAGTTAGTAATTAAGAAAATCTATACTAAGCTAAATAAGATATTATTTAATATATAATAGTACTACCTAAAGTTAGTATACTTAACTATAATAGTTAGGCCTAGGAAGTAGCATTTAGCCTAAACTAGGAGGAAATAAGAGTAGAGGTAAGAAAGTAATTATAGGTTCTATAAGAGTTTAAAATTTATAAATTAAAGAAGGTAAATTTATAGAATAGTATAGGATTATAGGATAATTATAAAGATTTTACCTTCTTTAATCCTCTTAATTATCTTAAAATAAATTATAAGGTACCCCTACTTAAGGTACTAAGAAAGGACTAGGACCTAAGCTATTCTTAAGAATATATTATATTAGATTTAAACTAGCGGGTAGGTATAAATTATACTAGCCTTTTAAGCCTTTTTAAGATAGTTTATAAAATAGTGGATAATATCTATTATAACCTTAAATATAGACCTAGGTAACTACTAGATATAGATTAAGATACTTATCTTAGGGAGAACTTATAACTTATATTACTAATAATATTAGAGGTATTATTAGCTCCTCTATTAGACTAGGAGATCCTAGCGTAACTACTAGACCTAAGTTAAGAAACTTATCTTAAGGAGTACTTATAACCTATATTACTAAAGGTAGTAATATTAGAGGAGTTATTAACTCCTCTATTAAAATAAGAGATCCTAGCGGACCCTAAGATTAGGCCTAATAATATATTATTACCTCCCTTAATTAAATAATCCCGTTTAATAGCTCCTAGGGGAGCCCTTAAGGCTATTAATAAGGTTACCTCTAAAGATATTAATATTAGCTACCGTATAACTAGGGCTCTCTATATAGGGGAAAATAGGGGGGTAAAGATCTTAGGGAAAGTAGGTAAAAGAGTTATTCCTTCTAACTATCTAGACTAGCTATTAGTTAATAAATTCCCTATACTAGTCTTCTTAAACCTAGACTACGTCGTCTTAAAAGAGGAGTTTATAGGCTATTATAGGAGCTTTACTATTCTACTAGATTATTAGGTATTCTAGGTAATTTATTCTAACTTATCTAAGCGGGGGGATTTCTACTAACTAAGCCTTAATTTTAATAGATATCTACCTATTAACTTTATCCCTATAGGGGTACTAGCGATAGCCCTAGATAATAAGGGGGTAAGGCGTTTCCGCGTATTTTAAGGATACTAACTATATAATAATATAGGAGAAAGACTAGGCCTAACTAATAAATATTTACTACCTAACTAGACTTAAATAGTTAATAAATAATACCCTAATTACGTAGCTAGTAGTAATAAAATATCGCTATAGTACCTTAGGGATAATTATCCCGAAATTATCTATCTACTAGAGGATTAGGACGTCCTAGGGGAACTACTACCTAGTAATATAAAGGAGAAAAATCATTAGATACTAAGATCCTTAGCGACGAAAAAATCCGTGACTATAAAGTCTAAAAAACTAGTAAAATCTAGGAGAGCTATCCTACTACTAACTACTTTAATACCCCTACTATTAGCTAGGAATCTTAAACTACTACTAACTACTCCTATACCCCCGCTATAAGCTAGCGTCCTACCTAGTCCCCCTCTAGCTTAGAAAGGTCTTAAAAACCTAAGGTCTAGATTACTCTTAATAATATTAATAACTAAGATAGAAGAATTAAGGGAATCTAATAAGAAATAATAATAATTAAATATATAGCTACTAATAAATAGGAATATTATAGTATTAGAGCTAGTAAAATATTTAAGTATATATAACTAATCTATCGTAAATATAGTAATAATAATTAATAGTACTAAGGATATTAAGTTAATAAAAAAGGCTAATAAGATATTTAATATCTTTAATAATATATTATAGCGCCTAGTATTATACTACCTATATCTCGAGAATATTATTATAAAGTATAATAATAGTTAGTTAGTAAAATAGTTAGCTAATCTTAAAAAAATTGTAGAGGCTGACTTAGTTAATTAATACGCTCGGGACGAGCTTTTTTCTATAGGGGGTAGATATTATAGCTATAGTATAGCTATATTAGGTAAGTATAACTAACCTAGATAGTTATATTTAGCCTTAGGCCTAAGGATATAGAAAAGATAAGCTTTTATAACCTACTTATTTATATAGGCTCTAGCTAGTAACTTAATATTATAAGAATTTTATATAATAATAAGTAGTTATAGATCTTAAGAATAGTTTAGCTAGTCTATTAAGGCTATTAAAGTATATAATTTAAGACTTAAATAAGAATTATATTTAAAAGAAGGGGAGGAATTATATAATAGTCCTACTAGCTACCCCCTTAGTAAGCTTATTAGCTAGTTCTTTTATACCTTAGATACCTACTTTATAACTACCTTTAGCTATACTTATATTTATACTAATTAATATATTAGTTACTAATATCTTCTTACTATAAATTATATAATAGGAGTAAAGGTAAATAGATAAAGAGGATACTATTAAGGTTATAAGAGTAAGGGTATTAAAGCTAATCCTCCTATTACTAAGATATAAAAATATTAATATTATCCCTCCTATTACCCCTTATCCTTAGAGTAAAGTAGTAGAAGGTAATAATTTAAGAGGATATATTAAGTAGTATCTAATAAGCTATCTAGATACTAATAGGCCGTAATAGGAGTATATATTAGACTTAATATAAAAGAAGTAATATAACCTTAGAAGCCTTTAATTAAAGAAGATAGATCTAGAGTATTTATATTATAAGTATAATATTACTATTAATATTAATAAGGCCTTAATAAGGGATATAAGTTAGTATACTAAGTAGAAGTATAATAAAGGTAGTCTTTATAATTATAGGATTTATAAGGCTATAAATATAGATAAGGATAATATTATTATTAATAGGGTAGATAAAGATAAGGATAATAAGAATAATATTAATACTTAGAATTTAGATATATAAGTTACTTAAAAGAAGAGCTCTACTCTAAGCTAAAAATACTTATCTTTTAATAGGTTTAATACTAGCTTTATAAGTATTTCTAGCTTAAGTCTAAGTAGATAATTTACTATTAATTTAGTAGTAGCCTTTTAGGATAGGAAGTATAGCTTTAATAGAGAAGACCTCTTAAAAAGTATTAATTTACTAATTATTTTCCTATTTCTTAGATATATTCTCTAGATACTCTAAATATAAATAAGTAATTTAATATTAGATACTTAACGCCTTAAATAAACTTCTTACCCCCCTATTTCCTACCCCTATTACTCCTAAATAATAGATAGTATTTTATAGGAATTATATAAAGCCCTTAAAGTTATTATTTTCTATATATACCTTTATCTTCTAATTATTCTACTTAATTTATATCTTAAGCTTCGCGAATAATATCTTAATAGGATTTAAATCTAGTAAATAGGGAGGGAGTTTAGCTAGGATAACCCCTATAATATAATATATATACTTAAGCTCTTTAGTATTATAAATTAATACGTTATCTATAATAAAAATAGATTATAAGCTAGGGAAAGGATTTATTTAAAGGAGGATTTTTATCTAAATAAAGTTATTAAAGATATTTAATATAATTAAATTATAGTAAATATCCTAGGTAATATATCTATTAATAGTAATTATAAGTAAAATACTCTACCTCTTATTATATATTAGATATTCTTTTTATATTACCCTTATCCTACTTAGTATATATCTATATTTCCTAAATCTAGACTACTTATTTATAGTACTTTTATTTAGAAATATTAACTAGTCTACTTACTAACTTATAAGACGGAGGATCTAGTTAGTCCTAAGGAACTAACTATATTAATATATAATCTTTTTTACCTACTTCCTATTCTAGTAAAGTTACTTAATTATTATATTAATAGCTTATTATATTATAATAATATTAAACTTATCCTAGAGAAAATCTTATATCTTACCTTAATAAGCTATTAACTAATATATTAAGAAGTTAAGAAGCTCCTTTATATAATATATTAATAGTATAAGATAGTAACTACCTTACTTAAGTATATCTCTTAGTTATTAAATTAATCTATACTTTACCTAATTACTCCTCTATTACTTAAGCGTCCTCCTCTTTATTAGGGTAGCTAATAGTATATCCTTATTATTATATTTAAGGAGTAGATAGCTAGTAACCTCCTATTATAAATAAGAGCTATTAGCCTAGGGTATATTATAGGTAGAAGGAGGTAGCAGAGGCGGTAATAGTAATAAAGGTATTAAGTAATAGGTATAATTATATAATTATATATAGCCTTAATTATAATATATTTAAATAGCTTAGATATCTACTAAGTACTTATTAGAGACTCTAGAGATATATTAATAGCTATAGTACTAATTATATAAGGATTTTCTGATTTTCTCGGGTAGTGCCAAGACCGCCACATGAAAGTTTTCCGACGATACCTTAAGGTACCTTACTTTACTTTACTTGCATGCAACGTTGTACGTAGTCAATATTCTCAGCCAAGTTCGACATTATTCAGGTATACATCGAGTCCCTGACAGTTGCTGGGTGTGACTCATCAAGGATGTAAAACACTAGATTGCTAAATCCCAAACCCTCACTACCTAGGCGTACACGCATGCGTTTAGTCGCGCGCACGTCTGATTACCTCATCAGCGACAGCGATTGCAAGATAATGAAGTAAATCCACGTTTAATTTTATATTCGTCAAGGCAAGGAGGTGTAATAGCGCCACCCCGCAGTCGTGTGGCAATTGTGGCTAGGAGACAGGACTCCGAATTGAGTCCGTGTTTTAGAACCTCTTGGGAACAAAACGCCACCCCACGGGTCAGCCACTCGATCCCCCGCCCGCCAGTTCTTTATACCGTAGCGACTAGTGAGGCGCTTGACTGATCGATTGGTGGCTTTTCCCGTAGCTACTAAGCGTACCTGCGACGCGTGAACGATTCTCCGTCCTCCGTATGGCCTACTCCCTACATAATCTGTTTACAACGTGTATCTGAGCTTTAGCGGTGCTTCTACTGAAGTGCACAATGAAATGATCCTATGCGTCCGCTGCTCGCGCCCACCTCCATTAGGAAGATCCCCTCCAACGCTCGTTGAGTAGGCGCGACGCAGCTTGAGAACCACCCAAGCATGCCATGAACGGCACTCCTCGCCTTCGGTCGGCCTATCCATCCACACCTACGTCTGGGCAGCAGCGCCCTCAGCAGAATGGGTCATTCCCAGGTCCTCAGAAGCTTCGTTCCCCACTGCCGTCCATAGATCCTCTCAATGCAAACACCCCAAGGCCCATCATTCCCTTCACGGTGATTGACGCTCCCTCGCAGAGGCTGTATGTTTCAATGTTTTATATTGCCTTGAACATATGGAGAATCTCGGACTATCTTCTACTGGTTTCTGACGAGACGGAATCTTTATGGCTATTTATGAAATGGTTGGCAATCGACTCGACTTTCCTCTATGGACTACCTGGCTTCCAGATTCCTTGGCTGCAATGGTCATCTTGGACGACCGGTATGCTGCTCTTGCTGCATGCTGTTTTGAACGGCATTTTGATGTTTCGCATCCCGGTTAGTCACATCACAGCTTCAGTATCTCGATCAATGCACGCTACTGACGAATGTGCAGATTCCACTTACGGCATGGTTTCTTGCATTCACCAAGGTCTTGTACGACAGAGAGCTTGCGGTCTCGGAACGCAGTGTCAGGCCAGCATCCATCCTCCATAACTCTTCCCTAATCCTTGGCAAGCAGATTGTCAACATATTGCCCGAGGGGTACGTTGAACGTGTCCTGAATGAATACATGTGCAAATGCTGATGCTGCATAGCTCTGCTATGCTCAACCCGGATCAGGGACCCTTTTGTTTGAGCGCCTCGAACTTCTATGCCAGTCTGCCCATTCGCGTTAATCAAACCAATCCTGTACGGATCGAGATACTTCGTATCGATATCGATACAAACGCTAATGAGACCCTCACAATCGCTGGTAAGGCGATCAACAAGCTCAAGCGACAGGCCGATAAGCTGTTCCCTAAGAACGATCACACAAACCCACGCGTACTCTATTACTCGGTGAAGGAAGTCGGCTTGTATCGACTCCAGAAAGTCGTCGACGAATCGAACTTGGAGGTTCAAAGACATCTCTCGGATACGCTCGTCGTTCGATGTCCAACTGCGACTGTGGTAGCCGCTTCACATGACAAATGCAAAGGTGATCTGTCGGACTTTTATCTACAAGTGGAAGCAACGCCGCCGTTGAAAATTAGATATAGTAAAGTGGTGAATAGGGATGACCACGGGCATGCTGTCCTCAGCATACATCCCGAGAGTCTAATCACACCTCTAGCCCAGGAGCGGGCTTCAGGCGCCTTAGTGTCATCAAGTTCGTCTGCTAATGTAGATGTCTCGTGGGCTCGTTCTCAAACTATCAAGATTCCTCTCAACGAGTCGCTTGGTGTTGGTGGAGGCTGGCAATACATGATTGATGAAGTCCATGACGCCTGCGGGAACGTTGCTAACTATACTCACCTTCGATCGCTCGAACGCGGCCAGCAGAAGACGTTGAAAGGTCGTCATCTGGAGCAACAATTCTCCGTACATGAGCGGCCGAAAATTTCACTACGTGATTACGATTCGCAGCATCCAGCCAAGGTTGCCAGGGGCAAATCCAAGCTGCTTCCGCTTCAATCGAGTGCCACCGGATATGTTGATCTTGACGGCACTATCTGCACTCTTTCATATCTCTTTACCCCACAAGAGGATCTACCTCCAGACCAGAGCCATTCAAGCGCAGCAGTAGTGAAGGAGGTGGCTCTCAAAGACGTCAGTCGTGGGCTTGAGGTCCATGAACCAGGACTGTATACTCTGCAATCAATCAAGACACAATTTTGCGAGGGTGAGGTTTTGGAGCCGTCGTCCTGTCTGCTGCTGAACCCACCAGAGCCAGATCTATCTCTCAGCTATGAGAACATCCCAGATAAATGCGCCGGCAACTCTATAGGACTCCTGGTTGATCTCAGCCTGGTGGGAACTCCGCCCTTCCAGGTCTTCTATACTATCCAGCGTAGTGGAGGCAGCATTACACCGATGGTCGAGAGGATCGACCGCCTTCATGCGCAATTGGAGCTCAAACCCCAGTACGCTGGACACTATACGTATCACTTTTCTAGTATCAGTGACGCCGTGTATAGTGACCCACATTCCCTCGGCCACAAAAATGTTGTTCTGGAACAAGAGGTCAGACCTCCCGCCGCTGCACGAATTTTCGATGCAGAAACGGTACGTAGGGCTTGCATTGAAGAGCCTGTAACATTTGCTGTCCAAATGATGGGCCAGGAGCCCTATACACTCGATTACGAGCTGGTTCATCGTGGCCGACGACAGAAGCATACCATCCCTGATATCCCGAGCAATCGGTACATGCTCACTACGAAACCTCTGAGGGACGGTGGGGAGTACACATTGGCACTGACTAGCATTACTGATCAATCGGGTTGCAGAACCTTCCTCAAAGCAGAGGCCAAGGTCGACGTTGGGCTACAGAGACCACGTGCTGCTTTCGGCCATATCGAAGGCAAGCGTAGCATATCAGCATTGGAATCTAAGAAGATTGATCTGCCCCTGAGACTGCAAGGCGAAGCACCGTGGACGGTGACGTATCGATTTCATAATGAGGACGATAAGCACTCAATTTCGCTACGCAGTAGCAACGACCACATGGAGGTCACAGCCGAAGGGACATATGAGATTGTCGATGTTCACGATGCCAGCTGTCCTGGCTCTGTAGATCCAAATGCCAACCAATTTACCGTCGGCTGGATTGCGAGACCTTCCATTCAGGTTACTCGGAGTCCTCTGATTATGTTCGAAGGCGATCGGTATACGAAGAAGGAGGTTTGCGAAGGTGATGAAGACGTTACAGAAGTTTCCTTCACAGGCACACCACCCTACGACGTTGAGTATGAGCAGCGTCATAGACCTGAGCGCGGGTCGCAGTCCACAAGCCATAAAACATTCAACGCAGGGTTAAATTCGGCTTCGTTGAGAATGGAGACCTCTGAAGCTGGATCGTACGAATATAAGTTCTCTAAATTAGGAGACTCTTCCTACAGCCATGATCCTCGAAAGTTTTTGCCCCTCATCGTTCAGCAACGTGTGTACCCGAGACCTTCAGCCTCTTTCCCCGAAGCCGGCAAAACCTACAAGTACTGTAAGGAGGAGGAGGCCGGTGGTGAACTAATCCCCATTACTCTGACTGGACTGCCTCCATTCCATTTGGAGGTCGAGATTAGGCACCACACCAAAATAAAGGCTGACTCAATCAGCGTTCCCAACGTCGAATCAAACCGATATAACCTCCACATACCGCATAGGGTCCTTGCACTCGGTACCCATAGCGTCACTATCCGTAAGGTCCAAGACGCCCGCGGCTGCCAGCGGAACATGGATCACAACTCTTCACGCGTGCAAATCAGCGTAGCCAAGGTCCCGAGCATCTCTCCGTTAGAAGACCAAGCAGATTACTGCGTTGGTGACCGCATATCATATACGTTGTCAGGCACGCCTCCATTCAACGTTTTCTACACTTTCCAGGATTACGATCGCAAAGCTTCCGTACCTTCAACGGACTTCAGGCGGATAGCAGAGAAGCCGGGCGAATTTATTATTACTGCACTCAGCGATCAGAGAAGTACGGACGCTTGTAAAGCGAGGACCAACATTAGCAAGGTGATCCACGAAATGCCAAGCGTGCGGGTCAGTAAGGGGAGGACAGCCACAGTTGACATCCACGAAGGCGGTGTTGCGGAAATTCTCTTCGAGTTTGGCGGGACACCTCCATTCCATTTTACGTAAGTCTTGTCCCTCGCATTCTGGGTGCAATGACTGAAAAGCCTTTAAGATATACGCGCAGTACGACGCCACCGAAGGGTAAGAAAGTGGAGATCCTCGGAACCAAAAATGAGATCTCTCACGGTTATAGCATGACAATTCGTGCTTCGGATGAGGGACTGTATGAGGTTGTTGCCATTCGAGACAGGTTTTGTGCCTTCTCCACGCAAAAAGCTCAAGGGAGGTCTGGTCAGAAGCTGTTGACAAATCGGTGACATGCCGGCAGATAGTAAGTCATTGCAGGCGCGCCCTCGAGCATTTTCAAACCGGTGTTGGGATATGATACCACGTATGTCTGCTTGAATTCACGTAAAGTAGTTCAAAAAGTGAGTCTCGATTACTTTGGTATCGTAGACACCGAAGCTTTCGTCTTGCCTAATCGTGCAATGGCTAGTTGAAGACCGAGCTGAAATGCACTTTCATTCCATCAATGGTTGATGTTTTGGCAGGGCTTTTGCCACTTCAAATTTGTTCCTCGAGGATATCAGTACTGCGGCTCGTAGATTTGTTCCAGAGGCGGATGAATAACCTCTTAGCCATTTCGGTCTTTTAAAGTTCGGCTTTATCCCTTGGTTTCTCCTGCACGTTACTCTACATCCTTGAGTGGTCCTTCAATGATAAGTTCATTTCTCTCATCTTGATGTTACCGAGCCTGCGCATGCGAGATTTCTTATAGAAAATTGAAGTGCAGCCAGCCGTGACGATTCGGCCAGAGGTTGGATCCCCTGATAGAGCCCAAACCCAACGTTTCAATCGGTCAGGAGTCTGCTGGGTCGGTTTACATTAGGCCCTGTCGGATCGGATGCCAACGCAGACCACTCAGAGCGTTTGGAACATAAGGCAGGAGGGCTGGGTGAAGACTTGAGAGAATCAGGCCTGATAAATACAGAGTCATTCTCAAAGGGCGGATGAGCTATTAAGCGCCTTCTAATTGACTGTTGTCTGTTTTGCTCGTTTGGTTGGCTTGATGGTTGTTGACCCATTGGCCGGCAGGCATTCGAATACTAGCTAACCCGTCGCAACCATTGATTCGTGGTTCGGCATACCCTGAAACAAGCCGCATATTAGTATTCAGTAGCTATTTTCCAAATATGCAACGAGAAAGCGTCACATTCCCAGTATTCAACAAGCGCTGTTTCAAGAACGCTCTCTCTTGGGATCCTCATTATGCTCTTCGGTTTAATGCAACGACTATCTTCAAGGGCTGATTTGGATCGATCATGTCCTAAGTCGCTCAAAATGTGATAGGGTTTCTCTTGCCTTGCAGTCACGAGGGATATCTCGGGAACCAATCCATCTACCGATACCACATGTCAACAAGCTTCATCACTGAATGGACCCTGGGATAATATGTTGTATGGAATGATGTACGATAATGACAGCCCATGATACTTCCTCCTTGTGGGTTCTTGTATCCACGTTATAGGTCTGATAAAGTATCAACTATTTGTCTCACCTTGAGGTAGTTCGTATGATTAACCTCGTTCAATAGTTGTCACTATGAGCTCTATTGAAATCTCAGTCTACCAAAAGCAAGCTTCTGTCTTAGATCTTATAGTAGCTTGATGATCTCCCGCCGAGGTGGAGGCTCCTACACACCTAGTTACCTAAGAGGCTCACTGTCCTATTCCCAGGCATGGACAACCACCACATCATCGAGACGAGGGTTCTATGGGCCAACCTTTCCGTAATATCACGTCTACTACCTTACACAGAGCCTGGCCAACCATATAAACTCCTTGGCTATCCAGAGAGCTTCCCTTCACCTCACGATTTTTGGTGGCTTCCGGTCATGTTTCGGTATGTTCTTGTCCATCACGTAAAGTTTGATACCCGCTCAAGTAGCATGATTTCCTTAGACGTGACTCATATCGTGTCCTATACCTTGTTGAAGGTATACTGACGTGTACTTCTCACACTTCCGTTATTTTTACATCAGTACGGAAAGGCGTGTCCGCCAACTTAGCAGTGTGTATGCAGGCTGTATGCGATTCGTTGCTTGGCTTGTTCCTCTTATTGATTCATGACGGGTCGCCAGAAATGTACTAGGAGCCCTTACCTCCAGACATCCCCCATAATTCAGTCCCATGCGTTCGGAAGGAAAGGTAACGATTTAAGCTCTTAAGTTCTCGATGCCGTCAGCGTTTCTGGTGACCCCTACCAGGTCTATTTGCCGACAATTCCTGGAAGACACGATACATCGATACAACGATAATCATATTGTTCATATTCAAGCCTGCTTCCGGGTAATCCATGTCTTCGCTTCAATATCTCGGATTCGTTGCAAGGAGTTTCCGGTATTGAAGTCATGCATAAAGATGGATCTCAAGGAGAGCCAATGATCCGTGGATTATTTTTGCAGCGCTGTACGGCTTCAGCAGCGGAGCTTACATATCATGGAATCCCACGTCAAGCGCCCTAACCAGTGAGTTGCGACAGACTAGCTTGATAAATGGATTCTCATTCGCCACAATCCTTGTTGCAGTCCTCGTAGTTACCCGGTAGGAGGAGCGCTAGCATCGAGGAGACAGGTATAAGTACCTTACCTTCAGCTCTTGGCTTTTTATCGCGTCACTTTTAACGCACGAGGGTCGGTACCAAAAGTCGTTGCCGACGTTCACCCGCCTAATTCCGGGCAACGACTTTTGGTACCGACCCTCGGCAGGTGATCTAGCTTCAAGCCACCCGTACGTCGCCGGACTATGGTACACCCTAGCGGATACTGTCGAAGCTTAAACAAGAGCTGGCCACTACATGCGAACGGTGAATTTCGGATTCTGAATCTAAGCAATATTTAATCTCCACTTATGATGAAGCCTCTTGAAGAATGCAGTATGGCCACTCCGGCCCGAAAGAAAAGAAAAACATCTCCTACACGGAGGGAAGAAGCCGCAATGGGTGACGCTATTGGAGGCACCTTAGGCAAGTCCATTGGAGAAGAGGACAAGACCACTGCAGGCTCAAGAGATACTCACGAGAAGACGCCAAAGGAAGCCAAGAAGAGGCCGTCCTCGCTCCCCAATGGCGTTTACAGCTCGAGCTTGTTTCAGCTCCAAACGGACGAACTACTCATCAAGGTGCGACCTGACTACGACAGGCGCATGATCAAAGCAGAGAATGCCCTTCGTAAGCTGAAGGAGGTCATATTGCGGATCCCAAATCATGATCCGAAATCTGTATGTCCTTTGCCCGAAATTAATGTCCGCCCTATCTGATCTTGCTATCTTTGTCAGATCGCGGAAGCTGAGTCCTCTCTCGGAATTCGAATACCATTCCCAAACCCTCGCCCCGGCAAGGAAGCAAAATATAAGCTAGCCTATTCCAAGCCCGCAACTATCAATGTCGTTGGCAGTTATGCACGTAAGACGGCCATCCAAGTCGGAGGTTCGCTCACGTTAGATCTCGCCGTCACCATGCCTGCGGAAATCTTCCAGGACAAGGATTACTTGAACTACAGATACTTCCATAAAAGAGCATACTATCTGACTTGCATCTCGAAAGGTATTGAAGAGGCAGAAGACTGTACCTTTGCCATTGAATTTGCCTATCAGAATGATAGCGACTTACAGCCCGTGATCATTGTGAAGCCTGGTGAAGGTAAAGATGATTTCTCGAAGTCGAAGTCTCTTATCAGAATAATCCTAGCTGCTGAGGGGGATCTATTTCCCATCTCAAGGACACTCCCAGATAAAAATTGTATCCGGCCAAAGGTCGAGGGACCCACTTCTCATCAAAATTCGCCCACACCATTTTACAATGCATCTTTGAGATCCGAGTGTTCATCGATGGCGTATCTGAAGTACCTACATGCGGCCTCACTACAGTCAGACCAATTCTCTGACGCCTGTATTCTTGGTAGTGTATGGATTCGACAGCGTGGCCTAGGACAAGGAGGTTTCGGCTCATTTGAATGGGCTTGTACGATGGCTTTGCTAATGCAAGGTGGCAACCAGAGAGAAATACCTGTACTGTTGAGAGGATACAGTAGCTTCCAACTTTTCAAGGCAACTCTCAAATACATTGCCACGAAAGATCTCGTGGCGACACCTGTCCTTGTCCAGTCTATTGATAACGAAATTGCTAAGACCGAGCACCCAGCCATGTTTGATGGTTCAAGAGGAATGAACATCCTGTTCAAGATGACGCCATGGTCATATGCGAATCTTAGACACGAAGCTAGCCTTACGCTGAAGATACTAGGTGACCCGCTCTCGAATCAATTCAATGCTTGCTTCATAAGTAGGATTGACAGTCCTCTGCATAAGTTTGATTGCATTGTCACTCTACCAATTTCTTCGCAGCATACTCCGACATCTCAACAGAGGGACGCTATCAGCGACGACACCATGTACTGTCAAAAGCTTTATCATTCCCTGAAGGCAGGACTTAGAGATCGGGCCGTGCTAACATATATGGAATCTCCTCAAAACCCCATGGTATGGCCAAGGATTCAGACGCAGTCACTGGAAAGTCAGGGTGCTGTTCAGGTTGGACTGCTACTTAATCCGGAACAAGTCAATCGGACTGTTGAGCGAGGTCCTTCAGCAGAGGATAAGGAGAGCGCAGCGATATTCCGCAGGTTCTGGGGCGAGAAAGCGGAACTGCGTCGTTACAAAGATGGGAGCATCCAGGAGAGCCTTATCTGGTCTTCTTCGGAAATACAAGGCAGTGTCTTGAGGCAGATTGTCACCCATATTGTCCGGCGGCATGTTGGCGACGAAGCAGCTGTGGGGTTGGAGATTGTAGGAGAGTCCTTTGACCGCCTACTTTCGACACAAAGCGCGACTTTCGTCGAACCAGGCGGTCGATATCAGGCTGTTATGAGTGCCTTCGAGACCGCAGAAAAAGATATCAGAAGTCTAGATGGTCTACCGCTCCAGATAAGACACATCTCTGCTGCCGATTCTCAATTACGCTACGCTTCGGTCAGACCGCCAGGTCTCGATCCAGTCCGTTGCATGATGGACCCGGCGAACATCTGTGTCCAATTCGAAGGTTCCTCCCGCTGGCCTGACGACCTCTCAGCGGTCCAAAGAACCAAGATTGCCTTCCTCCTCAAAATTGGTGAACTTCTAGAAGAACTTACTGCCGGTCTGACTACGCGACTAGGCCTCGAGAATGCTGATCGCAAGCTCGTGAACGTTGCTTTTCTTGATATTCTGTACCCCTCCGGCGCCTTCTTCCGTATGCGTATCCACCATGAGCGCGAGCTCAACCTCCTCGAACGCACTCTGAAGGGCGATATTAGCACAGCAGCCAGTCGAGAAGAGATTGCCTCAGCGCTTTCAATCTTCAGACGCGACTTCGTCCAAGCACCTCTCCACACTCAAGCTGTCCGCACATTGAGCACGCGATTCCCTCTTCTCTCACCTTGTATGCGCCTCATGAAGAAATGGCGAGACTCGCATCTACTCTCTAGTCATATCAGCGACGAGCTCATCGAGATCCTTACCATTCGCACCTTTGTTCATCCCTATCCTTGGTCCGTTCCTGGCAGCATCATGACGGGATTCTTGAGAACACTGACATCCATATCCAAGTGGGACTGGCGGTCTGATCCCTTGATCGTAGACTTTAACAATGAGATGACCAGTCAAGATATCGACGCCATCAAATTGCGCTTTGAGGCATGGAGGCAAATTGACCCTGCGATGAACCGTGTGGCAATGTTTGTAGCGTCGAAGGTGGATCGCGATGGTACCACATGGACAGAGTCGAGCCCGTCAAAGGTTGTAGCAGCAAGGTTCATAAGTCTAGCGAAAGCTGCTTGTGTGTTGTTACAGGAGCAAGGAACGAGCCTTAAACCAGAGGCTCTTTTTGCGGCATCAATGAGAGATTATGATTTCGTGATACACCTCAATGAAAGGTTCATTAAAGATAAGCAAGTAAAGGACAAGGGAAGACGAACTGCATTCAAGAATCTACAGATCCAAGCTTCAGAGGATAGAGGTCTAGCCGGCTTCAAGCCGGTGCACGCTTTGGTAGAAGAGCTGAGGAAACTTTATGGCGGCAGCATACTCTTTTTGCACAACGAGCGGGAATGTTCAGTCATTGCTGGACTGTGGAACCCTCAGACTGGCCCGAGGCCGTGGAAGGTCAACATACCGTACTCTACAATGCCGGTCTTGCCTTTTGACGAAGAGGGCGCCGATAATGTCTGTATCAATAAGGCGGCTACGTTGCATGCAATTGCTAGACTGGGAGGCGACATGGTGTCACAAATTGATGTTAATCAGTAACATACGGAACAAAGTCCGAGATACATTCTCGCTATCGCGGCCTGTCTCCCAAGGGGATAATAAGGTATGAGTGCGCCAGCGCTATGCTCGATTTTGAGAAATCTGTTCCTCATCCCAAAGCCAAGGTAGTCTGCAGATCAGCCCGCCAATTCTCTACAAGCTTCGGTCCAAACCCCTTTAATCGCCCCAATTGCACAAGATTCCGCACCACTCTCGCCTCCTGGTCATCTTCCTCGCCTGCACAAAGAGCTTCAATAACAGCCTCTGCTCTCTTCGGCCCTACACCTTTAAGCAATCGAATGCGGCTTATGTCTCTCGCATTCACGATATCCAGAAGCTGCTTTGTCCGCGGAGTCTGCATCATGTCGATCTCAGGCGTAGTTTGAGGCATCGATATTTTGGACTTTGCTTTATATCTAAAGCCTGCATCTGATTGGTAGTCTTGTTCGTCAGCCTGTTCGCTGCGGCACTCTTCGTCTTCATTCGGCTGGTGTGTTTTTTTTCGAGGGCTCAATGACGAACGCTTCGGGTGAACTAAACTATGTAGCGATTTACGCGTCTCTTTCCGCCGCCCGTCTTCCTTCTTCTTCTGTATCTTTCCCTTGAGCTTGTCAATCTTGAGGTCTAGCTTTTCGTTGTCAGGAAAGAAGTCTTTTGCTAATATGAACATCCTAAGAGCACTGGCATCCTCTCCCCGCACTGCATGCTGTTTTGCCATGAGTAAAAAACTCAGTCCTTGCTCCCTTCCGTCATCTTTACCGTCTATTCTCTGCTCCAATAGATCTAGCCGCCTCTGTATTGTCTGACTGATATCCGGTTGTGGAGCAAGTAATTCCTGATCTAGGGCTCGAGCGGATAAAAGATCGGTTACCTTCCTTTCGATTATATCTTCAATGGCGTCCTTGGACATCGTCGGTTCAGCTTTAGGTAGTAGGCGATCTAGACTTCGTTTCTTCGGAGGGCGCGTCACTGAGGAATAGGTCGGATCTGATGGCCGTTTCTGTGGAGACGCGAGTCTATTGTCATCTACTCGGGCTAGGCGAATAGATGTATTCGACTGTTGGGCTCCGTCTGTATAGACCGAGAAAGCTTTCGCTTGCTTGTTACTCGGATAACTCGAGGGGTTCAATGAGTTGATTCTGCTGTTGTGAACACTATTGGCTAATGGCCTCAGTGGCTGACGTTGCATATTGAGCCCTGTGAATGTGGGCACCGCTCGGCAACCCTTAAAAACTGGTTCATTCTCAATTTCTCGAACTTCAATTTTCTTCGTTCGATTGGCGAAATTCAACGAAGATAACGTGTCGTTATGGTATGATCTCACCGGGGCAAGATTCAATATCATAATCGTCGTCCCATTGTTCTGACCAAGAGAGAGGATTCTAGTCATCTTGGATTCTCTATAGGGTACTCGAGCTGAGTCAGAGCCTATGGCCTCCACGCATTTGGCGAGAACAAACAGGCTTTTGTTAATACTAGCGGATTCTACCATTCTTTCTTTCCGATTTTCGGTTCTGCGATTGTCTTCGGACCCGGCCAGATCAATTGCAGAGGCTGTACTGATTCGGACTTCGTCTCCGGTGGTCACAGTCAGTTTTATGCCGAGAATGGCGTGCGATCTTGAGGAAACAGAGTTCAGCTAATTGACATGTCAGTGTTCGGGAAGATGTTGGCTATATATAAGAGCCCTCACCTTGGTTGCACTGGTTGAGCGATTGGTATTTGCCTGATCGTAAAGGGTCTCAAATTGCTTTAAGTTTTCACACGGCCTCTCGGTGAGGCCAACGACTATGGCTTTGCCCTGATTCTCACGTAACGGTAATCCCGCCATGGTGCGTTTTTCAGGTGCCTCGAACAAATCGAAAACCTTGTCATTGTAGATCTCATAGTAAGAAAGAGCTATTTCCACAGTCGTCTTTCCTACCGAATCCTTGTCGGTCTTCCGTGCCCTCCGGTATATGCCTGATCTGAGCGACTCCGTAATTAGTACTTTCGAATCTTTGTACCCATACTTGCGATCATTCTGAAGAGCAGGCTCTTTCAACCTCTTCTACTCGACATGATTTTTCTAAAGAGACAAAGTATTAGGTGGGAGAGCAAGGCTCACAGTAGACGTGGGATAACTCCTCGTTCAGCAAGCGTCTTACCGCCGCGCATTGTGTGGGTCTTTCCAGTCCCCGTACTACCATAGGCGAAAATGGTGACATCAAAACCATTCTGCCGATGATCCCCACAATTAGTAATCGCTTTTCAGTAAATTCCTCCAGAGTTTGAGACGGTATCGTGCAGTAATACTCCTCAAGTATGTTACGAGACGGGACAGGACAAGTATTCACAGGCTGGGGGTTACTTACAAAGAGATGTTTGATCGTAGGGGACACTGCAGCAAATCAGCCCCATATTGCATATCATGCATTATTAGCATATGAATCTCGCCAGACCTTCGTTATCAAATATTTCTTGTTGTGTTGCAGAATGACCATAGACACTGCTGAATTGGAATGTAAAAGCTTCGCCCTCGTTTTTTGGATTTGGGATTCTGACAAGTGTCGGTTGATCTGATGCAATATGGCTGACAGCAGAGACTATTACATCCTTTGGCGATTCGTTCTGCTGATGCGGCCTAATTCTAGCCACCACCCGTATACCCATTTGGTATCACATTTATCGGTATGATTGAGTCTCCCTTCACTAAGGAAGATCGAATAGAGTTACGAGTGAATGTTTACTTCTCTTGCCCGTAGCAACGCCTAAAACGGGCCGCCCCGGAGCACGTTAGTTTAGCGCGTTCAACGCGTTCAATCTCAAGTCGCGACAAGCTCGACACCTGACGACCGTCTCTCGGGTAGGGGTCACTCCACAATGACGCCGTCCAAGCGTCAGCGATCAGTGGAAGACGATGGGGAGACGGAGATCATTGATGTTGAAAGTGCTTCGTCAAGCCTGCAACAAACCTTCGTACGACATCCGAGGCTCACTAGCAGACAACGACTGACTGAACAATAGAGGAAGAAACCTCGAGTCTCGTATGATGAACGTCAGTCGCCATCATCAGAAGACTCCGCAGATGAAGAGCGTTTCGAGGAGCAGGCAACGCAGTATGCTAGCCAGCAGAGGAACAAGAAATTGTTGGACAACGAGGCTGCAGAGAATGGTATTATTGACAGCGTCACTTGCACCAATTTCATGTGTCATACCTTCCTGGAGATTAAATTGGGGCCTCTCATCAATTTCATTATTGGACACAACGGAAGTGGTAAAAGTGCCGTCTTGACAGCTCTCACGGTATGCCTTGGGGGAAAGGCCGCGGCAACAAATCGGGGTGGGAGCCTGAAGAGCTTCATAAAAGAAGGCGAGGAGTAAGTTGTTCTCCTTTTTCGGCGTTGTTCGTGCTAAGACTGCCAGATCATCCATACTTAGCGTGAAGATCAAGAACGAAGGCGAAACCGCTTATCAGCAAGACGTCTATGGCAATTCAATCGTTGTTGAGCGTCATTTTTCTCGCTCCGGAAGCAGCAGCTTCAAGATTAAGAGTATGACTGGACGATTGATATCTACGAGGAAGGGTGATCTTGACGAAATCTGCGACTACTTTGCACTACAGATTGATAATCCAATGACTGTGTTAACTCAGGATATGGCCCGGCAATTCTTGAACAACTCTTCTCCTTACGACAAATACAAATTTTTCATGAAAGGAACACAGCTCGAACACCTCGACGGAGACTACCTTATCGTCGAACAGAATGTGGAAATCATTGATCAAGATCTGTGGAAAAAACACGAAGACATCAAAGTCTTCAGGGAGGCAATGGAAAAGGCTCAGAGCCTTGTTGCTCTATCACAAAAGCAAGATGAACGCCGCGCAAGGATAGAACATCTATCCCAACAGATGGCATGGGCTCAAGTAGAGGAGCAGGAACGGACACTGGAGGGCTATGTTAGGAAGCTAGCTAGGACTAATGAGAAGATTGACGCTCTGGAGATGACTGCTGCGGGATTGAGTGAGGCTTTCAGCCAGACCGAGCAATCATCCGAGCATGCCAACAACGCCCTTAGGGAGACTAAGACCGCTATTGCGCCCTTGCAAGAGGAGAAAGTCCGGATCAAGAAAGAACATGAGAGACACAAGGCGGAACAGATGGCTTTACACGTAACGCTTGCTTTCTTGCACAGGTTGATCACGTCCACTGATCTCGAGATTTAGGTTGAGCAACGAGCAATTTCGTCTGAACTGAAGGGTGCAGATGCCAGGATCAAGAAAGCCGAAGACGATATCGCGGCTGAACATCAACGGCTTAGCGATGCAGACGGTGGAGGCCACGCCCTACGGCGTGCAGAGATTGAGGAGAAAAGGGAAGAGGCAATCGCGGTCAAAGCTCGGCTTCGAGACTACGAAAACGAGCTCCCAGCGCTCGAAGACAATAAGCTCCGTGCCGAAAGGGAACTCAAAGACTCCCAGGAACCACTTAGACGCCAGCGAGCTGCCGTTCAAGAAAGCGAGGGACGCCTGAACACGCTTATGAGAGATCGAGGCCAGCAACAACAAGCGTACCCTGCCAATATGACACGGCTCTTGACGGCTATACGCCAAGATGACGGATTTAAGCAAAGGCCAATAGGACCTATGGGCAATCACGTCCGCTTACTGAAGCCCCTCTGGTCAAGTATTTTGGAAAAGTCGTTTGGTGGAGCTCTGGAAGCCTTTGTTGTGACGAGTAAGGAGGACCAACTTAGACTGTCTGCAATGATGCAAAGAGTCGGATGGTGGGTTTGTTGAAGCCGCCAACATTGTTCCAACGTTAACGCACAGCAAGTTCGTTCCAAGTCTTAATTACCAACAACAACCCTGTTGATACTACAGTTAAAGAGCCGGATGAGCGCTTCGAAACGTCCTTGCGAGCTCTTGAGGTATTATACTACAGGGTGTGCTACGATTTTGGCTAACCCTTTGCTAGATAGATAATGCTGTTGTCAAAAAGCAATTGATCATCAATCAGGGCATTGATCAAACGATATTAATAGAGGGTCGTAGTAAGGCTATTGATGAGATGAGCGATGCCAGACTACAGAACGTAAGACAGTGCTATGCGCTTAACGACAGGTCAGCGGATGGGATTCGGCTCGCATACGGATATGGAGGTGGCCTCTCGCAATCTCACCAACCAGGCTATAAGGGCACTCCGCGAATGAAAACTGATATAGAATATCAAATCAAGTATTTATTACGTTTCCTTTAAATGTCGCACAACGCTAAATATGTATAGCTCTCAGCGCGAAGCGCTTCAACATCTCAAAACAGAAATCAACAAGCTTGAGCAGAATGTCCGTGAGAAACAGAGCCGCCTCACAATGTGCGAACAGGCCATAGTGAAGCAGAATCGAGAGATCGGACACTGTCGGATAGAAATGCAGCGAGCCGACGCTCTTGTGGATGACCTCCAAGATGCTCTAGATGCCGATGCTATAGAAGAAGGCCGTTTGGATGAGCTAAAAGGACAGCTGACTGAAGCTCAGGAGGAGAAGGCGAGTTATGAAGAATCCTACGGCGAGTTCGTGGTGGCGAAGGACAAAAACAATGTTTTAGTGAGAAATACAAGGGATGAAATGGCAGAGGTATACAAGGGAATCGAAGAAGCTGAAGCGAAAATCACCAAGGCGGAGATGAAGGCGACGAGATGCAGCGACCAAAGGGCAGCTGCACTTCACGACAAGAATGTCGCAATCGAAGCTGTAGAAAAGGAGAAGAAGGATAAGGAAATGTACGAGAAAGAGCGAGTGGGTCAGGTGGCCGTGGTCGAGAGTTTCACCAATCAAGCGAGTGCAATCTTCGACCGAGTGCGCGTGGACGAAGGCGAAACCGAAGAGTCAATAGAACGAAAGCTCGAAAAACTACACAGAGACTTGGCGGCAGCCGAGAAAAGGTACGGACAGAGGTCCGTCCAATATTTTGCGGATAGTTTGTTGACCATAAGACAGAGTTGGAGGCAACCTTCACGATCTTGCTGAGGCTGCGGTGCAGAAAATTGGCGCCTACGACAAAGCTAGACAGGAGGTGGAAAGCCTCGAGGAGCTTACACAGGTAATGCGCCGTGTTTCGAGTGGGCCTACTACTACTGACAGTACATCAGCTCTTGAAGGAGACTCTGATCAATCGTCGAGATCGATGGAGGAAATTCCAGAAGCACATCACGTCTCGCGCGAGGATTCAATTCTTCTACCTACTCAGCGAGCGTGGCTACCGTGGTAAATTGCTGGCCAATCACAAGGAGAAAAAGCTCGACTTGTTGGTTCGTCGACCTCGAGCATTCTCGCTGCTGAAGGAGAAGCTGACAAGGGATAGGTGGAGCCGGATGAGACTCGTAAGTCGTCCAAGGGCAACAACACCAAAGGGCTTTCCGGAGGCGAAAAGTCGTTCTCCACCATATGTCTACTTCTCTCAATGTGGGAAGCAATGGGGGCCCCGATCCGTTGCCTCGACGAGTTGTAAGTGGTTTTTCGCGCTATCATCGTCCGAGAGCTAATATGACTCTAGCGACGTTTTTATGGACTCGGTCAATCGCGAAATCTCAATGGAGTTGATGGTAAGCCCGGAATCCTGGATCAATCAACCCGATGCTTACGTGCCACAACAGATCAAGTGCGCACGAGGCTCGCGGGGCAAGCAGTTCATCCTGATCACGCCTCAATCGATGAGTAAAGTCTCTCCGAACGACCACGATGTTAGGGTCAACAAGTATGCGTATCCGCCGATAGGGAACACTCTTGTCTCGTTGCTAATGAGTCTTTAGGATGCGTGATCCCGAGCGTGGACAAACGCAGCTTACCTTCCCTCCTGGATGATGCTGGTGGCTCGCTGCGATTGTGCGATTGCGCTAGCCCTTCAGTACGTATCTTATACTATGCTTAACAACCGCTTCGGCAGGTAGGATCGTACGTGGTGTCAAATGCATGCAGTGCTGCCATTTTGGCCACGGCATAGCCCACTGGTTCCAAATTTGTGTCTCGGGTCTGATCATTCCACGGACGACCAGCCATTGCAAGCGGTGGATATGCATTGCCACTTCGAATGGGAGCAGACGCAAGACCTCTGGTGGTCGCCTTGGGTTAATTTTGGATTCATGGTCGTCTTGCTGCTGCCGCTAGTGCCCTCTCAAACCTCGATGCCAAATCCGCTGCATCCTCGAGGCCGACACTGATCCTCACCAAGTCAGCTTCCACCCCAAACTGTGCGGTCCACTCCAGCTCCCCATAATGTGCCAGTATGACATAGGGCGAGCTGATTGTAAAATTGGTGCCAAGGCTGGGTCCTTTTGCTGTCTCAAGTATGTCGAAGAAGGTGACGGCTTGAGCGGTTGTCTTGAAGGTGACGGACAGAAGGCCTCCATAACCCCCTTTCTCGTTGCGACAAGCGTCGTAAAATTCCCGACTCTCACTGAACTTGGGATAGTATACCTGTTTGACGATCGGCGAAGCCTTGAGGGTCCCGCAAATGGCTTCGGCGTTCGTGTTGATCCTGTCAATCCGTGAGACATAATCTCGACTGTTCCTCTCCATGAACAACGCGTCCTCTGGCCAATAATTGTCCTCATAGTCTGTTTCCATGATTTCCTTCAATTGAGAATGATAGCGACCTTGCGGGTTCAAGACCGCACTTCCACCCATAACATTGCATTCCCCGGTGAAGACCTTCGTCAGACTGCTGACGACAACGTCTGCGTACGGTAATACGTGCACATTGACGAAGTTACCAATCGTCTCATCGACGACCACGGCGAAGTCGTAGCGATCGGCAAGTGCTCGGATGCGACGAAGATCGGGCGTTGTCAGCAGAGGGTTACCGGGGAACTCGCAGAAGAGGGCGAGGAAGCTCTCGCCCGCTTCGCAACGTCGTTCCAAGTCGTCCAGGTCCGCGGCTGCCCCATGCCCGTAGAAAATACAGCCTGGACCCCATTTCTGTAGGATCTTGAGGGTGTCGATGTAGGGGAAACTACTCAGACTTAGTGTCCCGGTCGGTTGTATTGGATATGGATCACTAACCCGAAGCTGACGCTCTTCAGTCGTCCTCTACAGGCCATCAGAGTGCGGTGGGTATTGAAAATCGAACTCATGCCGGTCGGATATAAATACACATCATTCTCCGAAAATCCTGCTACGTGTTCGGTTCTGGTCGGGGTGTGATGCATCTCCAGGGCTTCTTTGAGATCTACATTGGCTGTCAGAGCGCCAGCGATACGCCTGCGTATGGCGAGCTTGGCGTTACAGGCGAGGGAGACATCGAGATTTCTTCCAAACCGTTCTTCGACGAATTGAGTACAATCTTTGCATTCGAGATTGCTTCCGGGCGACGATTGCTTCCTTGGGGAAAGGTCGATAGAGTCCTTCTTCTGGTACCTTCGAGGGCCCTTGCTTGACGAGGTGAATCCAGCCGCAACCACATGCTCCACAGGAGCTTGGTTAGCAATCAACCGACCATCTTCGAATGCTTTGTGACAATACTCGGCTCGCCGACTGGAAACACCTTCACCGGAATGTTGCCAGAATGTCTTTGCTACACTGAAATGTGCACGGGGAAGGATAACGGCGGAAAGGATCTCCCTTCCGTGGACGCTGTCATTATTTGCATCGCTGCCAAAGATACCATCATGCGGATAGAGATCCACGATTCTGACTGAAAGTTCGCCGAGAGTTGGCACTTGATCACGCAGAAAGGTGGAACATCGTTCTGCGATTGCGTGAGATGGAAATAAAAAAGCATTTTCTGCTGCATGACCATGTTCCTTGATGATTGCATCGGCGAAAGCTTCGATTGATTTATGGATGAAGAAACTAGCGATCATCAAGATTTAATTGACGGCAATGTGAATAGCTTAAGGAGGACAAACACACCGTGGATAGCCAGTTTTCATCTTACTGAGAACCCAATCCTCTCCTTCTTCGTAGCCAACATTGGCTTTCCACGTGGGTAATGAAACCGAAACAGCCTACGCCATCAGCATTGGACCATCATGTTGATGTTACGATCATCCTAAAACGCTTACATGTGCCGTATTGGGGGGGATAGATTCCCCCACCTCATGCGAGAGCATTGTGGCTGTTGCTGCAGTGGCCATCTCCTCGAATGTGTTCCAAGAAGAAGCGGGTTGCATGTATTATATACAAAGACGTTATATTGGATTTTATCCGATCTCGGCATCGACTATGTTGTATGCGTTTATTTCCCGTACAAAAGTAAGTGCCCGAAGCACGCGATCCCAAGCGGGCCGCCCTTGCAGAAATTGGATCCCGGTTCAGGGGTCCCTAGCGCCGTTCCTTGTTCGTACCTTACCTTACCCACTACCCACGCTATCAACCCCTCAACGACACAACGCAGTCGAGCCCAGTCCTCGCATTCGCATTTTGCTTTCCAGATACCAGTCTAGCACCGAGCATTGAACCGGATCTTCGTCAGTCTCTACCGTCAATCCCCACCAATATAAGCCTTTACGACCTCCACCCCACTTCCCCTTTTCACCACCTCTCCCCAACAACTAGAATACGCCCAAGATCCAATTACCAACTCCTCTCACTCAGCCAACACCATGGAGAGCCTAATCTCCAGATTCAAAGACAGTGAGTTCCTCCCCCTCTCCCCCCTTCTCTGCCCACTCGCTGCATTCATTCCAAAGATCCCTACCAGATCCTAATCGACAGCCTGACAATCTACAGAACTCGAAGTCCTCCGCCTCGAGAAACGCTACGCCAGACGAACCCATCGCGCTGCATACAAAGGCAGTGCCGTGTACGAGGACGGGGAGTACAAGCGGGGAAAAGCCGATAAGAAGAACACAGTCTGCGAGGTTGGAGACGAGCCGAGGCGGAGGATGAAGTGACCGAGTACCGCTCATACACTGGGAGCGCCGGCGTTGGTGGCTTTTTCGGTGACATCGATATCATGGATCCTATACCCTATTACGAGGTTGTAATGCGATTTTGGACGTCCTTCTCAGATCGATACCCACTTATGTTGATCGTTTGGCTTGCCGCTTCTATTTGGTTGAGAGAGGATTTCCTTGCAGGGAGGAGGATACCTAATGTTAATGGCTTTGAGAGAGGATACCAGTCAGGGCTCGATATCTACTTATGGTGATCGTTTGGCTTGCTGCTTCTATTTATTTGAAGGAGAATTTTCTCGTAGGGAGGAGGATACCTAATGATAATGGCTTTAAGAGCGGATACCAGTCAGGGCTCGATATGTCAATGCGTGAGCGCTATAAAGCCAGCCTTTGATGAAGCATCGACTGCTCATATAGTGGGAATCTAACCGAATTCTTGCAGATAGGAAGATAAGTAATCAACCATGCAAGTCCTAAGCAACAAAGCTCCCATCTTGGGAGCGTTTGTCAAAGCTAAAGCTCCTCCCATGTGTCCATCCACCTATCCTCACAGCTTCCACCAACTAACAAAAGACACGCTGACTTGACATTATTCCCTTCACTTCTAACCCGCCACATGGCTATCATGCCAGGCATCCCCCACCCATGTCATATGCTTCTACGCTCAAGGCATGTACAACACCTGTCCGCTAGATTATCGGATACAGCGGCCTTTTGAAATTCATGTTGATTTCCTGAGCTGGGTAATTGCTCGACTTCTCAGTCAAGTTTACGTTTTCGTTTATTTGTGTTATGTTCCGTGTTTCGGCAGTCTGAACGCTCGGTTGAGGTTCGAATCTTGGAAAGATACGGGTGAGTTTTGCTTCTTTTCTCCTGTGGGATTGTCAGGGGTTTCGGGGCATAGACAGATAGTAGGCTCATCTCTGTATGCATACTGCCATATTCTCCGAGAATAGTACCTCGGAACAGGAACAAAAAGGTCCGTCTGAGGACAACATTTTTCATGATACATGTAACATACAAGGCCAATATAAGGCCACCTATCGCTGATCGCCTTCGGATTGCTCCTCAACTTCTCGACCATCATCGCCGTCAAACAGGCTTTCTTCTTGAGCATGCCAAAGCTGTGAGTACACCCCTCCTGCGCCGAGTAGCTGACTGTGAGTGCCACTTTCGGCCACGTGCCCATCCTGGAGGACGATGATCTTGTCGCTGTCCATGATGGTCCGCAATCTGTGCGCCACAAACACACTCGTTCGCCTCTTCTCTTTCAAGATACTGTTGATGTTCGACAGGAGCGATTGCTCGGTATACGTATCCAGCGCGGACGTGGCTTCGTCAAAGAAAAGCAGAGGCGGGTCCTTGAGGATCAACCTCGAGACCGCGAGTCTCTGCTTCTCTCCGCCACTGATCATCATGCCCCGTTCTCCTACCATGGTGTTGTATCCTTCAGGTAAGCTTTCGATGATCTCGTGTACCCTTGCTCGTTTGGCAGCGTTCCTGACTTCCTCCGATGATGCCTCCATGTTACCGTAGCGAATGTTGTGCTCTATAGTGTTATTGAAGAGAGGAGTATCCTGTGGCACTACCCCGATAGCCTCACGCAAACTTTGTAAGCTGACATTCCGAATGTCGGTATCGTCGATCAAGATCCTACCTGACTCGGCATCATAGAATCTGAAGAGCAGCCGAAGTATTGTGGATTTACCACAGCCGCTGGGGCCCACTATTGCTATTTTCTGGCCTGCTGGAATGGTAAGATTCAGGTTTCGAAGAATCATCCGATCCTTGTTATACCCAAAGGTGACGTTCTCAAACTTAATCTCTCCGCCTTTGTTTAATTGCAAGGCGTTTGGCTTCTCAGGTTCCTTGACCGCAATGTTAACTTTTTGTAGGTTGAAAAGAGTTTCCATGTCTAGCAAGGACTGTCTGAGCTCTCGATAGACCGAACCTAGGAAGTTCAGAGGCACTGAAAGCTGGAACACTAGCTGGTTAACCATCACGAGGTCTCCGATAGTCATGGAACCTGCTGCTACGCCATCGGCTGCTAGGTACATCATCGCCGAAAGGGCGCTGGAGAAGATCAGGTTTTGACCTGCGTTCAGAAACGAAAGGGATGTAGTAATTTTGATGGAAGCCTTTTCGTAATCACTCAATGCTGTATCGTAACGGCCAACCTCGTACTTCTCATTGTTGAAAAACTTGACCGCCTCAAAGTTGATGAGAGAGTCGACTGCTACTGTGGCACCAGCATTGTCTGCGGCGTTGGCTTGCTTTCGAAATTTGGTACGCCACGACGTGGTCACCACAGTGAAACCAGTGTATGCAACCATAGTGAAGGCAGTAATAGCTGCAAATTTGGGCCCATACTGATAGGCTAAGATGCCGCAGACCATGGAGATCTCCAAAGCTGTAGGAATGATATGAAAAACCATGGACGTCAGTAGAAAGCTGATACCTTTCGTTCCTCTATCAATAGCCCTTGTGAGGCCTCCAGTCTGCCTTGATAAATGAAAGTTCAAATCGAGCCGGAGCAAATGCTCAAACACGTTGCATGCGACTCGACGAATGGCTTTTTGTGCTACGCTGGCGAATATAGCGTTCCTGATTTCCTGAAACACAGCAGCACCAATACGGGTCGCCCCATCTAAGGACAAGGTAAGTCAGGTAATGGTAGGTAGGTAGGCAGACAACTCATACATGCCACGATCATGGCTCCGCCAACTGTCCAAGCAGTGCCACCAATAGCTACGAAATCCACATTCATGGAATCAACGATACTCTTGAAATAAAACGGTACTTGCACATTCAGAATCTATGAGATCCTGAGTCTTTTTAGATTTGATATAGTCTGAAGACGTAATTCCTACCTTGGAGCCAACCAAGAGTGCAAGAGCCGTTCCAACCCTAAATCTTGCTCCCAGATCGTCCTACGTGCTTCATTAGACAGTGTCGGTCTCTATCAATACATGTCCACCATACCTTCGGCCACAGGTATCTTGCCATTTCTTTCATTATAGCCCAGTCGGCCTTCCTCTGCTCTTTGTTGGAGACCGTCTGCTCGGATAGCAACGCGTCTGTCCCAGGGGGTGCGTCGGACCCAGCGCTGTGTGACTCCTGATATGGCTCCAGTTTGTTGCTGTTGGATTGCACAGGGCGCATCTGAACCTGGGCTTTCGCAGCCTGTTGCTCCCTTGCCTTATCATTTTGCCGTAAATGGTTGGTGTATGTAAGGTTTCGAAAACGGTGCAACCTAGGGTGCCATTGTCCCGAGTGACAGGTCAATCCAGTATTTCCAGGCTTCAAACATAAGCCAGTACGCAGGTAGAGTTTGGGCAGCCCGAGCTGCATGATGTGTTGCGCTTAATGGGGCTTAGGGTATCATTTTTCGACCTGGACTGTTCGCATGCACTCGCAGAACCTCCAGATAATCACCATGATAGGGGCTGCGAATGAATGCAGGCGATATTCTGTGTGATGACATCGGCCAAAGCTGGACAAGGGAAGCCTTTCAGACCACCGGGCACGCGGAGACAGTTCCGCTCCTAGAGTGGTAGCTCGCGTCGCGCCTCGAAAAGTGGTTCGATTTGGCAGCAGCTATGCTGACCCAATTGAGAGGTCCAAGTACCTTCCTCCTAAGGATATTCAGAGTCCGAAGGCTTGCCCCAGCGCCGACGCTGGTTAGGCGGCGTAACCTTCAAATTTCTCAATCGGCTGAGATTCTCGATATCCCTCCTTCTGCACCGACTTCCAATTCAAGTGGGGAATCGCCAGGTAATTGAAGCTGCTAAAAGGATGATATGTGCTGAGTTGTCTGCAGATGCCACATTTGAGGTTCTCGGATCGCCATTCTCCCTGCTCTCGGTCTCCTTGTCCGCTTCCCAGATCTTATATACTCGCCGTGGTAGTCTCGTGGGCGTTGGCGGAAATGTAGAAAATGTATGGCACAGCCCACAGGATACATAGCGTAATTTATTGACTGTTTGCTAGGCTGTTTCGACTCTCTCGGTCCTGGCACCTTTTCGCCGTGCCATGCTAAGGATCCCTTTCCTCTACCAACAGGTTTCCGCTACGAGCCCTATCACTGCACTCATATCCACGAAACCTTCCAGTACGTCTATGACAACCGTCAATTTGGATGGAAGGGTCGATTGGATGTTGGCTGGGCGTGCTTTGTTGGCTTGGACCGGACAGGCCATCTCTATCAAGCCTTGTATGAATCAGAAGATGGTGAGTGACCTTATTTGCTAGGAGATCATAGTATTGATTGTTCAAGAGCCTCGCGCATTGGGGCAGCTCTGAAGTCACTGGACGAGGCCTACTTGCTCTAGCTGGCCAGGGTTCGATATCCCAAATAGTCCTCAAAGCCGGAGAGTCATACATCCTTCACCCAAGGTAAAGTACGCGTCAGGTTGGAGGCGCCCGATCTCACTAACGTCTTTAGTAATCTGGTTGCATACACCATCAACGCCAATCCGCCTCTACCATACCATCTCAGTTCCTCATCCTTGAGATTCCAAATCCCCGAGATCGGGCTCTCCAAGCTATTACCAGACACAAGATTCATACGAGCTGTCCGCGAGTCACACACGTGGCGGACCCTTACTTCTTCACTATTCAGCCTCCGGACTTGGACGAGGAGGATCATTTGGGCCGACAGAGTATTTGATCTGGTGTCTGTATCAAGGCTAGTACTGACTTCCTACAGCTGTTCCTACAATTCCACGGCCCCACGACCATCCTATTACAGACGCGACCTTCTCGGATGAGCGATGTGCTGACCTCGCAAGACATTAATGAGATGGCTGATGCGCAGCCGGGCGTGGTGCAGCCAATTGTGACACTTTCGAGGGCGGACGCCCAGAAAGAGCCGTCTGATAAAAAATCGACAGCGATACCAGTGGCCACAAAGGGTCTGCGCATAAGCACAGCGAGGATTGGTAACGACGGTAATGTTACGTTTGACCCCCGGGAAGACTCGAGGACGTCGGCATAGCTGTGGAATGCAAAACTACCATTGTACTCTGCTCTTCCCAACTACTCTGTATATAAATGTATCAAAACTGGTGGGATTTTCCTACTTGAAACGCGCAGCGACATTTTCAGGGATGAACGAAACGCTCTGCTACTTCACACCCTTGAGACCGGACCACTCTACCTGTCCGTGCTTCCGTTATGGCTCTCCGATCAGGTGGGAGACAAGAGTTCAGTAAAGGCGGTTTTATGTGTGCTATGGGTACCACATGGACGAAGAGGGACCGAGGTGTTTGACGTGGGAGCTAGGCTCATCCAAGAAGTATTCCTCTTCCAAGTCAATTTGGCACACCAGCGTAGGATCGCAGCTAGGTCTCCTTTGCTCGCATCGCTCTCCCTGAAGTGAGCATAACTGGCCGCTTTGGTTCTCAAGGATCGGAAACCGGACTTTCGTAGCATTGAACAATCCTTCGACAAAGGCATTGGTTTTTTATTTTCGCACTGGCGGACTGAATCGTGCCGTGAGTACTGTCTAACGCCATTGCAATGCTCTGCTCTGCAGCGGAAATCATGCTGCACCCGGCCGAGCAGCCGAGGAAACCCCAACGCCATGCATGTATCACAGATGATCACTTCGCGACAGCAGCGCTCAGGACCGAGGTTCTGAAAAAGCTTCCCTTGGTGCGCTCAATGACCTGGGTCAATCAGCATACGTCTAGTCTTTTTCTCTTTCCCAACACAGTGGACTCACCTGCTGATAGACAGAGTTGGCCGGATGATTCATCAAGACCGTACCCTCCTTGTAATCCAGCTTGCCATCCATCCTTGTATCCCGAATCAGATTGACAATCCACTTCTCACCTTCCTCCATCTCCAATCCCAGCCTCTTGCTCAAATCACCAATGTCGATCCTCTGATGAATCTTGCAGTAACTCTCGCTGATCAAATGCCTGGCGGCTTCAACAAAGGCGTCCGCAGACCCATTCAGGAAGAAGTCGCCCCTGAGCACTTCTTCCGCTTCACTGAGCTTTTTCTGCGCTTCCTCAAAGTCAAAGTCGATGTACAGCGCTTTGATGAAGTCTGTCACTGGGTCGTGGTACTCATACCCTTCTTGGCGTACGACGCGCACAAGGTCTTTCAGTTGTTTCTGATATTGACCGGTATTTCTTGTGCGGCTGCGATTCGTAATAACTGCAGCGGCTAGATAGCGGAGGATCCATGGGCAGTTTGTTTGTATGGAGTTGATGAATGCGGGGGAGAAGAAGAGTTCTGTGATTTGGTCGCGGGCTGGCTCATGGTTGAAAAAGGGGAATAAAGACCAATGGATGAGCCAAGTACGGTGCTGTAACTGCGCCAGAGGGTTGTTGAAGAGCTTGGTGTCGATGCTGTCTTTGACTTTGTTGACCTCCTCCATGACCATTTCCCACGACGTGCAGAGGATATCGGCGGCGAGCTTGCCCCAGGTAGCAGAGGTGGCTTTGTCATTGTCAGTGGACAAGATGCGGAACTGATCAAGGAGCTGGGCGGCGGCAGCGTAGCTGCCACAGCTGTACTGGAATCGGCCATAGTCGTAGAGCATGTCTATCATTTCTATAGTGACTCCGTGGTTCGTTTCGAGGAATTTCAAGTTGGCGACTTTGTCGCTGCGAAGATTCGACACAACACTGTCGTCGCTAAGGAGCTCATCGATCTGACTGGTCTCTTCCGCGAAAAGCGACAACCTTTGGAGGACCTCCTCTCGTTTCTTTGCAGCGTCCCCAGGCGGCTGGTCACTGTCATTCAGCTCTTGCCATAATTGCGCCACATAGTCTGTCATATTCGTTTGTTTGAGAAGTTCATATTTAGCTTTGGTGACTTCCGAGGTATCTTCGCCTTCTGGTATGCCTTGGTTGACAAATTCTAGTAGGGGGAATATCAGGTGCCGGTCGAGATTTGGGATTAGCTTAGGTAGGAGGTCGTACTCTTCGGCAAGTCCTGTAGGAGCTGCATGACCAGCGCCGTCGAGCATAGATCCAGCTGAAGCGGGCGTGTTGTCAGTCATATGTGCGGTAATTGGAAATGTGCGGCATGCGAGAAAGTTCGCGAGACAATGGTGTTGGTGCGCGCCAAGATTTCTGACAGTCCAATTCACGGACCAACTCGAGTTCGATACTCACCACCATTTCGCAACATAGTCAGACTCTCTCATTCCGATTACCGATGGCGGCAGCGTCTTTCATGCCCTTCTTGCGGCCCCTTCCCCTTCCGCGAGTCGCCTACATTCGTTTATACCGACGTAGATTATCAACCCAACCTCATCTTCACCAAGACGGTATTGAACTCTGGCGGCGTGGTGATAGAGCCTACTTTGCTAACATACCCATGATTTATAGCATCGATCACTTCCGCCAATGCTGCGCAATCTCCCGAAAGCTCGATACAAGCTCAACCACTGGCCCCGAATCCACCACCACCACTCGCTTACCACGTCCATCGTACAGCCTCACAACAGTTACCTATCTACCTTCTCGCTAAACGTGGTGGGAATCTTCGTCAGACTCGCATACGGAAGATAGAAGGAGACGTGGACCTTCTGAGGAGCGATATTCAGACCATGTTGGGAATCGAGGAGCACCTGGTCACAATCAATCGATTGACAGGGCACATCCTCATCAAGGTATGTGGAGACACGGGTCGTTAGCTGTGTGGTTGTAACCAGAAGTATCTTCGAGATGTCCAGGAGACTGAAAATAATGGCTGATCGTTTTGGCTCTGCATAGGGATGGTATCAAACCCGCATTAGAAATTTCTTGCAGGCCAGGCATTTCTAGCGGTATCCGATACGTCTTCGGCTTAGGTACTTATGTGAATAAATGAAAGCTTTCATAATCAAGAATTTCATTGTACATATATGCAGATCTACAGGTCTTAATATATTTCCAAGCTAAAGGCATCATAAATCCGTTCCAAGCCGTTGTCTAGGCTTGATAGTTGACTAAAGCTCCTTAAGCACAAAGGTCATGGGAATCCTCTCCAACCCATGAGAATACAGCTGTAGGCCGCAGCAACGGCCTATATACTAGCAAAGTAGGATGCAAAGAGCCGAAAGTTGCTCCAGGGATGACAGCGTCGATTCAATGCTGTCATCTTCAGGTATCCAGAAGAGAAAGGGCACAAAGCTGCCGAGCGACGTCTGGTGGCAAGTTTGGTAGGACCAATGCGGCAACTACGGTTCGTTTATCAGGTAGCACACCATATGGAAGTTCTCTCGAAAATCCGTCTATATCCTTTGCCTTTTCGGTAAGCTTGCGCAGTACAGCAAAGCCACGCTCGGTGATTGTAGCGTAGCCGAGAGGATCAGAGTCTGGTACCCGGCCCTGGTGATGTCGTTGAGCGGGTTGGGGCGGTGGCTGTTTACCGAGCTCAATCACTATCCTCATCAAGCTGACGGCAAAGCCGTCCGGAGAAGCAAGCCACGATCGCGCAAGTTGATGTTCCGTGCTTGGTATCATGCTAGCGAGTATCTCCGCCGCCAGCAAACCTTGTATCAAGTGTGGCAATCGAGCCTTGATAAGGCTTCCGGGATTGTTATTTGCCACACCTGGTAGTGCGGCTATAGCCAAACCGAATGCACGAGTCAACAAATCGAAGGGTGGTGGAGAAGCAGTGTCAGAGACAAATATGAGTCTGTAAAAGGTCCGATTTGGGTCACCCCTGGCGAGTAATTTGGCCAAGCTGTCGATTGCCTGGGGATAGTATCGATGGGTGCCTGCATGGAATAAAGAGAATGTCACCTCGCCATCATCCGCGCTGTTGGGTGCCGGCGATGGTGCAAAAGACAGCAGAAAGTGAAGTATGCACAATGCCTCCTCTCTTCCGGGCAGATCGATATGCTGTGAGACGTTGGAGAGGATGGTAAGGATATCTTTACTGAAGTCTAGGACATTCATGTGTGTTCGCAGCATCATACTGCGGGTACCGATATATCGAACGACCGTGGCCATCAACCGGATGACCATTGGATCCGCTAGGGCAATATGATTGACGTCCGAGGAGGACGATAGATTCCTCAGTATGGTCGTAATGCATATCAATCTATTAGCTGCACGGTCGAGATCATATTCCGGCGTGCCAAATTCTGGAACATCTTGTAGCGTCACATTCTCGATCTTACAATTTCGAATTGTATCTTCGTATGAAGCGAACAACATCTCATCCGAAACCTCGGCAGAATGATCTGCCAGGAATTGGACCTGATCATCCGCGCAGTCAATTAAGCTCTCGAGTAGATCTCCGGCTTTGCCTAGCACAAGTGGTGTTTGCGATGAGTGGTCTTTACTCAGAGAAGCCAGAGCGTCAAGCGCAAGCCGCACCTCCGCATGCATACCCGAGCGTAAAGAAAGCGTCAATGCTCGCAGATCAATTAAACCAAGCTCTTCTGATCTAGGTACGCTAAGCTTAAACTTCAGAAGGTCATCTATGGTCTCGATGAACGGACCATGCGGCTGCAACTCAAGGCCGCCCCAAGTCCTTACGGTATCCCCATCTTGTATCTCTATATTGCTTTCATAGTTCAGACATCTTTCAAAGAATGGTTTTTTCTTGGGCCAGAGATTGCTGTACGGAGACGATTCGCTTCTCTTTAGCTTCGCTATAGGAGCCCTCGTAATTTCAGCCACGGGGATGGCATGGGGTGGAGCTTGCATCGGGAGTTGAGGAATACTGTATATATTTGGAGGTCGCCCTTGGCCTTGGCCCTGCTGAGGTGGCAAATAGCCATTCTGCAGGGGCTGCCGAGGATCGTGAGGATGGGGAGGCATCTGTTTTGTTGGTGAGTGGAAATGTGGCTGCATGCTAGGTGGGGGCTGCATCGGCTGCTGTATAGACTGGATGTGCATTTGCTTCGCGGGAGAAAAGGCGTCCTGTCTTGATGCCATTTCTCCACCCGCGGTATGATTCGGAGTCCTGAGAGGGTCTGCCATAGCTCGTCGTTGTTGCTGCTGGAGCCCAAAGGAGTGCTCATACCCAGCGAGATTCGTAGCCCAATAACTTTGGAGTTCTTGGGCGGCGGCCATCTGTTGCGGTCCGCTGAAATGCAAAAAATTGGCCACGTTCGGCCACTGCCCCATAGAGTTTACCCTTTTTGAACCGCCCATTTTCATGACCCCCATAAACAGCTGCACGCTGCTGATGGGCCTCCCTGCAATCACAGGCTGAGGATTGAAATGCTGCCCGTGTTGTTGCGCCCATTGAGTGATCGTACGCAATAACTGCTCTGGATTATTGGGTCGCTGCTGAGCCTGCTGGGCCTGCTGGGCACGAAAGGCAGCTATCTGATGAGGTGATAGTTGATTTGACGGTTGGCCCATCGGGTTTGGCGCCTCTCCATGTTGTCGTTGCTGTTGCATCTGTCGCACGCGTGCGTCCTGAAGTCTCAGCTGTTGCTGTTGCTGTTGATGTTGATTTTGTAGGTGCTGATTATACTGAGCCAAGCCAGCCCCGTCGACTGTAGAGCTAACTGGTGGGGTAAACGGTTGACCTTGGACTCCAGCAAACGACATCCCTTGCGTGTAGTGGGGAGCCCCGTTTTGAGGGGTATTTACTCGGCTACCATGTTCCGATTGTGGTGGTGAAGCTTGGGATACGAAAGTCTGTGTCGCTGGTGAAAATGGGGAGGGTGATATAGTTTGGACTCGTTGTTGGGGTGCCTGTGGGTTGAAGACTTGGCTCTGCATGATCGGGGATTGGTTCGCGTGGTTACCAGTCTGCTGGAACTGCTGATATGTAGGTGTTCCAGGAAATTGTTGTCCACCATTGACATTGACGGCGCCTGGGAAGCCTGGGTACGATGCTTGTGGCGTTTGTGATCGCGATCCTGGGAGTGCGCCAGGATGCTGCTGAGGGGACGCTCCGATACCATCTTCACGCGGATGCGGGCGTTTCGAAGGTATCACAGCTTGGGTTTGGTACATAGGATTGTGGTAGGCCGGTGAGCCATTTCGAACATTCCCATTCTGCATGCGCTGTTGGTTCAATTGCTGGTTCTGCAACTGGTTGAAGTCGAAAGAAGAGGCGGTGGGGTTTTGCATGAAGGCCATCGAAGGCTCACCCGTGGGGTTGAATGTTCCATTTCCGTTGCTTGGAAAAGTTTGAGCCTCGTGAAGCCAATTCGGCATACTCATATCGCTTCGCGTTGGTAGCAGCCCATCTGTTCACGAGCCAATCCATTAGCACCTGCCGTCGCCATGAAAGCATCCGTCGACTTCGGCAAAGCATTTCGCGTATGGTGAAGTCAAGGAACAAGATGCTCGATGTCATCAGGGCAGAAGAGTGACCCCGGGTAGGATGGCGCGTTCACGGTAGAGGGTGAGCCAGATGAAGTACGTGTAGCAAGAAGGACGGCGGGCAGCGCAGGGGCTGGGATTGTAGAGGCGCAGGCAGGAGGCAGGAGGCAGGAGGCAGGAGGCAGGAGGCAGGAAGGCTCACCTGAAGTCGCAAAGGATCGGATGACTATCGGTAAGGGTCAGCGAGAGACAATACCAGATCTGAGGTCCTAGCCAAACTTACACGACGCAGCCACTCTTCGTCTTGGTACCTGCCATGACGGAGGTCAGCACAGGGGAGGCGTGACAGGAGGCAGGCGAATAGAATGATTCGATGGAGTAGATGGATGAAGCGATGCGGCTGCTGGGCCAGGCGCCAGTCAGGGGGCAGAGGAGGAAATGCGTGAGCGTGATGGGATGGGATGGGGATGGGGATGGGGATGGGATGGGCTTAGGCACAGGCACAGGCACCACGAGGCGAAACAATAAACAAAGGATAGCGAAACAAGTACATACCTTACCTTGTTATCTAGCCCACGCGGACTTGATCTGCCCAGCCAAAGAGTCAATAATAATCTATCGGCACCTTACGTCTGTCCTGCGCGCGGGGCCTCTAGCCGGTGGGTTTGAGAGAAGTCGTAACCAAACGTCTTAGCTCGTTTTTCCCTCCTCCTATTCCCACTTTTGGAGCCTAAATTAGCTTCTACCGCATCTCCCACTCCCTCCCAGTCTACGTACTACAACGCAATATCGTCTGATATTCTAGCATGCTCAACGCCTATCTCACTCCAACGTAATTTGAATAATGTATGGGCATGGAAGCATGGAACACCTAATCAAAACTAATCATCATCATCGGCACCCTCGCACATATCTGGCTTCACGCAATTCGCAATGGGCATGCGCTAGCAGAACCTTCGACGAATCACAGCCTGACAGGCTGGATTCGTTCCTCCACCACGAACCCACAGGCAGATGATTTTCCCCTTGCTGAGCCTTCCATCCCCAATTTGGATGCCTGGCTGGGCTGCAAGTATTCTGTGGGCCACTCAAGACACACCAAATCGACCGACTGTCAACGAGAACGCAGCAGCCGATTAATACTTCAAGTTTTCCTTTAGCTGATCTATGATAATTCCAATTCTAAAGCGTCTGATATAGAAGGCACGACCAGCATCCTCGCTTCAGCTTCATGCGAATCATGCCGATGAAAATGTTGACTGGTCGTTGGACATCGACATCGTTGAATTGACTCAGCGTACGGAGTAGTCGGTATCTTACTACTCTGCCGTAGTTTAGCTACGGGATACTGCACGTATTACATAAGCATCAAGTGCTCGAGCAGCTGTCCAACAGCCATCATCTTCAATCCATGTCGCCCAAGCAGACTCCCTAAATACACGACCTCATTCTATCGTACCACTATAGACATTAGCCATCATGGGAGATGTCGCTGTTGCAAATCCTATGAACGTAATCCCTCCTCACAAGCATCTGCCCTCCAACATACCCAATATCGACATCGAAGGTATCGGCAATGACGACAGTGATGAGTACTCAACCTTGAAAAAGCTCCAGAGACATCTTGAGTGAGTTGACGTACATCTCACATACTATCACGCTTACTGAACGATGATCAGGTACATCAACCTGCAAGAAGAGTACATCAAAGATGAGCAGAGGTAAATTACTCTACAACTAGGTTCATCGTATTCTCTGTCTCTGACACATCTACAGAAGCCTCAAGCGAGAACTCGTCCGCGCACAGGAAGAGATCAAACGAATACAGAGCGTGCCTCTTGTCATCGGGCAATTTATGGAGGCGATCGATCAGAAGTATTTTTGGACACAGAGGAAGACTACGTTGCTCAGACTAACGACCCTTCAGTACCGGTATCGTACAATCATCCACTGGCTCCAATTATGTAGTTCGCATTCTATCCACGCTCGATCGGGAAAAACTTAAGCCGTCGTCTTCTGTTGCCCTACACCGTCACTCAAATTCTTTGGTCGACATTCTACCTCCCGAAGCCGATTCGTCAATAGCTATGCTCGGTGCTCACGAAAAGCCCGACGTGACATATGGTGATGTTGGAGGTCTGGACATGCAGAAGCAGGAGATTCGAGAGGCTGTAGAGCTACCCTTGACCCACTTCGACCTTTACAAGCAGATTGGTGAGGAACATACGTTGGATGAGTACTTTTGAAGCCATTCTGAGCGTGATTAGGTATTGACCCACCTCGCGGCGTCCTTCTTTATGGCCCACCAGGTAAGCGCTCCTCACAGGCCGAGTTGGTCTTCCTCATGCTGGTTGGTCTGCCACATACATCAAGCTCATCACTATGATCTGCCAGGTACCGGGAAGACCATGCTCGTCAAAGCTGTTGCCAATAGCACAACGGCAAACTTTATACGTGTTGTCGGCTCTGAATTTGTGCAGAAATACCTTGGGGAAGGACCTCGAATGGTCCGCGATGTTTTCAGGATGGCAAGGGAGAACTCGCCTGCGATCATCTTCATTGACGAAATCGACGCCATCGCAACGAAACGATTTGATGCGCAGACGGGTGCAGATCGAGAGGTACAGCGCATACTGCTGGAGCTATTAAATCAAATGGACGGATTTGATCAAACTAGCAACGTAAAAGTCATTATGGCGACAAATCGAGCCGATACTCTGGATCCTGCTCTGTTAAGGCCGGGACGTCTGGATCGGAAGATTGAATTCCCGTCTCTACGAGATCGAAGGGAGAGACGATTAATTTTTACAACAATCTCGGCAAAGATGTCGCTGTCGCCGGAAGTTGACCTGGACTCACTCATCATCCGTAACGATCCGCTGTCCGGGGCTATCATCGCGGCAATTATGCAAGAGGCAGGTTTAAGGGCTGTACGGAAAAATCGATACGTGATATTGATGCAAGACCTAGAGGAAGCGTACACAAGTCAGGTGAAAGGAGAGGCGAGTGATGTCAAGTTTGATTTTTACAAGTAGTCAGGAGGCTATTTGTTGCCACCTTTTTGTTCGCCTTCCACAATGTAAGCATTTGAAGCGAGAGCATCAGGAGATATGGCAGTGCTATTTCAGCATACGGCCATCCCCGTGGCTTCCTATACTATTGTATTATCAAACAGATATTAGCGTTCCGTGACAAGAATACAGCGATCATGTTGACTGCCACACAGATCCCTTGAAAATTTGGCAGTCAGAGCATTGACGAAGCCATGATTCTTGGCCATCACGATCAGAAAGGGAAACGCTTCTTACGTAAGGTAGGATCGGATCGGTTAGGTTGTTTCCGCAGTTCCTTCACTCGCGCGCTAAACCCCGTTAGACTTGGACCCTGTGATAACGAGATGGCGTAACGGAGCTTACTCTAGGCTCCCAGCCTCATCATTCCATCATTCAATCATTCATCCATCTCTCACCATCCCACAGCTCCCTCATCATTTCCAGCATCAAATCGCATCCCATTCAGACTCTGCAAATATGAAGAGGGATTTTATCTTAGCAGCCGCGGGCTTTGCCGGCTTGGTAAACGGAGGAGTACATTCGTTGAAGCTGCAAAAGATACCATTATCAGAGCAGCTGGAGCACGCCGACATCACAACGCAGGCGAAGGGATTATATAAGAAATATGCTGGTCAAAGATTTATGGGTGTCCGACCAAACTCGCATAGAGAAGAAATGTTCAAAGAGACATCAATCCACCTGGATCAGGATGACCATCCAGTGCCTGTCTCTAACTTTCTCAATGCGCAGTGTTCGTACCGTCTTCGTTTTCGCATACTATTTATCTGACAGTTCTAGACTTTTCGGAAATTTCCATCGGGACTCCCCCGCAGTCGTTCAAAGTTGTCCTGGACACTGGGTCCTCCAATCTCTGGGTTCCATCCACAGAGTGCGGATCAATCGCCTGCTATCTACACACCAAGTACGACTCGTCCGCTTCGACAACTTACAAGAAGAATGGTTCCGATTTCGAGATCCGATATGGCTCCGGTAGCTTAAGCGGCTTCATCTCTCAGGACACAGTACAGATTGGTGACATCAAAGTCAAGAATCAACTTTTTGCTGAGGCTACCGAAGAGCCCGGCCTTGCTTTCGCGTTCGGCCGCTTCGATGGGATCATGGGCCTCGGTTATGATACGATCAGTGTCAATAAAATTGTGCCACCGTTTTATAGCATGGTGGATCAGGGTCTCCTCGATGAGCCAGTTGTCTCATTTTACCTTAGTGACACGGCCAATGGCGACAATGATGCATCGGAGGCTATGTTTGGTGGTGTCAACAAGGATCACTACACGGGCAAGATGACCAAGATTCCATTAAGGCGCAAGGCATACTGGGAAGTCGACCTCGATGCCATCACTTTTGGTGACGCTACTGCTGAGCTTGACAATACTGGGGTCATCCTCGACACTGGAACCTCCCTTATCGCCCTTCCCTCTACCCTGGCTGAACTACTGTAAGTCCTTGCATTCATCTCAATATGGGCAAGCTTGACGCGCAATAGGAACAAAGAGATTGGCGCCAAAAAGGGATTCAACGGTCAATACACTGTCGATTGCAACAAGCGCGACGAACTTCCAGATATGGCCTTCACGCTTACCGGCCACAATTTCACCATCGGCCCATACGACTATATACTCGAAGTTCAAGGCTCTTGCATCTCATCCTTCTTCGGCATGGGTATGTCTGGTCCGTTTCACCGATCCAACCATGGCTGACCACTTATTGCAGATATCCCCGAGCCCGTAGGACCGTTGGCCATCCTTGGTGATGCCTTTTTGAGGAAGTGGTATTCCGTTTATGATCTTGGCACCAACACCGTCGGACTCGCGCTAGCCAAACAGTGATTTGTACGGAGTGTGTAGTTGATTCACAACGATAACCGCTCATCGGGTTGGGTAAGGAGTGGTAGCTGAGATTGCTTGCTAGGGGGACTGTGGACGGATACTGTGGAGAGGAGTCCCTGACTTAGGATACGTTTGGGTTTGCTTTCTGTATACTGTGTACTCATATCTTCAATCCCGGAACAAGACTACTTTCCTTAGCGGGTCGCATAATCACCGTGAATGACAATGTGCAAAAGTAGAGAAACTCGCGGCTAACAGTGGGCACAGGCCCGCATCACATTGATCCAGCCTGGTACCTCAGTTTCCATTGCAGCTATCTAAGACTGACTTAACGACCGTTACCTTGGTGGTAGGTTATGGTTTCCTGGGACGGTCTACAGGCGGTACGGAGTAGACTGAGAACGGTCGAGGTACAGTCGGTCCGTCCCCCTTACTTCGCGAATACAACAGGCTGCCATTCCGTCGACGACATATGTTGCAAATCCTCATCCGAATGCTGACTCGAACCGATCAAGTATGTTTGGGAAGGCGAGCAAGTATAGAATGCTCAAAATGCTATGGCGCTACGAAGTTCGATGATTGTATATGGTGATAGAGAGGACCACTCGTAGAGGACAGCCCATCGGGTAAAGCGTTTCGCGGCATCGCATCCGTCAGCAAAGCCGAGGTTGACCCGGGGTTCCTGAACAAAACATAGATGTATTTACCGTTCATATTTGGGAGCTTTCTGTCAATTTCAATTAGGAACAACGTCGACGACGAAGGGTACTATGATCTAGGTACGCTTATGGGCTATGTAACATGTATCTTTGTCGTGGAATGTGATGTTGGAAGGAACATGTTTCCGTAGTCAGACATTTAATGGTTCTCGCCCAGCAAGACGGATACCAGACTTGCCACAACATGGGATAGTAAGGCGGTTTCTCTGATTTGAAGCGCATATAGAAGACGACGTTTCATTCGGTTTCTTGCAATTTTGCACTTGTATACCTGGCTGTTCGATGTTGCATTTCCGAGCATCAAGATGGCAAGTGGGTGACAGACACCATGGTACACTAGCGACTTGGCAAGAGCACCCACCAAATATCTATGAACATGTGGACATTGCCTTATAATAAAATATTACTTAGCCGTCATCATCTAGGATAACTTAGAGTCGCTAAGATATTAAAGCTGCTTGCGCAGTAGTTAATGAAGAGGCCAGCGAGGGTAGAATCTTTGAAAGTTTCAGTAGAAGAGTTCACCCCCTTCTGGTCCAAACTTATTTCTGGTCCAGCCCTAAGTGGCTAGCGGCCCGGAACTTTCGAGCTCCAGAGCCCCGGGTCTAGCTCCGGTTACCCTCAGCCTTTTGACGTTCGCTGTTATAGATGCTTAACCAGGCTTACTTTATACAACATTTTGCTGTAAGATCTGTTCGGTCTAAGGTTTTCTACAGTATTTATAGCGAAAGCAAGCTGAAACAGTCGGCCGATATAGCATAAGAGGGCGTGGACCAGAAGTAAGTTTGGACCAGAAGGGGGTGAACTCTTCTAGGGACTTGGTAGGGGACTCTCTGCCAAGTCGCTAGTGTACCATGGTTTCTGTCACCCACTTGCGTACTTAGTAAGGTCGGCTCGCGGTGGAAACAAGAATCCGAATTTTCAGCCACAAACTTTGGTGTGGCTCTCTGCGCTTGGCGCCGAGGCACCGTTCGGATTCTTGTTTCCACCGCGAGCGGCGTCGGGTGTTAGGTGAGGGGCGAGGATCGGTGTCAAAAGTCTCTGCCGACTTCTCCACCAACCCTTAAGCAGATCGTTGTCGCCTCCGGCTGCCAAGCTTTCCCAAGAGTCTTGCATACGCCAATTTGCGAGGTGGGGCCGAACGGAAAATCCGACGATAGGATAACCTTATATGTGATTAGCTGACATGCGACCTGATTATTCCTTAATATGAGAGTGAGCTCACTCTAACTAATTTTCCTTCTGATAAATGTAACGCGTTACTGGTCATGCTGCTACCGGAAGATGGGCAAGCCGCCCAGGGCTGCAAAGCACATGCCAAGTGTCAAAACTCTCCGTCACGCGCGAACCAGCAGCAGCAGCAGCCTGGACGCTGAAGCAACTCGGAAGCTGAAGCGCACCAAATTAAGATATCGGCCTACCATCCAGTGTTTTGAGCTCCCAAGCTATTTGGACATCTCATAAAAACCCTCAACCATCAGTCATGGCTCCTGAACATAAACTCCCAGAAAGGGTAGGACGCAAGCTCACCAAGAGAAGGAAGCCTCCTCGAGCCTCTTCCGTCCAGTACCCAGATAGACTCAAGGAAGGAGAAGATGCACAGGAAGATGTCACAGCTGCGAAGGGTAAGCCTGCACAACATATGAACCAATCTGTGTTCTCTATGATTGCTGCAGCTGGATCCAAGACCGATTTCCATGCACGGTTCGAAGGAGACAGTAGCGACAGTGAGGAGGACCAAGAACCATCAATCCTTCCACCAACAGTCGAAGAGCACCCTAACGCTCCTCAAGAAGCTCTGGAAGCGAAGCAACCGGAAACTACTGTTGCAAGGGGCTGGCCCAGAAGGCAACAGGGCATTCTAGCTGGGCGTGAAGGCTCTCTCCTGTTACCCAAGCTGAAGTTGAGGACCGCCAAAGAAAAGAATTACATGTCCCAGAGTGTTGTGTTGCCAACTCGGGAGTTTTCGTCACTACAAGAAAGTCCCAAAGGCATAACTCCACGCGATGCACCTGTAATGAGCAAGATGCTGGAAGCACAAGCGAGGATGTCCCCGTCTGCCTCATTAGTAGAGACGAAGACTGTCGATCCGGAGAAAGCCAAAGCTGTGGACAGCGAAGAGCGCTCTGTTAGTCTCCCTATACGTCTAATGGAGATTTTTGCCTTTGAGAATCCAGAAGACGTAATATCAGGTAACGCAAGCAACAGCACCTTAACCTCACTCTCCTTGGCTAACATACGGGTAGAATATCCGTGTTGGCTCCTGCAAAGCGTTCTACTGCAAGGGTATATGTACATCACCCAGAGACACATATGTTTTTTTGGATATCTGCCGAAGAAATCGGTGAGCTTCTCCAACCAAATTTGTGCCGTCTGTGTACTCACAAGGAGACAGAATATCGTTGCTAAGTCTGGGTACTTGGCAAAGAGAGGTCGACAGAACCCAAGGTTCAGCCGCTACTGGTTCACGCTGAAAGGGGATGTCATGTCCTATTACACTGACCCTTCCGACCTATACTTCCCAAGTGGCAATATTGACTTGAGGTACAGCATTGCTACTTCTCAGCATAAGGAAAAAGGAGTGGACACCAAGGAATTTGCTATAGTCACACACCAGCGGGTGTACCAATTCAGGGCAGACAGTGTCGCGAGCGCTAAGGAATGGGTTAGAACACTTCAAAAAGTCATATTTCGATCTCACAATGATGGCGACAGCGTAAAAATATCTCTGCCTATCGAGAACGTCATTGACATCGAAGAAAGTCCTGTTATGGAGAAAGTCGCTGATACGTTAAAGATTCGAGTGGTCGACAGCGATGAGACCTATGCTGTTGATGAAGTAGGTGTTCACAGTCCTAAATTGAGATATCTACACACTAAATTCTCGTTAGTACTTCTTTTCGTTCTTCGATTTTGGGACTGATGCTCTAAATGTGCTACAATCCATGGTCGACGACACTACTGCGCAGAAAATCCCCCCAAATCTTCTCTCGCCTTCACCAGTCTGTGACGAGTCGCATTCACGTGACAGTTCACAAATACCTAAGGGGAGAAAGTCATATAATTTCGACTCTAACGGCCCTTCGGATGCAGAAACACCTGTACTCTGCGAGCCCGTTCGAGCCACGCTAGTACCATTATCGTCTGGCAATGGTCAACCTAGTCCTCGAATCAGCAGTGACTTAGGTCGACGGAGCATAGACGTTGGTCGGAGAAGTATAGATCTTTCAGCAAGAGACTTCAGCCGTGCCAGCTTTGACCGAGGTAGACGAAGTGCCAGCACAAGCAGGAACAGACTGACGAAGAAACGCAACGATGTACCGTCTCCAGTACCACAGGGATCCACAGACTCTCTTGTGCATTCGATCGAGCAAGGTACCGATCCCTCCACACATAATCTATCCAGCAATGAAACGCAAGCTTCAGGAAGCCAGATACTAAGTCGAAGCGACGTGTTTCAATTTCCTACCATTCAACGTCCTCAGAAGCCTTTACCACAATCTAGCAGCGACAAGCGAAGAGAATCATTTGACGCTGAACGGAATGACGCCGTACAAGGCAACATCAAGATTCGTCCACCCACAAGGTCTCGAACGGAGCAAAGCCTTTCAGACGGTCAAACAACGCTTGATCCAGGGAGACATCACCAAATCTCGCAATCAAACTCGTCACCCACACTTCAGCAATTAGTCAAAGCAGGTGCATATCCATTGCAAAGAGCGGCAGGCTTTGCAGGCTTCCTTCGATCAAGGTCGAAGAGGATGAGCAATCTGCTGGCCACGGAATCTATGGGTTACGTTGAGAAGGTGTCAGGTATGTGGGCTGGTGGTCGCAAACACTATGATGACAGAGAAGGCGTGATGCCTGATAAACAACTTGACGATCCCGAGGACGAGGGAGATACCGCAGAGCATGGCGACAGATTCAGGGCTCATTTCGCGTTGCCAGCATCCGAGAGGCTGCAGGCAAGTTACTTTGGATATCTACATCGTGTGCTGCCACTCTATGGCAAGATATATATCAGCAATAGGAAGTTCTGCTTCAGAAGTCTTCTCCCAGGTACAAAAACGAAACTGGTGTTGCCGCTTATGGACATTGAGAATGTCGATAAAGAGAAAGGGTTCAGATTCGGTTATTCTGGGCTGGTAGTTGTCATCCGTGGACACGAGGAATTGTTCTTCGAGTTCAATCAGCGGATAGTACGGGATGACTGTGCGGTCACCCTGTTGGAAATGCTGGGGTCGATCAAGTATTTGCAGGATTCTGGCATACTTACGCATGAAGACAAGGAAGAGGCAGAGACGGCGAAAGCCGAGCATCAAATGTTGCAGACGGCAAGGCAAAATGGTCACAACGAACAAGACCTAAGACTGCCTCATTCAATCGGGAATGCTACACCCCTGCAAGAGTCCCCAGCGATATTGTTCGATGATCCTCGGGCGTCCATTCTGAACTTCAAACCGACCGAATCCCTTCGAATTACGTGTCTCACCATTGGTTCGAGGGGAGATGTCCAACCCTATATAGCACTATGCAAGGGCTTCCTGGCCGAGGGGCACAGACCCAAGATTGCCACGCATGCCGAATTTGAGCCATGGGTGAGGAAGTATGGTATAGATTTTGCCCCTGTCGATGGTGATCCTGCTGAGCTGATGAGGATCTGCGTCGAGAACGGCATGTTTACCTACTCCTTCCTGAGAGAAGCCTCTGTCAAATTCCGGGGCTGGATTGACGAGCTTTTGGTATCGGCTTGGAAAGCGTGCCAAGATACAGACATCCTCATCGAGAGCCCGAGTGCCATGGCAGGCATTCATATCGCAGAAGCTTTAGGGATCCCCTACTTCCGAGCGTTCACGATGCCGTGGACCCGGACTAGGGCTTATCCACATGCCTTTGCCGTCCCGGAGCACAAAATGGGTGGATCCTACAATTACATCACCTACGTCATGTTCGACAATGTGTTCTGGAAAGCTATCGCTGGCCAAGTCAATCGTTGGCGTAAGAAGGAGCTTGGCCTACGCAGCACGAGCCTCGACAAGCTTCAACCCAATAAGGTCCCCTTCCTTTACAATTTCAGCCCCTCGGTGGTCGTTCCACCCCTTGACTACAGTGATTGGATCCGTGTGACAGGATACTGGTTCCTCGATGAAGCCTCAGGTTGGACTCCACCGACAGAACTCACAGACTTTATTGCCAAGGCCAGAGTAGACCAGAAGAAGATTGTTTACATCGGCTTCGGCTCCATCGTGGTCGCCGATCCGGTTGCTCTCACGAAGACGGTCGTTGACTCCGTTCTGAAGGCAGATGTGCGCTGCATCCTTTCCAAAGGCTGGTCTGACCGTCTTGGCAATCATGATGCGGCTGTCCCGGAAATTCCGCTTCCGCCAGAGATCCACCAGATCAAGTCAGCGCCGCACGACTGGCTGTTCAAGCAGATCGATGCCGCCACCCACCACGGTGGTGCCGGTACTACGGGCGCCAGCCTACGAGCTGGCATACCCACGATAGTGAAACCATTTTTCGGAGACCAATTCTTTTTCGGCTCGAGAGTGGAGGATCTAGGCGTAGGTATCTACATGAAGAAGCTTAACGTCAGCGTCTTTTCGAGAGCCCTGTGGGAAGCGACGCATAGCGAGCGAATGGTTGTGAAAGCTAAATTGCTGGGTGAGCAGATCCGGAAGGTAATTGGCACTTCATCTCATCCTTTCTCTCTGCGGATATATATGTGAATACTAATAATGGAGTAGGAAAACGGCGTGGCAACCGCGATTCAGGCCATTTACCGGGACCTGGAATACGCCAAGACGCTGATCAAACATCGGTCCAATATGAACAACGATGGCGCTGCCGATGGTAACATGGACGAAGAGAGCTGGACGTTCATAGGTGACGAGAGTGATCCGGAATTGACGAGAAGGATTGTCGAGTGGGAGCCCAGAAAAAGCTTCCAGATAGGGGAGGGGAGGGGGAGGCAGAGTATTGATTTAGGAGCGTGATACGGATCCTTGCACTGGCGAGGAGTGGAGGAAGTTATTGAGATTTCTCAACATGGTTTAGAGATGCACGAATCCAAGAGCGGATCGTCATTTTTGCTCTCTGAGTTTTTGATGTTGCGCTTTGAGCGAGCGAGCGTATTCCAGTAATGTGGACTTCTGTTCAGCTCGAGGCCGTCTTTTCATATGATACCATAGAGCGCACACGATATCACTATTAGAAGCTATTGAGCTTTCCGAATATCGAATTCCAAAGCAGAGCAACAGCTACTGCATATTACCTGCCCATTCACAGTCCAGTTCCGAGAATGTTCCCCACTCACTTCAGAATCAGAGTAGAATAATTTCTTGAAAAAGGATACTAGGTAAAGTATCCTAACCACACACACACACACACCATAGGTATGGATAAAAGACACTACACGCGCCCGCCAGCCTGTGGGATATCATTCCGAACCACAACCACCGAACCCAAACCCAGATGGAAGTTTCTCATGCGCCTCGCTTCGCTTCGTGGACAATAATGGCGGAATATGTATGTACAATGTCGAAGAAGAAGAAGAAGAAGAAGCAGAAGAAGAAGCAGAAGAAGAAGAAAAGGTCGACCGGTACCGATCAACGGTGTGCTGGGCTGGCTAACCCTCGCCTTGTTCCTCACTCTGCTGAGCCCTTCGCATCTCCTCTTCAAACTCCTTGGCCATCTCGTCACCCCACCCATCGTCCTCTTCTTCTTCTGCTTCTTCTTCTGCATCTTCTTCTTCCTCAGCTTTACCATTCGCACCTCCACCGTCCACGGGGTCATGATCGGCCCCAGCTCCGTTAGCGTTCCCATTCACACCTTCGTCTTCCGAAGCCTCAGCATTGGTCGTCTGGCTCAGCGACGTCAGACCGTTGACAAGCGCCTGCTTCGTCTTCTTCACCTTTCCCTTCACCTCGTCGCTTTCCCCTCCACTGTCGATCTCATCTCGGCCCCGTTTCCTTCCTCTGACACTGATCTTCGAGGACAAGATGCTATCTTCGCTCAGGATGCTGTCGCGGTCTCCGTCGTCATCTGCATAAGGATCCATGTCGCTGCCATCCTCCTCGTCGCTGCCAAGGAAGTCATTGATTTCCTTGCTCATATCGTCCCAATCGTCGTTTGTGCCGCCTACGGGACTGGTGTCGATGTCGTCATAATCGATATCAGGCTCTGTATCGCCTGCTTCGCTGCTAGGTGGGTTGGTGTCGATTGTCAGTCCAGGCTTGGGCGTGTCTCTGCCAGTAGTGTTATCGGTCTCGTCATCTTCATCGTCGGCAATGGATTCATCGCTCTCACTGAGAATATCCTCGTAATTCTGACCAACTTTCGCTCCTTCCTCGCCATCTAGAAGGTACCGAGCTTCATCTTTTCTAGACCAGCTAGCTACCGAATCCGTGAGCCACTGGGGAGTGACGATAGCGATCCTGCGCTTCTTTGCGTTGCTCACTTTCGTCGTTCTATTTCTGGCGGCAACAAGATGGGTGGTGTGTCGAGATATGTCCTCATGAACTTTAGCGCCGAAGCTTCCGGCAAGAATAGCAATATCAGTACTTTGTACATCCATGCCCAGAGGGACAACGCCAGAGAAGACAATTACAACGCCACCGAGGACTTTTGCTTTCACCGATGGCAGGACCTCCTTGATGTCAGGCACGAGATCAAGATCAGAGGTGGAGCTGAGAGCTGTTCGCTTTTGCTCTCCAAGAAGTTGTGCAAGCCGACCACCCGAGGCAGCGGCCAAAGATTGATTGTAAAGCTTGTAAAACTCAGTATGGACACTCCGAAGTGACTCTTCCAGCTGGACAAGCTCAAGGTCATTGTCTTGAAGAAGATTATGCTTGGGCTTGTCTGAATCGCTCGACTCGTCCGTTGTGTGTGAAGAATTGGCAGGATCTCCATCTTCTTTAGCGGCAGCCGCAGATTCAGTAGCGGCATCTTCTGCCTCCAGTTGCTTCTGCTTCTGAAGTAGTGGGCGTTCCTCAACCTGTTTGTCCACGGTCTCTTTTTGGGAACTGGTTTGAGCCTCACGTGTACTAAGATCATCGCTCTCTCCCATTGCCACCAATTGCGCTAGAGGCGAAGCATTGCTTACGATGGGATTTTCGAGCCCTTCAACGGACGGTGCCTCCACTTGTTGATCTGCAGTGCCATTTGAAATGATCTCAGCTTCGACCCCTATTACGCGTTCCGCGAGATCCCCATTCGTCCTAGGTGGAGCGGTAACGGTAGCCTTCGATGAGGGCCGTGGTCCCGGCTTCTTTGGCAAGAAGCTCGAATTGATGTCTCCGATACCAACGAAGAAGTCGTAGGGCGTGACCTTGATAAGGTTAGGGCTCCATTTCCAAACATCTCCCCTATCATCAATAATGACCACCATTTTGGTGTCCACAGGAAAGAGGCGCTGGAGGTTTTTGGCGGTCATGCTCCCACTTTCAGTTCGGCTGAGAATGCGATCGCCAAATATCTTGTGCTCCGGATCAATTATGTCTGCGATATTCTTTGCGTACGCGCGTGTTCCCATGGTGTATATATGCAGCTCATACATTTTCGACACGCTCTCCAGAAATTCGCTGAGGTTCGGGCGGAGCTTGATGTAGTACCAACATCCAGGTTTGTCACGTGCGTCGTCGTCTAGCAAGAATGATCGGACATCTTTGACCGCGTCGTGATTAGGGTTGCCTAGGTCTTTCTGCCAGTCGGCCACAGTGGGGTCTACTGTGGCATGTATGATGGTTTGATCGAGATCAACAACCAAAGAGAGCTTCTTATTTGCTAGTAGCCGTCTCTTGGCTTCATCGTCTGCTCTTGCTGCTTCGTCTTGGCTGACTGTTAGGGAGACATTGTTATGGACCATGTTTATAGTTGCGCGAGTAGAGTCGAGCTGCTCCGTGTTGTAAGACGACCTGATGAATCATGCGTAAGCATCGCGTCTATGGAACCTGGTCCAATAGTCGACAGAATATTGGGGATGTACTCAGTCATATCCTTGCCGCAGTTGACGCACATGCCACCAAATTGGACGCTGTGAGCACATGGTTCTTCGATCTCCGCGATCACTACACTACACAATGGATCAGCATGACAACGAAGAGATGATGGCTCTGGTTTCGGACTTACTTTGGTTCCGATATCACAGCGTCTCCCTCAATTTTCCACCGCGTAAGGGTGCCCTCGACGTTGGACTCGAATCGGGTAGGGAACTTCTTCTTCACCTTGTAGTCATTACCCAGACCGTCACCTTCTATCACTGCCGTCTCATAATAATAAGAGAAGAGTGGCGCGAACCTCTCGACATTGTCGTTTGGCTGCTTAAGAAGCTCGGTGACGGTGATAGGGTAATGTAAGCTCGCAGGGAGTCGTAATTGCATTGGCCGTATATATCAAGGCGGATGGTTTGGAGTGCTCATGAGGTCCTTTCAAGATCAGGAGTCTTACGACTGTTGTATGATCATGCAAGGGCGTTCTGATCTGGCGCAGTCACGGTGGAGTTGTGTGGTTGGTAGATGGTAACAGCGAATAGTATAGGCAGCAGCGTTGGTCAAGATGTCGTGCTAATAGCCAGACTCTATTATATCATGTGTAAGGGCGACCTTGTCGAACGTATACACAAAGACTCTAGACCAGATAGAATACCCAATTTCTTGGCGTTTTGACCGGCGGGCTTGAGCTTCATCTTATAGTTTTTGGCTTCGGGCGCGGGGGATCGACGCATGGATGAGCTCCTGGCTGCAGTCAATTGCACTAAGCCTCTTTCCGGAACAGCTCGCATCGAACGGGTTATCATTACTCCTCACTCGTCCCACATGAACTTATCCCTCGTTACGTTCTTTGCACCCTGCTCTTGCACCATTCAATTCAGAGCAGAGAATATGCTAGGATTCCAATATCAATGGTCAGTAGCTTTCAAAATTGCGTCAACCGCAGTGTTCAAGCTGGAAGGCTTGCCTGTACCGCAATTGAGGAGTGGGCCAATTGATTATCTCGCCCACCAGTGAAAAGCAATCCAAGACGTTCGATTCACTGACTTAGGACTGCACATCCCTGAACTAAGCGCTGGATCGAATCTTTTGACATTCCCTTTACTATGATGGTCTTAGCCGTTCGGCAGGCTCTTTTTCTTCCCTTCACCATCCTCCCCTGATTCCACCTTCTCTTTCCTCTTCATGGTAACGTCCCAATTGTAAACCCTTGCCGTTGCCACCTCCAGTGTAGTGATTTGCTCCCTGAGGAAATCTAGATCCTCTTCGCAATTCGCCAACGTCTGCTGAGCGCCTGATAGCTTCGCCTCGAGTAGAGTCTCCGCTTCATCGATGGGATATGCAAGCATTACATTGGCGCCTAGCCACAGGTATACCTCGTCTGTAGGTGGGACTAGCGCTTTAGCGTAGAGAGTGTCGTTGAGCTCAAAGGTCGCTTCTAGAGGATCCGAGTCGGGCTTTAAGATGGGACATATATCAGCGAAATATGCATCGCAGCATTTGCGATGTTGAGCGCAGACCTTTCGCGTCTTTAGAAAACGAACCGTCTCTACGGTCTTCAGTATATCAGGTATTTTCTCATCCAAGCCTGCTTTTCGTCTTTGAGTGTTGACTTCCATGAATTGATACTTTCTAGCCAGCACACTTCGATCAGCAATCCGCTCGAGGCCCGTGGGCACCATGATCCATACGATATCATCTCCTGAAAGCTTTTCATCGTTCCATCCACCTCAGCTCTCGACGAGACATAATCCTCGACCTTGTCGACGAAAGGTGCATATGGTATGCCTCGGGGATTTGTGGCGGCATCTTTGCTGAATCAAGTCAAAACCTCATCAGACGGAACGCAAATACAAAATAGTCGTTACCTCTTGGCTTCCAGTGACATGTCCCCTGAGCATGCAGTGGCCTGAAGTGGGTAGCTGTTTGTCTTGCCCAAAGTTCGGTTCTCCGAAAAGCCTCACGCACGGCCCGCCATGCGAAGCTAATGCACGTTGCAGATCATCAATGATTCCGATTTAGGCCTGATGCGCTCACCTCTCTGCAGTTCTCTCTGGTCTATCTCGCACCAGCAATGCTCCCTTCATCGATGAGCCATTACCGCACTCCAATATACCGCCTCTGCCATCACGTCAATCGCTCAGGACTGATCTACTACCCACTGCGCACATATGCTTCTTCTCCCAAACCACGGCCCTACAAATCGTCCAACTCTATACGTAATTCAACAAGAGACCCAAAGTCCGCACCTCTCACGAAGTCCTCTCCTATCCCTCTTCAACCCGTCCTTCCAGTCGAAACCCCAAAATCCCGCATCAACCCACCGGCATCCACCCTCCCACCACCTCTGACCCTCCCCACCCGAACCCTCGAAGATGGCACAGAGTTGGCATGGTACAAGTACTATTACCGTCTGGGCAGGGCATACGGTGGCTTCTACATGGCCGGTCTCAAAGCCATGTGGGCCAATTTCAAAAGCACGCAAGGATTGGTGAAGAAGTTGCCCTCGACGGACATTGCAACAATACGACAAGCTGTGAATCAGGGTATACTAAGCCGCGCAGATTTCCAATCGATACGGCGCTCCAAGAGTGACCTGTCGAAACTTCCCCCCTTTATACTTCTCTGGTGCATCTGCGGAGAATTCACACCTTTGATCATCGTTTTCGTAACCGGTCTTGTGCCGCGGATCCTGTGGATCCCAAAACAGGTCCAACAAGCCAGAGAGAAAGCCGAGGAGCGAAGAAAAACCATCCGTAGCAAAAGCAAATATGGAGAGAAACCCCTCAAAACGATAATAAAAGAAGATCTACGAACTTCATCCGGCTCAACGTCAAGAGAAGCGTACAGATACGTCGCGCAATCACTTGGCCTCTACTCTGGATTATGGGATCGCTTTGCCCCATCTGTCATCCCGCCCGGTCTCTTGCAACAGAGGGTAAACGCGCGATTGAAAGATCTGGAGGTGGATGATTACGCCATTTCCCGAGACGGGGGCGTGACGAGTATGAGCGATGATGAAGTGAAAATGGCATGTGAGGAGCGAGGGATTGGCGTATTGGGAAAGGAGGACGAGATCCTGAAGAACGAGTTGGAAGGGTGGCTTCAACATAGAACGAGCAAATCGCTCGAGGCGTCGGAGCCTTGGACAGGTATAGCGAAGAGTCTCCGATGAAAGTGATGGGAAATCGCTGAAAGGTATGGCTCTCATGGGTCTGTATGTTGTACTATGTGGGCGATGTATCTCATCTGAATCGTGTTGGTTGGGAATAACGGCGGGTATGCGACAACGGTAAAGTTACAGGCTTTGTGCACACGTCGCTCGTAGGAATGACTGTACAATTACGGGCAGAATACAAGGCATTTGGCCAGCAATGGTCCGCAAGGGAAGTATGTATAACGCGAAAACATGCGGCAAAGGGACAATTCTACTCAAAGCCATCAAGGTAACACGATAGCATATATCCGTCTTATTCCAATATGTACATTGAATACCCCCCTTTGGTAGCATGAGAAATCATCCGAGCACGAGGAAATCTCGCAAGGCCAAAGCCATCATAGCTGCCAACCTTGCGCTTTGAGCTATCAGAATTCCACCGAGACGTGCGATCGTAGTGAAGCCCATGCCGCTCATCAGGAACTAGAACATGAATTACCGCCCTACTTATCCAGGACCAATTGCCATGTCACCTCCGACCCATGCGAACGAACCGAGACATTCGACAGCTAAAATCCTCTCTTACTTACTGCTTGTACCTGGCGAGCTGTGCCAACATTTCCTGCACATTCTGCTGCTGTTGCTGCTGCTGCTGCTGCGGCGGCGGCGGCGGCGCTGGGTAGCCTTGTGGAGGTCTGCCACCGTAATTGCTTCCTTGTGAAGGGAAACCTGAATTGCTACCATATGATAGATTTTGCGCAGGCGAAGGCGGAACGTAAGCGTTCTGGGTTTGTGGAGGTATGGCGCCGTATTGGTATCCTGCTTGTTGAGGCGGTTGCTGTGGGGTAGCCCTTTGTAGTAAAGCCGAAAGATCGGGCTGTTGACCCATTTGCTGAGGTCCCTGGTGATTTTGAGGAGTCGAAGGTATTTGAGGAGTCTGCGACATTGCCCCCAAAAGCTTCTGCAGTGCAGGTCCGTCCAGGGATGTGATGAGGTTCGCGAGATTAGGAGGCGCACCGCCAGATTGAGGCTGCTGCTGCTGCAGGTGCTGCGGTGGCATTGGCATCGATTGTGCATGCTGCGGATACTGTGAACCTCCGTAGGCAGAAGCGGGAGGGTACTGCTGTGGAGGTGGTGGTGCAGGAGCCATATGTGTAGTTTTAGCCCGAATGACAAGTTCCGCGGCAACGTTGGCATTTAGATCTTCGTAGTCTAGATAAGGGTCAGCCTAATTGTTGAAGAAACGAAGCGTGAGCAATCTTACCGTCAAAGCGAACATTGTCTGCCCCTGAGCTGCGATTGTACACTTGCAATGGAATTTTCCCCGTGTTCTGAGATTTTCGGACGATTTTGACTACTGCCTGTACACCCTCGACTACTTGCCTCTTCACAACAGCGGATAGAGACACTCGGGGCATCTGAAGAACATCACAACGAAGGCCACGCTCACGGAAGGACTGCTGAATGTAACCGACAAATGTTCGGTCAACTTCTTCAACCAAAATCATTTGAACGTCAGGCACATCCCTCGGATTCCTTCTGGCGATAGGGAGGTTTGCTTCATCATCTGGGTCTAGCCCCAGGGGACTACGATTCCTGTAGGCTCCGTTTCCACTGTACGGGGATCTGGAGCGACCACGATAATAGCGATCTGGACTCCTTGGCCCTCTGAAATTGTCTCGACCCCGGAAATCTCGAGGCGAAGGCGAACGCATCCCAGGACGATAGTCATCTCTTACTCGACGCTCGAACGGATTCGGAAATGAACTCCTGTCGAATCGATCTCCGCTGGGGCGCTGGTTCGATTGCCATCCTGGCCCACCTCTTGTGTAATCTGGTGAGCGGGATCTTCGATTGTGGCCCGCTCTCAGATTATCTCCTGCAGCCGTTGCAGCGGCATTCCGTGTGTTTTTTTGCGGCTTCGACACTTCAAGATCTGTCATTGTATCAGTACAGGTGATTTGATTTTCTTGAACCATAACAACTTACGTATCTTCCTTCCTCTGATCTCAATACCTTGTTCACTTTCAAGCGCACGCATACACGACCCGGCATCGTGGTACTGGACAAAACCATAGGCGCTCTTCATAGAAATCTGGGCAAGCCTACCATACCTTTGAAAGACGTAGAAGATGTCGCGTTTTGAAACCTTCTCCGTGAAGAGATTGCCTAATATTGTATTTAGCACGTCCCAGCGGTTTCTAGTGAAATGGCTTGGTACGTACCGACAAAAAGCCGAGATCCCTGGGGAAATCTATCCCATGTACCTTCAGCAACGTATATTGCTTCATCGCGCAAGAATTCTTCGTATAGTCTCTCCACTTCTGGCCTCCTTTGTTGCTCGTCGTCACCCTCCGATGGAGATATTGGCGCTCGCCCCGAATTCCTTCCATAATTGTCCCTCTGACGATATTGTTGCTCTTGGGGGCTACTTTGTGCCTGGCTAGGTTTTGTCAAGGGTTGCTGGAAGGTTGCAACGGGTGGAGGAGGCAAGCCATTTGGAGCAATGCCATTGCTATGGATGTATCCCTGTGGGGGCCGCTGTGTGCTATTGGACTGAGGATTGTACGAGGCAGAGGCGTTGGCATTTTGGGCAGCGGGTGGATTGTGGTATGAGCGAATGTCCTCTCCTGGGGTATAGTTGGGATGGATAGCAGGCTTGTCCTGTGGCGGTGGGCGCGGAGGGAGACCAGCTGGGACAGGAAGTGCGGCAATGGGAGGTTGAACGCTGTCGGGACTGGATGTACCCGGGGGAGCAGCGGTAATAATTGAAGTGATAACCTCTGAGGCGGGAGCAGCAGAAGAAGTAGGGGACAAGTTATCCAACAAAACTTGATAGTTCACAAAGTCACCATTCACATCCGAGCTTGATGTCTGGCTTTGAGTCTCAGGCTCTTTTGGGATAAGGAGTGCAGCTGCACCTTGGCCTTGGCTCACAGGTGTGTCTTGGGAACGATCAAGCGAAGTTGTTATGGCCTGAGTGGTATTCGTTGATAGATAATGGCTCTGACTGGGTGTGAAAGATGTGGAAGTGTGTTTCGCAGAGTTGGAAAGAGTTTCATAATCGCTAGGCACAAAGGATTGATCGTTTGCTGTCAAAAGAGTTCTTGAGGTATCAAGTTGCTGCAGCTGTGTATTATCACCCTCGTAAGCCGGAGCATATTCATGACCACCAACCTCATCGAAATGATCAACACCTTGTGCAATCTCATCCGTTTTGGCGAAATTTGTTTCATGAGGCGCTACTGCCTGTGCACATATATCCGAGAATTGATGAAGGAAGCCTCCTGCTTCTGTCATACCAGGCCTTTCAAGAGGATATCGCTGCTCCATATGGGTGGACATGTTGTTGAAAATGAGATCGTTTTGATTCATGAGCACCGGGATGTTTTGAGGCTCAGGTATGTGAACGGGAACGGGACTCTCCGGGGTCAGAGTCTTTCCTCTAAAATGAGTCGCCTCTGGTGGGGAGGCTGAAGTCATATGTGCGACAAGGAAAGAGCGACCGGATCTATGCGTGAAATTAGGTGTTGCGGGCGGATTGGTTCAGTAGAAGATGTCATGAACCGCGAGCGTCATGAGATTGTACAGTTGAGGTATGACGTATATTCGCAAGTGCAGTTGACTCTTGCCGGAAGTGTACAAGAGATTACTCGGAACGTGAATGAGAGACTCATGGGAGCGTCTTTAAAGATGAAAATGCTGATGGCGAGTTCTTCTACGCTAGAAGTCATCTAGGACTGAAGCTGACTAGCGTCACCACGGCTACACTTACCCTAGAATATGGCATCTAATGATCCTTACACCCTTCCATACCTTATATGTTGATGGACGCCTCAACTCGGTGCCATTCACATGTCGCACACCCTGTTTGCCCAGATGAATCTAGTCTTACGTAGAATCCCTTGTCTTCAATTAAACATCTACCGGTGCTTGACTTCGCAGGCCAGTCAGTCTCAGGACCCTACAGAGGACGAGCATAGAGAGGCCAGGACTTGGCTTGCAAGGTTCAATGTCAACACTATTCCCAAGAATGCTTGCGAGGTCACTTTCAGTCGCTCGTCAGGTCCAGGTGGACAAAACGTGAACAAGTGCGCGACTTAGCTCCTGTTCGTCAGGGCCCAGACTGAGACATGATAGAGTGAACTCCAAAGCTACTTTGCGCATTCACACGAAAGACTTCCTCCACCTAGTCCCCAAGATTCTCCATTCGGGGATCGAAGGATCCAGATATTATGCCCATAAATCAAAATCCATGGTAATCCAGGGAGACGGAAGCCGTAACAGAACCGACAATGCACAGGAATGCTACAAGAAGCTACATACGCTAATCGTGGACATTGGAAGGAGCACTGTCAGAGGGGAGACTTCACCAGACCGGACTGAGAAAATTAAGGATCTGTATGTTGACTGCGGACCTAATACCAGCGAGAACTGACTCTAATGCTCTGCAGACAGCGCAAAGAGAACGCGATGCGCCTGCGGTCTAAAAAGACACATGGGAGCAAAAAGGCTGCTCGTAGAGGCACTTCGAAAGGACCCAGCTGCTGATCTACAGTCTCTATGGGAATAGCTGGAATTCATCTGGCCATAGCTTCATTGCCCACGCAGCTGCTGGGTCTGCGATCTTTCCAAGGCCAACAGCCTGGAACATGCCAATCAGTTTGGCAACCTCGCCCACTCGGCCAGTGGGATCCGCTGCGGTATCTTTCTGAAACTGATTCCATACTCTGCGTAAAGTGTTCAAGATAACTGTTCGAACATCCGGATCGAGGTCATCTTCTCCAAGATACGGTAACATCCACTCAAGGACGTATCCGTCCAAGATGCCCCGAGGTCGCGCCTTCTTCAGCGCGGTCGGGTTCGGAGCCAGCCTCACGAATGCATCTTTCATACGGTCGAGGCAAAGCCCCAATCTGGTTGGGAAGCCATAGCTAGTAGCGCTGTGGCTCATTACCGGCTGTTGAATAAATCGGATGAGTGCACCAGGACTATTGTATCTCAGTACTTGCAAGGTTTCCAAGATATGGCTCGTTATCTTCTCCGTGCAAGGCAAATCAGGAAACTCAGCGACCACGTCGAAAAACTTTAGTTGCAGCTTCTCGTTATCCTTGAACTGCATTATTGCGGCGTCATATATGGCGATCGGGATGGCGCCAGACAGAGCTGAACTTCCAGTGAATTTCTCCAACGCTGATACATCCACGTCCTCACCTGGCCTCCAGTCTGGGTCAATATCCTCGGCAGTGATTGTGGGCAAAGCAACCTCGTCCCCGTCAATACCGTCGACATTTTCTCTACCCTCGTCTTCTATCTTTTCATCATCCAACCCAAGTATTTTCCTTCTCCCAACGATCTTAGCTATCCACATCATCTCCAGCTTCGCGTACTCGACCCACAGCTTCTCCTCAGTCTTACAAAATCTCAAAGCCCTTTGCATGTGACTCCTCGCTTCAGTCATATCCCCTCGCTCTTCCAAAGCATAATTCGCAGCATAGATCCATAGTTCAGGCTTTGTAGGGTGTAACCTTAATACGCTTGTCAAGGTTTGCGATACCTTCTTATTAGACCTCTGCTTTCGAGCGAAAGCTATATACTGCATCCATAGCCCAATGTCCCCCTGGAATTTCTTCGTCGCCCGGTCGAGGATGAAGAAGATGCGCCGCTGGCCAGTATGATTGCACGTTTTGACACCTAGTCGATGCACTCGTTTACGTCGCAGGCTCTCCAAATTCATTTCATACTCGGCATAGCGGGCGTAATCTGAAGGCGTCGATCCTCGAGCATTGAGCTTGTGTTCCCAGTCAGAGCGTTTCTTCGCAATTGAGGTGATCTCATCCTTCGAGAATATCTTCTTGCGTGAGTATTCTTGTAATTCTGGTTCATGGTGTTAGGTCGGATGCTGCAATCTACAGGATCTTTACAGCTCACCGGGAACAGATTGTTCGAGATAGAAGCGAGCTTTGTCGCTTGTTCCCGCCATGTATGTCTGGAGCTTTCACAATGCGTGTACCGGGAGAACTTGATGCTTTAAAATCAGTGGTCGTACAGAGTAGTCGCGATAAGCCAGTAGAATAACCGACACTGAACCGCCGTAAACGCGCGTAAGGCTGCTGCCCTTTCGCACGACATGCGCGGTCGTTCTCTTTCAATGTGACGACAGTCCTTAATGGAAAGCAGTCAATGATGCACGGCAGCTGGAGCAATATCATTATTGCATCGATTCTCGAGTTGCGGCTCATGTCCGTCGGTGGCCTCAAATGATATTGCCATGCCAAACCTTAGATGAATTTATTCCATAAGGGTCGTGATAAGTCTACGACGATATGACTCACGGCAATATACGGACTGCAGCAGATACTTCAATGCTCCATATGACCTTCGAGGGCGTCGCAGTCGTGATGATGATCTTGTGAGACGATGTGTCTCAAATATGATATCCATAGAAGAGGACACATCTTCCTAGGGTGAGAATTGACGGACTCACTTTTCTAACGAGATTGGTGGCAGTTTTTGTGCGAATCAATGTCAAACAGTCCTGGCGCAAAGAGCATATTGGATAGCATCATGAAGGACGCTTCGTAAGCGTTTGTATCAATATTAGGTGTGTCACCACCCAATAGTGGCGTTAGTTCTACATCTCATGGAAAGATTTATGATTTCACCCCCGTTATTAAGGCATGATCAAAACCTCATCTTCCGTGCCGCGGAGTCCAGTTCCCACATCTCCATCTCGAACAGCTGTATGATTCAAGTCGCCTCGTCTTTTCCTCTTTACTGGTGTCTCCGGGTATCTGGTAAGGGTGTTAATAAGTCGGTCTTTGACTTCGTACATAGGCTGGTGGAACGACTGGAGGAGTAGTTCAGTGATTAATAGCTACATGTTTTGAATTCAATGGATTATTGTGCAAAATTTCGCTCGATTATTTAAATACAAATTCCAAGATGAGCATTGGTTTTTACGTTGATGACAACCTGTGCACTCTTCTTTAGGGACATACAGGCAAAGCCTACCATCTCACAAAACTTCGTAATCTGTCAACTTTTGATCACATCTTCGAACAAGTGTGACTTTTCGAAAATTTTCGAACTGGATTGTCTAACTTCTGTCCCGACGTTTGCTGCACTTGAAAGTCGTCAATGGCTTTCCTGAGCAGTTTTCTACGCTCACTCAAAGACGAAACAACTTGATATCTCACTTTCCCGACTAGTATCGAAGTGCCGTCGTGCAAATCAGCAGCGAATCGAAGAAATCACATAACAGTGGGGAGGGAATTCTGTAGTTGGTAGATAAAAGTGTAAAGCCTGGATTTTGCTATCCCATGTCCTGGTGATTTTGAACAGTCGTTCCAGGGGCTTCTGCTTCTTCGCATGTATTCCTATTTACCCAGAATACCTATTCAATTATATATACCGAGGCTTTTCTGGACTGCTCTCTGCGCGACAGCCTTCCGAAGTTGTGAGAACCCTATTGCTGTACTCGCCGATCACGGAATTTGGTTAGGTACCTTGGTGATGTTGGCAACGTCACTCACACAGGGTTTCATTTTGCCGACCAGTTTCAGCATGTTTCACCAGCTAATAAGTTTCCCAAATTCCGACAATCCACACTCCCATGCTAATTGGACACTATCCCATCTCGCGGGTGACATAAGAATCTGTACATTTAGGGACTCCACCCCACCAAAATCAGCGGCTCTCTACGCCTTGGCATGACCGGACTCTTATGTCACCCACGAGCCCATGTCCTGGCAAGGCATCCTTTCCAGGGGGTTCTGCCGAGATACAGCCGAGACGAGTGCCAGAGTTGCCAGGACACGGGATAGTGGCCACAATGATCACGAAGGCGAGGTCCACCAGTGTAGCCTCTGATCTGACACGAAGTGTTGTGTTATCCAAGGTAAGCTCACAAACGTTATTCGGAGATTGGGAGAATGGCTTCAAAGACTCAACACGATGTGCGCAGGACTGCTTCACATGTGGCGTAGCTCATTGTTCGATCCATATCTAGTGAGAAGCTTTCTGTTGCAAAGCGTTGTTTCATGCATCGAAGCTGTCTCTCTGACCTGGGTACTCCTGTACGAGGAAAGTCTTACAATGGCTCCCACCCTCTCGTGAGCTTGTGAGTATTACCACAGACTCTCCCTCGGTGCTAGTCTGTACATTACCCACGGGATTCACAACATCTTTCTCCTACTTTCGTACGCAGGGCAACCGCCGTATTCACCCTCATCGGCTCTCTTTTATATCGTAGGTGAGTTATCTCCGATCGACCCTGACACCATGGGCCCAAGTTCGCAATCAAATGACCCTATGTATTGTCCAACATGACCTTGAATCCGACGTGATCGAAGCTCGCGTATCAATTTTCAGTATGGTGTTTTATCAGGACCAATTCGGCCTCTTAACATATCCATTGAAGTCCGTCCAAAAAGCAAGGACAGGGCTATCGGTGACATCGCCGAAGTACAAGAGGAATGGAACCCAGCCCGCACGGGTAAGTCGCTGGGGAACTTTGCGTCAAAAGCCGAAACCCAAGCTGGACAATCTTACACGTGATTAGATAGCGAGAAGCAGCGGCAGCAGGATTCCCCGAATCTCTACAGTATTTCGTATAGCTAATTGCGAGATGAGCCAGAGAAAGCTGGGCCAACGCGAGACGTAGCCTCACATAAAATGCTGGTAGGCATGTATCCGAGACACAGAGCCTCTATAGGAGCTACGCCTTTCGGTGTTCGAGAATCTGTACGATACTCGTGCACGGATGACCCGGGGTGCTTCTTTTGAGGGGAAGTAGAGCGTGGCACGACCGGGCTCAAGCAAGACGAGGCCAGCTGTAGTGGATCCCGGAGGTGCGTTTCAGTTGTCTTCTTGCAAAAGCGTGTGAAATAAACCCTGCGTAGGAACAATAGGTAGGCAAACCGTTACATACATCTAGGTCGCCCGAGAGTGTCTCGTCGGTCATTGAATACCTCCCCGGGACTCTTTGCCTTTTACTTGCCGTCTGAGCTGTGATTGCAAAGTATCTTAGGTTCATGGATAGAGACACCATCTAGGGCGACCGGCGCATGCTGAATACTTAGATATCTTCTGTAGAACCATATTCCTCGACCAACATTAGTACGAGATACACCAAGAGCTAAAGATTCGGAGGCGCCTTGGAAGAAGCTAAGTGACCTTGGCAGATGCACGATTCTTCTCGACATAAAGCAAGCTAGTACATGTAGTACCTCAAAGTAACGATTGCCGTTTGGCCAAGCATAGAGAGATCGAAGCATTGTACTCCCCTGGCCTGATCGCAATTGTCCCGACGAAAGTTGTGCTTGCTGATGATGAACAAGAGGATGATACCATTAGCGACTCATCACATGGTAGCGTCAATCCGAATGACCAAGATTAGCAAGCTGAGCTTAGGGCGTCTCGAATCGTCGTTCCGGAGGCGCGGGCATTCATTAGACTGGAGTCTTCCGAGAACTTAGATCTCTACTCATAGAGGTCGAAGTTATGTTGATTAGGCTCCGTGAACAAATAATGTGGATAATATTTGCAGTCTCGAAAACGCTTGCGCAGGTATGGGGTGCAGTTGAGACAAGGATGGAAAGCCCGAGGACTTAGAGCTGCCAATCATAGTGCAAATTCTCGAGTCTCGATGCCCGTCTTCGACATTGCCGCGGGAGAATGCAATTTCGAAAGCAGGTTGTCATTTGGTAAGAGACAAGGATGTCTCGCAGAACGTGAAACCAGCACAGTCCCTCGATTTCATGTGGCATCGTAAAACTGTCGTAGCGATATCTTTACAATGTAGAGGATGGACAGCGAGGACACTTATGATTTTTATTGGTCCAGCTTCGAAGCCGTTCAGTCCTTTGTACCGATCTCGTCTACGCCGCTGCTTGGCGTCAGTCTGCCGTCACCGTCCGTACTTTCCTCACCTCCACCTTCCACTATGCTAAGCTCCTGCGAAGCCATTTCCAGATCACCGTCCTCCCCATTTTGCGGCACAAGTCCATACCCTTTAGCTCTCCTTCTCCTATCAAGCATACGCTTATGATACATTGTACACAGTCCCAGAGCCAATAGCGACCCCGCTATGTTGGCTAAAATATCGAATGGGTCAAATAGATGGTCTTTGAGTAGGATGGCTTGTAAAGCCTCGGACCCAAGACCAAGGCCGACTGTTACCAAAAGGAGCGTGAAGTTGAGGGTGCGCCTTCGGGTTGTATCTAGTATCCAGTAGAAGGTGAGTGTAAGGATGAAGAATGTGACGAAGTGAAGAACTTTGTCGTTGACTTGGGAGATTTGGACTGATGTGAAGCCCAACCAACCGGCGCCGAGGAGTGTAAGAAGGAAAGCGCCTGAAGTAGAAGTCAATTTGGCAGTTCAAGGGCGTGGAACTCTTGAAGACCTTACTTGCAAAAGGCACTCGAACGCGCATCGTGATTGTCAGAGGCGAGGATAGAGCATGAGCCTTGTCAACAATGGCTTATCGTCCGCAGCGAATGCAGTAAGGTGTCACATAGAGATTTCGAGAGCGCAAAGTTTCTTAAGATGTGGAGTTAATGGGGGAGAAGCTTTGCAGATAGGCAAATAGGTTAGTTGGCGGGAGGATGCTCGTAGGGCTGAATCTGGTGGCCGCATTCCAACCACCCTCTCCGAAAGCGCCGCAGATCCATCAGCGAATCCATCAAATCACGACCCAAATTATCTGCTAAATCATCCAAATTCTGTCAGCGATCTCAGGATGAGTCCAGAACTCGCTCTACCTGTTTTTACGCTACCAAAAAGCCTCACCCGTCGCTGAGATCACACCTTCAACTGCTCCTTTTGGAGCAGTCCTGCCAAAAGCGGGAGGGGGGGGCAATGCGAAATGTCGATGTATAAGAGCAATATCAACTCCACCCCCATACCTCTTCCAAACGGCTTTCGAGACTCGCTACTCGTCAATGGTCGTCATGGTCGTCGTGGAAGGTCAACGACGCCCATTGGCCGCGTTATACCTGCAAATGCCGTGCACCTGATGAGCACCATCGAGGGAGATCTGGGCGCCGAGGAGGATCCAAGGTTAGCGATATTCAGGGAGCTATATGTCAAGAGCGAGGCTAGGCTCAATGCCCTTCTTGGGGAGGAAGGTGAGGATGGCACTGGCGCAGGCGCAGCTACAGGCGCAGAAGAGCTGGAAGTACAAGATGAAGTAACAGCAGAGGCTTCGGCTATTGCAGTCCTGTCCGCTGAAAAGCCTACGAGGAACATAAATGAAGACGACTACGATGAGTCAGATGATGAGGACGAGGACGATTCAGTCAACGCATCACCACTCAAGTCCCGAAGTAACCTCCCTACCATCAACTTGCCTCCATCCGCATTGACCATGCTGCGTGGCCATTCTGCGAGTTCTACTACGGCCAGTGTCAGGGGCGCCCCTTCTTCGGTGGCAGGGAAGACAACGGAGGAGGCGCGGAAGAAGCTGGAGGAGGACAAGAAGGCAACAGAAGAGGCTGCCAAGCGGAGCTTCAACACTGTGTTCTTTACGTTGGAGAACGATAAAGATGCCATGCTGGAACAGAAGAAACTCGAGGAGTCTGAACGCTTAGTAGACGTCGAGATGGGTGTGGCTGGTGCAAGCGGAAGCAACGTGAATGGAGGGGGAACTGCACAACAGGGCACCTTAAGCCAAACGAACCTTGGAGCGTCAAGCTTAGCGCTAAAGAATCTGATCCGGGTCATCGACGGTAACAGAGACCGTGTCCCAGCGACCGACGTGGAGCTGAGAACTCTTTTCAGTGATGTGAGGAAAGGGCGTGGAAAATGGGCTAGTGAAGAGAAGGTTGGAAAAGAAGAGCTCTATGAGGCCGCTGAGACAGTACTCAATACCTTGAGGGGCTTTACCGAGCACTCGAGTCCGTTCTTGACGCGAGTGAATCGGAAGGAAGCACCTGACTATTCCAATAGTAAGTTCACTTGAGTATTTCCTGTGTCAGCGCGATTGACGAAGCCTCTTTGCAGTTATCAAGACGCCTATGGACCTAGGTACTATGACGAAAAAGCTGAAAAGCTGCCTGTATAAGTCAAAGGTGGACTTTGTCAATGATCTTAACTTGATCTGGGCCAATTGCCTCAAATACAACGCGGCCCCAGAGCACCTTCTTCGCAAGAAGGCTCTTGTCATGCGAAAGGAAACGGAGAAGCTTGTGCCTCTCATACCGAATATTGTTATTAGAGATAGGGCTGAAGTCGAGGCGGAAGAGCGTCGCCAACAAAACGGTGATGCTAATCTCGACGACGACGAAGATAGTGACGACGAGCCTATCATTTCCTCAAGAGGCCGGGTGGCTCAAGGCGGCAAGACTTCAAAAAAGGGGACAGTTACGAGGAAAGCGCCACCTGATGGCCATGAAGGGTCACCGACACCAGCCTCGGAAAGCAAGCCATCATCGAATCAACTAGTCGTTAATGGCTTGGGCAGTAATCTCAAAAATGAACGCCTGAGAGCTGACTCGGAAAGCAACATGGACGGGAGTCAGCAGGACCTTTTGACCCCTCCACCTGGCACCATTACTCCTGCAGGTGTAAATGGTATCGTAGGCCAGGGAACCCACGCTGATGCCATGGATATTGATGGTGAATCATCTATCAATGGCATAGTCCCTTCAGACGGTGCCCATGAAGAAGCCGAGAATGACGATCTGGAGTACCAAACATGGAAGCAGGTCACTAAAAAAGACCGTGCCCATGTGACCGCAGAGCGCCACGCGCTGCTCAAGGACGATCGTATAGATCCGGAGCAGCCAGCTCTTCGACGTACTAAGCAGGCAATGAGGAGCTGGTTACGGAAGCAAAAGCCGGGCGTTAGTGACGTGGCACTGGGAAAAAAGGCTGCTGAGACTGATGCCGATGAAGATGAAGGATTACAGCCAAGTGGGGAGACACTGGCAGAGGGAATGCAAGTCGAGGAAGAAAGACTTCTGCCAGACTATTACGATACGATGGCGGGGGTCCCAGCGATTCCCAAGCGACTACAGTGGATCGAAGATTTCGAGGGTAACGTCGTCGACCCATCTGAAGACTTTCTACGAGCGATACCCAGGGGAATGTTCACCTGCCCAGAGAGCAATCTCACTCGGAAAATCTCCGAGAATCTGCGACAAATCCAGAACACGCGGAAGATTACTTCAAAGATAGGTGTGGTGAAGCAGATGCAAGTTCAGTCGCAAATGTACCAAGGCCAATTCCAGAAGCATGAGCCTGCACCATTCGTCGAGCAAGACATTGAGCCTTATGTAATGTCCGAAGAAGGCCCTCCAATGGCGCCTGAGACTGTTCGGGCTGCGTTACAGCGATCCACAGCAAAGCTACTGGTTCACGCCGGCTTCGAAGAATTTCAACCAGTGGCACTCGACACCATTACGGATCTAGCTGCCGACTACTTTACCAAGCTAGCACGTACACTGGTCAGGTACACCCAAGCTCCTCAAGTTGCAGTCCCACTACTCGGCATTGGTGAAGTCACGTTCAAGGATAGGTTTACTTCCGAAGAGTCCATCCTCCACACCCTCCAAGAGAATGGCGCGGATCTTGAAGCGCTGGATATTTATGTTACGGAGGATGTCGAGCGTGCCGGCACCAGAATCGCCATGACCCATGATCGAATGAAAGCCCATCTGGCGGACAGTCTTCGCCCTGCATTGGTCGACGCAGGTCCTGACGGCTCCAATGCTTTCAACGACGACAGCGAACAATTTGTCGGCGGTGACTTTGCTGAAGAACTTGGCGAGGACTTCTTCGGATTCAAGGAACTGGGTATCGATGTAGGTGGTATAAGCGTGCCCTTACACCTGCTGCAAAATCGCATGCGTAACTCCAATCAAGCTCAGAACGCCAGGTAAGCCCACATCTCTGCATTGAAGATTATGGTCATGGATACTAATCAACGCATTAAAGCTCTCTCTCCTTGACTCCCATCTCAGACCTCCCTGTTCCACCACCTCTCACACCCATCAGCATCAACAGTGTCAAGAATCAGATTGGTCTTGTTCAAGCCTTCTTCCTCGAGAAACTACATGCCAACAACGATCAGCCTCTTATGGAGGATGAGGACCTGCCGCTCAAGCAGCGCTTCCCCAAACCTAGATTGGGCGCCAATGGCAAAATCACTAGCCCTCGGAAAAGGCCACTCAAGGAACAAGGGCCTGGAAAAGGCCATCCGAGAAAAAAGATGAAGACCAATGAGGGCGAAGCTAAGGAGACGGGCAAGGAGAACGGAGCGACAAAAGATGGCGAGAGCCTGAAAGCTAACCCCGAAAAAGCGCTGGAATTGACCAAGTTGACGAACAACAGCCTCGCGACAAATGTCAATGGTGACGCTTCGCAGGACGACTTGACGGTGGGAACGCCGACGCCACGGGGCGAAGGCAAGCAGAGGGAGACTGACGGCGGAATGATCTCTCCAGAGAGCTTGGAAGCCACGTAACCACAGAGACATGACATGCGCGGAGCCCACTTGGCGCGCGGAATTTCATCGCATAGGGAGTGTAATGATATGGACGAAGTGTATATGCATACAGGGCGAGGTAATATCTTTCATTTGTTAATATTTGTGGGGCGAGAGAACCCTTTTCCGTTTTGCGCGGGTGACATGCCCATCTATGCATGGCAAGGAGCTTGGGGACTTCCCCATTCATAACCCATCATCGAAAAGTATTGATGATATACGATAGAGGAGATGGCGCGATTTTTGCATTGGCTTGGTTATCTTAGACGTACGCGTCTCTGCCGTTAGAGAGGCAGTTGGGGCGTTTTGACATTATGAGATTTCAATGAGGAGAATTCTTTGTGGCTGCAGTGATCAGTATTGAGACATAATGGCATGTCGAATTAATAAGGACATGCATCAATGAGAATAGCCAGGTAATGGGGTGTGCGGTGCAAGAAACACGACTACCATGCTTCGAATAAATCTTCATCTCATCGTCCAAATCACAAAACATCTCCATACTCCCCCGCAAATCATATCCATATCCATATCCATCTCCACCTCCATCCCGTCCCAGCATCAAACGACTCCGAATCAGCAATCGACATCAAAACTTATAGTAGACGCGTATGATTTCTAGAGTTGAGGAAACCTAGAGCCGTAAAGTAGATGATGATTGATGATTTAAAAAGGGGTTGGTTTGAGGTATGTAAAGGTATTGTGGACTGTGAGACAAGGGATGATGGGTTGAGACAGCCGTTCTCTGGCATTTTTCAGGGGGTTGATATAGATTGATACGTTGAAGGGCTGAGGAGCTTATGTCTTGTTATTTTGATGATATATATATACATATGAAGCACAAGCTACCTACTCTGTTTATCTAAGTTTCCTCGCTTTGGGTATATCTCATGGCTATTCTTTTGCATATCTGTACATATTGTGATCTGTCGTTAGTGATACCGATAGACTATGTCGTGGGAGTGGCAAGGAAGAGCTCGGGATGGGACACTTTGCACTAGGAAGAGGCTTTAGGAGTCGGGATTGGAACTATATTTGTTTGGGAAATCTGGCATTTTTTTGGACATCCTAGATGTTTATGCAGCGCGGTGGATACATAGTTTACTTTGATGTATTGCTGTATAATTGCTATTGTCTTTGGATCTCCTGTGTTCAAGGACATGATCTATGGTATGTGCGTGATGTTCAACAGGGTATCTCTCGTTCTGATTATGGTTCTTTGATAGAGCTACTACGGCTTTTCGTTGCTGGTGATCTTTGCCTAGGGCTGGGACTTGGGATGCAGTGTAATTAGAGAATCTCCAGTAACCAGAGAGTCCCCCTTTCAAGATAGCTTGGTAAATGCACTATCGTTAGGCGAGAGACTTCATTGATCAGCCGACGGGATTGAATTTTCTCTTTTGGATAGGAGGGTGGGTTTCAAGACATCATTCATCAGTAGGAAGCTTTTGTGATACATGACATGACGGGGGTTGAAGGTCATGTTGAGAGACAATTCAATGGTAACTATCTTTGCCCTAAGGCTCTGAAAACCATTGCAGACCATCTGTGAAGTCCGCTAATATATGGACTTCGATTGTATCAAAGTCAAAACGATGGCTCAGCTCGAAGACCGAGGACAAACCTTGTATGCGTTGGCTTGACTTAGATCCAGATTTCGCGAACCGCTACCCGACGCTCTGCAACCAATATCTATTCGACGACGAAATTTCACAACAATTCTGGTGAAGAGAGAGACGAGTGGATAGACCCGAGTCATTCGTCAAGCAACATTCAGGTGATTACTTCCGTACACCTCGACTGCTAACGTTCACCGATGCCTCCTGTTACACGTCAGGATTCGAGCCGCGAGCATGATTTGGAACGAAAAGCAATGAAAAACGGTGTATGTACACCTCTCGATCGAATACGCGAGTAGACCTTGAGGCGTTGGAGTCTCTGCGTGGGTTCTGGGTGAACTTGATCTTCGGACGGAATGAGAGCCAAATGACATGGAATCGTCGAAGGAGCCCAATTTCTCGTCCGGTACTTCCTGTGCGGAAGCGGCGATTGGAGAGAAGTTTGTGGTTCGAGAGTATTTCCAATTAAATCATAGACGTAGAGTACAAGCAGTCGACGCCTCCCAATGATCGTAATCCTATCCAGAAATACCCTAAGCTGCCAGACTTAAAGCTTGTCACTCGTGATCGTAAACATCATATCATGGCTTTTTCTGGGGTGGGTCCCCACGAATCTGCTCTTTTATCTCCTCGAGATAGTAATCGATGAAGTTTTTGGTCGGCTCTAGCATAGAGTCAACATCCTGTTCCACATGTGCTCTTACGGCAGGGCATACTGTCTGGCGTACTGTCTGGCTTTGTCCCGCCCATTTCCTCCATGTTGGGCCCATGGCTCAAATCTCGTACCTTCCTATGTACATTCTGAACGGCTCGATGGAACGTAGGACTCGAGAGCAGCTTTTGATAGCGTTTTAGTGCGCATGGATATAGCCGCGGCATTCTATACATACTCGGGTGGTCAGCCATGCCTATACCGTGCATCAGCTTCGAGAATTTTCGGAAGGTTTTCGTCTTAACGATGTCACAATGCGTATGTACCTCGAAAATCCGGACCCACATTGTGTTACCGCGACGACATTGGACAACCGGAAGATCCCGAACAGATGGCTCAACCGATCACTGAGTTGGATCCCTTCAGTGGTCTCGAAGGTGATGAAACGAATGACGGGTTGTATCAGCCATAAATAAAGTAGATACCCCATTTGCCCATGTAAGCTAAATTTAGTGTGGCAAAGACTCGGGGCTATTCTAGTGTCCATCAATCAGCTCAGCATATAAGGCTACGGTACTTTGCTCCCATGTATCTAAGGTCGGTAGGAATATCATTTAAGAACGTCGCTCCCAATGGCTTTTCTCATTTTTGTCATTCTATCTGTTCCCATTAGCTCAGTCGCTCCTGCCTGCACGTTAAGTTTATAGACGATTTTCCCCTTACTTAATAATTGAGGCCTACTCCCAAGCTGCATCAAGTACACATTCTCTTAAAGTCTTTAGCTACTCCTCTAGTGATCTCAAATTTCGTGTACATCATCTGCTCAATCATACAAATAAAAAAGTAGGGCAAAGTGAACGCAGGACACGAAGTCTAGGCCTCATCATTCGATTGGCCGTCTGCCTGGTTTGAGGCTGGTCAGCGTCGTCAGGACCTTTGACACTCTTCGTCGTCTCATGTTGTGCATGCGATCCGTCTACTTATGAAGATGGCGGCTCCATTTGCCAAAGGCTTTAGTACAGCTTATAAAAGAGCTCGCTCGCACGACAGCCCAACCCCCCTGGCATCACCACCTGTGCTGAAAGCTACGAAGATCGAAGAAGAGGCGGCTCAGGATGACGCAGAGATCCCTGCCTTTCTCCGTCAATCACCGGCCTGTAAGTGCACTGCTGTGCATACGCAAGCGTGCATCATGCAGCTTGTGTAGATCCTCCACTAAGGCCGATCAGCTATCCGGACCAAATTCAATGACTTGGTGTGGAAAGAAAAACTCCGCCTCTTGCAAGGTCGAAATGACCCTGACTCGAGATGGGTGCAAGAGGTGACTCCGCAGGTCGCAAAGCGGAATCGATACGGCAATGTCCAGCCGTGGGAGAAGTCACGAATTCACTTGAAAGTTGCCGAAGGACAGTGTGACTATATTAATGCATCGCCTATATCACTGCGTGATATTCGCACAGGATTAGAGACAAAATACATCGCAACTCAGGTGACAAGACTCGGTTCTCGGTATGGGCACACATCTGACCATCGTTTCTACAGGGTCCGAAACAGTCAGGAATTAGTCATTTCTGGCAAATGGTATGGCAGGAAACCAACGATGTTGCCGTCATCATCATGCTTACCCAAACCCACGATGGAACCTTGGAGAAATGTTTCCAGTATTTCCCTCTAAATTCCGAAGCTGGGTCATACAAGCTAGATCCCATTGACCGAGCCGCAGGAACCCCGGAAGGCAGTGTGACATTCTCGGGTATCACTTCGGATCCAGGCTCGAAAACTGAGGTCCGGAAATTATCATTGAAGTTCGGCGAAGATACAAAGGACGTGTGGCATTTCATGTTCACTGGCTGGCCGGATTTTGCAGTACCAGAAGACCAAGACCGAGCTGCATTATTAGATCTTCTGAAGCTTTCTGCGGAGAAGAACAGTACAGCCAGCAATCCACGTATTATTCACTGTAGCGCTGGCGTGGGACGATCCGGAACCTTCATTGCCCTTGAGTATCTCCTAGCGCAGGTGGATTCAGGGGCTATTGCAGATAATAAGGACGGTGCGGATATTGTTTATGATGTCGTGAACCAACTACGAGAGCAACGAATGACGATGGTCCAGATGGACATTCAATTCCAGTTCCTCTACGACGTGGTGAAGGAGCAATACAAACAAAAGCAGGGCGCTTTGCAGCCATCCGGACAGAATTCGCCAAAGCTTCAAGATATAGCTAGTGGTTTGAGGGCCGCTTTGATCGATGAGGCCCGCATAGAGGACGAATTCTCCCATCAAAGGAGAACTGCAGAAGGCCACGATGAAGGTGCAGAACGGATTGAGGTTCCCATCGTGCAACCTGTTGGCGCAGGGGAAGCGGGTCACGACCCCTGAAGGCTTCTAGGGTTTCGGGCCGGGTTCGCAAACGTTGATAGGAACCGTTTGATTTCCTGGGATTCGTTGAATGACCAATGAATATGGTTCCTGATGGTATGATAACTTCTGCGGGCGTTGTGGGGCATGTTTTTGGACCTTTAGCGCATGACATTCATGGATAATGGAGATGAGGAGGACTTACTGCAATGCATAGGCAGGGCTACGGCAGCCGGCGTTGACCATGGGAATTCAGGCGATGCAGGACATCACTCGAAGCATTTGGGACTGAACAACTCAAAGTATGCAGCATTTGATACTAATAGGTACTTCAAGTCCAGGATACTTGGTAGCTAATGTACCGTAGACCTTTGGGCAGATGACTCCTACCCTCTCTTTGCATCTTGATTGCCGACACTCCTCGTCTTACCCCTGCATTTTCGCGACACCCCTCAAGCCTGCGCCGTCTTTGCTGCCTGCTGTGGGTTGATTTTCTTACCATCCTTGTTGAAGCGGACACGGGGAGGTGGTGCACGGTTTCGACGACCTTCTCGCGAGCGAACACTGAGGGCGTCTTGGTTTAGTCCATACTCTTAACACAGGATGGCGCTGAATTGGAGCATACCGAACGATCTTGCCGTGGATGGCGCATGATACACAATATTGTAGTTTGAGGTACATTTTGGGGACGGCGTATTCGGGGAAGACGGAGGCGTCGGAGATATCACCTATGCCGTGGACAACTCGTCAGCTCATGATCACCTATATGGTTCGAATATCGATGTTGCTTCTCTAGGCAGTGAACAAAGCAGAGACGTACGAATGGCAGCGCTCTCCACCATGTTGCGGATGGTGAATCTCTTAATCGCCTTGTCTTTGGGCGTACATCTGGAACAATTGGAACATCGTATTGGCTTGACGTGGCCGCGTCCCTTCTTGTTGCGACCGCTATTGAAGGCGTATTAGCCCATGTGATGGAGCACGGTATAGGGAAGATGAGGGCGTACTTGGAAGCTCGTTTTTTGACCATGGTAGCGGTTCTAATCAGAGTCAGTTGAAATCTTTGGATGTCATTGTGTAGCCTCATGTTCACAGATACCTCACGTACCTCTTTCGATTTATTGTTGGAAGAGGGAGAACTACTTGATCATGTCGTCCTCTTCTAGTCAATTGCTGAGGTTGTGCGATTCTCGCTAAGTAATCTAATCACCCAGAAGAGGAATAGCGCGATACTGGTTGCTTCTGGTCGATCTCCCGGTGTTTATTCGTCAACTTCAGCAACAGGGCGGCAGAAGAGTTGGTTCTATTCGCCAATCCACTCCATTCCAGCGTGCCCAATTGTTCATAGATAAACATGTCAGCCGCAGGTGGCACATTTCGAGGCACACCTGGCCGCGGCCAAGGTAGAGGACAAGTGCCTGTCTTCGAGAATAGTCCTTCTAATATCCCTCGTCCTAAGCTGGAGTCATATGCGAGTTCAGCCATGCAGAGTGAGAGTGGTACTTCTACGCTTAGCGCTAGCAGGCAGAAGCAATCGAAGCGCGATGAGGTATGGAAATCTGCGACGTGATATGCTCTGCGTTGCTGATTGAAAGTGTAGGCCATCCGAAAGAAGATGGAGAACGACCTTAGCAAGAAGAAAGGTGGCGCTTCGCGAGCACGACACACTCGGAAAGCTCCTCCTGGTACCGTTCTGGCCTTGAAGCCCAGTCAGGCTCTTCAGATCAAGCCAAATACTACCGTTGCTGAGGCAGCCCAGCTGATGGCTGCCAAGCGAGAGGACTGCGTACTTGTGACAGACGACGATGATCGGATAGCTGGTATCTTCACTGCTAAAGATCTTGCGTTTCGTGTTGTGGGAGCCGGTATCAAGGCAAGGGACGTTACTATATCTGAGATTATGACCAAAAACCCCCTTTGTGCCAGAACGGACACCAGTGCCACCGATGCTTTGGATCTCATGGTTAGGAAAGGATTCCGACATCTGCCGGTCATGGACGAAAATCAGGATATTTCAGGGATACTAGATATCACGAAGTGCTTCTATGATGCTATGGAAAAGCTGGAGCGTGCTTATAGCTCGTCACGAAAACTGCATGATGCCCTTGAGGGTGTGCAATCAGAACTTGGATCTAGCCAGCCGCAACAAATCATACAATATGTCGAATCTTTGAGGCAGAAGATGTCTGGACCCACCCTGGAATCTGTTCTGAACGGACATCCCCCTACCACTGTTTCTGTCCGAACGTCAGTGAAAGAAGCTGCAAATTTGATGAAGGAAAATCACACAACGGCTGTATTGGTTCAGGATCAAGGCTCTATCACGGGGATCTTCACAAGCAAGGACGTAGTCCTCCGAGTGATTGCGCCTGGATTGGACCCAGCGAATTGCAGTGTTGTCAGGGTTATGACTCCACATCCGGACTTTGCACCAATGGATATGAGTATACAAGCTGCTCTGAGGAAGATGCATGATGGTCATTATCTCAATCTGCCTGTCATGAACGAACCAGGAGAGATTGTTGGCATGGTAGATGTGCTCAAGCTCACCTATGCCACACTTGAGCAGGTTAGTAACAGTAGTTCTACTCAAGGATGTATGCTGATATACGCAGATAAACACAATGTCAACAGGAGATGGAGAGGGCCCAGCCTGGGGCAAATTTTGGCTCTCACTCGATAACGACTCAGAGTCCATGATGTCAGGGGAAGGCAGCAGCCATCGACCACACACACCGGGTCATCGATCTCTTCTCTCTCCTGAACTATCTCGGCCGGCGGTTGACCGCGTAGACAGTGTGCAACCCAACGATTCAGCGTCACACAATGGTGACGAATCCCGCTCCGATAGTCCTGACATGCCATCAGTAGATCTGGAAGACTCTCCCTTCCCATTCAAATTCAAGGCTCCCAGCGGACGTGTCCACAGGCTGCAAGTCGCTGCCTCGGCCGGTATGGAGGATCTGGTTAGCAACGTCACTGCAAAGCTCGGAGGCGAGATTGACGCGGTAGGTGGTCAAGCGACAGTGGAAGACGGGAGATTGCTAGCATCAGGCTTCGCTCTGAGCTATCTTGATAACGATGGCGACACAGTCTCCATCACCACTGATCAAGACCTGTTAGATGCCATCACAATTTCCCGCCAACATCACCGCGAAAAGGTCGATCTCTTTGTGCATGACCCGGAGAAACCGCCGATGTCAGCTACAGTTGACCCTCGGCCAGCAATGGCAAAACCCCTAACACCACCGCCATCATCGACGATGAAGAGCCGAAGAAGACTTCTAGATGACGAGGACGAAGACGAAATGCCAACTCCAGTGAAAAAAGAGCGAAAGCCTAAAGCACAGTCCGAAGAGGCCGCACAGCTCGTCGCAGGTGTGCCGAACGACTTACTCTTACCTGGAGCAATTGCTATGTTGGCCGTAGTTATTATTGGCGTGTTTACAATCAGTCGTTCTAGTCGTTCATGATATCCTGCACCATTGCCTGTTTGCTGGTTTAATACAGGCACCAGGCTGGTTCGCTGCTTGGACGCGACTGTGCATCCCAAGCTTTGGGTATCCTATGTAAGATTATAGTCTTTAGTATTATGAATGTTTGATTACAGAGCCAATGACATCCCGTTCCTACTAATCGTGAATATAATATTCTTTGAAAAAATGCTCCCACGGGCTCCCAAGGTCCACTAAACAGTCAACACGCTAGGCCGCTTGAGGGCCGGGCTAGCGAGCACAGTACATGGTCGAGGAATTGAAAGACGCGCTGTTGAACGCCAAAATTTCCCGATAAGTGCGGTACACACTTCACCCCACACCAATCTTCCTTCTCGCATTCAATCCAAACATCTATCTCCATGATAATGTTCCCCGGACTTACTGTTGTTCCAGATCGACTTGTTCCCTCATCTCTCTCCCCTGCGGTGCAAGGCACCAGCTTGTAATCTCCCCCACCTCGGTCAACACTGCTTTCGTGCGAAACAGACGCGCATTACCACCATACATCTAACACTCACCTCTTTTGGCCTAACAAAAACATCCTCGACTCTTCAAGATGTCGACTGGAGCGCTCCTTTCATCGGAGATCCACACGGAGCTGGGAGGAATCTTGCAAAATTTAACATCCCCAGACAATCAGGCGCGCACACAAGCAGAAGGGCGTTTGAATGATGACTGGTTCGTCAAGCAGCCCGATGTGCTGCTTATGGGCCTGGCAGAGCAGATACAACTGTCCCAAGAGCCATCGGTAAGACTCGCGCAATTGCGGTTCTCCAATGCTTGCGAAATTCGCTAATACGAAACCTGGGACACGGTAGACACGGTCTTTTGCGGCAGTCCTATTCCGTAAGATGTCCACAAAGACGAGAAGAGTAGCCGGAGAGGAACACGACTCAAAGGAGCAATTCTTACTCTTACAGACACAGCAAAAAGAGGTCATAAGACAAAAGCTCCTAGAATGTCTTCAGACTGAGTCGCTACCGCAAGTGAGGCATAAGGTTGGCGACGCCGTTGCTGAGATCGCGAGACAATACTCTGATAACGGTAGGTGGCCTCAAGCGGCCCCGAGTAGGGACTAGCTGGACAAGGGACTAATGAGGAGTTTTTACTTAGACGAGAGTTGGCCGGAACTTCTTCAGGTACTATTCGTGGCCAGCCAATCGCCAGATGCTGGTCAAAGAGAGGGCGCCTTCAGAATATTTACAGCCACTCCCGGTATAATAGAAAAGCAGCATGAGGAGACCGTGTTGGGTGCATTTACGAAGGGGTTCAAAGATAGCGACGTTATTGTACGATTCCTCGCACTCCTCTCAAAAATACTCTAACGTTAGGACAGGTCAGGATAGCTGCGATGGAGGCCTTCTCATCGTTCTTCGTATCGGTCCAGAAGAAGGCGCAAAAGAAATACTATACGCTAGTACCTGAGATCCTCAACATCCTACCACCTTTAAAGGAATCAGGCGACTCGGACAATCTGACGAAAGCTCTGATGGCCTTGATCGAGCTTGCAGAAGAAGCGCCGATGATGTTCAAGCAAATGTTCCACACACTTGTCCAATTCAGTATGACCGTGATATCGGATAAAGATCTTGACGACATGACTCGGCAGAATGCACTGGAATTGATGGGGACGTTCGCAGACTACGCCTCTGCATTGTGCAAGAAGGACCCGTCATACGCGTCAGATATGGTTACACAATGTTTGAGTTTGATGACAGACGTTGGCCAAGATGACGAGAATGCCGAGGAATGGAATGCATCGGAAGACCTGGACGTTGAGGAGAGTGACCTCAATCATGTCGCTGCGGAACAGTGTATGGATCGACTAGCCAACAGATTAGGAGGCAGTATCATATTACCACCTACTTTCAATTGGTTACCCCGAATGATCTCATCTGCCAACTGGCGCGATCGTCATGCTGCACTCATGGCGATATCAGCAATCTCCGAAGGCTGCAGAGGTCTAATGGAAGGGGAGCTCGATAAGGTCTTGGATCTCGTTGTCCCGGCTCTCCGAGATACCCATCCGAGGGTGCGCTGGGCAGGCTGCAATGCGTTGGGGCAAATGAGCACCGACTTTGCGGGTACTATGCAGGAGAATTATCACAATATCGTACTGACAAACATCATCCCAGTGCTCGACGCGCCAGAACCTCGAATTCAATCACATGCAGCAGCTGCCCTCGTCAATTTCTGCGAAGAAGCTGAAAAAGCGACTCTGGAACCCTACCTGGATGATTTGTTAAGCCGCCTGCTTAACCTTCTACAGAGCGACAAACGTTATGTTCAAGAGCAGGCTCTTTCAACCATTGCCACCATCGCCGACTCCGCCGAGACAGCGTTCGGCAAATACTATGGGACCCTCATGCCCTTGTTATTCAACGTCCTAAACCAGGAGCAGTCTAAGGATTTCAGACTACTACGAGCTAAAGCTATGGAATGTGCTACCTTGATCGCGTTGGCAGTTGGCAAACAGAGGATGGGTAACGATGCGATGGATTTGGTCGCTATCCTCGGAAAAATACAACAAAATATCACAGATGCTGACGATCCTCAATCTCAATACCTGCTGCACTGCTGGGGACGAATGTGTCGAGTCCTGGGAACAGACTTTGTACCGTATCTTGCTGGTGTCATGCCACCGCTGATGGAGCTTGCTAGCGCAAAAGCTGACATACAACTTCTTGACGATGATGATCAAATTGCCAAGGTCCAGCAGGAAGAGGGTTGGGAGATGGTCCCTCTGAAGGGGAAAGTCATTGGCATCAAAACTTCGATACTCGAGGATAAGCATATGGCCATCGAACTAATCGTCATATATGCGCAACAATTAGAAGCGGCCTTCGCTCCGTATGTGATGGAGATTATGGAGAAGGTTTCTTTGCCGGGGTTGGCGTTCTTCTTTCATGATCCAGTAAGAGTTGCTTCTGCTAAGAGCGTACCTGTCCTTCTGAACTCCATAAAGAAAGCCAACGCTACGGGTGGAGGTGGGACAAGCTTGCGGCAGTTGTGGGCGACGACCGTTGAGAAGGTGCTGGAAGTCTTAAGTGCGGAACCTGCCATTGATACTCTAGCGGAGATGTATCAATGTTTCTACGAGTCTGTCGAAGTTGTCGGCAAAGATTGTCTTACGCCCAAGCACATGGCAGAATTTATCGAGTCGGTCAAGTCAACACTTGAAGAGTATCAGAAGCGTGTCGCGCAGCGTTCCGAAGAACAACAGGAGACCGAGGAAGGCGAAGAGGAGTCCGAAGACCTCCTCTTTGCCATCGAAGACGACCAGACACTTCTTTCTGACATGAACAAAGCCTTCCATACAATTTTCAAGAACCAGGAAACCTCCTTTCTGTCCGCATGGCAACGCCTTATACCATTTTATGACGCATTTGTGCAAAGCGGGCACTCCACACAGCGACAATGGGCACTTTGCATCTTCGACGACGTTCTCGAATTCTGTGGTGACCAGAGCTGGAGCTATCAAAGTCACATACGGCCTCCACTCATCGCTGGCATGCGGGACGAAATACCGGCAAATCGGCAAGCAGCGTGCTACGGCGTAGGCGTCGCCGCGCAGAAGGGCGGAGCAAATTGGTCCATGTTCGTTGCGGAGAGCCTGCCAACGCTTTTCGCGGTCTGCCAGCTCCCGCAAGCACGAGAAGACGACCACATCTTTGCAACGGAGAACGCGTGTGCAAGTATCGCCAAGATATTGCAGTCCAATGCCAGCAAGGTTCAGAATGCCCAGGACGTCGTGAATCATTGGCTGACTACCCTGCCTGTCGTCAATGATGACGAGGCTGCGCCATTTGCTTATATGTTCTTGGCACAGCTGATTGATCGGTAAGTGCATTCTGGCCGGGTAGAGTTACTCGATGATTTGTTGACTATCTGCGCAGAAGAAACCCAGCCGTCTTCGCTTCTCCCGATCTTGCTCGCCAATGTTTCGTAGCAATTGCCCTCGCTCTAGAGGCGGAGACGTTGCAAGGGGCGACCGCACAGCGCGCAGCGGCATCTGGCAAGCAATTGTTGCAGACAGTAGGGATAAGTGCCGCTTCGGTGGTAGCGACGATGTCTCCTGAATCGCAGCAAGCGTTGAGTACTTACTTCGCATAATGGAAGGATTGAATTTATTGATACCACGTGGGATGCGCTATGGAGAATGGATAACGCTTAATGTATGCATGATGGCTGATATGTTCTTGCATACGCAAAGGGTCTGAGGGGTGGATCTGAAGGTTCTAGAAAGCTAGATGTCTGAGTTATCCCCACATACGACCCACTCAGCTTGGGTATAGGGCCTTGGGCCCTGGGTGGCAGGCATGTGGTACCGGGTAGTCAAACGAATTGATATCCGGGATGATATTGCAGGTTGGCTTTGGAGTCCAGCTATCTCGAAATATCTCCTGTGTCGTCGCAAGATCGATAAATAAATTGCATCGTCTTTCGCTTGATGCATGTTGACATTGTCAACCGTACCATAAGACTACTATGCTTCGTTCCAGGTTGGAGAGGCTTTGAAGAAGTCATCTTTTGTTTGACTAAAGGCGATGCTCATCGATGTAGTCCCGACAAGACGTCACTCAGTACGCTTTTACTGTTGCTACTCTGGGTGATACCGCGTCAGATCACTCGGTAGGAGTCAAGATAGAGCTCATTGTGTACACCTTGTGGGTTTAGCGCGGAACTGATGCCAAGAGATTCGACTCTAGCGCGGACGCGTCGGTAAAGCTTCGGACTTTGCGTTTCAATAAATTGTGGAAGTAGCCAGCTTCAAACCTGAACCCCAGAACGGCTACACAAATCCCAGGTCTTACTGTTGACCTCATCCCCCGACAGCTTGTTTGGAGAAGCTGGAAGTCTCCACCCGAAATCTAAGCAAGCATGTCCTTCGGAGGGCAGACACCTACAATAATTGTGTTGAAGGAGGGGACCGACGCATCGCAAGGCAAAGGGCAAATCATATCTAATATACAAGCATGTCTAGCGGTCCAAGATACGATCAGAAGTACTCTCGGACCTTATGGTGGAGACCTTTTACTTGTAGATGAAAGCGGCCGACAGACAATTACCAATGACGGCGCTACTGTTATGAAAGTATGTTAACAATCTCCCCTTTTCTCGCTAGTTTGTATGTACTGATCGTCAGCTCCTCGACATTGTCCATCCCGCTGCCCGTATATTGACCGACATAGCGCGCTCCCAGGACGCCGAAGTAGGCGACGGCACTACGTCGGTCGTTGTACTTGCAGGCGAGATACTCAAGGAAATAAAGGAGCATGTCGAACAAGGGGTCAGCTCTCAGATCATTATCAAGGGGCTGAGGAGGGCCTCGGCAATGGCTGTGAATAAAATCAAGGAAATCGCGGTCACGACGAAAGAAGGGAACCAGAGGGAGACGTTAAGAAGGCTGGCAGCCACAGCTATGAGTAGCAAGCTGATACATCGGAATGCGGACTTCTTCACCAAGAGTGGGTTTGGATGTTAGTGGAATCTGTCGGAGTAGGAGAGCTGATACTGTGCTAGTGGTCGTGGATGCAGTGCTCTCGCTAGATCAGGACGACCTGAACGACAAATTGATTGGTATAAAGAAGATCACTGGAGGCGCACTACAGGATTCATTGTTTGTGAATGGTGTGGCTTTCAAAAAGACCTTCTCATACGCTGGATTCGAGCAACAACCGAAAAGTTTCAAGGACCCGAAGATCGTATGCTTGAACGTTGAGTTGGAACTTAAAAGCGAAAAAGATAATGCAGAGGTTAGAGTGGATCAAGTCTCGGAATATCAAGCCATCGTAGATGCCGAGTGGCAGATCATTTACAATAAGATGGAAGAATTATATAAGACCGGAGCCAAAGTCGTCCTGAGTAAACTGCCGATAGGTGATCTGGCTACCCAGTAGGATATTGTGTGCTTGGATAAGGCGGTTTTTACTGACATGTATTCAGATATTTCGCAGACCGAGATGTCTTCTGCGCTGGTCGAGTCTCTTCAGACGATCTAGAACGCGTAGTCCAAGCAACAGGCGGTAGCATATCTTCCACATGTTCGGATATCCAGCCACAACATCTCGGTACCTGCGAACGATTTGAAGAGCGACAGATTGGTGGTGAAAGATTCAACTTCTTTGAGGGATGTCCAGCAGCAAAGACGTGTACTTTAGTACTAAGAGGAGGAGCCGAACAATTCATTGCGGAGGTAGAGAGGAGTCTGCACGATGCCATCATGATCGTAAAGCGCGCAATACGAAACAGGAACATTGTTGCTGGGGGTGGTGCTTCCGAGGTATATAACTACCCTCTTCCACCCCCTTATTTTCTTTTCACACTCGTTGACTAATCGAAACACCCTGTAGATGGAGATATCCGCCCATCTTCACCGCCACGCAGATCTCTCCGTACCCCGCAAACAGCAATCAATCATCAAATCATTCGCGAAAGCCCTCGAGATTATACCTCGACAACTCTGCGACAATGCCGGATTCGACGCAACCAACATACTCACCCAGCTGCGAGTTGAGCACCGCAAAGGCAACACCTGGGCGGGCGTCGATTTCGATAATGAAGGCGTTAGGGACAATATGGAGGCGTTCGTGTGGGAACCCAGTCTAGTAAAGATCAACGCAGTGCAGGCCGCTGTGGAGGCGAGCTGTCTGATCTTGAGCGTGGACGAGACCATCCGTGAGCTTCCTTCTTATCTCACTTTCATCTATGTTGCGTATCTCGTTAGTAGCATATGCTGATTGCATCAATAGGAAATGAGGAATCGGAGAAGCCTCAGGCGCCGCAGCGTGGCTTACCACCAGGTGCTGCTCAGCGAGCCATGAGAGGAAGAGGAAGAGGGATGCCGAGGCGATGATGTCGTTGAGAAGGTCTGCATCCGTCTATAGCGAGCGATAGAGTGTACTGATACCAATGAAGTGATGTGGATCCATCTGTAGCGTTCATTCTTCTAGAATCTACTCCTTCTCATTCTAGCTTGCCCTATCTGTTTGCTTTCAATTTCGCTCTTCTATGCACTCCAAGCAGCGCACCCTCTCTTATCCTCTCACCTAAGATTCCTAATCAATCCTTCCGAAACTTCTACATATTTCGTTTCCCGACGCTATAAGCGAAAGACCGGACAATCCGCGCGTTGGGATGTTCTACAGCTAGCCTCTCTATTTCTGATCGATTTCAGGAAGGAGAATCAAGGTCGACTGATCTAGTGGGGAGTCGTGATGCCGAATACAACAGATATGCTACTTCCAAGCAGCGCCCATTGATTATTTCCAGATTCACCTTTTGAGATGAAAGGATGGTGTTGGAGGTGTTATATTCTGACTTATGTACGTTACTCCCTAATTGCGCTATATTTGTAAGATTTTTTGATCCTCTATAATCACCACCACTACTTAATAACTATATCATTAACTATATCATCATTTCTTAACCGACCAACCAAGCAACCATCACATCCCCAACCCATCTCCTGCCTCACCCATCATCGAAACACCCAACAAGCCACTCAACTAAACATATCAAATCAAATCAAAATAATCAAAAATACCATCCCAGTCTATAGAATATATACCCACCCTCTCCACCTCCTCATTACCTCTCCCCTCTCACTCTCCCTCTCCACCCCGTCTCCCTCCCTTACAAACACAGTACTAGTGTAGTACATCTTAACATCAATCCGTCGATATCAAAGCTCAAATAACAAATAACTTGTCCGCCAGCAACGCAAGGTTGTTATTAGGTTCATAAACAGAGGGTTAGTATATTTATGGCGAGATGGTGGGACGGTGAAGTAGGGGGTGGGAAGGAGACGTGATTGGGTTGGAATTTCATGGAGGGAAAGGGGGGAGATATATGAAATATGGATGGATGATAGTTAGGGTTAATGGAGGATGCATTATAATAGAAAATTGGAGAAACCTTGCAATGGAAACGCTTTGTCTAATATGTTTTGAGTAGATTGCACAATTATCAGGAGGGACATCTACTATGTTGTACTCGAACAGGAGTCGCACAATGGAAGTATAGCGAGGAATGGATGTTGTTCGCATTTGCCTCGATATCATATCTTGACGCCCACAACGCCGTGCTGAATGTACCATGGTACCCAAGTGCGAAAACATATCTCATACAAAAATTGCCAACATCAGACAAACGCCAGCACCAGCATCAGCACCAGCAAATCATATCCTCGAGAGAACATCACCCACCACCCCGCCCAACATCTTCAACCCATAAAAGCCGCTCACAGTCTCCAGCACCTTGAGTTCGCTCATGATATCCTCCTTGTCCACAGTCGCAATCCACTGACCGCTACATCCGCAATGCTCCATAAAGTCATTCACTCGAATCTTTCTGCATTTCCTACATTTCAGGTCCTGCGTCTGCCACTCCACCACAACCTTCTGCACCCTCCCTATCAATCGCTCCTCGATAGCCAGCCGATTATATTCGTGCCCACACGTCGTGCAGGCCCATGCCCTACCGGCTGAGGCTGAGGCTCCATCCCCAACGGCCGTGTCTGGCAACACGTCCTCGTCGCGACAGAGGTCGAGATCGCGTGCCATGGTACAATGGTCGCAGATCAATTGCTCGATCCGGCAACTCTGGCTTGGGTTCTCAAACCTCGCTTGCGGACTGAATTCTTTGATTTCGAAGAAGGATAGGAGTTCTTTGCGGAGATAGCGCGCTTCGAGATTGATGCTTTTGTCGAGGGAGAATACATGCATGATCGACTTTACGAGCTGTAGGACTGGGTGCGTGTTGTCTAATCTAAGATGGGAGCCTGGTAATGAGGGGAATTTGTGATCCGCTGCGAGGGTTGGATGGGCCAGCTCGGAGCGATAGCGGGAGATGAGGGTAAGGATCTGGCGTTTGAGGGGTTTGGAAATGGTTTTAGTCAGGACTTCTTTGCTTGTTGTTGACTCGTCTTCTTGAGTGGCTGTAAGCTGGCGGACAGGCAGCTGGGTTAGGCGTGGAGTAGCAGGTGGAGAGCTGTCGCTACCGAAGGGAATCTGACGGGGCCGTTTGATTTGATGCATTAGTTCGATGAATTCGACAACCCAATCGTGGAAGATGGACTGGTATTGTAATGGAAGAAAGGTGTTGAGCTGCCAGTGGCATATGGTGTCCAAATGTTGGGATTCTGCTTCGACAACCTCGTGGCATGCCTTCCCACCATAGTTGAACTCGTCGTACCAGACTAGGTAGTCCCAGTACTCTTTGATTTCGAGGTCCAGAAAATGGAAAAGTGGCTTAGCTTTGATCGATTTCAGGATATACTGACTGTACGCGTAGGCATTGCCGACTTCTGCTTTAGTAGTTTGAAGGAGCAACCGATTGGCGTTGGCGAACACAACATGGGAGCCGACACGCTTGAAATCCGTCATGAGTTGTTGAAAGGCTTTCCTTGACATCATCTGCACGTAATAATGCAGCGAGCGGTCATAGAGGAAGGAGTCGGGATTCTCGACCCAGCGTACAAGGTGCTGCACCATGACGTCGGCCATGCTACTGCCCTTGCAAGCTTCTGTCCACCAGGCTTTCACCATCTCTCGGAGCACCATGATGCCTGCAGAGGCGAAGGCACTGTCGGAATATAGGACGCCCGTTTCCCCATTGGGGTCATCTTCTGAAGGTGCTGCCGGGCTGAAGGCAACAGAATCACTTCCTTCGAGTTCGTTGATCAGAGATGATGTAAGGATTGTGTTGATCGCCAGATTCCGAACGTCAAGCTCAATACAGACTGAGGAGTACGTGCCGGAATTGTTTATGGCAGGCATACTGACCGTCTCCATTGGGGTCAGTATATCGTCCTTCTCGTAACCAGCATGATCAGGCAGTGGACCGCCAGACCACCAAAGAACTACATTACTCTTCTGCAACCGTCTTGCATATGCGACGTCAATGAGGAAACGTGGGTCATCTCTTTCTAGATTGCACAAGGGAACGTCTCCGTATCTCGCCAATTCGACGAGATGGCTGATCCATGATCCTAGCGCAAGGTAGTGCGTCACTAGACGCTTGACGACGAAACCTTGCCAGCCCAGTGGAGGGAGGTTGCTGTCAGAAGTTTCGACCTTTAATGGAAGGACCGGCAGATCATTGAGGGAAGGTATGTCATGGAGCAGTAGCCGCCGCTGTGGTGACTGGATCACCAGTAGAGTTGGCTTGCTTTCGTCACTTCGCATTTTCTTGATGGCGTCGCTCACGTCAAGGTGTAATTTCCGTTTCGTCTTGACTTGGGTGATCTTAAAATGAAGTTTTTCCTGATAGTCAAAAATGGTTTGCCAGCGCTGTCCACCATTCTCGCTAAGCCGGCGAGCCAACAGCTCCGAGTACACCTTTTCTACGTTAGGCAGACCTTGGTTATCCCTTGTGCGATCAAGGATGATAATGTGGGCTTCGTCTTTGGCTGTCGAGAAGATTGCGAATATTTGACGCTCGCCAGCGACTAGATGGTAGAGAAAGATGAAACCCATCTCAGTCTCTAACAGGTATGGTTGTTTTGCTGGAGTACGCCGTAATGCCGAGAGGTCAAAGCCATGTTCAAGGCCTCTACCCAACACGCCTTTCTGACTCTCGTCGAAGGTACAAAGGCTCCCTAAGTCAAGCACAGCCCTCATGGTCAGCGGCAGTTGTTTTTCGTAGATTCCTTCGACGCTCGGATGGTTGAATAGTATTGCCAGTTTTTGCGCTTCTCTTACGTATACCTCCTCAGACATGACAAGCTTGAACAGATGCACTGAGGGGTGTCCGTTGGGTAGAGTATGAGTCACCTTCTCGACCGCACACCCCTCAATATCAACATCCGGCAGCTCGCTCCCTTTCAGATTCAGATACAGTTGTCGAGGCACCTTCACTATCAACGGATGCACCTTCTTGTCAATCAAGACAAATGCGCGAATCTGACCTGGCATCTTGGATTCCCGTAGCTGCAGAACTTGCCATGTATTGATGAATAACATTTCAGCTTGATTCCTGAACAATCCTCCAAGCATTGTTGCCGCTGGAGTACTCTGCTCACCAAACAGTTGCCTTCGACGATTCCGAGCTTGCTTTTGAATCTTCCATTTCTTTTTCTGATATCGTAGGAAGCCTTCGTAATCCTCGGTCATCGATGGCATCTTCGATGGGAGGCTGGCATAAGGGTCTATATATGCTGGAGGGGCCGGCTCTGGAGCTTTCCGCTTCTGCGCCACTCGTAAGACTTCACCAGCTCTCGCCTTTTGCGTTGATCCGAAGTCTTCAAGATCAGTGGGTAATCGGTGATCGAGCGTGTTTGTGGAAAGATCGGCAAGGGGCTGCTTCTCAAAGAGGTCTGTCATCTTTTTCTGCTTGAACCTATCGTCTTTCACATTGATCCTGCGTTGCAACCAATCCGGATGCCCAATTCGCGGCACAGGGTTTCGGACTTTCTGCAACGCTGCTGGGATGGTGATAACCTTCTGAATGACAGAACTCAGACGTTCCAGATAATAATCCCAATCAATAAGAGCTCGAGGGTTCATGTCACTCGGATCTTCCTTCAGCCATTTCCGCAGGAAGTACCGCTTCACCGAATCTTCCGCCGAAAAGATAGCCACTGGAATAGCCCGATCAGTCACGGGTGAGTTCCTGGGTTTGGCTGCGATGATGTACTTGCAGTTCAAACCCTTGTCTTTGACCATTTGCAAGCCCAGAAATTCGGCCAAACGTTTGGCTGTGGTGATGGACGTAGACTTCTGAGCTCCATACTCCTCAAGAGCTTTTGACATGCTTTTGTTCTCACAGATAAGGTCGATTAGCTCCTCGTCTGCAAGCGTTGAGCCATGTTGGTGTAGCACGTCAAGCCAGCGATTAGCGATTCTGGCAACCGAAGCATACGTGTCGGTCAGTGTTTCTCCTTCCAGAAAGAATTTAAAGATTTGTGTCTGGAAGATCTTGATGAGCTTGAGCTCTCCCCTCCGCTTGACCTCAAAGCCTTTCAACTCTGCAAGACTTCCATCATGATTGAATACAGCGTACCGCTTCTTTAGATTTTTGTCTTCTTCTTTGGATGTTGGTAGAATCATAGCCCTGTAAGGTCCGTCCACCTCGAAGAAAATTGTATTGTCGCTGTGGGTTTTGTATTTGAAGGACTGCGGATCGACGAGCTCCTGATACTGGTGGTTCGTAAACTTGTCGTGGACAAGATGATTGAGCATGACACACGGATACGAGATTGGCAGCTTCTTTCCGTTTCTGAGCGTGAAGACAACATTTTCCGGGAAAGTAGCCGGCAGCATGCACCATATACCATCAGTGTCAAGTTCCAAGGGTCTCCCAATACGTTCAACCAGTTCCCTTGCCATCTGGATTATGTGGGCTCCGGTCAAGCAAGTGACTCCGGCCATTTCCATGGAATACCATCGTGATCCTTTACGCATCACATATCCGTAAAAGCTGTTCAAAATGACCTTGTGGGCAAGCTGAAGGGAGTCGTAAAGGATAATCATCTTCTTCGCCTCCTCGATCTCGGAGGGAGAAGCTCCTGTTGACTTCAAAGACTCCGTGTTGTTCTTCCACATCTTTTGCTTGCCTTTGTAGTCATACCGACGGTCTCTGAAATCTTTGACGGTGTCGACGTAGAACGGGTTCTCTCTCTGACAAATGATAGCTTCTCGCTCAATCGTCTTTGTCTCATGAATCTTGTGATAGATTTTCTTGCTGTAATCTGTCAATCGTTTCTTGACCAGGCTGGCTTGTTCTTCTACACCCATATCTTGGAATATCCGAGCAGGACTGTTTGGATATTTGCCCGGAAATTTTTCGTTCTCTAGAGAGTGTCTGATCATATTGTACTCGTTCTTCTGCGCTGGGAGGAATTCTCCCCTCCAAGACCATGGCATTCTACGATCACAGGTTTTTCCTGGCCGGTTGAAGTCACACGCTGCGCAATCAGCTTCTGCAATCATCGAATCCGGTTGAAGTCGATTGGTTGTCATGATGTTTGGGTACATGGATGCAACATCCAGGTGATAGATTGAGGGCCTCTCGTCCCTATTAGGGACAAGTTTCAGGTTTTCCAATTTTGCAACAATGTCGGCTTTGACCTCATCATAGTTAGTGACATCTTCCAGGGATTTCTTTTCTTCCACGACGATACTGAATTTCAACGCAGAATCCAAATCCCGCTTGAGCTCGTCTATGGCAGTAGTGTCCAAAGCAAAATTGACGGGTATGTCGCTTCGAAATACTCCAGCCTCTATACTTTCGACGTGGCCGCCCACATACGTCTCAGATTCTAAGAGATGGCCTTCCCAGAATGTCTCCTTTGGCTCTTTGTGTTTGTTTGGGAGGACGATACCCTTTTGGTATGCTTGAACCATAAGCAACATTTCACACAATGTTCCTGTACCTTTGCGAAGAGTGTCATCCGGATTTAGAGGAATGATATTGCATAGCGAGAAGATGAACGGATGTACGTATTTCATGTAGAGATAGTATGTCGCAACTGCATCAGAGACCGAGTATTCGGCCAGAGTCTGCGGTCGCTCGCTGGCATATCGTGTCATCAATTCTGGGTCCAGCTCATCTGGATCGTATCCCAACTTGGCAACCGTGACGGCTTTTAGGCCCCTGCTACCTTGCGGCAGGTAACTATCCCTGCTAACCCAACTAAAGCAATCCATGTGGACACCGTAATGGCTTTGGTAGATGTCTTCACTGTTCTTTCGATATCCTATTTCTTGATACATATCAATGCCCAGTACGCTAGCTCTTGCTTCGACGAAGGGCCAATCGAAGAAGTCACCGTTGTAGGTCGCGATCACTGTTGGCCTCGCTTCTTTGATATGTAGAAAGAACCTCTCAATGACAGCTTTTTCGTTCGGCTCGTTGAAAACAAGGAATGGTCCATCGTACTCCGGCTTTGGTGTATACTCAAAATCGGCAATATCCTCGGAGACGATTTCTCGATTGGTGATTAAGAAACCTTGCCCGTCAATCATGTAGGATATCATCATGATCTGGTCTATAACTGCGTCAGGGAACTTCAGTGGTAATTTCGTCGTCTCAATATCGTAGGCCAAAACCACAGGATCCGCTCTCTGTATCCGCTCTTCAATACAGGTAAGATCAGTAACGCCATGCTTCGCTTCCACAGTGTACCACTTTCCAATTCGAATGTCTTTGACTGTTAGTACACCTTATTTTATGGACGGGTTGAAAACCCTACCTTTGTCAATGGCAACCCGTACATGATAGGGCACGTCAAATTCTCTAATATCAACAATATAATCGCTCGCGTCCGCTATGCCGTTAAGTCGTGTATCATTACCTCGTTCATCATCAAAAAGGTCAAAGCCCGCGTTCGCACTATGGTAGTCAGCATCCGGCACAATTTCCAACAATACTAGACTCACCTGGCCACCTCGGCATATGTATCCATAGCATTCATGCTGCCCTTATTCTTCTCCGCAATTGGCATAATGGTTCTTCTTACGTTTAGAAGATCTCCAACATTCTCGAATGAAAGTTGCAAGAACATTCTTCGATAACCCAGCAAATGATTCGGCATCTGAAGGTCCTCCTTAAATATGCGTTTGACTCCCTTCATTAGCCCCTCGAACTTCCGTCGGCACCATTCTTCAACCTCGGCCTCCTTTCCTCTCCTCACCGCAATCAAGAAGTAAGGATCGTATTGCACAGTGGCCTTGAATGTGCCGCCGTCCTCCTCAATAAAATAGTAGTCGACTCCAGCACGCCCATCCGGGATCTTCTCGTCTTCCACTGTCGTGCTATGCATGTTGCAGAGCCATCCCACTCTTTTCTTCCCGGAATCATAACGTGCAAATCCCATTGATTCATCAATGCTATGGGCAAGGCGCGTAGCTTGTACTTTCTCATCTTGAGATGTTGCTTCGCTTGCACGGAGAGAGGATGCTTCCACAGTCCTTGTGCGACGTGGGTTGAAGGAGGATTTAGCCGATCGATAGTTATTGCTGTTTCCTCCATATCTGCGATCCGGTTTTCGAGAGGGCATTGGGTAAAGTGACTTTAAGCGGAGGTAGGAGGAAGGCGTATCATGAAGACGCTTGCCACATCGAAACACATCCAAGTAGGAAGGTATCAATGTTGATCGAGCATATGATTCGGATTAATTGCATTGTCGCGGTCTGCAGTGAGACGCGCCGAACGCGATTTGTGGCGTTCGACGCTAGAATGATAGCGGACATTCCCGCTGAAAGCGCCACTCATTCAATAGGACCGACATTGACGAATACATCGCTAGCAATTTCAGGACAATGGCCGCTGATACTCGAGAGAGTCCATCCTCGAAGTCAGGTACATCTGCTACCACAGCTACCATCCAGGGTACAAGTTCCGCTCCATCTGTCGTCCCGGTAGCCCCACCAAACGCAAATGCTCTACCCGCAGGCGCCGGGAAAAACACTGCTGGTGGGAAAGTGCCAGAAGCCGGCATAATTGATGCCTTGAAAAGCATAAAGCCCAATGAGATCAAGGAAGTACACAAGAGACCGTGCGTTCGTGATGCGCTCTTGACCGGCATCGGTGGCGGGTTTGGGATTGGTGGTGTGAGAGCTATTTGGGGAGGTAAGCTCTCCTATTGGTCGCTCTACAGCTCGATATGCGTGGCTGACCAATTCAGCAACGATTTGGTCGAGTTGCAATTGGGCTGTTGGCTCGTTCGTGTTTGGCTCCTTCCTCATGTATGAATTTTGTCAGAGAAAGAGGACATTGGAAATGCAAGGGATGAAGAGAGCTGTAGAAGTCATTGACCGGAGACAGGCAGAGAGGCAGGAGAGAGCAGAGGAGGCTAGGGCTGCGAGACGAAAGGCAAAGGAAGAGGCAGATGCCCGGTCTTGATCGAAGATCGACAGAAAATCAAAGGCTTGAGAGGGGAAGAATCCATGGTCGTATAAGACTAGACGTGGGTACACCCTCACATGCTTTGCTTAGAGTTTTATCTTGCGCCACGAGACGGAACGGTCGCTCTTCGACCACTCTAACAGCGCTGCCTATGCCTCAGCTCGCGTTCGTTATAGGGGGTTGAGGACTTCTTCGCTTGGGCATTGAACTACATAGTAGCTCGCGGGAAGAGATCTTTCACTGTGCAAGCGGTGGCTCGCGCCACTCCTTTTCACATATCAATTTATACTCCCTCAGAAGTGCATCTGATGTAGCATGCTAGGATCACGTATCAATATTGGAGAGCTGTCGAGCAAGCTACTTCAATTTGGCCGCAAGTCCACCACTTCAAATTTCAAACCATCCACTTCAACGACATGGCCAGGGCGGAGAGCCTCAGTGTAGATGTGACTTTCAGCGTGGGGATGGAAGAGCCCGGTTTGTGCGCAGTTCAGGACAGTTTTCATACCAGGCGGATCCGTCAAGCGGAACACACCCCAGTCGCCTTTACTTGGCGCACACACGATGGCGATACTCTCAGGCATCATTACCTGATATCCGCCATGAGTATGGAGATCTCGAGAGCTCATGAAACAAGTCTGCGTTGGATGCGTGTGTATCCAGCCCAGGACCATAAGGTCTTCTCCGTCAACGTAATCAAACAATTCGCTTTCGTTGACTGTTTCGCAAGTGTCTGACGTGCTTTCCTGATCGGGGATGACAAGTCTGGAGATGAACAGAGCGTTGCTAACAAGTGTACCACATAATATGCCGCATGTTTCGAGATTAGCACGAGTGTTCGCCTGGGCGACCGAGAGGAACCTATGGCGGAGATTTTGTGGCAGGAAGATGGAGCGGAGCGGAATGCCATTCTCTAGATATGCGGACGGTTGAAAAACATAGGCATTCTTCTTAGGGTCTTCTAGGGGGCTTGGCTTAGCGTCATTTAAGGCACGGCGATATGGCGAAAGTTCCCCCTTATCCGGTCTTGGAGGTGGACTGTCCTCGTATCTTTGACCTTCTTGGCCGGAGTCTTTCGGCGGCAGTTCTGGAGGTAGTGAGGACAGTGGTGTGCGCTGAGGAGAGAAGTCGTCCATAAAGCTGGACGAGCTAGGTGAAGCTCTGGAGAGCTCATCGTGATCCCTATGTCCAGATATTACTGGGTAACGATAGTTCGATCTTTGGCTCTCAAACGAAGGCCGGGAGCTGAGGGTTCTGGTGTTTCTGGCCTCTCCCTTTGTCGAGCCATTAACCTGTGATCGAACATTTTGCATCCGTTGGCTCAGAGTGTCCTGATCGATCCCTTCGTCATCGTTGGTAAACGCCTCCTCCCAGTTCCCCCACAACCCTGCTGTTCGTCTCTGCTGTTCCACCTCTTCCGAGATCCCAGCCTGGCGCGTAGCTTTCCTAGCCGTAGCCCGCCGTCTGATTTCCTTGTGAGCTAAATCGACGGCTAGGTCCCGGTGATCTTCAGCTGCTAACGTTTCTGTATTGTGAGCCACCGCTGGGTCGGACAAAAGGCGTTTATGATTTATTTGCAAGGCGGGTGTTATCTTTTCCAGCGGTCGAGAACCTTCATTGGTGCTCGCGGAAGCTCTTCTTGCGTCGCGGTCTCGCACGAGCTGTTCATATCTTTCATACTTCCTATTGATTCGCGGCTTCAGTACTTCAAGCTTGACCAAATTCTTCTTAACATCCTCCTCTGCCAGCTTCAATGCATGGTGGTTCTTGGCTTGCTTTCGCTCGGGGTGAGTGATTAGATTCCCGAGCACTAGCTCGGCATGTCGGAAGAGGAGAAGGTATGTCTGTGGGTCGTTGCCCTCGTGTTCGTAGATTTGCGCCTGAGAGACTGCATGTTAATTGCCAAAGGACTCAGGTGGTAGAGAGTCAGTCACCTCTTTCAGGAGAGTGCCTGCGGTCCTCAGCCAATACTTGAGCGGAATGAATGGGTTGTATTCGAAATTCTGTGCCTTCTTGACGACCTGTTCCACATTCATAGGCCGCGACAGTGGTGCGTCGTCAATACTGTGCGGTACCATTGTAGATTACCGACTAGTTTGAAGGTATCCAGGAAGCTTTGTGTACCTTGCAGACCGTAAGGCTAGGTACTTATTTGACATGATGATCAATCGATCATCGGCTCATAGGTTGCTGCCTGAGAGCTGTTCCCCTACCGGAATGATGGCCTCGTCATGGTCCGAGAAGCGAAGTATCAACGCCAACCCTAGCGCAGATCATTGTTGATAACTTTACGATTCCTCCTTTCACCATACGCTATTGGGCTTCCGCCGTACGTTCGATGCCGGAGATCACATACAGTACATTCGGCTCCATGATGTGCTCAAAATTCTGGCCCTTTCATCGACTTTAGTAAGTCTGTGAGTTGCTCCATGCCTTCGGCAAGACTCCCGCAACAATACATCAAGTATCCGCCATCTCAACAGCTTGCGAAGATTCCAGGCTTTTGGAGAATTCGCTCGAACATAGTGAGCCCTGGCCTTTGTGGTACAGCATATGGTATTATCATGTCTAAAGACCGAAATATTGACACTTTCCAGACGATGTCCTCCAGCGCCTCGCTCCGTCGTTGGCACAGCATGTTGGCTGCACCGTCATAGATATCAATCCTGGTATAGGTCTGTGGTCCTCCAAACTCCATGAGATTCTAAAGCCTCGGAAGCATGTCCTTATGGAGCCGAAGCAGGATATTTTCCTCCCATACCTCAAACCGCTCCTTGACACCCCTGGTTCACGATATGTCCTGCGAGGTTGGCACGATAAAGATCGTTGGCAACCTCAGAAATACATCGAGGAAAACCTTCTACCCCCACTAAAAGAGTCGGAAGGATGGGAACAGAAGCAAAGCCCAATACTCATCATTGCCAACGTTGCGATTCAACCCATCAAGAGTTCAACGACCAATGACTCGATATCCCACTTCAACTCCTCACATATCAAGTCGATTGATCTAGCGCATGCTGTGAGGATGCAATCTGCGTTTCAAGCCTACGGCCCCACACGAATACTCATGTGGGTGCCGGATGCAGAGAAGCGGGCCCTTGTACCAAGGACCGTAGCGTATAGGGGCAAAGTTGCTGTATACTTAGAATCAACTTTTCATGTGGAGGAAGTGGCAGGTGGTGCGCCTTTACTGACCAAAGCTCGAAGGGAAGACTCCTTGGATATGGAAAGCAGCAAGCTAGTAGCTAAGCGTATGGAAGAAGCTAAGGTACAAACACCTCCAGAAAGGCAGTTGAAGCAAATAGACACAGCCTCCAAATCCTCAACAGCTCGTGCCTGGCATGCAGAAATGGAAGGACTCGAGAAAAGCTTCGGAAATCTTGAGTATGCGCAATTCATTGGGAAACCAGCTGCGCCTTTAGTCTCCTTGAAAGCTAACAACCCTTTCCCGGTCACACCAGAGTACGAAAGGTTGAGAACGCTTCGAAGGACCCTTTCGACGCAAAATAAAACTATCGACAAAGTAAATGCTACGCTGCATAAGCAGGAAGAAATAGATCGACTCGATCTCGCTGCACACCGAGCAGGTATCGATGCTGCAGAACAAAAGCAGGAACTCAGCGTAATCGACTCCAAAATCGAAAAGTTCAAAGACGAACTGAGCGAGCTGAATCAAAAAGCCCAAGACCGCTTGCTGTTCCTAGACGACGACCGAAGAGCCTTCTCCTTAGATCCGCCTCTGCTCATGTGGGATCGTCGGCGCGCAGAACCTCTAATAGTCCAACCTGACGAGTTTTACAGCGCCAAAGAACTTGCGCTCTTGGATTTTCAGCCTCTACCCCTTGAAAAACAATTTCCGTTGACATGGGACCAGTCCATCTACTTCGACATGATCAGTACCTACCTCTTTGGGCCTCGTGGTGCAACGACGCTCAAACACCTCAATCATTCTGCCCCTGGGGCCTATGAGGCCCTCGTCCCTCATGCGCCTGCGATCATCGATCCAGCGAAGGGAGGGAGAAGAGACGTGGAGAGTGTACGGGTAAGGAATCTAACGCCAGAGATGCTGTGGCAGCTGGCAAAGGCGTGGGATGATTGGCTGTTCAAGCCGAGCATGAGCGATATCATGACGCAGTTTGGGGTCAACTATGAGACGAACTTGACGATGCGGAAGGGCTCGATGAGGAATTGATCAGACGAATGCGTGAGGAAACAACGATGTTTGGGTCAGCAGTCGCACGCACGACATTCATGGCCTTCGTTGTACCTGAGCATTGGAGCTCTAAAATATAGACATAATACAGCAACTAGGCATAGAAAGCAAGAGCCAAAGCGGGTATCTTCACCACCTCTCCTTAGCCTCCCATCGTTTCATCGCCAGCCTAGCTTTCAAACCCTCCACGACCTCCTTCCCAAACCAGCCCCAATCTTCACCCCGTCTGCCCAGCCCATCCGCCCACGCGAATAGAATCCTCAAGTTCCATAACCTCTCGCTCATCCCGCTCTCCAAACACGCATTCTCCAACACCAACCGATCGTCCACAACCGTCCCCCTCGTTCCTTTACTCAACAGAGCTCCCGCTTCCGCAGGCAAGACGAGCGCCTGTTCCGCGCGGTCGAAGCCGGCGAATGTGGGTAATGTGAAGATCCAGCGAAACGGCTGCTTGTTGATTTGATGTGCGGCCTGTGTGTCATTGAGTGCCTGCATCGTAGCGCTAAAGATGGAGGCGTGAGCATCGTAGGCGGCGCGGCGGCGTACGTAGATGCTTTGGTGGCGGGTAAAAGCTTCAAGGTGCGCTGGGTTTTTGGCAATATCGAGAGTCACGCTCCAGTACTCTGCGTCGTTGGTTTGGATTCGGGCTATGGTTTGGAGCTCGGGAAGGAGACAGGGTGCCGTCATGGCTGACTGGGCGCCGGTGCGAAGCGTGAGGAGGATTGGAAGAGATATGGGGCGATGAGTATCGACGTCTCTCGTGACAAGGCAGCGTCTTTCTGTTGCGAGGACCCAGAAGTGGCGGAAAGCTTGAAGGTGGGACTTGTTGTCCAGAACGGTATTCGGGAAGAGAGGGTAGATGGCACACAGTAGGGATGCGACCGCGATGTTGGAGGTGCCAAGGGTATGAGTGCCACCCCCCATGAACAGAACGCCTATGGCAAAGTGGGTGGCTAGATGACTACCATATGGGGTGTCTGCATCCGTCCTGCCATGTAGGGATCGTAGCCGACGGAATATGTGTAGATCGCCAGTTCCAGCCATGACGCATGATGCAGCAAGAGCTACAACGTCTTGACAGTTGCGAACTGTTTGGCGGGCAAGTTTGCCATCATAGCTCATGGTTGACAATCTGCAGATGCGAACAAACTGGTCAATATAGTGACAGAGCAGATTGCGAACATCCAGAGACCCAGATCCCGCAAATCGAAGCCCAATGCTGAGACAAAGTCCGGCGATGATGTTGAAAAACGGCATGTCCTCGCTGGTAAGGACACGAACGGTGGTCAATTTCGACTTCTGCTGGTATGTCAGTGGCAACTGCATACTCATCCATCTGGCATTCGCTTGGATGTTTTCCCACATAATCAGATGCCGAGCCACCGTGCGGAGCAGGAAAACATCAGGACGCACGTAATCAAATTGCAGAATTGTATCTGGTATGTCGATCTTACGAGCTAAAGCCTCATCTTGAGTTTTCATGAATATTAGGGCTATAGCGATCGTCGCCGCAGCTGCTGCTTTGTCGAGGATGTGGACGATACTTACTCTCCTGGTACTGATTGCGAGTGTAAGCAACCTTTCCGTTATATGCATATCATGTAAGCCCTTCATGTCTTTGCCATGGCCTAGGTTGATGTAGCCTAATGCAAATCCGGCAGATAGTCTATAGCCTTCGTCTCGGAGATCGTCTAGTGGATTCGATGCGTCGTCTTGATCCGTGTTCTCCATTTCGGAGAGCATTATCTCGCTCATCCGACGGTGCTGGGTGTTGCAATATAAAAGACCAATACCCATGATCCCACTGGTTTGTGTCAATGGTGACAAATTCAGCTCAGCAGCACCCTGTGGCAACATTCGAGTCACATGTACGGAGAGTAGGCGCGTGATCAGAGTATCCATCGTGCCCATGTATGAAGCGGAAAGGCCAAGTAGAAGTCCAATCGAGGTCATCGTGTGCTTTGGTGTCAGGTATTTGAATGCAACCCATTTCGCGATTGACTTTAAATGACCGTTCATACCTAGAGCTAATAAGAATCCCGCATGTCTATTATTGAGCTCTCTCGGCTTGTTGAAGAGTATCCATGACGTGTCAATTCCTTTTGCGTCTTTCGAGATACTCAGGCCAGCTGCCACACCAGCATGAAAGAAAGCCCAGGAAATTTTGTCTTCTGTGAAATGGTTACGATCAGCAGTGACGGTAGTGTCAGCGGGCTTCATAACACAGCTCATAGTAAAGCCATGAATAGGGAATTTCTCGGTAAGAAGGGGCAAGCGGGCGCTGTAGAACAGCAGACCTCGTCCAGCCGATACGGATAGCGTCCGAACCGCGATGACTTTTGCCAGTTCTTGTTGGGCTTCCAAGAGATCGGTGTCAGACCATTCAGGCTCCGGTGTACATCGAGCTATAGGATAGTGTAGTGGATGAACAAGCTTCGCAGCTTCGGCAAATCTTTGGTCCTCTTTGAACAGCAGGCGAGTAACAGACTGTCGATCGAGTTCGGCAGAGCCGTCGTAAGGCGCGACTGTCTCAACCTCCAAGACTGAATGACAGATACTGTGAACGTCCCGGATGGCATCGTTGCTAAGAGGATTTGGTGTTCTTCCGTGAGGACGGAGACTACCCTTATCCCGCTCCAACATGGCTATATCTTCCCTTCCGACTATCTTAAGATTGACAGTCTTCCAAGAAATCGATGGCTGCGCTCGACAAGACGCTATAGCTGCTCGGAAAGAGGCAGCTACGCTTTCTGGCAGGGTCTCTAACAATGACAGTCCCAGACCCCAAGAGGCCATCTTGGTGACTCGAGCTTCCGAATTCTCTCCTGTCTGGGTTGTGAGGAGATCTGTAATTGCCACTGTTCTCGGTGTTAATTGCATCAGCAACTTTGCCGTTGCATCTGCGGGGCCCCTACGAACTATTGGCGAGTTTGCTACGTCCAGAAGTGAAATTATGGGCGTCGGACTTGCTTTGAGGCTTGTCGACTCGATGAACTGCAGTAGGGAAGGAGGTAGAAAGGGCTCAGTTGGGACATTTAAAGCAGTGATATGAGAGTCTTCTAGTAGCCAGGCCCCCATGTCTCCGTTCTCGAGCATGTAGCAGCCGCCCTTACCCCACGTCTCCCAACGGAGCCAGGTACCCATCTGAGTAAGGACTGGAGTAAGTTGATGAAGCCATGCTGCGGACAAAATGTTCAATTTAAGCTCTTCGCGAAGGAGGTGAAGACTTAGTAGAACAGAAGGTAAGGCTGTGCGACGGATTTCGGGGTCCCGTGAGGAAGCTGTAGGAAGATAGCCATGCGTCCCATTTGCAATTTGCCCAACTCTGGAAGTGATGAATTCTCGGGCGAAAGATATACATTGGAGCAAGAAAGAAGACTTTTTCGGAAGAGGAACTGCATCAGCGATGGATGGGGGGGCCGAGTTCGATGGAATTGATCTCTTCGTGGAAAGCAAAACCTTCTCATTCGCCGTCCATTCCCACGCACTTTTCTTCATCCAGGTGGGTAAGGCACCAGATATACTTGCTTCCTGAGCCACCATAGCATCCCAGCTATCCAGATTAGTATTTGCTCCGCTACTAGATCTTAAAAGACCCCCTTTCTTCTTCTTCTGACGCGCCGCGGTCTCTGCTTGCCTGTCTCCAACGAAAGCAACTCCCATTGAGAAGAGTAGCATGACGATGGCAGTCCACTCTATATCCATCTCTGTTTCTGGACGAGCCTGTAGCCATGACATGGTGTCCCACCACCCGCGAAGCATTATCTCTGCGTCTCCCGCCAATGACATCAAGACCGACTCTGAGACCTGAATGATTTTCCGTACAAGTGGGTTGCGCGGCCAAAAATCCAGCTGAAGACGGTGGCCGGTACCTTCTGAGTCCAGTACGTCGACACGCCCTTGACAGCCACCATGTTGCAGTGCGACAAGTTCTTGTGGACCGCGACTAAGAACTCTCTTGAAGCTACCTTCACGCCGTTGCTTCGAAACGCTATTAGTTGTGATCTGATGAGGATTATGGACATAAAGGGGTGAAGGGAGTTCGATTTTCTTAGAGAGACTCCACGGCGCTTGCAGAGACATTTCATCTTTGCCATCTGTACGCTTCTCGAGCACTAGGAGTCGCGAGCAGAGCCCATCACCAATCTTACACGCATCTGTCACGCCCGAGCGTCTGGTCATGCCCGTCACACGGGCCTTGTAATGTTCGGAGATCACTCCAGGCACGGCATTCCCCGTTTGATTCGATATCCTGGAAGCTTGTGCCTCGATCTTGAAGACTAGCGACTCTCCAGCTATACGGTCTATGATGCACATGATAATTGTGCAATCGTCAGAAGCGTCGCCGAGACTCAGCTCGGGGGTCTTCATGGTGATTATCTGGCGCCGAGGACTACTCTTCGCAGATGCAACCTGTTGATTTGTATGACCCTCGCCAGGCATGGTGTAGACCTTGGTCAAAATCATTTCCTTACGTAAACCTCTGACAGTAGCGTGCAAGCCCCGGTCACCTAAGATTTGCAGATCGTGGATACCCTCAGGTTCGTCTGCAAATTCGTCAGGCTGAGATGCATGAAGACCAAACGAGTCGAGGCTGGTCCTGAATCCATGAAGAGTATGAGGCTTTGTGATGCTACTCGCAGTGTCTGGGCCAACGCTAAGTCGTGTGCCATGGCCACCAAACGAAGCACCCTTTTTTGTTCCCTTGCCCCCAGCATAGACACCTGCAAGGTCGGAGAAAGTAGTCCTGTCATAATTTGTAGATAGATCTGCACGTGCAAGTAACCCACTGACCCTTCTAGAAGACTTAGCAGGGATTGCTGAACTTCCAAGGGCTGAGTCCAGGAGTTCGTCTTGATCATGTGTAGAGAAATCGTCAACAGTTGGATCACTACTCACCTGTCGGCGGGATCTTGCACCTCCAAAACTCTCATGCACACTAGCAGCACCTCTAATGGTAGGCGTAGTAGACCCAGTTCCCAAGCCTGGCGCAAATGAGCTCCTGCGACGAGACATTGTGCCACTTGCGACGGGAGTAAATTTGCGTTGCATAGCTTCGGAAGTTGCATGATCTACATAGTTCACAGTCCAGATGTTGATTATTCCAGTGTCTTCATGCTCAGTGACTGCCAGTATAAGTGGGCCCCTACTAGTCGCTTGTGAAGGATCCTGAGAAAGCTCGTCCCTAGGAGAAACATATAGAAGGTTTTCTTTGGCGTCCAAGTTGCCATACGCAGAAGTTTCATATGCGTTGATTTTCCGCAGATCGTTGATGGCTAGCACTCCTTTAGTCGCCACGATGCCCATCTCCGCAAGAGGGTCGGTAAGACAGAACAATCTGGGTAGTCCACTCTCAGGAGCTGTGGCTGACCGTTCCAGCAAGCTTCTCAACAAGGGCAGAAACGGTGAATCCGAATCTTTGGTAGATGCAATATTGGATAGAGGTTGAGAACTTGGAGGCGAACTTGACGAAACAGGATGGGAGAACGCGAATGAATTGTTTGGGGCAGATGGTATCTGAGGAGTCGGCGGTATTGTGGGTTTTGGGGCAAGCTTCCTCTGTAGTAAAATGCCATGGATGCAAGGAAAGACGGCATCGACCTCGAAAGGTAGATGTACAATGTGGCTCGTTCCTGAAAGCAAGAATACATGAGCCTGAGTTTTCAAGACAACAACAAGAGCTCTCCTATCTGAATGAGATTGGTTCCGATGGCTCCTTGCGGATATATTTCTCCAATTTCCTCCTTCACCAGTTGACCCAGCTTGTATGTACCCGATGTCTGATGGCTTCAGACTATGAGCTCTTTGTTTAGGCACATTGAGTCCGCCATTTGCCGTTGCTTGTTCTAAGCCACGAGCAGACGATATCGAGGTGTCAGGAGGTCGTCTGCTGTTTCTCGCAATCTGTGATGGGAAGTGCGTAAACAACGCGTGAGCTACTGACTCTCCTTCGACTTCGAATCGAAAGACTCGCTGGATTACACCTCCTATTGACCAAACAACGCAGGAATCTGTTGTGACGAGCTCTTCCTCTTCACAATTGTCACTCGCACCCTGCCCATCGACTGTCTGCCACGTGAAAGCATCCTCGGATGGGTCTGGCGAGAGGATGCCCTCTGCAACCAGAAACGGAAGTGCTGAAGGCCTGTGGATGCCTATCGAGGTCACTGAAGCCATAACCACGCCTCCTGACTCTTTCCGCCACCGTTTTGCATGAGAGTACTTCTACAATCGCTTTGTTTTGACATGGTATCATTGGCCGTCCGCCAAACCGTCGACGCGTCACATCACTCTGTTGATGTTGAAGGAAGAACAGGAGGCGGCGGAGACCTTCCCGCCCTGCACCCACAACACGCGATCCCTAGATCTACACAATCGTGCCACATGCTTTAATTTCAGAAGCCGAGTGGTACAGATTTTGTTGGCCAGATCCAAATGAAAGAGCTATATCAACAAACTACGAGAACGTAGGAGGGGCGGACATCCGAAGACATGATGGAGGCCAATGTTCGGTCTCTAGATGGCCTCCTCCAAATATGGTTGACCAAGCATTATTCTAACAGCTAGCTGGTGTGCTGATTATCTCCTCATAGTTACAATACCCCCCACCGCATTCACACATCGAAGACTTATCCTCTGAGTGCACCGAATGGGTCAAAAATAATAGTCTACGGTCACGAACAAGGTCTCCGCTGTGTGTGGAGGGGAGGACGTGCTTTGAAGGACGATTCAGAACCCACTCAGGGGAAGCCAAAGGCAAATGGCTCCATCAGTGATGCAATCATGCTTGAATCTTCGGACGACGAGCCTGCAAAAGATGAGGCGTGCCAAGTTGCCGCAGCTTTCCAAGATGAGGAGAACGAATATGACCCCTTGGGTCCCTATGAGCCCATCATCCAGACTTTGGATTTGCCTCTCGGCGTAGAAGTCCTACACATGGCGTTCCCTCATCTACCGGCAGATCTACACCAGTCGAGTCTTGCATCGTTACCCGCGCTCTTGTCTCATCAGATGGTGATTGCTATAGCTTGCTCGGATTTCATCATTAGAGTATTGACCGTACCCATCACTCCGCCCTCTGCCCAAAGCAAGGGGAGACCACAGCTGAGAGAGAAGTTGATTAATCTAAGCGGAGGAAGAAGCCTTTTTGGGGAGCGGGTGATTGAACTTGCCAGTGGTGGCAATCATCAAAGCATTCCAGACGGTATCTCAGTATCCTTGACCGCGCGTCGACCCGAGGATTCGGATGATGTAGACGTGGAAGACGACAACGATGGTACCGGATCACAACCAGCATCACGACACACTTCTCAAAGTCGCAGTCACTCTCGCTTTGGGAAGAACCAGACCTGGGATCTCCTGGTGGCATCCTATTCTGCAGACCTGTCCGGTTTGCTCGTCATCCACAGGATTCCCGTGATAGCTGAAGGTACTCGCATATCTACCGAATTGCATGTTCCATGGCGGACGCAGTACCTCGCATCTCCCGCTGCCTCAGTAGAGTTTAGTCCTGCATTATACCCCGAACCTTGCCACTCTCAGCTGCTGGTCGCTGAGGAAAAGGGTGTGGTCCGCATCCTGGACTGCCTCCCTTCGTCTAAAGCTACGCAGGGATCCTGGCTGGTGTCTCTCTACACTGATTTTGAGACGATGCAGGGCTCAATGCCTAGGCGGAAGCCTATCTTGAGCGCGCGATGGGTTCTAGGAGGCAAAGCTATTCTGGCTTTGTTGCTGGATGGGCAATGGGGCATATGGGATCACGAAGGCTTTGGACCGAAACCCACTGGCGGAGCTACTCGGAATAAGGTAGGCGGAGGACCGCTGGCAGCATTTGCTCTCCACGGATGGGTCGGTGACTCTGCAAGATCTAAGACGCTTATATCCAATTCCAGCAGTAGCAACGGAAACCGATCAAAACTAGCTCCTATGACCCCTGGTACCCGAAAGATGAAGCAGGACGCATTGTTCACAGGCCCGACTGCTGTACCCGATGGTCCCGCTCGAGGCGGTCTCTGCGTCGTCCGAGCTCATGACGGCTCTAATAGCAGAGCAGATGACGAATCCGTGCTTCTATGGCATGGGAGCAATACCATCATCATCCCCAGCCTCTTTACTCATTGGCAGAACAAGGTTCGAGGCTCCGGGAACCTCTTCGGCAGTGGAGCAAAGGGTGAGCCCCAGATCATCAACAACATCCAGCTAGGTGGAGAACTCTGCAACGAGATCAACTTGATACCAGACCACCAGCAACACCCAGGACGTTCAAAGCATCGCGTAAAACATCCCGAGATCTTGGTCACTGGAGAAAAGCGACTGATCATTATCGCTCCACCCCTCCCAGAGCCGGAGGCCACCCCTGCCACCATCCCTTCGCCTCGCATAACGACAGCCGACCAGCAGCTTCTCGCACGGGGAGAGCTCGACATCAACGGCATGGACCGTCTCCTCTCCGGAATGTCCAACGGCCATACTACGCAAAGACACCACCCCCTCCATCCCCTACCTTAGCGAACGGTAGCACCCTCCCGTCGCAGTATTCGCTCATAATGTTCTCATAAAAATGCATCAGGCGTCGGCATAGCGTTTAGATACCCAATCAAACTTCTCCTCCTCCCCCCCTCCCCTCCCCTCCCCTCTTCACCCCCCCTCCCTCTCTCCCCTCTCCCCATCCCTCTCCCCTCACCCCCCTCTCCCTTCCCTCCTCCCCCCCCAACACGCGGGTACAAGGTTGAGCGCTCGGGAAGCCCCATCCCTTCCGCTCAGTATATCACCGCACACATCAAATCGCAACCCACCACCACCACACCACCAGGCCCACGCAAGAACGTTCGCAACGGCTCCGACCGTATCGGGACGTCTTCTTCTGGGCCTTGGTACGGTAGGGTAGGGTGGGATTGCTGCACCTGCACCTTCGTCCGAGCCTGAGCCTGAGCATGGAATACGGCGTGAGGAAGGCTGAGAGAGGATGCTTGAGCGCTGGATTCGTTTTGTGTGAGGAAGGGCTGGCTGGCTGGCTGGCTGGCTTTAATTCGGTTAGACGAGTCTTGCTGGATTTGGGTGGGTGGTGCTACATTATTTCATTTTCATTTTACTGCTTTTCGTCAGATGATGAGGGTTGATGGGTTAGTATTTTCTGTAACGAGGCATTCTTTGGAGTTGTGATGGCTTGGTCTATTTCTATTTTTTTCTCTATTCCTTCCTATGTCGTGAGCGCCACGATGCTATTGGGAATGAATGCTTGATGCGTCCGGAGCAGGGTCGACGGCTACCTAGACCAATCGAACATCGTAGCCTGGCCTCACCATATCCTACAACGACTGTCGGATGCATCAAGCCATATCATTTCATGAGACCCTTGTGAGTCAACATGACGTTTTCATTTCACTCGTTCCACCCCAGTCCCTCCAACTCCCTCCTGATCTCATCCTCCGTGTCCATCTTCTTGATCTGCGTTCCCTCCAGCTTCTCGCCTCCTGCCCGCCGCATCTTCAGGTCGTCGATCGCTCTCAGCTTCTTCAACAACGCTCTGGTTTTCTTGTCTTGCGGACTGTTGTCGCCTATAGGGGACGTCACCGAGACTTCGGGGGCTTCTGGAGGAGGAGGAGGTGCTTTCGCGTTTATTCCGTTAAGCTTTGGTGCCTGATGTGCATGTTGTCGTTCGATGGGTCGTGTTTCTCTCTTTCCGTGTTGTAAATGGGGCTGCGCGTCCACTTGTCCTCTTGATCGGTTCCTCTCATGACCCTTTCGATCCCCTCTTCGCTCTGGACTTCGACTTGGACTAGGCGCCGTACCTGCCGCTGCCTCAACGGCTATTGGCGCTAGTCCAGAAGTCTTCTCAGCAGCATCTTTGGCCTTCCTCGCCTCCCGCTTCTTCTTATTCTTCGCTGCCGTCTTCGATACATTCTCTTCACCTTCCGCTGATGCTGAAGGTACTGCGGACGTTCCTCCAGGAGCCCCGTCGACCACTGTCTCTGCCCCAGGCACTTCCCTTCTCTTCGGTCTACCGAAGCCATTGACACCCAAACTCCCCAACGAAAGGCTACCGTTACTGACATATGCTGCGCCACCTTCGTCTTCTCGCTTGAAGGCTAACGGTGTCACCGAACCTCTTGCTCCTGGCGGTCGGTATGCCCCAGCCGGTTTTGAAGATGTCTTGACGGTTCCTAGGTACGCTAAAGCAGACGCGTGAGGAACAGGCATGGGATGTAAGGAGGAATCCAAAGGATGGCTCTTCGTGGGCTGTGGTCGCCAAGTAACATGATAGAGCTCTTGCAGTTCTTCGTTATACATCAACCCTCCCCCAGCATGCCATATCCGCACACCGTTGTCCACCCGTAATCTTGGGCTCGTAGTTGCTGTGAGAATGTGCTTGCCGTCAGGACTCCACTCGCATACACTGGCATTGCTTGCTTCGATGGTGCAGATTTTGAGAAAGTTCTTTTCCATGTCGTAAATGTCCATTTGCCCTGCAAGATTACCGAAGCCAGCAACAAGAACAAATCGGCCATGGGGCGAGAAGAGAATGGTATTTCGGGGAGCGAGTGGAAAGCTGTGGGTAGCGTTGGCCTTAGTATTGAAAATCGTCGTCTTGGCTGGCATGTAGCCATATACGACACCAAATTCTTTTGAGTTCGGGGACCATGTAACATCGTGTATAGGCCCATCTTTGTCTACAGAGATTATTGGCCAAGAGCACTTATGGGACTTTAGCGAGTGCTTACCTAGATCTATCCTCGAGTCAAAGCCTCCATTGGCACTCATAAGGTATAGGGTTGTTTCCCCGTAGTAGCTCTTGCCGGATTTGTCAACTTCGGTTTGAGCCAGGACAATCAAACTTGTGCCTTCCTCGTTCCACTTCAATTGTACTTTATCGCCCTTGAAGAAGCTCTTCTGAGACACAGCAGTATCAAAGTTGGGAACATTGAAGACCTTGACCGCTGCAGGTTGACCCTGTGCTGCACATCAGTCATGTTCACCCAGTCGGAAATATCTTTCCCACCTTTCGTTCCGGTATAAAGACAGCGATTGTATGATTTTCTCCGGGTGAGACAGCAAAGTCGGTCACCCCCTCCACCCTAAGCTTGTTCCAGACTGTCCCCAGGTCTTCACTTTGGTAAAATTGCACCTCGTTCGTGACCACTCTCGCGCAGTACTGCTCATCGTAGGTGTACTGCAGATTCCACCCGGTCTGTGACTTCTGCACAAATTGACCTACGACATGTTGCTCTTCCTCGTCGGTATCTGGACTGCCCTCTACTACCTTCCGAACCCTCAAATTCTTGACCGCGTCGCCATTGTCGTCCTTGGAAGGCCGTTGCCAAGTAATAATGAAAGTGCCCAGAGGAGAGAAGCCAAGCTCATAGACGTTCTGTGCTAGGAGAGATTTAATTACGTGGCCAGTGGAGGCATCAATGACAGTAACTCTGGTTGCTTTTAGTGGAGCTAACATGGGGAGAAGCGGGTTTCTCACCTCTCGGGCGATGCCCAGGCGAAATAGCGTCCACAAGGTGAATAGACACAGCACCTCAAGTTCCCCTCCGGCCTGTTTTTTGTAGTGTCCTGCATTAGAATAACTTCTATGCTGCCAATCGATGTTATAGCGTGCGGCTGAGCACATACCTTTCGAACCCGGGAAGAGCATCATATATAGGAGAAGCCTCGACAATGCCAGCCCCTTTCAGCGTCCGATCTATGCGCGTGGAGTCCATCAGCCATTGTAAAAATTGGGGCTACCGGGTAAGAAGATATCGGGGCTAAGTCTCACAAGCAAACTGAGTCGGGACTGCCATGACTAGTGAAAGTCACAGAAGGTCTTGTGCTTTGGGACTCGGTCTTGGTGGATCTCTGCACAGGAAGCCTGCAGAATGTTCGTCCGGTCACCTCTCGCGGACCAAGATCAATCGAAGGATGGAAGTAACCTCGATTGGTGGCCGCTTGATGGAGACTGCAGAGGGACGACCTAGGGCGGGGGTGGGTCTAGGAGGGAGGAGAAGGTAGAAATTGTATGTAGGCGCGCGAGAGAAGACACAAAGGAAGACCGGACTGTTCGCACAAAGTTCCTCTACCGAAAACGTTTTCCATCTGCACAGGACCGCTAAACCACCATAAAAGCCCTAGCCCTACGTCAAGGCACCTGTCTTTTCACCGTCACGTTAAGATTCAAGTATATTACGCACTAACATCATCTTCATCGGGCTTTTCCCATGACAGTAATGCAGAAGGTCTTTGATTCTATGTCCACCGAACGGAACTGCATCGGAAGCCGATTCTATTGCTCCTTGTTTGATCTTGCCAATAGATGAACAACGCCTCATTACGGACTGTGATCAGACATTAACCGAGTATTGCGGCCTCGGTATGGTATTCATCAGATCCTTATCCTGGATCTTGAATTAAGATCACATACAGATCTTTCCCCAGCCTTGCAAACCCCTCTTATCACGGGACTGATGAGTAGAAGAAGCGCAGAGAGATGGGTAACGCAGGAGGGCTGAATAGGAATTCATCGATATTCTGCCAATATACCATCCAGAAGCGAGTTTCTTTCCAGCCGGTAGAATACTTCTCGCATGCAGCACGGCCCGTCTGGGGATCACTGCTGTGGGTATCCGCTACTCGTAAGCTCTCAATACAGCCAGTCCCAGTTAAAGTCATGTCTCATCCCCTGCCCGTGTTCTGCTTGCTCAGGCATGTAGTGACTGCCATTTGGGTATCTAAGTTTCCACTCCCTCCATCGGACTACCCTCTTTCACGCCCCCATTGTGCATCCTCATTGCCGTCGCAGGACTCATCACCCCGCTCGGCTCCTTCTCGCCCCTCCACCCCTTTGAGCTGATAGGTCCACTCATCGTGCTCCCAGCCCCTTCTCCAAAGCCGACCAAACTCGCATTGCCCTCGTCGCTCATCCCGGCACTGCTGATCCCATCACCCACATCGTCTTGATCCTCGCTCATGCGATCGCCCGGATCGCTTCCTGACGCCCAAGTATGTCGCCCCCCTGCACTTCCTGTCGCAGATGCGGAACCGACGGTGCTCTTGTGGAAACCTGCGCTGATTGCGTTGTCAAAATAGCCTGGTGGTTGGTGTTGGCCTTGTGCGCCTGTATTCTGAGTAAGGTGCTGGCTCGCGCCTCGAAGGGTAGCTACACGTTCGAGGCCGGCGAGGCGGGAGATACGGTCAGCGCGCTCGGCGTCGAGAGTATTTGTAGAGCTGTCGGAGGCGGAGGAAGTGTTGTGTGCATGGTTGCCGTAGTGATGATGTGCCTGACCTTGATGGCCGTCTTTGATTGCGGTGGTTGAGATGGCGGAGTTGGGGGTTCCACTGCGGGTGTTAGAAGCTTCTTCAACGTCATGAGGGTGCAGGATATTGGTTGCAGTGATGCATACGGGCCAAAGTCCGAGGGAGTCCCTCTTCCTGAATCGCTTGGGGGTGGGGGAAGGTTGATCAGAGTGGGACCGGTAGACCTGTAAGACATGATGGAGATTTTGTGAAAAGCAAAGATCCAGTCGAAGAGGAGTGGTAGACTGGGCCTTCGGAAGAGACCTAGCTCATAGGAAGATACCTTCTGCACATACAACCTTGGGGATTCAATGTTTTAGGGTGTGCTTCATAAGACCTTGCGTTTCCAAAGAATGGAAGGCCTCTTGGGATAGGACTAGAATATCTTCGGGAGCGCTTCACGAAAGCTTGCTGGTCTTCTGTTCTAGGACTTATTATAAGTTGCGTGCAGGGTGTTACTCAGGAGCGAAGATGAACGAAGATTGTATTAGCGTGTGCAATTCCAATGCGATTGGCCTGCTGTAACACCACGACCCCTACCCCACAATTGCCGATTCTACAAAAATATTAATCAACAATTAACGCTTATAATATATACCTAAGTAGGCTAAAAGATACGCATTTCTCTACGGTATATAATACTCTAAAGTTTATAGAAACCCGTCTACGTACGTGAAAGATATAACTAATTTTATAAGTACTTTTATTAAAATCCGTGTGTACTAAAGACTCCCACGACTCCCTATGATCGGGGCCCCCTGAGTCGCACGCTCCTAGGGGTAATCAGCTACTAGTCGTCACCAGCTACATGTCGCATGGGCAAAATGAGGTCCCCAACAGCTATAGAACGACCTCTCACCCACCAGGATTCACGAAAGTTAAGTATGATGAATCGCAGATACCTTCTTCATATCCTTCAGAAGGGCTAGGGCCAAAAATAATAAGGAATATATGCAGAACGACATATGGCTGGTGACGACTAGTAGCTGATTACCCCTAGGAGCGTGCGACTCAGGGGGCCCCGATTGCCTATTATTCTACGTGCGCATACTAATATATCTCTATATTACCACGGATAGTCAACGCTTATAATATATATCTAAGTAGGCTAAAAGATACGCATTTATCTATGGTATCTAATACTTTAAAAATCATAGAAATCCGTCCACGTAGGTAGAAGATATGACTGATTCTATACCACAGTAAGTACTTCCACGGTTCCACCATTGGGGTCGGGGTCAGGGTGTTGCAGCAGGCCAATCGCATTGAAACTGCACACGCTAATATCTCGATGATCTGCGGGTCCGCAAACCCCTTCGTGCTCCTTACGGGCCCCTCACCTTCCGCAGACCCTGCCAGGGAAGCCCTAAGCGGTCAGTCTTTAAAGCAGATTCGCTTTGCCCTGTTCGTCAATGTAAAGTCATTACCCGAAGCTACTACAGACAAATTCCTCGTGGAACTCTGAGCAACACCATCGCTCCCGCTTAAAGATCTATGTAGGCTCTCTGCTCCTCATCAATCATGTCAATGGCGTCTACCAGATCTCCCTCGGCGGCCTGGGCATAGACGAGTAGTCTATCTCCCAATCCGCCTTCTCCACCGCCAAAACCGAGATTCCTCAATTGTCTCACACAAAACTCGATCTTATTCACGCTAGAGTCGTCCTCATGCTCGTCGTCGTAGCGTCTAATGGGTAAGGTCGACTTCGACTTATGGAGAGTAGCACCCCGTCGCAGCTTTTCCTGCCTCCTCTGATACCTATCGTAGCTTCTTGTTGCTTGTTCTCGTCGCCTAGCCGGGCTCATACGGTTTTCTTGATCAGTGGCACCTTCAAATGACTCCCACGGCACTCTCCCGAACCCATCGAAAGCCTCAGAGTATGGTCTACGGCGTCGAGCGTTGTGCCCGCTATCCGTTCCGGCGAAAGTGGCAGTACGGCGTATTGCCTTAGTCAATTGTGGTTGAGCAGAAGGCTCGACGTCTAGAGGGTCGAAAGGTTCGGCAAGTCTTGCTGCAGGACTTAGACTAGGGAAAATTAACGATCCTTGATTTTCGTGTTCTCTAGATAGCCCAGATGTATCAGCCGCTATGGCATTATCGCATTGATCTTCAGATATGTGGGTGTGGGAAATTGTTCCAGATAGGTTAGGACTGCCATATAAACCGTCCTGATCTGGTATTGCCAAGCCTGTACGCTCCTCATTGTGTTGTTCAACCTCTAGTTGTTGCTTCGCAAAAGTCGGCGTTCCGTATTGACCTTCTGAACACTTCTTTTGCTCTTCCAGCGCCATGAGCCAACGCTTTTTGCTCTGTTGCTCAAGGTGCAGCAATTGCATTTCGTAGTCTCGCTGTTCGTTGGTCTTTGGTGAATTTGGACGGGTCGTTATTGGTACCTGCAAGGTCGCAGGTGTACCAACCTGGCGCATTGGGCTGGCAAAATCGCTCGGCATTGGCTCCTGTCTGGTCTTGAGCAAAATTTTGCTATCATGTTCCTCATCGAGCATCGGCTCGAACTGGAAATCTTGTGACGATCTTTGCCGACGTTGATTTGTTGCCATGTTCTGAGCGTAGGCTCTGATTAATGTCCATTGCGTGGCAGGGTTCTGCTTTGCGAAGGCGATCAGCTGGTTATCGGTCAAGCAGGCCGGGTCGATGCCTTCATCAGCCAAGCGTTGCTTTATAGCGTGATCGATATTCGAAATTCGCGGTTGGGAAGCCTCTGAAGATTGATATGGTACGTCAGAAGTCTCTGGGGTCTGCGTATCAACCATATTGATAACAGTGTGAGCAGACCGCCGTTGTGGCACCAAAGGCTCCATGCTGGGTAGTGGTGGAAAGGGTGAGGCCGCTGTAAAGTTCTGCACTTCAAATTGTGCTAGTGTGGGAAAGCGGGTAGCTGCTGGAGGTGGGCTCATCGCATGGCTGTCTAAACTGACTGTAGATCTGGATTGACAGAGATGATCACTGTTTATGAAGCCATCAGTTGGAGAGCCGAGATCTATTTGTGTCGGTGTATCATGTGGGAGGTGGATTGGTCCAGGCTCATGGTATCGCGGGGCATACATCGTGCTCTCGCGTGCGATCGAGGGATCATCGTTGGCCTGCATTTGCTCGGCAGGTTGAATATCTGAAAGAAATTGCGGACTCGAGGCCTGGCAAAAATCCAGGGAATTGGCCACTGTCATGCTACCATCAGCGGCAAATGGAGGAGTGTGTTGTGCTCCAGCCGAAGGAAGGGTATGGGAAAGTACAGAGCTGATGTAATCCAAAGCTTCGGTTGCAATCCTGCTCAAGACTTCGATAGGCATGGCGTCCGGATTAGTGGCGTCTGGCTCATCGCGCATAATCTTCGTCTTATCCGCCCCGAGTTTGTCTGATAGTACTGACCCACCGGGTCCACTCAAGCCCGTAGCGACATTGCTTACAAGATTTTGGAGACCGTTAAGAGCGTCATCGATGCCTTTGATGGTTGCCTCCCGCTGCACTGCTCCTGATTGTCCCTTGTAGCCCAAGACGTCGTGTATACTCCTCGGCACACCTCGCGCCAGAGCTTCAATAGCTCCTGTAGCGGATTGAATACCATGGTCAACAAGGTTAGAAAATTCCTGAGCCCCACCTGCTGAGGAAATTCCTTGGACGAAATCATTGATCAGAGCGAGGCCCTGGAGGAGAGCTCTAGACTGCAGAGGTGGCGGTGCAACCTGGGTTGGCGTACACGTCTGAGTCGAATCAGGGGCTGGGGAGCTCGAGCCGGATCTTGGAGACGGTATGTCAATGACTGCGGGTTCTGGAACTTGTCCCTCACCCGTCGCATCATCCGAGTTTAGGAAGCTTTTAGCTAATTCCGCTTCAAAAACCTCCAGAAGCGAGGTTTGTTTCTCTTGCTCGGCGGTATCAGCATCTCTAGGTTGACCCTTATCCTCCAGATTTGCTGAAGTATGGGTCCGTTCTTCAAAGCGGGCTACACGAGGCGCTACATACGAAGCCCACCGATTTTTGCTAACCCCATGTTCCAATGAACCAGACCGGGTGGTTCTGGAATGGCGGATAGGATTGGTTCTTGAACGAAGCTTGTCTCCAGCAACCTGTGCCTGTACAAGATCTTAGCATTTTGATACTGAAAGAAATGCTAATACAGGGGACGCGAGACAAGAACGGTGCACATACTTGTCGTCTACCTTCCGGTATCAATGTGGGTACACTGCAGCCTTGGGATGGAGGCGTAGACATTTGGGGGGAGAACGCTGTGTTTGGCGATTTGTAGCTTGCCCATCGGTTTTGATGGTTTGTGTGATCTGTTGTAATGGTCGCAACTTTTCGATGGCGCGATGGCGTCGTCCTGGATCGTAGTATGTCACCTGCGGCTTGTGCCTACATCTTATGTTCAGCGAAACTTCCTAGAGAGAGCGCAGTATGGCAAAACATAGAGCTGAGTGTACCTGTCTCTTCCCCTCCGTAGTGAGATGCGTCAATGGTGCTGCGCTTGTAGAAGCAGAAGTCCCCTTCGGGAGAGTCAACTTCGCTACGCCGGCATATGGCGGCTTTCCTACGGCGAACTTGGTTGCCATTTGGCTTGCAGGTACTGTGTTTCGTAACCGAGGTGGCACAGTAGCATTAAAGTGATGTCTTCGATAATCTTCAAACTTTTGAACATCAGTGCTTTTAGCGAGGTCCTGAGTCTTCTTATTGCGGTTTTCGTGCAAGTCCCCATCTATGTTGTTCACCGTTTCGAGGTCCTCAAACGAGTCGGTCCGTGAGGCGTTCAGCTTCGCCGTTCTGCGATTCATCCAATCTTTGCCTAAAGCCCAATGCAGGCTTTCAGCTTCCTCCCAGGAGATCCCCACTTCAGCAGCGATTGGGGTCCAGATATCAATTTTGCACCTGTGCAGAGGTGACAGTGTTAGCGGCTTGATTCTTCTTGTATCAGCACTTGTCTAAGAAATCCTATCGCTGACCTGTTGTAGGCCGCTGCTAGCTTGTTACTCGTATTCTTGTGCTTCCGCATGTTGCTCTCGACAACGGCCGGGTCATGTAGTCTACGATGACTGATGTTGCGACGGTCCGATCCATCAACAGTTTTTGTCACTGATGGACTGTCTATAGGATATCTCGAAGGTTGGTCGACGATGGCAAGATTTCCGCCTGCTGGATGCTCAATTTCAGGTGAATTCGAATGCGGCGGTGGTGTTTTGTTCCTTTGCTGTATTTGCTGCCAAAGGTTTTGGATCTCTTCGCGCTCTTCGATGTCAAAGGTGTGATAATTTACCGCGTCCGGGTTCTGCTGCACTTCGGATAGGAGCATGGCTATCGACATGCGGTCCTTTCTCCTCCTCGAAGACCTTGCTGAAGGCTGAGTTATAGGCTCTTCGAGTTTGTCGATCAGTTCATGAGAAGATCCAAGCTTGATGTCCATCAGTAATAAACGGTGAGGGAGATAATGTCCATGTACGTACCGTGATATCGTCGCCATCTTCGTCTCGATACTTCAAAGCTGCTGCTGGATGATCGGATATCGTTGTGTCGTAAGTTGGAGCACTGATTAGGACCAGAGAATCGCGACTCTTGCTTGGTTGACTCGAGGACCGCAGATTGCGGACGTGAAACTTTGGCAACATACTGGGTAGCATGTCCGAGATTCCAAAACGTTGAGCAGAAGTGTAGAAGTTGAGACTTAGTTGCTATGACCTGGTTGGAGAGAGAGTGTAGTCGGTCGTTGCAGCCTGCTGGTGGGGTTCCGCCCCGGAGTTTAGGCGCCTTGGCGTACTTACACATGCCACAAATGATAAACATTCTGATATACGGCGCGCTTCTTGCATATATGCTGCTACCAGAACGTTATGTAAGTTGCATAACATGCAGGAGTACTACCAGTTAAAAATCCATCCCTTCATTCTCTAATTCGATTGTCTTTGGTTGACATCTTGCATCTTCTGGAGCCGTGTGGCCTTGGGGGCGTGGTGTGGTTGGCTTCGTCCTGCGAGGCCCTGGACGAAGGTTGTACTCTTCCAACTTAGTATAATCCAATGTCACTTATCCTTCTTCCCTATTTTCACCTTCGTCATTGCAACACAGAAACGGCCAATCTCTCCACAAGCTCGCGTTCTTCTTCCCCCTGGTACTTCTATTTTTCTCTAGCTTATCAATTCGGCCCCACGGCTTCTCCTTTCCTCTACTCATCTCTTTCCTCCTCTACGCTCCCCCCTTGTATCATCTCCTCACTCGACTTGCTGAGACCATTCATTCGGTCATCCCAATGCCTGTTAGGACTCGCTACAAGATTTCAGAGCCAACATCTTCCTTTCGAAGAACAATACTTTTCATTTGAATAACAAGCTTGATAGTGATAATCTGTGGAACAACGACACTGAAGATCGCCTACATGAGTGGCCCCAGTAGGTCATCCTATGGTTGCCCCAGTCCTCCAACCCCAACACACATCTCTCGGCATCGAACGTCACGGCAAACAAAGCGCATGCATCTCTGAATATGTCACTCTCGCGCCACCACGGGTGCGGATGAATCTCGTAAGTGGGAGTATTAACAACGATTGCGCTGCTGCACACCGCACCCTTCCATTGGTGACACTCGCTTCCATACAAGTGTCTCCTTGCGTAATGCTAGCTCGTCTCCAGCGCCCTTACTAACTCTGAATATACGCCCGTGAACGTTGATTAGGTCTGGAGCCTGTCCTCTACTTGGCTGGACAATTTCGCTGCTCCTTCCAATAGTAGTAACCAAAAGGAACAGTCGGGCATGATATCTTTCCAGACATTCGATATTGAATCTCCAAACCTTCATCCATCCCCATGCGACCAAGGATGCCCTTGCGCTCCTTCTTGCGACGTTGCCCATGAATGTAGCGAAGACTTCTGGCTCGCTCTTAGAGTTTTTATATTTCGAGAGATTTTACTCTTTCCCTCTCGCCCTCTCGAATTAAGACCGGGTTCCCCTCTCCTCTCTTTCCCATCCCGAACACCTTGTAATTTTGGAGCATCGAATGACATGAAAGCAAGCATCCAGTATCAAGCTCGGCCTATACACCTCCGGAAACAAGCATATAAAAGATACGTGCAGCGTCAACATAATATATTCTAGACCTGACACTGCATAGCAGGTTTGCTACTAGATCTACCGCCCAACCTGTATTTCCTATCGCGAACCGAAGGTTGATACCTGCCGTCACAGTCTGATACATTCAATCTGGTGAACCCTACCATACAGCCGCTACAGCCAGAGACTGCTTCTGTCAATGAGTATAGATTCGAAAGATCACTACACTAATACTTATTGAACAAAGGTTTTCAAAACAGCAGTATCAGCTACTAACCAAAGACCCACGTACTCTTTCGAGACCTTGCAGGGCGGAGCGCTATAGCACATGTGCGAAGGGGAGGAGATGTTTTCTATTTGCTACTTCCTTCGTTGGACGATAAGGTCTATATGGTGCAGCCAATCTTCAGATCTATACCGTGAGTATTAAATCTTATTGTTCAATGTTGACTGGCCATGTATTTGGGTGTTCAAAGGCATATACGATGCGCTACGTCCCACTGTGAGCATCCCTTGAAAGTCGAGCACTGATTTCTCAAGCGATATAGAAGATGCCACGTTCCAGTAAACAAGATTGATCGCAAAGCTAATCGTGGAAAAAAATTGTGCCATCATCGATGGCGGGGTGCGTTGCATGGATCGCTACCTCTCTCTCACGGATTGTGATTTTCAGGCTTAATCCAGTCGGACCTATCGTTCTCCGACTCACATAGAAGGGAATTTAGAACTGTGAAACTCTGCTCCCCAACGCTGATTGTGTACCCCTAAAAGCTTTACCACATCGATTATCTCCACCAGATCACACATTGGAAAGGCCCAGCAGACCGACGTGGTAAAGTCTATACCCCCCACGATACGATACTTTGTATCGCAGCGCCCGAAAACAGTGGCGCAAGGTCGAAGCGATCAAGGCAATAAAGTATCCTTGAAAAAACGTGGCAGAAGGTTATTAGGCTTTCGAGGTCGAATTCTCTGCTCATCCAATTGCTCGTCTTGTTGAGGCGTTCATCTTGGTATTCTTACCACGTTCTTATAGCCTATTACTTTTCATAGTGCGGTGCCAATCGCCGCCACTTTCTTGGCGACATCGCCACTAGATATTTTTAGATGGTGATCTGCCACGTCTCAGGCTGCCTGATATTGTACAATGTACAGAGCAAAGTCTTTCAACACAAAGTCTTTCAACACAAAGTCTCACCGAGATCCCACATCTAGGAAAAGGCGTATTGGGGAGTCGAGCTAAGAGCAAAGAATCTGAGTTAGATAGAGGAAGTGGCGTCACATTGTTGGTTTGCAAATATAGGTCTCTATGAGATCATCGGCAATACCTATCCAAATTCGACCAGACGAAATTAGCATAGGTTGCTGCTCGCAAGTTTGACTCGCAATCGTAGTTGCAGTCAATGTGGTTGTTGGTTACTCGTCGCCGTCGTCGGTGCTTCCGTTGTGTTAGACTGGTCGTCTCCATTCCGTAATCTTGGCTCATACTCCGCTCAGTAGATGCTATCAGAGAAGGTTACTTCTGCAGAATGCCAGAAGCCGAGCCACAATTGTTAATGTGCTTTAGTTTCCTGAATACCATTTAGGGGATGACGATTTCGCCTTTAGACTCGTAGAGAGCTAACCAAATATTGAGTATTCATTCATAAGAATACTTCAGATAATCGTCAACGGAAGAGACTCTATAGCGCAATTGTGGGTGCAGCTATACTTGCCCGTCAGTATGAAGTAATTTTAAGGTGAAGCGCGTTCATGGTAGACGCGGCTGATATCACGTGATTAAATCGTTAAATCATCTCTGGTCTTTTCTGAGCCATCGAGTGCTTCGAATACATTGGCGCGAGGAACTTGTTGCGACAATGATCTCAACGCCCGAGTTGGGCAGAGTATTGTTCCAAGTGATCAGTGCAATGCGTATACAGGAGCGCGTCTAAAGTCCCGACCAGGCGGCGATAACGTTATATGCATCGATCAGTAAGGCGTCATGTGTACGCTACTTAGACATGTAAGCAGATTTGCGATATAATGAATACCCAATTGTCATTGAGATGCTACTCCTTTCCGTTATCTTGCGAGCCAAATATGAGCAGAGGAGTGTCTTAACGACCAGAGAGGCCGAGACCGCATTGGAGGCCCACATCTGCGGTGGCAAGGATAATGAAATCCCACCGCAACTCTGATGGAATCCTACGCGAGGATCAACAGTGGACCCTGGCGACCCTCATGCAGGGCCTTGGACCTGATAATGCATCTAAGCACTAAAATTTGATCAGTAATCAAGAGGAAAGGCCTGGGACGGGAGGAAATGCAAACAAGCTCTCGCCAAGCACTACAGAGCACGCTGAGGAATACTGGTTTGTCATAGAGCGGAAGCGTTCTGGTTGAGCTGACTGAGGTTTTATTACCGACACTAAAACTGGTCGTAGAGCGTGGCTAGGAGAGCAAGAGACAAGAGACAAGAAAAGAGCACGGACGACGTTGAAGATGAGTGGTTTCTTGGCTGAAGATGGCTTGGCATTAATGCCTCAGAACTATTCCATGCAGAGTTAGCGGTATCCCTTAGCTCCGCTCTCGGGGTAATCTAAGCGCCGATATAAAGCTGGAGTCCTTGAAGATCGTCAAGCTGAAGCTGGTCACTTGATACTTCAAGATATTCATCAAGGTATTCCGCTTACCCTCCTTGCAACGCACCAGCATCACCCCCGGATTAATGGATTAATGGATTAATGGATTTAACCGTTGGAGAAGATCGGGATCGGATACACCCATTGAATCTCTCTTTCGCTAGATCACTTATAGATGCGCCATTTGGCAAACAAGCATTGTGGGTCAATATTAGGCTGAGCCTCGTCCAAGCTGTCCAAACTTCCACTTTCGTACGATGTACTAGCATACGAGCTCTTCAAACCACAAAACTATCGGCCACTCGAGATACTCATCTGATGGTCCTCCATTAAGAGTGAAGCAGTTACACATGGTATGCAATGTTGCAGACATCATTGGATACCAGAGGAGCTGATATAAGAGTGATCGCCACTGATCTCCTATCGCCGTTGTGGCATCTGGATCGGTTTGCCCTCAAATTCAATTGGTTTGCGTAAAGGATGTAGTCAACTCACTTGACCTTAGCTGCGGCAAGTATACAGTAGCGAGGAGTTAAGTGGCTTCCTTCCCGAATCCCTACTTTTGGCCCACGACCAAGGTACCACCGTACAGTATTGCGCCTTCCGAGGATGAGGACTTTTAATTTCTCAACACAGCCAACCTTTTCAGGCTGGCTGCTGCAGCTTGCTGACTTGTGGGTCAACAGCTCAGAATGGCTGTGCCATATAGCTTTAGCTTCCCCTCTACCTATCCATCCTGACACTTGCAAACGAGTATATCCTTCTATTCACCTTTGCCTGCATTGCGTCAGTGTAATGCTTCACATTGGTCATTACTCTCTCATGTCTCGATAGGTTTCACGTGCATTCACATGCATTCAAAAGAACAATATTATACACACTCAAGCTGCCGCTCTGCCTCTAAGCCCACCTATACCATCCTCACCGCTCACTGAAGCGCCCATCCTCTGCTTCAGCACGAATACATGATTTTGTCATTTCCATAGTATCCTCCAACCTCTGGCCATGACATCTTCCATAAAGTCAGAAAACACTCCGCCCGAGCTAGATCCTGATGATAACGCTCGTAAGAGAGTCTGCAAAGCCTGTGATCGTTGCAGACTGAAGAAATCAAAGGTGCCTCTCAAGCGATGCTCGCGCTAGGTTACAGCGCTTACACAGAGTCAACAGTGTGATGGATCAAGTCCATGCAATCGATGCCAGTCGGATAATGCGATCTGTGTCTTTGGGGAGCGCAAGAGGGCACACGACAAAGTCTATCCCAAAGGGCAAGTGTCCTCTTCAGGTCATTGATATGGCGAAGCTGATATGTGTAATTTAGTTATGTGGAAATGCTTGAGCAGGATCGCGAAAAGTTGGTCAACGCTACGCGGGAGATGTATAACCGCCTCGAAGCGAATGAAATGTGGCCAGGACCGCCACTACACAAACCCAACGGAGTCCCCCTTGTTCACGACATTCTTGAACGACTTGGTCTCTTACATCTCGGGGCTGGGGACTACGAGGAGATTTTCGAAGAGACTACCGAAGCATTACGGAAGAAAATGATGGGCGCGCAAGTTCCTGCGGACGAGGAGATCCCGTATCCGACACCAACGACCATACAATCAGATTTTAGCCCTCCAGAGAGCGACTATGCGGACTTCTATTCCTCCCAACCTCTCCCGAGCGTTGGAGTATTGTCAACCAATCCATACCAACATACCCTACCGGCAATGGCCAGCAATGAGGCAATACCAGACGAGCCTGAACCTCTGGCCATGACCGTCACATCACAGCCTGGGGACGGGGCACTGTACCCATGGTACCAAATGCCAAGCTACCCCGCAACGAGTACTCCTAGCTACAACACAACGCCATCATACGGACTGGGCTTGATGCCGGAGAGTGGCAGCCCTTGGTACCCCACCTATAACGAAGATCTTGGCTACCAGAATTTCGGTGAAGGTTGAACGTAGGACACGCGATCCAAACATTGGCTAGGCCAATTTTCGCCGTCCTCCCAAGCCTTCTGGACCTGGCACCACGCTTACGGCGATATCCGATGGAGTGTTCTCATTTAACGAAGCGTACGACCGACTTTACACGGCCAAGATTTCCTCCATCAACGACGGAATTTCAACATCAATAAACCATTGAAACATTTACGGAATGGTGAATGCGTTACCCACCCCAGAGACGATAAATTCCGCTGACCGGGATAAGAGGGTTCGAAAGGTCAACGGAGACGTTGCGCCAGAGCAGGGGTAGTATGTTTTGATCGTACCAAAGAGGGAAGAAGGATCATTTGGGTCCTTTCCGAGAGACAGTTGGTGCTTATTTGGCCGCAACTATCGAGTAAGACGCATGGAAATAGCCGGTAGCCAAGCCTTGAATGCTTCTGACATATGGAAGCGTGCGCCACATGTCAGCCACTGTGGGGATTGAGGCGGGTGATTGTCGAAGATCTTCATCGAAAAGGGATCAAGCAGTGGAGGTTCCTGTCACTTTAGGCTACTTTACCTGCTCAAGAATGAGATGCACAGACCCCCTTGGTCACGACCTTTACTACCTTATGAGAATTGAACACCTACCTTACGTGAAATGGGCGTCAGCCTGTTAGCTGGCCCCTTCCAAACATGAGTTCAATTAGAGATCGCCAATGTTGGTAGGAGCTGCGGGGTTGAACACGCCCGATGATACTTTGATCTCGACTTCATACACGGACCTCCTGGGCTAGAGCAAAATCCTTGCAAGCGTACCTACTATAGTGATTCAAGGTACTTACGGAGTACGCCATAGCAATCGCAGCTGGCCTTATCTCATCCCGGGAGAGCCCCCCGCTTCTCCACATCGTGATATCTACCTTACCTACCTAAGCTCAAGATGATGACTGGACAATCGCCCGATTCCGCCTTCACCTTCCTCTCCCAAGGTGCCATAATCCAAGAATTCCTCGTCGCTGATCAAAACATCGTTCTTGGCTTTCCATCCGCCGAATTCTACAAGTCACACAACGCACCATACTTTGGCGAAACCATCGGCCGCACCACCAACCGCGTCAAGAACGCTCAATTGAAACTCAATGGCAAAACTTACCAGCTGGAGGCCAACGACGGTCCCAATTGCTTGCATGGTGGCGGCCGGGGTTGGGGCAAGCAAGACTTTGAAGGGCCGACGCCGGTGAATCGACATGGCAAGGAAGGGGTCAAATTCACCTATCTGAGCAGAGATGGTGATGAGGGCTATCCGGGGACTGTGCTCTGTACGGTTTGGTATGTGGCTGGCATGGAAGATGGCAAGACGGTGCTGGATGTGGAGTATCAAGTCGAATTCGTCGGTGATGAGTGTGAGGAGACGGTAGTGGGGGTGACGAATCACAGGTATATCAATCCTTTACACGGCACAACATTCACATCTTCACCCGACTGCATACACTCTCCTTCCACCGCCCCCATCTTGGACCTACAGGTCTTTGCACTATGTAAAGTATCTAATACACCACCATCTCCACCAGTTATTTCAACCTCAACCCCACCTCCCCCACAATCGACGGCACAACCGTCACCCTCCACACAACCCACCACCTCCCCCTCGACCCCACCTCAATCCCCACCGGCCAAATAACGCCCCACCCCTCCCTCCCCACCCCCAACGCCCCCTTCACCCTCACCGCAACATCCCCCACCTTCGACGACTGTTTCGTCCTCGACCCGTACTCCACCACCCCCCTCGACACCCGTCCCCAGCCCTTACGTCCCCTGGTCACGCTCTCCCACCCAGCCACGCGCCTACATCTCGAGGTCTGGAGCACGGAGCCGGCATTCCAATTCTATACGGGCGAGCATATCGATGTGCCGGAGCTGGTGACGGGGGAGGGCAGGAAGGTTCCTGCCCGCGGGGCGAGGGCTGGTATTGCGATTGAGCCGTCGCGGTATGTGGATGCGCCGAGGGAGGAGTGGAGAGGTCAGTGTCTTTTGAAGCGGGGGGAGGTGTGGGGGGCGAGGAGCCAGTATCGAGCGTGGAAGGAGTGAGATCGGGAGCTTTAACTAAGCACATGAAGGAAGGAGGAGACTGCCAACGCTCACTTTTCGCCGAGTACTCATGGTCGCTCGTCGACTTTATCTGTAGCGTCCGGCACCGTTCGTGATATCCCAGCCGTCACCAAAGAGAAAGAGACGAGACGTGAATGTAAATATTGATATCGATACAGATGGATGAATAGACGAGTTGTTTCTCATATTCTACGGTAAGTAAGATCCTACAACATATTTTCCAAACCTGCCTTATTACACCGTAGGTTCTCCCTCCCTCCCTCCCTAAGAAACACGCATCACATGCATGCAAATATCTATCTATCTACACCTCACCCAAAAACCCTCCTCCTATCATCCCATCTCATCTCATCTAAATTTTCCCCATGATATGATATGATATGACGCGACTCGATATGTCGTGACTACGGTACTCTACCCTCGAATAAAAAAGAAAACGTCCGGTCGCTCATTTAATTTTTACTAATCCACTTCTGCGCCGAGGGAGAATATGATGGATGGTTGATTCACGTTGATGTGAGGTAGGTGGGTGGGTGGGTAGCTTGGTGATGGGATAGTGCGTGTGTAGTAAATATAATCTACTATATCTTTACCCTACACACTTTAGATAAACTTTGACAGGAAGCTGTGGCAGCTTTCTTGCGCGGGGAGAGGCGTTTGGTTTGGTTTGGTTTCGGTTGGGTTTATGAGTAAGGTATGGAGGTTCCGCTCGCTCTACGGAGTCTTTCCCGAACGAGCGGAATCGCGGAATCAGTGCCGAAGTTCGTCCCGCCTTGTCCTATCACCTTTGTCTTGTCTTGGCACACACGCACGTAGTCTAGTGGACTTAAATAGTAAAGTATGCGAAAAGTTCCGCGCTTCGCGGTTGAGGGATTTTTTCGTAGAATGCGCGTCCTCTGAGGTACTTACTCGCCTATAGTAAGGTAGAGTCTGGATCCTCGGAGGTTACGGGGTGAGGGGTGGCGATGGGGGTTCGCGGTTCGCGATTCGCAAGTTCGGTGTTTATGTCGTGATGGATAGGGGGATAGGATGAGTGACTTGGATGAGTGGATGAATCGGGTAGGGTAGGGGTGATGAAGCACGGGGTCGCCAGGTGGGTTACTAAGAGAGAGAGGTGCTTTCCGTTCATTGATATGTGAGAGTAGAATATTCGTGATGGTTCTCTTCCGGAGAGATTCAATATATAACCAACGTCGGTCTTGAGGGTTCCTTGACCTTTGTGCTGATTATTCTATGCGTTGCGTCTTCGTTTTCTCGTTCGCATCATTGGTGATGCAGATTTCCTATATTCACTCCCATATCTTTAATGCGATGTTGTAGCCGCCCCTGCCAGCGCATGGATGACCAACGTTGGCTTGCGGTGGGTTGCTCACGACGCAACATCGTAGCCATATCTTGTTTATTGACCAACACATTCCGCGATATGTCCTACTGGTCGAGTCGCTCGTCAATGGTCGATTGCGAGGGTTCGTACGTATGTTGAGTGATTGAATTGGGAGGAAGCTGATGTAGGAGAAAGGGAGTATGTCAAGCGGAAAGGGGGTCGAAGAATGACGAGATGATACTGGTATTGCCTGTCAGCGTCTGCCTGACTAAGAATTGCGTAAAGACGTAGTTCTCACCAATTAGATGCCACGACGAGGCCCATGGGCTGGAGAGTAGACGAATGGAAGCGTGCAGATTGAGCAGTGGAGAAATTTGGTCTGTTGCTGCAGCTATTGCACTCACTGAGCTAGAGTGGGTTGCGAAGAACAGACTGGCGAGAAGTCGATGGTGTCACCGAACATGGAAACGGGACGGCCACTGGCACAGCTTGGAAGTGAAGCTGCTGCCCAAATATACATGAGTCGAATAGGTAGGTTCTGAAATGGGAACCAGAGAGGTAGCCGAGTCCTTAGCTTAGAAGATAAATCTCTGTAGACTAGACGCACAGCGGCGAAGACCGCTGGAACGTTCTAGCTATGCTGCAGAAAACCCTCGGCGGAAGGATAAATGAGGCCTAGCAAACTTGTAGACAGCAGCTGCCCAGGTCTGCCGGATTTAGGTCGGTCTTGCTTACAAGGCATGCATATTGCCACCCGTCACTTCTGTTGAACCTTCGGGCTGACCGTGCCGGACGTATTCCCTCTTCTAGGTTCGCGAGCTGCCAGGAGATGCTCGAAGGCGGGGGTAGGAGGCAAGTGGCGATCGTGGATGGTATTGCTGGAGCGGAGTGAGTACTGGTCGGATGATCTAGGCTTCGCCTGATAGGGGCAGTCTCCACCCGTCGGCTCTAATTATCTTTTTGATAGGCTCAAGACTGCAGCACATCAGCCTAGCTCACCATACCACGCTAACAACCCTGCGAAAGGGGTTGGATTGACCCGTGCACACCGCAAGATGAGCTCATCTTCTCTGACGGCACCAAGCTGAGAGGGTCTGTCCTGTCCGCACTGGTACAGCTCTCAACCTAGGGTTGCATTGCCGTTGCTGTGTCAAAGCATAAATCTTCAGGAGGATCCGAGATACCTCCTCAACGTTTCAGCCATGTGTGTAAGATAGCGTTTTTGCAGAAGTTGTACTGGATGAGCAGGTGGCGTTGACGTTGAGGTGGAGAGGCTCGTCCCCTGCGAGATGGACTGCAGGAAGTCGAACGTAATGCTGTGTCCCAAGTATGCCACGTATGTAGCACCTGCAAAGTTATCGTCGGTTTTAGTTTGTTTCATTGGTTGCACCTCGGAAACCCCATGCTAGGGTGCCAGTATTGTGCTTTCGACTAGCTACGCTGTTGCTGAAAAGAGTCGACATCCCTAGCATCACGCACGGCCAGAAATCCCTCCGCTGATCTTGCACACCAAAGAACCTAGTATTGGTTGCAGTGGCGTGATTGGCGCATAAGGTAGATAGGCTGTGACGGATTATGCTCCGACGTAAGGTCAAGTAATTTCTCCCAAGGGTCTAATATCCTTCGCATCATGCAATGGCGGCAGCTCTGTCGTTAGATAGCGAAATAGTCGAATCGTGGCATCATCCCTATCTGTTCGACAGTACCAAAAGATCCAACTTATCAGCATTATGCAGCAGCTGATCCTCTATCACTTGCCTGCATCTTGTAAAATCTGTTGAAGCCCAGCTGACAGGTTCCTTGCGTACATGGTATCAAAGGTCGGACTACTCACCCTAGCAACTGACTTGAGTGCCCTTGTTACAAGTTTCGAGCACAGCATTTCTGCATCTTCCAGAGTGGTTTCGGAGGAAGGTGCGAAGCGAATTGAAGCTGTAGGAAGGCTTACCCATAACGGAATGAATGGATGACCAAGATATTCATGCATAACATGTAAAGGATGATTGAGTAGTGCTAGTCGCTGAAAGAGATTTGAAGAGCACAGAATTTGAGAATTGTCACGGAGCAGCACCGAAGGTTGAGTTCAGACACCACAAAGAGATTAGAGACAGGATAATTGGACACGATAAACGCAGGAGGCTCCAGGGACAAGCCTAAGTATCTGCAAAATCGGTACAACACTGGTCAATAAGAATGGGGACATATAGCGCTCTAAGCCGTCCAGTAATGGCTTGACTGACCTTGACTACTGGATCGATGACATTGATCGTACCTACATCTTTGAGTATTTTCTGATCACCTAATGGAAATGTCGTACCGACAACTGAGACCTTGCCTTAGAGGTTGACTTTCGGCGGACTATGCACAACCAACAATTTTCAATGAGAAGTCCACATGCGGCACCCCTTGGTGGATACTACTCGTGCTAATGATGTCAACATCATTGCAAACAAATTCAGCAACGTTGACCTCAGTCAAGCCGCCACTGACTTCGATCAGGAATTCTCGTCTTCCCTGCCATCTTTTCTTCAAGCTTCTTGCAGCAGCTTTGACTCCATTGCCGGTAAAATTGTCGAGCATGACCACATCCGCGCCGGCTTCTACTGCCTCCTCGGCCTCTTCTTCGCTCTGGCATTCGACCTCGATCTTGATAGCAAAGCCTCCAGCCGATTTGGCAGCTTTCACCGCTCTCGTTATACTACCGGCAGCTTTCACGTGGTTGTCCTTGAGCATGGTCATAGCACTGAGATCGATGCGATGTGCATCGCAGCCTCCAGCCAGCATACCATACTTCTCCACCAGACGGAAGCCGGGTGTGGTCTTACGGGTTCCGGCGAGAACGTTTGGATATCCGGCGTCACGGACCAGGGAAACGAGACGGGCGGACTTGGTGGCTATTCCTGAACATCTGGCAAGGGTGTTGAGAGCGACACGCTCACCAAGGAGGATCTTCCGTACTGGGCCCCGCACTGTTGCGCAATGGGTGACTGGTGCAAAAGATTGGCCTTCCTTGATATGCCATTCTACGCTGACATGGTGATATCAGCTTCAGTCCTGGAATAGGATGTTCAAGAAGCATTGGCGTTGACGAAGGCGTACGTGCAGTCTAATTGTCTAAACACCTCATCGAAGAATGGCACTCCAGCAACCATGCCTGGACTTTTTCCCAGTAATCTGGCTTCGGACGCTTCCTCACCGACGACAAATCCGCCATAGTCAAAGCTGGGACAGTCTTCTTCGAGCCATGCCGAGACCATGCTTTTGTAGGTTTGAGGAAGGAGATGGGCGACATTTCCATACTGGGAGGCTGGAGCGTAGTTTGAGGCCATGATTGTTCTACAGGGAAAATCCTTTGCTTGACAGTGGAACTACGATGACAAATGTTTCTGCCTTGACCATCAATGCAAGTAAGATAGAATTATTAAATGGTAGTCAATATGCACTACATATTACGAGATCTTGCATGATGACCCGGTCTTTAACTCCGAGCATCGCCCCTTTGTCCGCCAAGACCGGAGTGCCGAAGCGCCTTCTTAATAACTAGAACATATACAAAGAAAGCGTGTTTATACCGTCACGCACCTCAGCAGAGTATTACATGTCAGAGCATTGGTGAAGTTTATCTATTGGGCTCGAACTATTGCACGCATGTCCATATTGAGTCCGGTTTCAATGCTGCCCTTGCTCTTGTGCACATCCATTGTCACAGTGAGCCCTCCACACCCACTCTAAGTCCAGCAAACGTCAGTCGTTGTCCTCGTCGTAACAGCCATGAGCGCAGATTAAGTGCCTTGCGAGCCTGTCTCCAAAAAGCCTAGAGTCTTCTCAGCCTAAATCTCCAGAAACCGAACCTTTCTCCCTTCGTCCACAGGCGTGCTATTGTCTGCATGTACGATCGGGTTGCCTACTACAGCCGCTCCAAATGCTCCAAAATCTCTCCTCTTTCGTCTGTCGCTTCTCTTCTGCCGCGCGTCTCTCGCCTCTCGGTTCTTCCATTCCGCAACTTGCTTTTTCCTCCTTTCGACCCTAGCATTGGCTATTGCAGGTGTGGGTAGGAAGCCGATGCCATTGATGCCATAGCCGTCATCAGTCGGATCTTTGGGATTGTGGCCTGTGATCTCAGCGTCGCTCCACCAAAGAGCCTGGGCTGAGGAGGGAGGAGGAGGTGATTTGGACATTTTGGGTTTTGTTGCCGACGGAGGAGGAGTAGGAGAGGACACAGGCGCTAGGCGTGGTGTTTCTGGTATCTCAAGGGGTAGACAGGCGCTGTATTGCAATGAAAGGTTGACCGGGAGGGGACCGTGCGAGCTTTGTGGTGGTGTGACCGGAGCATCGAACGTTTGGCCAGGCAGGAAAATGAGAGGATTGAAGGCACATGAGTTGAAGGTCCCTGAATGTAAAGCGCTCCGTTGGGAATCCAAGATCGGCGTCTCTGCCAGGTCCAAATCCTGCAGATTCCCGGCTACGGCTGTTCTTGGACTGCCTCTGCCCTCCTGCTCCTGTTCTACACCTGGACGGGTAGGGAGGTCGGTAGTCCGCAGGCGGGATGGTGAAGGGGCATCAGTCATATCAAAGTCATTGTCACCTCTTTTCCGTTTCGGTGACCTAGAGAAGATACCCGGATAGCTGGGATCCTGCATGTCGGTGATCGGACTAAGGGACTGGGATAGCTTTGCAGATCAAGATGGCTTTTGGATTGTGGAGAGGTGGAAGCTTAGTGGCATCATGGTGATATATGTTCCCAGGTTTGCCCCATAGCAGTGTCTCTGAAGAGACGGCGCACGCAGCACTGCGTCAGCTCCGTTGTGGAACATGAGGGAGTGGTCAACTCAAAGCAGGCTTGGGGAATGTCGGTAGTTCTAGAGTTTCAGGGTCCAGGTGGGGCGGACCACGGCTGGAATAGAATATGTACCTTACAACATGAAGCCTCATCTCTGCCTACTATTTGCTTCCTCTTATCCTCCATCCCTTGTGAGGCATGTATCAGTACCGGTGTCCCAGATGGGCCTGGGCCGTGAGCAGCAGCAACAGCCTCGTTAGAATTGTGAGCAGTGAGGCACCAAGAATATCGCCCAATCACAACGATTGGCTGCCCACAAAGAAACCCTTGACCGAATAAGACCTTACCAAGATTGAAGTCCACGGTTGGACTTCTGATCCCAGCATGACTCACTCCTACCCATTGGAGGGAACTGCTCCACTCAAATGATTCTCCTCTCGACGAGAAATACAGCCCTAGCAACGGCCCTCCTCCCACCGAAGTATACTCCTTGCAGGTCAATAGCAACACCTGTCCTACATCGTGAATGTCCTCGTATGATTGAAATGGACTCACAAGTTTCTAACACAGCTAATCCCCGTATTGGAGTCCGGGACCGCTGTGTTCGGACAGTATGGCATTTTCACAGGGCGGTAAACTCAACAACGCTGACTAGGTAGGTGCGATGTATGTTACGCTGGTTTTGATCAAAGTATCAAGTCGAAGGAGTCGCTTAAGCTCCCCAACTTCATATCGTGCCCGATGATTGCTTTGAGGCTACGAACTGGAAAGATGCCATATATTGGGGTCCACACCCCCGATGCGGATGACCAGAAGGAGCAGAGCAGCATGAAATCTACGCTGCAATAATGTCCAGTTGCCAAGCCTCACCGGCTTCCTATCAAGTTGCGTCTTGAGATATATCACCATCTATTCGGTGAAGATTCAAGGATCTACCGCCAATGCAACCTCCCAATTGTCGTTTTAGCTGGGAAGTTTATTCTGGATGAACTATCACTGAAGTATTCTGATCTGGCGATTCCAAGTCCTTCCCTCTTAGGTCCCTGCCTATCTGAAAAACCCCCTACCTGTCCTAGGGGCAGATATGGGACGATGCTGGTTCATTCGCCTCCAAAAAGGACTCACCTATCTCAAGGATTGCCCATAATGTCCATCTCACTGTTCACATAAGGTGAGAGAAATGCTTAGAATCACGAGCCAAAACTATGGCAATGGTTCCGCAGGCTAGGCTTCAGCATGATGAGCTCCTTAACTTTTTTCCGAGAAATCGAGTCGAGGAGATCGTACGCTTCCAGAAATGCCTGAGACAGATGTGCACATATGCCACCTCTGGTACAAAGATGAATTTCTATCTCCGCCGAGCTTCAGTATCATTGTAGGTTGTCTCTTAGTGGGTTTTCGGCCGCTGTGATAGTTTTCCTGAAAGCCAGAAAAAGACACAAGATCACATCAGTACACGATAACAATGAGGCTCGCAATGTTGTTGGATATCAATGGCAGCACCATTCCTAAGGCGAGCCAAGCCTCAAGATAAGATGACGCAAATACGTCGTGCGATATCACGTAGCGTCAACTCGTCATTCGGGCCAATGATATCCCATTGATGACGTTGGTATCGTTGTAGCTGGGATGGACTGTTGGAAAAAGCGCTACGAGCAGATATTATTGGAAGGAGGTCTAGTCATACAAACGATCCTCCGTCGGCTGTCTGCTGTTTGCTTTGCACAAAAGAAAAGACATTCTGCGAGCACAATTCGAAGTACACCCCTAGACGACTAACGACAATTCCGAGTCGCTCAAGAAAGCTACTGGAACCTGATGGCAGTCGCATCAAAGTACCTACAAGAATCGCTACATCAACTCTCAATGCCACGTAGCCAGCCGCTCATTCCCATAGTCTGCACGACCTGGGTATGTGACCGAGCAGAGTAAGTCGACAGATTAGCTTATCTATTGACAATGCATGCAGGCAACGGCTAATCACACTGACCTTGCACCTACAGAAATCCCTCTTCGCTGTACGTAATCACAAAGACTTACAAAGATATTCGATCGAGACGCCTCAACACCATTGCCACGGAACATGAGAACGTCATCAACAAATTCTCAGGTAGCAGCTTGCGTCAAATCATGTGCTGAGACGACAAGTTGATAACGCTGAGCCACATAGTTATGCTTCCTGAGAAATACGACAAATGGAACAGGAACCTCGTATAGACGTTGAAAGGCAGACACTACACCACCATAATACTCCCATACAGCCTATCTACTCCTACCAACGAAGCTTTCCGTACAGATAGGTACTCACAACAATTCCCTCACATCAACATTCATAAATCCAACCCTTCTACATAAAAGACTGCAACCACCCCTAGTCCTAATAAATTCTGAAAGAACCTTCTACATTCACAAGATCCCCCTAAACCCAAGCAGCCGATCCATCAGCTCTGCTGCATATTGATACCCTTTCATCCCACCGTACCTCAGCTAGAACATTTTCGTCCCTATCCCTACTAACGGTTCCAACTCCAAGTCCAATCTTACACGCAACACCCACGCTCGAATAGCATCTTACTACCGATACATAGCGTAGGTGCCTTACAAGGTGGTATATAGCAAGCCTGACTTCAACACCAACTCCAGCTCCAAAGCCAACCACCAGCCACCGGCCTATCCCTCCCCACGATCTCAAGTTCCATCCAACAATACAAACCACAACAAGATAACAAACCACCCCTTAATAACCATCCTCATCCCCATCCCTACCAGCCCCCTATCAAAAACCAAACCAAGAACCCTCACCCTTATACTAAAACAAAAACCCCACCCCCTGAGATTAGTAAACAGAAGCGTCAACGTTAACAAACCCACTACTATACCAACGAATATCGAGCTTAAAAAAGACCAACGACCTTACCACGCCTCAGCCAGCTGGCTAAACCATCCTCAGCTCACTAAACCTCTAACCCTAATCTATCCTCACCTCACCTTACTACACCTCTAACCCCTAATCCACTAATCCACTAATCCACTAATCCACCCATCCCATCCTATCTATCCATCCCATCCCATCCTATTTAACCACCCCCTATCCTATCCTATCTACCTATCTATCCCACCTATCCCATCCCATTCCATCTATCCACCAATCCACCTCCCCTCCAATAAATCTCCTTAAATACCCTTAAATCTCCTACTCTAAAAACAAGATATCGATCTATTCTACACACAGTCGGTAGCCTTATCTACAGATCCACATAACCTATCGAGTTAATAAAGGAGCTAAGTCGTCGCTTAAACGTTATATGTTAAATAATAATGGATATCTATCATTATACCTTACCTTAAGCTAGCAAATCAATTCTCTATACCCTTAAACCTATGTCTTATATCTATCCATCAGTCCATTCACATCCATCTCCCACCTCCCACCTCCCACCTCCCACCTCCCACCTCCTACCTACCTACCTCCCACCTCCCACCTCCTAACTACCTACCTCCCACCTCCCACCTCCCACCACCTACACATCCACCTATCCATCACACCTCTACCCCCTAATCCACCAATCCACTAATCCACCCATCCTATCCCCTATCCCATCCCATCCCATCCCACCCATCCTACCTATCCCCTAAAACCACCAAAAACCCACACCCACACCAACACCCGCCTCCCTCATAAATCCTACACCCACACCCACCTCCCTCTACGAATCTCCCACTTCACTTCGCAAAGACTCCATACCCTACACCTATACTAACCCGATAACCATACTAACCCCATACCCTCCCCCAAAAACCCATACTAACACCTAGCTCCCTTATAAATCCTACACACACACCTATACCTACCTCCCTCCTTCAAATCTCCCACTTCATTTCGTAAAGACTATATACCTACGCCCATACTAACTTGATAACCATACCCATACCCATACCTAAACTACACCCATACCCACACCCACACCCAGCTCCCGCATAAATCCTACACCCACACCCACACCCACCTCCCTCCTTCAAATCTCCCACTTCACTTCGCAAAGACCCCATACCTACACCCATACCTACACCCATACCTAAACCTACCATCTACCACCCCACCCCATCCATCCTTCCTACCCAACCGTCTTCCACATCCCACAGAACCCAATTCCCCCAATCCCTACTAAGTCAATATCCCAACTCCCTGATTCCCCGATTCTCCCCTATCAAAATCCACAACTGAAACACCAAGATACCAAAATAACCACTACCACCACCTAACCCTCCCAGATAACCACACTTGTGATCAGTAAGCAGGAAGCAGGAAGCTGTAAGCTGTAATCGGTAATCAGCAATCTGTTAATCAATACCAACAACATCACACCAACACTCACACCCGTCACCCCCCTTAAACATAACTCTCCCACATCCACATCCGAATTCCCCACTCCTACTCGCAATTGCAATTGAGATGAACCCATACATAGATCAATGGGATACCACGCACATATCCATGTGTGCATTACATCTATATAGCCCACGTGTTGATACACTCATACACTCATCAAGAAGTTGGGAGGAAAGCGGCAAGACCTATCATCAGCAATGCCATCAGAACCACGCACACACAGCAAAGGTGATCAAATTGGTCAATAAAGCCACATTATTCAGTTAGATACAAGGTCTTTTTTGGCAGACAGGAAAACAAAGATCGATCGGATCCATTCATATGTGAGCATTGCTTCTTGTAGCTAGCAAGCGGGCTTTCTTCGGCATCCGTATTCGCGCATCTCTTCTCGGTCAATCATTTTCTTCTTTCGAAGGGGTCTCACCCGTCTGTGTAACTTAGGTGTATTCACTGTATCGACAAGAATTGAACCTTAGGAACCTCGAAGTCGGATGAAGGAAATTATTGTCCACCACAACTTCTCCCGACTCCTAGCTGCAGAGAGCCTTGCGTGCCGTGATACCGACGTCTCCCTACATCCCTGTGATGGTGACACATCTACTCATCCATCTCTGCCTCGGTGGCCCTCGTGCCCAAGTGCCAGCGGCTTCCACCCTTATCATCGCGCTCGTGCTCGATCGCGACTTTGCTGAGATGGCCAATGATGTTCTCCATCTGGGTATCGCTTCGGCTGCGGCTCTTGCGGCCCAGGTTATCGAGCCAAGAGATCTGGTTCATCAGGTAGTACACAATGGCAATGACAATCTATGAAAGAGTCTGTTAGTAACATTTCACAACGCTTCTTGCTTACATATGGACTTACGGTAACACCAATGGAGTAGACCCAGATAACCACGGCAGTAACAACGCTGGTTCGGCCGTTCGGGTTGAGATTGGCGCGATCACGAGGATCGGTGGCATAGCCAGGTCCGGATAACCAGCCGAAAACACAGAAGATGGTTGAGATGACATCGACACCGAAGATAGCGGCGACCAGTTGCCAGGAAGGCCATGTATTGCCGCCACGGGTAACGAAGATGAGCCAATTCTCCGTCAAGGAGACTTCGAGGAAGAGAATCTCCTGCACGTTGCCAAAGTTCTGGATAATGCCGCCGTTGGGGAGGAAGAGAGAGCCACGAACGATCCAGGTTGCCAAGGCGAGTAGGACACCCAATGTGACCGAGATGATCCAGATCTTTGGCAGTTGCCACTCGACAGGACGGGCTTCGTAGTGGGCGTTGTCGTAAGCTACGGCAATGGTAGCCAAATCGGCGAACAGGGCAAGGAAGACAATGAGCGAGACGTCGATGGTTTCGTTGATGATGACCATCGAGGTGACCAAGTAGATTTCCAGATGGAAGCAGAGCGCAATACGATATTGAATATAGGCCTTCATACGCTGGAAGATTTGGCGGGCGATTTTGATGGCGGAGACGATGGTGCTAAGCCCCGGAGCGAGGAAGACGATATCGGCGGCAGCTTGAGCAGCTTCAGAAGCTCCCTCCACAGCAATACCACAATCGGACTTCTTGAGAGACGGTGCATCGTTGACACCGTCACCAGTCATGGCTGTAAGATGTCCACGTTGCTGAATCATTTCGACGACTTGGTACTTGTGTTCGGGAAAAACCTCGGCGAAACCGTCAGCTCTCTCAACAAGATCGTGCTGAGTCGTGCCACTGAGTCCACCATGGATCAGTCTGTCCGAATTGTAGACCTTAGTGCCCAGAGCCAACATCTTGCAAGTTTCCTTGGCGATAGCGATGGCGTCTCCTGTCAACATCTTCACTTGGAGACCGAGGAATTGAGCCTCAGCGATAGTTTGGGCGGTATCCTCACGAGGAGGGTCGAACATAGACAACATTCCAAGAAGTTCCCATGGCTCATTGTCCTTCTTGACAGCAACACCGAGCGAACGGAACCCTCTACGAGCGAACTCTGCAGCCTTAGCCTTGAACAGGTCTGAAGTCTCCTGGCTACAATCTGTGATGCTGAGGATAGCCTTGGGTGCACCCTTCGCTGCAATGTAGTTGTGACCATCGCACGAACATTCACAAGTGATACGCTTTGAAACAGGGTCGAACGGAGTGTATTTCTGAGTCTTCCAGCCTTGTTCCAAGATTTCACGGGCCTTTGGGTAACGCTTGAGAGTGAGGATGGTGACTTTATCGATAGGGTCGAGCGACTTGATATTGTGGGACGAGGCAAGGACAGCGACTGCCATCATCCAGTTGACATCGACCTCTTCCGCGACATAAGGCTCGCGAATGGAAAGTTGATTGGCCGTTAAAGTACCAGTCTTGTCGGAGCAGAGGACATCAACACCCTGAAGTCTAATGTCAGTAGCTGTAGGACGTGGGAACGGCGAAGATCCTTACTGCCAATGATTCGATAGCGGTCAGTTTTTGAACGATAGCCTTATCCTTTGCCAGATATGCAGCTCCGACAGCAAGTGTAGTAGTCGTCACAACAGGAAGACCAACGGGTACACCAACCACAAGAAGGATCAAAATGTAGTGGAGGAGATTCTCAGAGCTGAGTTCGGGAGTTGCAATCTTGAGGTGATGGAAGAATCCACCGATCCAGGCGATCAGAATCCAAGCCACGACGACAACAAGGAGCGCAGTACCAATGGAGTTCATGATGGCCTTGAAATGACCCTGGTCTTTAGCACCTTGAACCAATGAGGCAGTTCGACCGACGAAAGAGGTCCTGGCAGGTGCTGTCACCACAGCGAAAGCCTTTCCACGTTTGCAGCCAGTAGTGTAGTATGCCGTATCACCCATGAATTTGTCAACAGCCAGAGATTCACCAGTGATGGCCGATTGATCAGTGGCGATCAGCGACACACCGTGATGCTTTTCCTCTTCATCATCCTCGTCTTCTGGCTTCTTTTCCGAGGGTTCGTTCAGCTCTTGGCGTATCAGCTCTTTGTATTCTTCGAAAGCATCTGGATTTTCATAGGCACAGATGAGACGGGCATCGGCCGGTATGACCTGGCCTTCTTCGACGATGATCTACTAAAGGTAAGCCTCAGTCAGGGAAGATCGCGCCGAAGGACTTCATACAATGTCTCCGGGAACAAGCTCTCGGGCCTTGATATCTTCTTCCTTGCCGTCGCGAACCACGGTAGCCCTCATGGCGATATCACCCTTGAGCGATGCCACAACATCAGCAGCCTGTTTTTCTTGATACCACCCGACAGTAGCATTGAGCATGAGAATGGCAATAATGACACCAAAATCGATCCATTCACGTAAACCGGCAGCGAGGAGGACAGCAATCTCCATAACTGACATTGTGTAAGCTCGGGAAGCCATTGAATTTGTGGTCTTCACTCACCATAGAGAATTGGACCGGTGAAGTATGACAAGAACTAGAGATGTTAGTGGATCATCTTACCGTTCTTGATCGGCGAACAGCGTGCATACTTTGATAAACATGTTTTCTTTTTCCGTGGTCTGCATGAAGTCACATCAGCATCGGTTGTAAATTCAATTGCATATTGAGATACTCACGAGCTCATTGAACCCGGTCTTTTTGCGACGGGACTCAACTTCCTGGTTGGAAATACCCCTCTTGATGTCGGCCTCAAGCCACTGCACCACTCATCAGCGGACCGTCGCATTGGCGAAGTTGCGACGAATAGCTTACGTCGTCAGGAATCTCCAGTGACCCATCACCTTTATCCGACTTCGGACCACGAGACCAGAACTTCCACCAGGGCTTCTTGGGAGCATCACTCCCCTCCATCGACACGACCGACTTTCTTCGCGGACCTTCATAGTAAGATGAGATGTACGCGACTAAGTTGGCATACTCTTCCCCATTCTCCAGGTCAGGCTTTGCGTAGATGGAGCCCTTTTGCTCGACGCCGGACGGCTTGCGTCCTCCATCACCTTCGTTGTCGAACTTTGGCTCATTGAACCGAAGGTGGTTTTCGCCCTTCTCGGCGACGTCCATTGCAGTGGATGTGATTGTAGATACTGCAATGTAATGATGTGTGGTGGTGATAACACCGAGGAGGATGGGGGGAGAAGGAAAAGAGAAGAAAAAACAGAAAGAGTGGAGTTGTTGTGATCGATGGAGTGTTGGGGGAAGATGGAGCCGAGAGGGCAAGAGCTTTTGTAAGAGGTCTTTGGGTGGCAGCTAGCTCGCTCTGGAAGAAGCCAATTCCTCTGATTTTTACTTTTTCAAAACCGTTATATTGGCGCGATCACAATTCCCAACCAAAATGCCTCACTATGAGTGTAAAAGGCTCATCGGGATTGGGCGGGAATTGCTTGACCCAGGGCTCATAGGGTGGATTGATTACGGATATAATACGACTAAGAACGCCTTTCTCGTAGGTAGAATACGACACGCCGAGATTACGGGCCAGCTTGACGGCCTCTCCATTGGCGGGAAGCTGTCCCCTAGGCTTGGCCGTTACGTGTGGAGGCTCAGCTTCTCGCATTGTTATTGATGCGCTCAATTGAATATCTTGGAAGCTTGGTATCGCCGAAGAGATCAAATTGACCGTCACGACAGCGGCAAGTATCTCTTGGGAGGTCTTGGAGGATTACGTGTGTTACGAGATGCATGGATTCGAGGGTAAAGTAAGATATCGTCACCGACGAGCTTGCCGCGGGGTAATATCCGCTCATAGCTCTCGCAGCATAAAGTACTGTATCTGCTGATCCCATCTCACCAAGAACAAAACACCCAGGCCATTGATGTGGTATGGTATAGTAAGATACTTCCATAATACAGATCTTCTGGTCCCGCATCCCGAATGAATTGAGTCAATTGTTGCCTCCCACGTCCCCACAGATCAATATTGGTTCTGATTCCAGGCCTGGCTGTAATATGGAAAATTCCCTCAATAATCTCAATCAGCCTTGCGCTGACCGATGCCAGCTCATAGTCTTGATGAGAGACCCCTCCGGTGCCATTGGCAGCTTTTCAATGCGTGCATCGTTGCTGTATTGCATCACATCGTAACCCCTCATTGCTAGACCTTTGTGCGTTCTGCTAAGTGCTGAGGGTGGGTATCAAGCTTCGATCAGCAGATAAAATACCTTACGGATGCGACCGCTTTAGTCTGTTTCGGTCGACTCGGTACCGCTAGGATGATACATTGATACTACAGCAACGACAGGGATGATTGCCTTACCCATCACTGATAAGAGCCCTGTCTCATTTACTAAAGTCAAAAAGGGCCGAGTCAGGCGGGGCCATCTCATCTTCAGAGATAACGACTGATACATGACTCTCATCCCAATCCTCGTTGCGTCTGTGTTCTACTCCGTACCAGAATCCTAGCCATAACACAGGGTGATTTCGACGCCCATGAAGTCGCTTGACTAGAAGTCCCTCCCGAGCAAATTATAACAACAATGCGGTGATCCGCTGCCATATGGAGCATCGTGCAGCAGATGTGGGAATCCTTCCGATGAGCTCCGGAGTTTGCCAGCAGAATACTTGGAGCAGATACCAACTGGAATAATGATGCGATCATGCACATGGGGCTGTGAAGGCCGGAGGTTGCCACCAAAGGACATTGCCATCGGAGACCTTGCTATTGCGCTATGAGGTAGTTGCTCGATGTCACACAATGCATGGATAGGCTGGCGTGGTGGCCCCGTACATTGTGATGCACTGATCGCTTAATCCGACGTCTTTGCATCCATCAGGAGGTGCAATATGTAAAAAACACCATCTGCTGGGTCCTACAGAATACTACGCAGAGGGGTTGATCGTAATTTGAAACCCCGTTGGAAGACAATGACAACCAGGTGTGGCTGGCGTGTCTTTATATGGTTTGACTGCAGCTTCGTTGTAGACTGTCAGGTCTCTATCACATGAGCACCCGCTGTGATGTATCTTCTAGCGGTGCCGACCGCAATACTTGTAATGTGACGTATCACCGTACTGTCAGACTTGCCCGACTCAAGGTTCTTCAACCATCTCATGATCGAGAGGACTCGGGTGTAGGTACGTGGGCGATGAAGTGGCCCGTATCCCTGCCTGCGGAGCAACGTCGTCGCAGCTGTCAGGGAGTCGTCCAGTCTTGTCGGAGATCATGCATGGCGAGCTGTCCGCACTGCTGCAACAGCAACAGGAACAAGGAACGTGGGAGGGGACGGTTTTCGTTCTGGGCACAACGATATGTGGTAGACACTGCTTCGAATTTGGTAGCGATGTAATGAGAGAGGAAGGCATGAAGGCACGAATGGGATGCGGAAAAGGGGTACCGAGCCTCTTATGCTGCGTCCATCAGACAATGAAGACGTCCTCGAGGCAGCGGTTAGCAACCGATTGGAGGGCAAGAGCCGCTGAAGGTGAGCAGTGCGCTTGCTCTTCCGCCGGGGCTTGCACCCTTGAATATGCTGTTTCGATAAAGCCATGAGCCTTCATCTTTTCAAAGACGGGAAGTTTTGGAACTTTGTTGAATATGACTGGGGGGATGGTCCCGTTGCTTGTTAGCAAGCCCACCCCTTCTCCGCGTACAGTCTTGGTAGCGACGTCTAGAGAGTTGTACACTCCGCACTTATGCGACCAATCTTTAACCAGCTCCGAGATCTTTCCCAGATCTATAGGGAGTACCTACTTGATCAGTAGATAGACCGAAGCGACATAAGCATAAGCACTAAGCAGATCGTGAGCCGAGGCGACGAGCCAAACATTTAAGCTTTAAATAGTGCCCGTGCGAGGGGTTGTCAAGCTCCGCTACGTTTCTTGAACCACTCAGACGACAACACCTGTGCCGAATGGTGCTTTCATCAAGTGAATCCCTCCAGGCACGGGCGGGCTCCTAGGTTCTTAGCCAAAGCGCTGAATCATGATGACGATCGTTCTCCACTCGGACCGAATCAGCAGCCTGGCTTGCTGTCAGTCGCGCCAGTATGAAGGCGGCGGATCTCCCTCGGTGGAACTGAGGGAGTTCCAAGCTGACATAGACTGAAAGACCTACCTTGACAGCTGCGACAATGTATAGACATCCGTCGAGCTGCGTTATGGCGGGCGTTGCTCTGTTCCTTCAGCTTGCAGCCTCTCAATCGACTTTGCTGCCGACAGTCGACCTTGGCTATGAAGTTCATCGCGCTTCACTTTTCAATGCATGTCTTCACCGCCGGGAATTCCTCGTAGATGCTATCCGCTAACGATGATAGGCTACTGGGGGCTTCTACAATTTCTCCAACATCAGATATGCACAACCTCCTGTTGACGAGCTTCGATGGCGCGCGCCGCTCCCTCCTACTGGCCGGAACGCTACAGTAAACGATGGAAGCGTTGGAGCAATATGCCCTCAGGCTAACCCGGCCTGGGAGCTAATTGCTGCAGACTTCGTTCCTGACTATCTGACCGGAAAGCCATACAATTTATCTGCGGCTGGGGCAGGCCTCAAGAGCATGACCACCTCCCTCCCAAAACAAGATCCCAGGACCACCGAAGACTGCCTTTTCTTGGATGTTGTTGTGCCTCAAACGATCTTCCATGGAGCGTCCAACGCTACGAATAACACATCTGGCGCACCCGTCCTGGTATGGATCTATGGTGGTGGATATACTTCTGGGGAGAAGAGTGCATACAGTGCTGCAGGTCTGATCGAGGCTAGTTATGCAAAATCTCCCGAGGGCATTATTTTTGTATCTCTCAACTACCGGCTGGGTGCGTTTGGCTGGCTCTCGGGTCCGACTTTGCAAAGCGATGGCTTAGCAAATGCTGGACTGTACGACCAGCGTCTTGCTCTTCACTGGGTTCAAGATAACATTCATCTATTTGGAGGTGATCCAAACAGAGTAACCGTAATTGGAGAATCTGCTGGAGGCGGATCTATCATGCATCAGATTGTGGCTTTTGGTGGACTCAACGGGCCAGCACCTTTTCAACAAGCTGTCCTGCAGAGTCCCGCGTTCCAGAACATCGCCAGCAACTTCCAACAAGAGCAAATATTCGATACATTCTTGTCACTTCTCAAGGTCAACACTATCGAAGAAGCCAGGCAGCTACCATCCAGTGCTTTGATCGCAGCGAACATAGTCCAGGTAGCGAATTCTCCTTATGGGGATTTTACCTGGGGCCCAGTCGTAGACGGATTGTTTGCCCCTGCAACACCGGGCAAGCTTCTCCTTCAGGGGTCATATGATCACGACCTAAAGCTCATGTTGGGCCACAATGCAGATGAGGGTCTAGCATTTACGAATCCGGCGATTACCAATGATACATCCTTCAACAAATACATCCTGCAGGCTTTTCCAACCATCCAACCAAACGTTGCTAGCTATATTGAGGACGTTCTATATCCATCAAGTATGCAAGGTGTCCTTGGCTTAAGTGGCTATAAAGATGAGACCGGAAGGGTCGACTTGTTGGTTTCAGAGTCTACCTTCACGTACGCTGAATCTTACCGCTCGCACTGTTAAGCAGGCTAACTGAACCAGATGCAATACCTTTTACCTTGACAAAGCATTCAACAACCAGACTTACGCGTACCAGTTCAGCGTGCCACCCGCGCTGCACGGACAGGACATTGCCTACACGTTCTTCAATGGTCCCAGCAATTCGGTCTTGAGCGACCTCGTTGCTATAGCCTTGCAGGAGTACATCACAAGCTTTGCAATTGATGGCAAGCCAAACGGACCTGCTCTACCCATGTTCCCTGTATACAGTAACGCTACCGAGATCATCGATCTGAACGTAATGAATATCTCAACAACCATGGACCCCATTGCAAACCAGCGGTGCAATTGGTGGCAAAAGGCATTGTACGTCTAAACAGAACCAGATATTTTGCATGTTATATTTCATATGATGGGGGAATCCGAAGCATATGTAGATATATCCACATATAGAACGGACTCTTATAAGACTTTTTACATATAAGTAGTTACTAAACTATTTACCTACTTAGAATAATATATAGGTATTAGAAAGCTTTAATAATTTAGTATACTAAACAAATATATAAATTATACTATAAAGTTAGATTATAGAGTTATTATCTTACTAGGAATAAAAGTATAGTACTATTAAGTATATAAATATAAGGGAAGGACTAGTTAAGAAAAGATAAAAAGAATAGTACTTAAAGAGCTTTCTATTAACTCTATTCTAAATTAATATTAATAATAAAGGGTATTAAGATCTAGATATACTTGTAAGTTATATAATATATATCTCTATTATAAAACGCGATATTAGAAGGATTATATTAAGGCTAATTCTTAATTAGAAATTTAGTAGTTTTTACTAAGAAAATAATAGATACTATACTTACTATAATATAAGATAAGAGGTATTACTATAGTAATTATAGTAATATAAAGCTAATCTAATACAGGGGGGAGGTGTAATTATAAGTAGTTAGAGGGTATAATAGTAGGTATTTAAGAGGTATAATTATAAGTAAAGGGGGTATAACTATAATACCTCCTATTAAATATAGTATTTTAAACTATAATTATTATAATTTTAATTATATAAGCTTTATAATAAATATAATTTATTTTAATATAATTATTATTTAATTTATACTGCAACTGCATCGTCCCTATATGTTTTAAGGAGTATATATCAAGGCTGTAACAATCCTTAAGAGACGAATCCTTAAGAGACGAATAGTACCTATCTACCTATAGATTTTGCGCCTATTAGTTATATTACTTGTGCTTTTACATTCAATATATCTCAGCTGTTAAGGTATTACCAAATCTAAGTAAATAATGAAACGCAATGGTAATAATACACGCTCTTCACCTTTATATATTAGGCAAGACAGACGACTCATTAATAGACCAAGAACTAACGCATAAAGCAGGTACGGTACACGGTCTTTTGCCAAACTTACTATACATGTGTGGGGAGGACCAAATCGTGAAGTGACAGTGACGACTCATCACCCAGCGACATCAACATCTTCGCCATCCCAATCTGCTGGATCCGTGGAACCGTCGAGGTTGTCGACAGTGATTTGTTTCTCGCAGCGCCCAGACCAGTACTCGCCTACCCCCGATGTCAGCTCAGCACGACGGTCGAGGGGAGGATGAAAGCGCCGAGGTAGAATCCTGTTCTACGAAACAAAGAAAACCTATCTGCAGTGCAAGTTTCAAGGCAGTATATCTTGCTGGAGTGCTTGAGACTTACCGGCAGGGACAAAAGCAAGACTCTCTGCATTCTGGAACGAATAGCTGGCGGGACATAGGGCAGGGGGGCCGTTCTTCTTGTCTTCGGCGCATCTTTTGTCGAGGCGGGTTCCCGCGGCCAAGTCCTTGCAGTGGGGGACACCGTACGCGTAGTCCCAGGCTCTGTCAGATTCGTGTGTCAGCACATCTCCGTATGACTGTGGTAGACAGCGCATGACGGCGGCCATGCCTGTGACTGATACTCTAGGCTTACCTTGGGGGCATGTCCAAGGAACCTGTGGCATATTTGAGGTGGGTCATTTCATGGAGTAATACGAATGCTAAAGGACTCTACATCAGCTGCTCGTTCTCTGAGGTTGTAGCAACGATCTCACGCCGTTCTCACATTTTGTCCCTTTGAATTTGGCCAGGTTTTTCCACTTATGTGCATTTGGGCTGCCTGCTTTGCATTGGGATGCCGCTTTGCCAGTCCGCCATGTATAAAAGCTATCAAACCAGAGGTCACAAAGATTGATAGTGTTGAGCGATGCATAGGTAGCAGCGACACGATTCGGCGCACACAATTTTTGCTCGCATCGGACCTGGACCTTTTGGTCGCTGGCCGTGTAGATCGAGGCGACGTTGCGGTATTTGGTGTTGACCTGGATCTGGAAGCCAATAGTGTTCTTCAGATCATTCGAGAACAAGGCCTGGTAGTAAATACTGGCCGGCTGGATGTTAGCCCCAATATTGGCTATATCCCTCGCGAAGGCGAGTTCCTGGGCAATGATCAGTTGATCTTCCTCGCTACGGCTTGTGCACTTGTTTTCGAAGTTAAGTAGGGCAGGTCCGTTGGCCGGCCATGGCTTGTCAGCGGGCTTTTTGGGGTCCCACGTTTCGGTAGTTTGTTTTGGTTCACCAGCACTAGCGGGGGCTTGTCCATGTTCTATCTTGTCCCAGTCGGACTTCACCTTTGGGACTGGGGCTGCGCCGCCCACACGAGCTTCGATTGGGGCGTCCACCGATGCGTGAGGGGCGGACAGTACAATTGCTGGAAAAAGCGTGCATAACAACAGCTTGATAGGCGTAGACATGATGAGCAATTGCGGCTATGGGAAGTTTGTGTATGCTATGAGGAGCACATTTTCGTCGACAGACCGCAATCCCTTTAAATATTCTGCACATTGATATCCTGCCACATTGACAAGAGGACTTGAGCTTCAAGGATTTTCCTATCCAGGCGGAGCATGTTTCATCGTTGCGACGAGGCATCATTCAAGAACAAAACAAGTCCGATTACCGTGTGATTGCGGAGATCATAGCCACAGGATGGATGAGTAGGATGCGTGGGACATATGATTGCAGGCCATCCCTTTGTGCTTGGCCACTTCCACCTCCTGACAATATCTGTTGGTGGATTAGAAGCAAGGCAGACGAAGCAGGATTCATCCTGCCAAAGGAGCCCTCACAAGCAAACGATGAGGTCCGTCGCATGATACAGCCCAGTCAGGATCCAGATTGCAAGAGAGATATCATAAGCATAGGGAACACCATATATCAGCAACTAGGCCAACAGAGCGACCGGGAAGCGACCGAGTAGCGAAGCTATCCCTGTGTCCGCTCGCTCGCTGCTGTTAGGTATGGCAGCATTTATGAAGCATAAAGCATGGAAATGATCCTCTACGTTTCGGCCGCTTGAATGTAAAGGATTGTCAGCACGGCCACCTTACCAAGCCTAGCAGGAAGCCCTTAGATCTCCCTCCTTTTTTGAGAGAATAGCTTGCAAAGACAATGATGAGAGATCCCACTCCGAGAATTCAGGGGCCTCCTTAACGCTGAGACGCAGCAGGCCTAACGCTGAGACGCAGCAGGCCTAACGCTGAGACGCAGCAGGCCTAACGCTGAGACGCAGCGCCTCCAGTAGGCTGTTTCACATGGTGGGGCACGTGATGTGCGATCTTGATCCTGATCCTGATGGATCTACGCAGCCTTGGCTCAGCAGTTTGCGAATTTAGCGTATGCGGTTTCAATGCGGGTGCTGAATCTACTGAAATATAAATTAACAAACGCTTATACTATATACCTAAGTAGGCTAAAAGATACGCATTATTCTAACGTATCTAGCGCTCTAGGAATAATAAAAATCTATCTAATTTTAAAAGAGATATACTAGTTTTATTAAGTATATAGTAGGTACGCTAAGACCCCTCTACTTATACCTATACCTATACCTATACCTATACCTATACCTATACCTATACCTATACCTATACCTATACCTATACCTATACCTATACCTATACTTATACTTATACCTATACCTATACTACTATTATCTTATTTCTATTAGGAACTAGACTAGAAGGCTAGTTCTTAAGGGCTGGAATAGATAGTATAAACTACTAGTAAGTAGGTAGTATTATAAAGGTAGACTTAATACTCTAGTAACTTTATAGTTATAAAAGAATTAATCTCTACCTTTTAAGGAGGTAGAGGGAGGACTATCTAAATACCCCTTAAGGAAGCTACCTAGCCTCTTAGATATCTAGATAAAAGGATATCTATTAGGATAATAAGAAGCTAAACTAATACTACTAGGATATTACTAATAAGCCGTATTATACTAGCTAGATATATTAAGATATCCTAATAATTACTTCCCTTTTAAGAGTATTTATCCTTAAATATTAACTATTACTATCTATTATAAGACTTATTAAAAACCTTTAAAACCCTAGTAGGGAAAATAAGGGAAAGAGTTCTAAGGTATAAGGACTAGTTAGGAATATGGTACTACTATCGACGTGGCGTCTATAGTACGTAGTAGTACTACGCTACCCCTTTACCTATAGTATATAGAGGAGGGAATTCCCCCCTAAAGGGAAGGGTAGTAATTAGTCTTACTATTAATAAGAATAGAGAGTTCTATATATATATATATATATATATACCGTTTATAGTACTTAATAGCTACGTTATTACGTAGTACCCTTATATTCTAATTACTCTATCCTATTTAGGGGTAGTAGCCTAACTATTAATAAGATAAGTAGAGAAGGGTTATTATAAGCGTAAGGTAAAAAGGTTAATTAACTAGTATAAATAACCCGCTTAAATATAAGGGATTAAGCTTATAAAGAAAGTAAGTCTTAAGAATTAGTTAATAAATTAATAATAGATATATTATAATTATAACTAACTATCTAGGGGTAGCTACTAGGCGTATAAACCTAGTCCCTACTACCTAAAACCTAAGAAGTATTATTATAAAGGATATAAGAACTTAAAGAAGAAGTCTCTAAGAGGTAGTAGATATAAGATCTATAATAATATTTATAAGAGTTAGAGTAAGAAATATATATTAATAATACTACTTAAGTAGGTTATTACTATTACTTATTATTAATAGAAGAATTAGAATTAAAGCGTCTTTAATATAAAACTTATATTCTTAGGCCGTAGGACCTATATATATATAATAAGAAGTTAGTATAAAAATATTAAAAATAATTTAATAATATAATTAATATAATTAATATAAGTATAACCTATTTTCTTAATAACTTTATAAAAATCTAATATATGTTATAATATATAGCCCTAGATCTTAAGGCTATATAATATAAGTATATAAAGGATATATTAAAGGATAAATAGTCCTAAGAATATTTTAATAATTTCTTAATAGATTAAATAGAAGATCTTTAAAATTAATACCTTATAATTAATAAGCGCTACTTAAAAGTTAAGTAAAAGGAATATTAAAAGATTATAAACTTTATAAATTACCTTACTAAGTTAAAAAGATAACTTAAGCTATTAATAGAGTATATACTTTATAATAACCTTCTAAATAAGTTATATAAGAATCTTTATAATTAACTTATAATATAACTTAATATCCTAGAGATAAAGGATACTCTTATTATATTAATAAACTAATTAGAGCCTTATATAATACTACCTACGCGTAAAGATTAAAGGGATAATACTCCTATTAGGGGTTAATATCCTTAAAGAGGAAGAGGAAATTTCTAAGGGCGAAGAGATAATAGCTTATATATAAAGTAAGAAGGGCGAGGCGTTATTAAGGTATTATTATACCTTCTTTAAAGGCCTAAGGCTAACCTTTCTACTATTAAGTATTATAATTATTAAAAGAAGGGATATATAACTAAGGATTATTAGAGTATAAAATTAATAGTTATAAGTATTATAATTAATAAGCTTATAACTAATAAGATATCTAATAATAAGCTAGCTAAAAAAGGCTTAAATTTAAAAAACCCTTAAGTACTATAATTATATCTACTATTATAGTATAAAGAAAGAAGTAGATATAATAACTTATTATTATAATATAAGTAGAGCTTAAGAGCTTATAAAGAGAATTTATTATATTAATTAACTCTAGAGTAGATACTAATTATATTAATATATACTTAATAAAGGAGTAGGATTAAGAAATAGACCCTAGCTCTAATAATACCTTATATAATAGAGTTAGGAATCTAATATTATTACTAAGTTCTTATATAAGAAAGATTAAACTTATTAATTTTAATAATATTATATAATATTATAAGGGTACCTTTTATATAATAATAAACCTTAATTATAACTTCTACCTTAGATATTTATAATTAGAGGAATAAAATCCTTAAGTAGATTAGCTTATATAAAACTAGTAATACCCTATTAAGAAAAGTAATATTAAGGAGTACTTTAATACTATTAAAGCCTTAAAAGAGTAGCTTAATAATATTATATTTATTATAATATACTTAGAAGTAGGTAATAAAAGCCTATTACCTAAAGTTAAGCTCCTTTTAAATTTTAAGAATTCTAAGATATCTTTTTAATTAAGAATACTAGGGCGCTACTAGCTTATATATATTATAATTACGCGATTAATATAAAGGAGAATAAGGAACCTCCCTTTAACCTACTTTATAATCTATTAAAGAAAGAATTACGCGTATTAAGGGAGTACTTCAAATAGGCTTTAAAAAAGGGGTAGATTTATTATTCTATAAGTTTAATAGGTATATTAATTCTTTTTATACTAAAAAAGGATAGAATATTATACTTATATATTAATTATAAAGTACTTAATAAGATTATAATTAAGAATTACTATCTACTTCTATTAATTAATAAAATATTAATAAGATTACTTTATATTAAGTACTTAACTAAGTTAGATCTTAAAGGTATATATTATTACTTATAAATAAGAAAGGGTAATAAATAGAAGACTATATTTTATATAAGGTACGGCTATTTTAAATATATAGTTATACCTTTTAAACTTTTTAATATACCTACTTTATTCTAAATATATATTAATAAAGCCTTAGTAGAATTACTTAATATTATATATATTATTTATCTAGATAATATTCTTATCTATTCCTAGGATAAAGAAATTTATATTAGAATTATAAAGGTAGTATTATAATATCTTCGCGAATTTAAACTTTATATTAGCTTAAAGAAATATAAATTTATAATAATAGAAGTAGAATTCCTTAGCTTTATTATTAGCTATAACGGCGTATATATAAATCTATATAAAGTAGATACTATAATAGAATAGCTAGAACTTAAGAGTATTAAGGATATTTAGATCTTTTTAAGATTTATTAATTTCTACTATTATTTTATTAAATACTATTTATTTATAATTATAGTATTAATAGACTATCTAAAAAATAATTATTTATATATTAAAAATAGAAAGTTAATATTAAGTAATATTATAAGAGTAGTATTTAAGTAGTTAAAGTAACTTTTTAAAGAGGTACTATTACTTATATATTTTAACCTTATAAGAGAAATCTAATTAAAGACTAATACTTTAATTCTAGCTATTATAACTATTTTATTATAAAAGTTCCTTATTAGTATTAAATGGGTAGAAGTAGAATAGTATCCTATTACCTTCTACTCTTATAAATTATATTTAGTAGAAACTAGATATAAGACTTATAACTAGGAACTACTTATAATATTTAAGGCGTTCTAGGTATAAAGGTACTTCTTAGAAGGTAGCTTATACCTAATAATAATAATTATTAATTATAATAACTTAAGGTATTTCTAGATAATATTATTATTAATAAGGAGATAAGTATATTAGGTAATAAAGCTTATAATATATAACTTTAAGATATACTATTATATAAGTACTAAGAACCTAGCTAACGCCCTATTAAGGTAACTAGATTATATATTAGTAATAGATAAAGAAGATACTTATCTATTAATATTATAAAATAAGTTAAAGAATATTAGGTATATTCCTTTTAATAAGTATTATATATATAATATTTATAAGGGTTTATAAGATAATAAGGCTTATAGCTATAAATAGTATAAAAGGTTAGAGATAGGGCTTAAAAAGCCTTATATCCTAAAAATAAGGGAGAATAACGCGCTCTTAGACATATAGAATAGTATAGGTAATAGCTTAAATCCTATTATAGGATAATTTAATATTAATTAAATAGTACTTAGAAGGTATATTATAACTATATTAATAATAGAGCGCGTATAAAATAAGTATAATAACTTAATAATAGAGATACTCTAATATCTCTAAGAGGGAGATAAGGATATTTATAATAAGAAATAATTATTAAAGTCCTAGGGTTATAAAAAGGCCTCTAATATATCTTAATTAATAAATAAGATAGGGGTCCTTTATATTAGCATCGTAGTTTTTAAACTTAATAATAAAGTAATTAGATAAGAAATCTTAAAGCTTTATTATAATAACCCTTATACTAGCTACTACTTATAGAAGCGTATATAGGAGCTTATTAAGCGGAAGTTCTATTAGAAATTAATAGCATAAGATATTTATAATTATATATAAGAATACTTAACCTACTAATTAATAAAGTTATATAGATATACTATTTATAATATACTGTTATTATTACTAATACTTATAAGACCTTTTTAGGAAATTATAATAAATTTTATTATAGATCTCCCTCTAAGTAAATAGAAGGATAGTATTTATAACGCGATCTTAATAGTTATAGATTATTATATTAAGGTAGCTAGGTATTTACTTATTATAAAGATAGTTAATACTATTAGTATTATTAACCTATTATATTATAAAATCTTTTTAAAGTTTAATTAGCTAAAAGGTATTATTAGTAATTAAGGGATAGTATTTATAAATAGCTTCTAGGTAGCTATATATTATTATATTAATATAAAAAGAAAGCTTAGTACTACTTTCTATCCCTAAATAGATAGTTAAATAGAGAGATAGAATAGTACGCTTAAGTAATATTTATACTACTATTCTACCTAGAGATAAGATAACTAGGTAGAGTTACTTTATTTAATAGAGTTTATATATAATTATATAAAGTATACTAGTATTAGGTTACCTCTATATAAGGCGCTTTATAACTACTTACCTAAGCTAGATATAAAGCTATTAGAGCTATTATTAAGAGAAGTCCTATTAATATAAAAAAGAGTTAAATTACTTTAAAAATAAAGGGAAGGTTTAAAGTAATACCTATATTAAGTATAAGCTATATAAGTAGAATATATAAATAAATAATAAAAGTAAAGATAATATAATATAAATAATTATATCTTATTAAATATAAAGTATATTAAATTAATATAAGTAATTAAAAAATTATTATAATATTATTTAAGGCCTTTTAAGGTCCTTAATTATATTAGTAGTTAGGTATATAAGTTATAACTACCTAATACCTTTTATATATATAATATCTTTTACGTCTTACTTATAAAGTTATATAAAGATAATAGTAAGAGTATTATAAAAGCTATATAAGTAGAACTTATAAATAAAAAAAGATAAATAGGAAGTTAAAGCTATTCTTAATTATAAAATCTCTTATAATAAACCTTAGTATTTAATAAAGTAGAAGGATTAATCTTATAATTATAATTAATAATTATATAAGTAGGACTTAGTTAATATATTAAATATATTAGAAAGATTTAAGTAGGATTACCTTAAGGTATAAAATTTATATTATATAAGAGGGGAAATAATTTCTATTATTATTAATAAAAAAGAAAAGATATCTAATATAACTAGACTACTAAGGGTATTATAAGAGAGGGCTACTATATTATACTAGTAGTAGTACTAGGCCTAGTACTATTATTACTACTATTAATAATAGGATTATCCTCTTTATCCTCTTCTTTATCCTTTATAATAGGAGGAAGGCGCTCTTATAATATATTAGTAAGGCTTTAATAGAGCTTTAAAAGGGGAGATAAAGTAATATATATATATTAGTAAAGAATATTAAGAATACCCTTAAAGGTATTTATAATATAGATAATAATAGTAGAGTCTACCCTAGTAGGAGTAGTAGTAGTAGAGGGGGCGGAGGAGGCGTAGTAGAGGTAGTAATAATACTATTAAATAAGCCTATTAAAGGTTTACTAGAATCTAGTAAACTAAGGGAGGTTAAAATTAATATTTAAAGTAGTTATAATATCTAAAGATTAAAGAAGGCGCGTATAAGTATAATAAGTAGAGGTAGGAATCTCCTATTAATATTTAATATTAAGATCTTTATAATAATTATATCTAGTAGAGCTAGGGGAGGCGCGTATATAAAGTATACTATTAAAGGGGTAAATAAAGCCTTAATTAAAAATATTAGACTTATAACTCTTTACTTTAAAATATAGTATACTAGAGGTATACTATATAAGATAATATAAGGATAGGCTATAAATAACTTAATAAAGGAGGTTAAGTATATTATAAGTAGAGGGGGTAGTAGTAGTCTTCTTTTAATTAGTAATAAGGGTAAGTTTATTACTAAGAATTACTTATAAAGTAACTAGTAGGATTATAAGGAGGTATAATAAGGCGTAGAGGGGGTAATAATATAAATAAAAATTAAAAAGGACTTAATATAATTAATAAAAAATAAAGATATTATAATTAAAAGAATAATATTAAAGTTATATAAAGGAGGTATACCTTAAGTACTTAATAAACCCTTAATAGTAATAACTTCTTATTTACTTTAAAATATTAAGATTTCTAACTACTTTTATAATAAATTAATAAAGAATAATAAGAAATATAATAAGAATATATTATAATATAAGGATTATATATAAGAGTATTATTTATAATTATTATAATTTAATAAAACTATATATTCCTTAAGGCTTAACTTAGGGGCCTTATAATTAGTTATATTATTATACTCTTATTAGAGGTATATTCTATTATTAAGGGAGTATCTTTTATAAATTATAACCTTTTATACTCTTAAAGCCTAAGAGCCTAGATAAGGAGATAATTATAAAGACTAATTAGGAATATAATACTACTATTAACGTGGCGTTTATAATATATAATAGTACTATACTACCCCTTTACTTATAATATATAGAGGAGGGAATTCCCCCTTAAAGGGAAGGGTAGTAATTAGTCTTACTATTAATAAGAATAGAGAGTTCTATATATATACGTATACGCACTATTTATAGTACTTAATAGCTACGTTATTACGTAGTACCCTTATATAAGGATAATAATAATATAATAATAGTAATATACTATTAATATTATATAATACTAATATATAATATAAGTAAGTAATTATAAAAGTTAAGTAGTAATATTACGCCGTTAAATCGCGTAGTTAATATATATAATATAGTATATAATAAAGTTATAATTTATTTACTTTTAACTTCTTTTATAACTACTACTACTAATATTAACCTATTATAAGTTACTTTAAGCTATATCTTAATATATTAATAATAGAAGCTAATATATTTAATATTAATACTATTAATCCTTTATAAGATAACTACTATTAAGGTATAAGTATAATATATAAGATTAATTACTAATATAATACTATATATTAAATAGATAGTAATAATAATAATAATTAAAGTAAGTCTTTACTTAATATCCTTTACTATTCTATATATAATATTACCTTATAATAGCCTTTAATTATCTTTAAATATATTATAAGTATATTACTTATAAATTATCTTTTTATATAAGTCTATTATATTATATATTTAAAGACCTTATTAATATCCTATTATATTATATTTCTTTCAAATTATTCTTATATTCTTTATACTTAAATGTATTTATTTTAACTAACTCTTATAATAGATAGTTAAATACTCTTATTATACCTCTCTTTCCTATTATACTACTAGGGTAGTAGCCCTCTCTAGGCCCTATTATCTTTAGTACGCTAAGTACCTAGGTTTAAGTCTTAGGTTACTATATAATTATAAGATAAATAGGGCCTATTAAAGGTATTACTACCTTTATAAAAAATATAAATTAATTTATAATAATAGGATTTTAATATACTTTATATATAATATATTAATAGGTTATAAGTCCCCCTTACCTTTTATATTTATATATCTAGCCTTCTTACTTATAATCCTATTATTACCCTTTAAGGTAGAAAGTTACCTAGTTATACTACCTTTATAATACGCGTTACTACCTTTACCTCTAAAGTAGAAGTAGTAATTTACTTAAGGGAGCGCGGTAAAATACTTTTATATAAGTTATAAACCTCTAAGGAATTATTATACCTTAAGGTAGAGGTAAGTAGTTATATAACTATTTCCCTTAAAGGTATTTTAGATATAATAAGATAATAGGTAAGTCCTTTTATTATATATTTCTTATAATATATATTAATACTTTTATAAGAGGGGTTAACTACCCTTATTATAATAGAGGTTAATAAGGAGTTAGGGGAGGTAAATATATTATTAAAGTATTCTATTATCTTTATATAAGCTAATTATATATTAAGAAGAGGATAATAATAATAATAATAATAAGGGGGAGATAGGGGAGATAGAGGAGGATATAAAGGAGGAAGAGGCTTCTACCTCTATTATTATTATATTACCCGCCCCTACTCTTATTAGCCCTAGCCGCCCTTCTTATAATAGTAGTACTACTAGTACTACTCCCTCTACTTACCCTTATTATACCGCTTACCTCCCTTATACCCCTTATACTCCTTATACCCCCTCTCTTATACCTATTCCTACGCCCGCTTAATTTCCCCTTAGTAGGGATACTATCTTATCTATTAACTTATCTTTTTTAAGTTATAACCTACCTTAATATACTCCCTTTATAAGACCTTAATATTATACCTTTAAGTAAAGATTCTTTTCTTAAGTTATAAAGATTTTCCCCTTAATTAATCCTTTTCTTATATACTTCTTTATTAAAATCCCTATTATATAAATATAACTTATAACTTACCTTATATAACTTAACTTTATAATAGAATAGTTTTATTATAATAATTAAGTACTAGTATTTTACCTATAATACTTCTTTATTATATATATATTATTATATTTCCTTTATAAGTCTTTTATATTTATATCTTTAATAGATATCTATTAATTATATTCCCTTTTATAATTAAACTACTTAATTAAATAGTATTAAATACCTTTACTTCTTATTTTATCTAAAATTTATTCTACCTTATAATATTCTTTACTATTACTAAGTTTTAAAGGAGGTATAAATAATTATTTACCTTTATTAAGATAGCTCTAATATAATTTTAATAAAGAAATATAAAATATAGGATAAATTCTTTATACTATTAAGAGACTTAAGTAGTACGCCTAGTATCTAATTATATCTACTACCTTAAAGGGATTAATACATTTATATAATAGCTTTTAATTTAGTCTTTTCTACTTTAAGTTCTTTATAATTAATATTACTAGTTCTCCTATTATATAAGACTTTAAGATATAAAGTTTATTATAAAACTTTATAACTTATACTTAAATAGTCTACTATTAATCTACTAGTATAACTCTTACTTTTAAAAGGTTTTTTATATAATCTTTAATTATAAGTACTCCTCCTTCTAGAAAGTTATCCCTAACTTTATCTTCTATATATAGATTATATCTATATATTATATAAAATAGTAAATAACCTAGTATAATATAAATACTATTATAATCGCGAATTTAGCTATTAGGAGTAATATAACCTAATTATCTTATTTTTTATTTAAAAATACCTTAAGGTAATATTTTAATATTTAATTCTAGCGTTTAATCTACCTATCTATTTATAGATAGAAGGTAGTACCTAGTTATCTCTTTATCTTTATATAATAGTAGACTTCTAACTAATAGGTACTTATAAATAAGGATCCTTAATCTAATATAATACCTATTAATAAATTATATTATAATACTATATTCTTAAATAAGATCTTAGCTAATTTAATAGTAGTATAAATACTCTTAATTAGATAGTATTATACTATCTTTATATACCTATTAATAACTATAAGAATAAAATTATATATAGAATTTCTATATCTATAAGGTAGTAAGCCTATAATAAAATTTATAAAAAGTTCTTCTTAAGGCCCTTTAAGTTATAATAAGGATATTATATTATTATAAGGTTTATATCTAGGAGCTTTTACCCTTTAATATATTTTATAAGTTTAAATATATAACTTAGTATCTACTAATATTCTACTCTAATAATACTTATATTAGAGTAACTCTAAGGTTTTATATAACTTAAAATAACCAATTAAAGTATTATTATAATACCTTATAATAATTTCTATATATAATACTAAATTATCTAGTATATAAAGTACTCCTTTAAATCTTAGTAATCCTATTAAATTAACCTTCTAAGGCTATTTAATAGTATTTTACTTAGAAGCTATATACTTTACCTTATCTTTCTATTTAGTAATAAATGGATTATATTACGAGTAAATATAAATAGTAGGTAAAAGATATATTCTCTATATATAAGAAGTCTGGCTTTCTAGTAAGGAAGGACGCTAAGCCTATTTAGGTATCGTATAGCCTGTAAATATATAGTAATTATAATAAATACTAATAATAAAATAAAAGCTATCGCCCTAATAGTATATACTACTATTAGTTATAAATATATTATAATTCCTAACTAATTAGACGTCCTGTAGATATCGTCTAGTAGTAAAAAGACCTGTAGTAAGTAATACTAAATAGAAATATATATATATAACCCCTAATTCCTATAGCGGCTATACGTTAGATCTAGTATAGTCTAATAGGGGTATAAAGGTCCTTGTTTAGTAGCTAATAGAAGTAAGGGTAAATATTACTATGTCGTCGCCTTAGGGGTTTATTACGCCATTTATCTAAATGCGTATAGTTACTAATAACTATAGGGTGTAGATCCCCGTTACCTATAGTAATATAAATAGTAGCGATATAAATCGCTAGAATATACGGGATAGTATTATATATATAGCTAGTAGTTACCTTAGCTAGCTCGCGGAGAGCGGAAGCCTTCCGCTAGGCTACTTTATACCTAGGAGAGACTTCGCTTCTCTAATAATTAATTATATAATTATATATTAGTCTATTAGGTAATTACTACTATAATAATAGTAGTAATACCTTTATTTATACTAATATCTTCTATAAATACTATATAACTATTTAAGAAGAACTAAATGCTATCTTTATAGTACTAGTATTAAGTCCTCCTAGCTTAGAAAAGACTTCCGTAAATACTACCTATTAATAATAATATACCTTACTATTAAGGACCTTAATAGTATACTAGAGGCCTTACGTAAGTATTATAATAAGGCTATTATAGTAGATATCTTCTTTATAATAGCCTTTACTAATAAGTATTCTCTATACCCCGGAGAGTTAGTACTAAGATAGAGAAATTTTACTAAGGCCCTAATAAATTCACTACTCTTTCCTAATATTCTTTATATTCTATTATTATAGCTCCTTAAACTTCTTAGGAAGTAGCGGAACTTACTTTTTAGTTAGATGATTTTATATAAACTAGATATATCTTTATATCCTTAATTAATAACGCCGCTTACTATATTATCTCTTTAATTATAAAGGATACCCTTAGACCCGCTAGATTAGGCTAAGAAGCCTCTACTAGATAAGGAGGTACCCGCTCTAAATCTATATCTTTAGAAGCCGTTAATCTCCTTAGGGCTTTTATATAATCCTAGCTTTAAGACTAGGTAATTAATAAACCTACTATTTATAAGGCTATCTTACACTTTGATAAGGGAATAGAAGCCTCTTATAAACTCCTTAATAGTCCTCTCTTACTAAGTGAATTATAGACTACCTTGTCTCTTAATAGTACTACTACTACTAGGTAAATATCTGCTAAAGAGGCTATTTATAGATGATTAATTAGCCTAGAACCTAATCCTACTAGCTAATTATCTAGTAGTATAGTAACCTTTACTATTAACTTAGCTATATAAGTAACTATTAATGCTATTATAGCTTAATATATTCGGGAGAACCTAGTTATACCTAGCCTACTAGGTCCTCCTAGACTAGCTAGTTAGCCTAGTTAACCTAGCTAATTAGGTGAAGTAGGTATATTAATTATAGTTAACGGCGGCGATAATTATTTCTAATAGAACCCTAAGGACTTGAGATTCTTTAATCCTATATATAATAGTAAATCTATTAGTATAAGTTTAGCTATTAAGTATACTAAAAAGGATACTTACTTTTAGTATATTTATATATTTACTAATTAAGCTAAGTAAATATACTTACTTAAAGATCCTACTACTATTAGGAATAACCTTTAACTAAACCTTTATAGATAAGTACTTAAATAGTATAATAGTAAACTCTTTAAAATAGAATAAAGGATAGTAACCTTTAATAATAGTATTAATAAATAGGTATAACTTCTACTAAGAAGGTTTTAATAGCTATTAAATATCTCTATTAATAGTATAATATATAAGAAGTTTACTATAAAGGATACTACTAGCTATTATAAGTTATAGGAGTTTAATACTAAGATACTACGCTTCATAAAAGATACTAGGCTAAAAGATATAAAGATTTAACTTAATATTATATATAATACTATTAACTTTAAACTTTACTATAATATTTACTATCCTACTAACTAGACCTCTATTAATAACTTCTTATTAGAACTTAAGGATAGGAAGTATAAATAGTAGGTTTATATAAGTAGATAGAGAGCTTCTACTAGTACTCTAAGTAATAGGCTGTAATAACGTCCTAGTTACGAATATAGGCCTATTAGGTAATATAGTTAATACGGTTTTTCTAATAATAGAGTAGGGTACTAGCTATCTTAGTAAGGTAACTAGTCTTATAGTAATACTCGCCCCCCGATTTTACCCTTTTAAAATAACTAGGCTTATTAAATAAATTAATAGCCTTATTAAAATTAGTAGTTTTATTAAAACGCCCCTTAAATCTTACCTCTAGTATAAAGGCTTTAAATTATAGCCGGCCTAGTAAACGCGTTAGATTTTATATTATAATTTAATTAACCTTAGCTCTAACGACCTTTATAGCTTATAAGGCTAGGTTAAGGGAATCGCTAGCTAGGTAGTTAACTATAGGATAATTATATACCACGCTTTTTATTATAATAAGTATACTAGGCTATTATAGAGGATATAGTAGAAGACTTTATTAAAGGTATTCCTAATAGATATTAGGAGTATTATATTATTATATAGCTAGGCGACGCTTATAGCGTTAAATAGCTAGACCTATTATAAGATTAGTATAACTCCTTTAATATAAGAAATAAGTCTTTAGGAATAAATAAGGACCTTATTAATTATAGTTAATAAGGACTTAAGGTAAACTTTATAGATTAGCTTAATTTAAATATTTATACCTACTCCTCTTATACCTCTACATTCTTATAAAGAAATAAGTTATTTAATTATCTATAAAAGTAATATTAGATAGTACGGAAGCCTTTTATAACCGCCCTTATAATAGCTAAGAAGATAACTATAACCTATTTCACGATACCTATTAATTAATTATTACTATTAGTAGAATTAACCGTTCTTCTAGATTAATTAAAAGCCCTAGGATATAGCTTTAGGGGATAGAAATACGCTACTATTAACGTGGTATAGTCTAAGGCTAGAGGATAGACTAAGGTCTACCTTAATAGCGGCTATTCTATTATACTAATTAACTAAACCTATCTTGTAAGGGTCCTACTAAATATAGAAATTAAGAAGATAGTATCCCTAATACTAGTATAAGGTATTAGTAATAAAATTATAAAGACTAATAAGTACGCTCTTATTAAAATATTTATTAACGGAACTATTAGTAAGAGACTAATAACGGCCTTAATAGTTATAAAAGTCTATATTATAGAGGATCTAAAGGCTAGCCTACTTATTAGTAATAATATCCTAGTACTATAAAAAGTAATCCTAGATTTTAGTAAGTAAATAGTAATATTAGGTTCTTATTAAGACCTTATATTACTAATTAGAGTCTATATATAGTCGTCGCCTAACATTAAATATACTATTAAGACTAAGGCGTCTATTATTATTCTACTATATTTAACTATCTAGGTACCCGTAGTCTATAAAAGAGATATCCTAGCTAATAGGGACTTCCTATTTAAACCGGAATATACTTAAAACTTTAGCTCTAAGGGAGGCGTCTTTATATATATTACTAATTTATTTATATTAGAAGTCTATATATTTAATACTTTACTTATATTTATATAGCTACCTTAAAAGGTACGGCTTAGGTCGCTTATTAAGTATAATTAGGACGGCGCTTATCTTACTATACTAGTAGACGTCTATAAGGCCGCTAGTAATATAAGCTTATAAAAGAGCGTTATAAAAGGCTTCGCTATCCTAGTAGTAGTATACGCTAGTATAGCATAGCCTTTTATAATAAGGACCTTAATTATAATAGTAGATCCTACTCTTAAATATATACTACCTAATAGTATTATAGTCTATAGACTATCTAGGGTAGTATAGAAAATTACTAAAGTAGTAGCTAAATTCCCTAAGATCTAGACGGATTAGGGCATAATAGTAGATATCCCTAAAAGCGAATAGATACTAATACCGTTAAAGCCTAATATAGACCCTAAGCCCTTACGTATATATCTAGTTAATTAGAAGGATAAAGACTTAATTAATAAGATATTTAGGAAGTTATATTCCTAAGGGAAAATATTATAGTTAAACTAATTAATACCTTTTAGCTACCCCGTTTTTATAATCTAGTAAGATACGCTAGAAGGATATAAGGGCTATATTATAATAGATATACGCGGTCTAAATAAAATTATATAATTAGATAGTTACCCCATACCTTTATAATTAGAACTTACCTCCGCGGTAGCTAGTTTCCTATTTATATCTATTATAGATAGTACTAGTTAGTTTTATTAGTTTAGTATATAGAAATGAGATAGATATAAACTTACTATTATTTTATATTAGAGATAAAAGTAGTACTATATTACCCTAATAGGCTATAAGGGCTTACCGCCTTATATTTAGAGATAGACTAATAAGCTTCTCCGTCCTTTTAGGAAGTTTATAAGAGCTTATATAGATAATATAATTACTTTCTTAAAAACCTTACTAGAGTACCTTATATGCTTATAAGCGCTTTTTAGCCTCTATTAAAGCCGTTAAATTAGCCTTAATCTAAAGAAAATATTCCTAGGCTATCTATCTATTACCTTACTAGGCTAAAAGGTAGATTCCCTTAGCCTATCTATATTAGAGGAGAAACTTAAAGTAATTAATATCTTACTATTTCTATTTTTATTATAAGACCTTAAGATCTTCCTAGGACTTATAGGCTAGCTACGCTTATTAATCCCTAAATATACTTAGTATATAGATCTATTATAGAGATATAAGACTAATATTACTAGCTTACTTCCTAAGGGTACTAAAGGCTTTATAAGAAAAATTTAATTTATATAAGCCGTATATAATCCTACTAATAATAAGAAGAGTACTTTTATAGACTTAAAATCTACTTTTAGTAGTCCTACTTTCCTTATCTATTTTAATAAAATAAGGATCTTATTAATAGATCTAGACGCCTCTAAAAGGTAGGGATTTATAGTAATAATCTATTATATTAAAGGTAATGTAATAGAAGGCTTTCCTAGGACCTTAATTTAACTAATAATATTCCTTAGTAAAATACTTAACTAGGCTAAATAGAACTACTAGCTAACTAAACTAAAGGTAGCTAATATTATATAGGTTATAAGATAAACTTACTACCTTATTAAATTATCCTAGAAACTACTAATAATTATTTATATTAATTATTTAGTAGTAGTACCTATCTTATATTAAACTAGTCTTACTACTTCCTTAACTAATAAACTTAATCTTTAGTTAATTCGCGCGTTATTATATCTATTATAATTTAACCTTATAGTAAAGTATAAATCAGGAAAATCTAATATTATCCTAGATATACTATCTAAACTTTAAGGGGACGAAAAAGGCTCTATTAATAGTATTAGAATATTAGATACCTTATATACTAAAGGCTTTAGTAATAAGGGCCTTATTAATTATAGTTAATAAAAGACTATTATACTTAATACCTTATACGTAGCTACCTTTATAAAGGCTTACTTATAATATAATAAATTACTAAGTCTTATTTACTATATCACGCTTATTAAGATATTAGAGGAGTTTAAAAAGCGCCTTGCCTAGGCGTACTAAGAAGATAACCAATAGTCCTAAATACTAGGAATACTTATACTAGTAAACGGGGACCTATTTATACTATATAGTAAGACTCCCTAGGGGTTACGCTTTAAGGTCCGTGATAGGCTAATCTACTATACTAACTTCGATAATAGCCGTGAAAGATTATATATACTAAATACCTTAGAAAAGGATATATTTAAACTCGCTTATAATTAGTAATATTATAATAGGTACTATTATACCTATAAATAAATAGTAGCTTCTCTATATATCTATTACTTATAATAGTACCTACGGACTTATATAAAGTACTATCTAGAATATTAACTTAACTAGATAAAATAATATAAGCCTTATAAAAGTATAATCCTAATAGATAGACCTATAGTTCTATTCTATATTATAGTAATAGATTTTATTATAGTACTTCTACTAATAGGTACGGAAGGCTATAATAGCCTCCTTACTATTATAGATAAATTTTTAAAAAGGGTTCTACTTATACCTAGATAGACTATTTAGATAGCGGCCTAATAGGCTAATATAGTTCTTACTAATCTTATAGCTTATAGATAGGGTATACCCTACGCGATTATTAGTAATAGGGATAGTAAGTTTATATTATTATTCTAGAGAATAGTATTTTAGAAGCTTAGCTACGAACTATTAACTTTAATAGCGTACTACGCTTAAACGGATAGCCTATTAGAATAGATAAATTAGATAGTTAAAATAGCGCTATAATACTATATAATATAGAATATAGATAGTTCTAATTAGAGCGTTATACTTCCCTATATATAGAGATACCTTAATAACTCTAAAAGTTAGGTAACTAGCATCTTACTAAATAAGATACTATATAGTTTTAATATCTAGGATACCCTTACTATACTCTTATAGTAGCTTCCTACGGAAGACTTTAACCGCTTATAATAGCTTAAATAAGACTAGGCGGAGGAGTTAATAGCCTTCACTAATATTTTCTCTAAACTATATTATAGTAGTAAATATAAAGTAGTATTAATAAAGGTAGGTAATAAAGCCTATCTTAGGCTTAGGGGAGGTTATAAGATACTAGGGGTAATAAATTTAAAACTCTATTAATAATATATAAGGCTATTTAAGGTAATTAAAAAGGTTAAGCTACTAGCCTATTAACTCTAGCTTAACTTAAGCTATTACTAAAATCGTTAGATCCTTATACTTAAGTCCGTAACTATCGACCTCTACTAGTATATAAAACTAATAACCCTACGGACGATTTAAATAATTACGAAATAGAGGCTATTATTAGTAGATAGTTATCTAGCTAGAAGGTTTAATATCTAGTTAAGTAGAAAGGTTATAGTTATAAATATAATATATAGTATAATATAGCTAATCTTTATAATATATAGTATTTAATAAGTAAATATAATAGCCGTTTAACCCGTTAACTTTATTATTATTAAGGGCCTTAATAAGGTAATATACTAAAGGTTTTAGTAATAATTATAGTAATATAGGCGTCACTTTCATTTTTTATAGCGGTATTATTATATATATAGCTGGTAGTTACCTTAGCTAGCTCGCGGAGAGTAGAAGCCTTCCGCCAGGCTACTTTATACCTAGGAGAGGCTTCGCTTCTCTAATAATTAATTATATAATTATATATCAGTCTATTAGGCAATTGCTACTATAATAGATAGTATAACTATTAGTCGCTATTAAGGTCCTTATTTATAGAGGCTTTATAGAAGGCTTCGTAGAAGGCTTTTATAGGATAGGTATTAGACCGTTAGTATATAGAGTAGTTAATAATTCTAAATAGGGTATTCCGCTATTAATAGTAGAAGGGATTAAGGGTATTTCTAGTATATCTTTATAGATAGGAAATCTAGTAGGCTGAGTAGTCTTAGCTAGTAAAGGCGTACTAAGGACCTTATTATCTTAAAGCGGAGTAGTAGCTACTAGACGTAAATTAAGATAGCTAGAATAGATATAATAGTATAATAAGTTATTTAAATTAAAAGTAGTAGTATAGATCTAGTATATATACTTAGGTAGTATCTTCTTATTATTATCTTATATCTTATCTTTTATAGTTACCTAACTAACTAGTATATTAAATAAGGGTAGTATAAACGGCTAATAGTAGGAATTCTTACTATTAATATTTAATATTCTAATAAACTTATTTAGGTTAAATAGCTATAGTTATAGCTATATAGTTATAGGTAATAAGGATCTTAATCTAATATTTAATAAGTTATAGAATTATTCTTTAAGTAAAAGATACTATTTAATAATACTATTTAGAGTGTATTATAGACTAGTTTTACTTAAATCAGGTAGATTAGTATATTAATCCTTAGTAGTACTAAGTAAGTAAGCGTTAATATTCTATCTTATAACGTCCGTATCTATACTATTAGCCTTAAGACGTAGATAATTAGTAAAGCTGAGAATATTATAATAGATATTCTTGTTATTTACTTATAGATTAGGGCTAAAATAGCTAATATCTTTAGGCTAGAAGATATAATAAGCTGCCTAAGTCTAATTATAAATCTTTATAACTTAGGCTATTATATTAACTATTTTAGTATACTAAGTATCTAGAAGGCTAGGAGCGTCTATAATATTATTTATAGATGTAAGGGGATTTTTTAACGTAATAGAGACTTTTACTAATATTATTAAAAACTATAATAGAGAATTTCGCCTATTACTTAGGCTATTTTCTCTAGATAGAAAATGGGAGGAGTAGTAAAGACTTCTAGATAGTTCTTAACTATCTAAATATTAAGGGGTGTAGTATTTCTAATAGTAATAAGGACCTTATTACCTTGTTCTATACTATCTAATAGGCCTGCTATTAACATAGGTAGACGTTAATGTAATAACTAGCGGGGAAAGCTATATAGGTCTAAGTAGATAATTCCTATACTATTAGATAATAGCAGGAGGTAATAAATAAGGCTGCTATTAAGGATAAGTATTCTAAGGGGGTTTATAAAGGTATCTAAGGCTGTAGGAGGCTTTTATAATAGCCTAGTCGGGTAATAAATAGAGTAGGGATAATGTAGAAGGCTAAATAAGGGGACCTAGTACTCTAGGAGCCAGTGCTAATATAGCTAGTAGTACTTATAAAGCTAGTATACGTCTTATTAATAGCTTATAAATTAATAGACAGGCCTGCTATTATAGCTAATAGACTATGTCGCTACGGAAGGCGTTATAAGGGGAAGAACTAGTACTCTAGAAGCTAGTACTAATATAGCTAGTATATAATCTTGATATACTAGGTAATTAATAGTACTTAGTAGTAGCTAGAAGGTAGTACTACTATTTATTACAAGTAAATATAAATAGTAGGTAAAAGATATATTCTCTATATATAAGAAGTCCGGCTTTCTAGTAAGGAAGGACGCTAAGCCTATTTAGGTATCGTATAGCCTGTAAATATATAGTAATTGTAATAGATTATTACTTTATAATAAGAGGATAAGTTCTTTTAAGGATTCTAATCTAGCTTTATAAGCTATTTTAAGTCTAGTAACTACTCTTACTAGTATTTATAGGATATATTATTTATAACTAATAACCCTAGTAATAGGATTAAGTAGTAGTAATACTACTCTATTACTTTAATACTAGGAAGGTAGCTTTACGCCCCTTCTATCTAAGTTTTTAGGCTTAGTTAAGAGTTTCCTAAGCCCTCCTAAGCTAGATAAATCTATATACTTAGTTATTTCTTCTAGCTACTTTTAGCTAGAGATAATACTTCCTAAATTTACTAGCTTATTTTATAAGGTAGGTAGGAGCTAGTCAAATAATATCTTAATATTATTATAGTTAGGTCTATATAATAGAGTATTTATAGGATTCTTCTTACTAGGTTAATATTTAATATTAAAGTTATATATAATTAAATAAATAGCCTACTAAGCTTAATAACTATTTAATTACTTTACTTATATAAATCCCCTAAGATTATTATAATTTATAAGTACTTTAATAATATAATAACTACCTTCTATATAGTATTACTATTACTTAAAGGCTTTAATAATTATTAATAGCTCTTAATTATTATAGCGAATGCTTCGTAATATAGTAGAAAGATGTATTAGTAGAGAGGCGGAGAGCCTCCCTATAAACTACTACGCTAAGCCTAATGTAGTATAGCTAGTATAGAGGTATCTATAAAAGCCTTTAGTAATATAACTATAATAAATACTAGTAAACAAATAATACTATCGCCCTAATAGCTTAGGATAGCTGGAAGGTAAAATTCTAATAAGGACCTTAGTCTACCTAATTAAGTAATACCTAATTAGTTACTATATATCTTATTATAATGCTTAATTACGTTAGTAGTGTTCCTTATTAGTTCTCTTTCTAATATCTAGTAGTCTTCTTTAGGGCCGCTATTCTTCTATCTTACTAAGTATTTAACTAACTACCTACGTCCTTAGCGTATCCGTCGTTTATTAACTAGCCTATTAATCTCCTATTTATCCTAGCCGTTAATAATAATAGGAACCGCCGGTTAACGCCGCTTATATAGGTTATTAGTAGGGTTAGTTATAGGCTCTAGGTGTGTAATAGAGATAATGTTATAGATCTTTATATTATCTAGGAGGTTTAGTTAGTATATAAGCCGGCCTATATATTTATTAATTTTAAAAGGCCTTATAAGTTATTATCTAATCTTCTTAGATTTAATTACTAGTATACTATAACCCTAATGTAATTATAAATTAACTATCTCCCCTATTCTAAAGAATATTAGTATATAATACGCGTTATAATATTCTTATATCTTAAGGGAGGTAAATATAATTACGTCCTTTATATTAATATATACCGGGCGGTATTTATCTATAGAATCTAGCCTCCTAGCGGGATTTACTACCTCCGCGTTAGCGGGGTGTACTATAATAAGGCCCTTATTACCGTAGTCCGCATGGTTTACTAAGGTATTATAGGTATTAGCCTAGGTAAAGCCTTTTATAGATAGATTATTATTAAGGCGTAGTAAGTCTAGTACCTTATATATTTAAAATCTATATATAATCTAGGTTAGGATTAGGTTTATAGAGCTATATTTAGTAGAGTTATTTAAGGTAGATAATATCCTATATAAAACCGTAGGCTATTACCTAGGATTATTAAGAGCTGTAATATAGTAGCGTAGTACTACTTTAGCTATCTAATTAGATCGTTTAGATATGCCGTCTATTTATAGATACTAGGTAGTTAAGTATAATAGACTAACTTTTAGAGACTAGAAGATTTATTTCTATATTTAGCCTATAAACTTCCTGTCTTAGTCTAAAATAATTACCCTAGGAATACCCTAGTTAAGCTTAGCTAAGTAATCTAGTAGCCTAATTACCTAGTCTTTACCTAATTATATAATTTTACTGGGAATAAAGCTAACTACCTTAGAAAATTTATTAGTAATTAATATAGTATATTTATACTAGTCTAGGACTAACCCTAGTAGGGCTAGTATAAAGTTAATTATAATTATATAAAATAGTCTTACTAGCGAGAAGATAGGCTAAAGGGATCTATATAATCTATACTATAAAGTCTAATTTAGCTAGTAATACGGGTAATACCTAATAAATTTATAAAGCTTTATAGCGAGGTTATATATATAGAGTCTATTAGTAAGGCGCTTATAAGTATAAGTATATCCTAGGTATCCTATTTTATTATAAGCTAGTTAGAATACTTCCTTCTTTATAGTAGAAGGTATATATAGCCGTAGGCCTTTATTATTATTATTAAAATATAATACCTAATTAATAATATAGTAAGGTAATTTAGTTATATTCCTACCTAATAACTTATTTACCTAGATTATTATAATAACCTATACCTATTAGGGTTTATTAAGGCCCTTAATAAGATATTAGCGGAACTCTAGACTTATTTCTACTAGACTAATTAGGAAAGCCTTTACTATTAGGGCGTCTAGACTAGAATTATTAGATAGGTAATATTTATAGCTAGTAAGATAGGATAGGGCGTTAGGTATAATATTAGATTTACTAGGTTTATATTAAATATTTAATTAAAAACGCTGTAGATACTTAGAAGCGCGGATAAGGCGGAGGTTTAGCTTTTCTACTAAGGTAGTATTTAGACTTATCTAATGGGCTATTAAAACGGCTATAGAATAGTTAGTATATATAATAGTTATAAGTTTAACTACCTTAATTATATACTTAATCTTCTTTACTACTTATATTATATTAGTAACTTCTAGCTTAGTTAGCTAATAGCGTGTCTTAGCATCTATTAGAAGATGGCTAAGGAATAGAATAGGCTATTAAGACTTCTACCTAGGAGGGCCGTTTCCTACGGAAGCTTCCGGTAAGATATAGTAGATATATACTCTAAAACTAAACTCCTTACTTATATTAAGGTCTACGAATAATTACATTAGCTTATTAAAATAATATAGTAGTATTAGTAAGGTAAATAGCTTTTATAGCTAATAAAAAGTATTAAGTTCTTTAGGTATTAGCCTACCTAGGTAAGTACGGCGGGCTAGCCTTTTATAAGTATTACCCTGAATACTATTAGTATTAGGGCCCTGGAGTATTTTATTAAGGTATATCTTACGTAGTTATAGGGGTTTAATAATTACGGCGTAGTAGGTAATATATTACCTTAGGTACCCTATTAACTTAAGGTATTTCTTAAGAAGACTAAGTGTCTTAGGGAATATAAGGTTAGTAATAGCTATAAGTTTTTCTACCGCGGTAGCTAGGCCTAAAGTATTAACTCTTTAACATAGTAAATATATAGAGGGGTATCCTAGGAATAACTTTTTAGGTAAAAGGTATATATTTATTTCTAATAGAGTTTAGAAGACCTTATTAAGGTAAGCTAAATATTCCTTAAGGGAATTAGAGAAAATAATAATATTATTAATATATATATAGTAGAAATAATAAAACGGCTATAGGATCCTATTAATTATTCTTTATATATACGCCGGTGAATTTTAGTATCTTATAATAAGGATGTTAAATAACTCTTACTTATAGTAGCTTACTACTATTAATTAATACTAATAGTTTGAATTAACCTACTATTAATAGAAGAAGCTTATAGTATCTATTATAGTAATATAAGTTACTCCCTTAAGAGCGGTAAGGATTTTAGATTAAGATAGTACTAGATATATATCTAGTATAGTAATTTTATTTAGTACCCTAATATCTACTATTATACGGCCCTTCTTACCTACCTTACTACTTTTCTAGATAATAAAATATAGGAAAGAGAATAGGGTTACCTTACTTATCTATTTTATACGGCCTTAATTATAAAGTTTATTAAATACATTATTAATAACTTCTTTATCTACTTTCCTAAGCGGGTAAACCTAGGCCTAGCCTAGTTTATATAGCTCTTACTAATTATTAACTAATAGGATATCTATCTATTAGGACTTAGGTATATACTTAATATTTCTAGTATCCTACTATAAGTTAGGATATTTATTTATAACTACTCCTAATAAGGACCTTAATTAGAGAGTATTATAGATTATAACTCCCGTAGGGTATATAGCCTCAGCTAGAGACTCTACTAGGCTATTAGGGATAGTTATTATAAAAGTAGCGGCGGTAGCTATTAATTATTATGGATTTATCTTAACCTAATTAGTTATTTTCTTAGGAGGCTAGGTAGTAAGGTTACTATAGAAGGCTTCTACTAGGAAGTAGCTAGTAGCCTTATACTCCGTAACTTAGCTTAATCTAATATTTTATAGAAGTTTGATTTCCCTATCTATATTATTCTAAATAATAATATAGGATATATTATAGTCTATTATATAGGTATAGACTAAGAGCTTATTAAGTTTTTTTAGCTTAAATATAAATTTATAGTCTAGCGGTAATATTAAGGACTAGTAATAAGGTCTAGTAATAGGAATCTATCTATTTATATAGGGTGTAATAATTATTACCTTTTAATTATAAATAGTAGTATTTATCTAATTACCTTTAGTAGAGATATTAATTAGGATAATTATACCTTAATATAATCTAATTAGGAGAGTATTTTAATTAAGATTAATTACTATCCCTTTAGGCTTAAGGATATTAACTCTAATTAGTATATTCGCTAATAGATTATTAACTATATATAGCTCTCTCTTAACTAGTATTATACTATCTTTACTAGGGAAATATATCTTAATCTAGGTATATTTACTAATATTATATCTCTTATCTTTAAGACCTCTTATATTAATAGGTATAGGTATCTTAACTACTTTTACCTTTAAGGTATATTTTAATAAGAAATTATAATTAATTAGACTTATTATATAACCCGTATTAATATATAGCTTATAATATAGACTATCCCTTATAAGGCTAATTATAACTATTACGAAATAGTAGCCCTAGAAGGTATAGCCTCTAGGGGAAGTATCTACTAGTAATATACTTTCAATGATTTTACCTACTTATAGGAAGCTTTAGTCGCTACCCTATTAGGTAATAATAGATATTATAGTTATTAAGGCCCTTATTTTAGTAAGGTAGCCTTAATAGATATATTTATATAGAGAATTATTTAAGGTAAAACTAGACTAATATTAGTAATAGTTAAAGCTTTTTATAGCTACCTTTATAGCTAGGAAATATGCCTCTATTATATCTTTACCTTCTTAACTATCCTAATTATCTACCTAATTTAGGCCTTAAAACCTAGTATCCTCTTAACCTCCTTAATCCTCCTACCTTACTTATTCTAACTAGTAGAAGGCTTCCTTATATACCTTATACTTAGCCTATTTATTATATCCCTTAGGCTCTACCCTAGCTTAGTAGGCCTACGGCTATTACTAATAGGCGTTTTAATTATTATTTAAAGTATTTAAAAATAGGCGTCTTAGGTTTTAAGTCTAGTATTAACTCTACCTAGGTAACCCGCTTATATTTCCGCTAGTAATTTATAGTAGCTAACGTGGACTAGAGATTTAAGGCTAGCTAAATACCTGAGGTACTTATTAATTCTATTATAGATTATTATTAACATTCTAGTAGTTATTATAAGGTATAAATAGCTGCGTATAATTCGGGTTACTATAGTACTATCTCTAACTAGTACTACTAAAACCGAAGCTATTACTATAAGATAACTTAGAAGTATATTAACCTAATTAAGGATCTTAATTATAATAATTATTATAGTAAGATTCTAGTTATTTTACCTTATAAAGGCCCTTATTCCTATAAATATTAAACTAGATATTTTTCTTATATCTTAACTCCTCTAGTAAGGCGGGAATTATAGATAAACTTATTAGAATTAAAAGATTATAATATAGCTAGCTATTAAGATATTTATATATAAGGAGGACTTAGGCTAATTTAGTTATAGCTATATTTATATTTTTACTATTTAAGATAATACTAGATATATAGTCTACTAGATCCTATTAATTACGGGTATTTTTAATAGTATAGTAAATTACCTTAAGGAGGCTAAGTAACCTACCTAGCGAGTCTTAGAAATACTCCTAAAGTATATTATATTACTTAGTAATACTATTTAGGTTATTCTATAGGCTAACCTAGCTAATATAAGTTAGTTAGTTGATAAACTAATTATCTACCTTTCCTAAGAGATATAAGTTAAGGTTCTATTATAAGATAGTAGTATCTATAGTTATAGCCTTTACTTAAAGGTAGTTAGTAAAACTAAATATATTATAATAAATATTATAATTATCTTTAACTTTAATTAGTAGTATATTAGGATTTAGATTAAAATACCTAATATCTCTTAAATAAAATTAAGGGTTACTACTAGCTATACTACCTCCTATAATAGGTTATAAGGTAGGTACTAGTCCGCCTACTCTATTAATTGATATCTAGAAGAGATTTAATATTATATTAAGTTATTTAGCTATAAAGCCTCCTATAGGCTAGGTTATAGGCTAGGTATTTCTAGTATTTTAGCCTCTATTATTTACTATTCCTAAAGTATTTAATAACTAGGGTCTAATTAGCTAATTATAAATTACCTCCTTAGCTAAGGTTACCCTAGTTATAGCGTTATCCTTATTAATAGAGTTAGAAGGAGTAATTATAAACTCTAGTAGAGGTATACCTATTAGTAAAGAAGATTAAGACTAATCTTTATAAGGCGCGGGAGGTTATTATAAAAGCCGCCTTAAATCCTTAATCTAATAGTACTAATAGAACTTAGTAAGTAAGGTATAAAACGAGGAATAGTTAATTACCTAGTTTAAAGGGTATAATAGTTTAAGCTCCCTTAAACTAATAAGATTAATAAACGTAGACCTAGAATATATATATTCTTAAGGCTAATTAGTTAGCCTAGGTAGCCTTAAGTTTCTTAATATAATTAGGGAGATAAGATAATAATTAATATTATTAATAGTACCGGCGTACGTATACCTAGTAGTAGAGAAACTAGAAAGCTAGAAGGCTAGGATAACTATATCCCTATTAATAAAAGCTAGTTTAATTAACTATTTATAAGGTAGACTAGATAATAAACGGTTAAATATAATAGGTAGTAGGTTAGAGTATTACTCTAATAAGATAGTTATAAAATCTAAGGGGAATTTACTAGGAAATAGGCGGTAAGGTAATATAGTTATAACTACCTTCTCTAGCCTATTTCTTAGCGGGAGGTAAATTTATTAAGAAATCTATTAAGGCTACCTCTAAGGGATGAGAGATAGTATAATACTAAAGAGGTAGACTTAGTAAAGAGTTATATTAAGGTCCTTATTCTATACGACTAGAGGTAGGTAGGCTAGGCGAGGTAAGCCGGTATAAGGTAAGGTGGAAACGGGGGCGGAGGACTATTAGACTAGTACTACTAGCGGCTAGTAGTAATATAAAACACGCCTAGTATACCTAATCTAGCCTATTAAGTAGTTAATAGTACTTAATAGAGGCTAACGTAGTATTACTACTATTTATAGCGAATACTTCGTAATATAGTAGAAAGATATATTAGTAGAGAGGTAGAGAGCCTCCCTATAAACTACTACGCTAAGCCTAATATAGTATAACTAGTATAAAGGCATCTATAAAATCCTTTAGTAATACAACTGCAATAAATATATATCTTATACCTAGTCTTAGTAGGTATTAATTTATAAGACTAAAAAGCTACTAGATACTAAGCCCTATTATTATCCTATTAGGATAAGATAGTAGTTATAGTAAAATTAGATATATCTATTTTAATCTAAATTTTCTTATTAGAATTAAAATATATTAAGACGGATATAATTATAAAGGCGTAATATAGATTATAGAATACCTTCTCCTTACTAGTACCTTATATAAATAGTCCTAACTTTTTCCTATCCTTACTACCTTTTAAAAGGCTAGTTAAGAGGGATACTATTTATAAATAATAGTATATAAAACGCTAATAGAAGTTTATAAATCCTAAGAATACTTAGACTTCCTAATATATAATTAGTACTAGCTAGTTCTAGATAGTAAATACCTTATAACTATCTATTAATATACTATTAATACCTATAATAAATCTAAGGAATTCTACTAAATTAGTATAGAATTTATATTTCTTTTAGTTTATATAGAGTTAAAACTTCTATAACTACTTAAGTACCTAGTAGATATATTACCTATAACTTAAGATATCTTCTAAATAAATTAAAATATTATTAAGGTATATTATATAAGTAATATCTACTAGGCCTATTAAAGCTCTATTAATATAGGTTTAAAATATAGCTAGGGTATTTACTAACCTAAATAGTATAACTATATATTTAAAATAGTTATATTATATATAGAACGCCGTCTTCTACTTATTACCCTTATAAATATAAATCCTATAATAGGTATCTTTAAAGTCTAACTTAGTAAATATCTTTATACTTTATAAGCGATTAAAAATTTTACTAATTAGAGGGAGAGGATAATAATTCTTTACTATTACCTTATTTAACCTATAATAGTTAATATATAAATACAGGCTACTATCCTTCTTTAGTATAAATAAAATAGGAGCTCTAGTAGGGCTAGTAAACTCTTATATCTAACCCTTTAACTTAGTATTATCTAGGTAGATATATAGAGTTTCTAACTCCCTTTATAATAAATTATAGATAGACTTATAAAGAGGCTTATAACTATCTATATTAATAGTATAGTCCCTAGGCTTAAATAGGGGTAGTTATCCTACCTCCTTATTTAAAAAGATATCTAAATAGTTATAAAGACTTTTAGGTAGCTCTAATACTTTATTATTAGAGCTCTAGGTTTCCGCCTAGGATAACCTAGTATAAATAATAGTATAAATTACTAATTTACCTTTAAGGGTATCTATAACTACTTACGGCTCTAGAATAGATATACTAATAGAGTCTAGTAGAAACTACTACTTTTAACTCCCTAGATCTACCTATACCCTAGCTTCTAATAAGGTAGGTATATTAAGAATAATAGGTAACCCCTTCTTCTTAATTATATAAAATATACTAGTATACTAACCTAGCTATCTCTAGCTATTAATAAGGTAGTACTCTACTTAGTATATACTACAGTAATAGACTAACTAACTATTTATCTATTTAGGAATTAGTAGCTAATAGCCCTCTAGGGGTTTTAGGTTATATTAATTAGTAAAGCTTTAGGAGATAATATTAATCTCCGCTCTTATAAGGCCTATACCCGCTAGCTTTATAGCGGCGTATTAGGTAATAAAAGATATAGAGTCATGTTATAGGGTTTAATAATAGGTATAAGTGTTATAAAATACTACTATAGCGTAGTAGGCGCTATGCCTTATATAGCTTAGCTTAGTTAGATATAGGGGGTTACCTCCTTAGATAGTAAGGTAAGCTTTTATACCTATTTACCTAATAGTACCTTTGCCTTGCATTTACTTTTTACGACGTGATTCTACTATATTTAGTAGTAATACCCTTATATAATGTCCTAATAGGTTAGAATTAACCTAATAGGTAGTATAGACTAGGAGTCCTCTACTAATAAACCTAGTAGTAGACTACTACTAAGTTTACTATTCCGTACTAGTTAAATTAGACTAGATTTTACCTTAATAATTATAAGGTAAAAATAGAATAATTATAATATATCTAGATCCCTACTACCTTATAATATTAGGTAAGACGCCTATCTAATATCTTAACTACTAGATTTAGTATTTAGCTTTTACCCCTTACTAAGAAATCGGTCTTCTTAGAAGATTAAGGCCCTAGTTTCCCTAGTAGGGAAACTATTATAACTCTAAAATAGTAATAACCGCCTACTTTTCCCCTCTATCTTAATTCTTAATTCTTTTACTACTTTCTATTTACTATTTACTTTACTTACCTCCGTGCTTACTAGTTTATAACGCGTTTTTCCCCGTCGTAGTTATTACTATTATTTACTATAGTCTACTCCGTCTTATTAAGGAAGTAGACTCGCTTTATTTAAAGGATTAGTAAATAGTTTCTTATAGTAGTATCTTTACGGGCTGCCTTAGAAGAAAATACCTTATAAGAAAATACTATCCTTTTTACTTTCTAGTTAGATGCTTTTATTAAAATAGAGTATCTAAAGATTAATTTAATACTAGAGAGAATTCGTAGAATTATATATAAAATCGTAATTACCTCTTCCTAGCTAGCACGATTAGCTGCTAAATACTACGAACTATTAATAAGGAGTACCCGTACTCGCTCTAGGACTTATTTTATAGAGCTATTAATTTAGCCCTTAGATTAGGTTATTAATAAGCTAGCCCTTTAACTTATAATAAAAGGGTTTACTAGGGATATATAGGAAATTACCCTACCCGCTCTTAAGGAGAGTTCTTAGTTAGAACTAGCTTATATTCCTATTACCCCTTACTCTTTATCGCCTGCGTTTATCTAAGCTCCGCGGAAGGTACCTCTAATTACTACCTCTACTAAGGTATTAATATCTATCCCTTTTAGGATATATCTATACCTTAATTAGGAGTTATTAGTACTATAATAGCCTAGCTACTCCCTAATCTTAGTAGAACTAGAGTCTAGTAAGGCTACTTAGATAGAAAATACCTCCTAGGAGCCTAAAGATATTTTAAGGTTACTAGAAATTATTTAGTAAGGTACCTTAGGGTCTATTAAAATAAGATAGCCCCGCTACTTAATAGAATTAGAGTCTAGTAAGGCTACTTAGGCGGGAAATAGCTCCTAGGAGCTTAAATATAGTCTAAGCTTATTAGAGATTAAGATAACCCCTTAAGACTTTAAGCTAAATTTAACTAACTAGGACTCTAAGATAAATCCGCTTAACTAGGACTTTAAGATAAATCCGCTTATACCGTTAAAGTCTAAATAGCGTAATTACCTTAAGCCTTAAATAACTAGTATTAAGCTAGGCACTTTAATATAGAATATCTAATTAATTTATAGGGAGGAAGTTTTTAAGGTATAAGCTAAGGCCGCTCGCCTAGAGACTACTAAATTATAAGTTATTATAGTCCTAGATTTAAGTACTACTACTAAGCGTAGGGTAAGGCCTAATACGCTTAATATAGGAGACCGCCCGATTACTATTAATATAGATAATCTTAGACGAATTATATATAAGGAAGTTAGTAGTAACGCTAGCCCGCCTAGGCCGCCTAGTAATCCTAGCTTATAAGGTAATCCTAGCCTATTTAGTCTACTAGGCGTTAGTACTAGAGGTAATAGCTAACTAAGATTTAGTACTTAGGATATAGGATTTTTCTACCTAGACCTACCTAAGTTATATAGTTTAGGGGATATAGTATATACTTATAAAGAAACTATTTTTTATAAAGTATATACTTTTAATAAACGTATATATAACTACGCGATATTAGTTAGAGAAACTAATATAAAAGAAAATCTCGCTATATACTTTAGGGGTATATCCCTAAATTAGTACTTAAAAGAAATTAATAATTTTAAATAATAAGCTTTCTAAGGAATACTATTAGTAGATTTTACTAATTAACTCGCTCTAAGGTTTAAGATATTAGTATTTTAAGTACTTGATTAGCTAACTAGGGAAAAGTACTCTATTATTAATATATACTAGGATAGGGATTTACAGACCTATTTATAAAATATCTAGCTATATATTATAGCTACTTAGGTAGATCATACTTATACCTAGCTAACTTAGGCCTAGAATTAATTAGATGTTAATATCTAGTTTATAATAACCCTACCTACTAAGACTACTATATTCTAAGATTTTATAGAAGAGCTAGAAGCTAAGCGTAACTTATAAAAAGCTATAGATAACTGCTATTACTTAAATAATAGTAATTATAAAAGGTAGTTAGAGCCTAGTCGCTAACCGCTACTACTAAATATAATACCTAGGTAATTCTATAATAATTATTAGTTATAAGGCTACTAGGGCTATTAAGGCGGCTTTTAAGCTAGTTATAATAGCTATCTACTATAATTAATAGGGTATCCGTAATAAAACCCGTTATAGGATAGGATAGCTAATTAGGTATAAATCTTTACGCCTTAGCCGGCGCTAGGTAAATAGCTTATAATTACCGCCTTAGTAGTAGAGGTAAGTAATTATACCTCCCTTAGTTAAGAAGTATAAGGCTAACCTAATTAGGATATATACTAACCTAATTAGGGTAACGCTAGTCGCGGTAGTTATAATAAATTCCGAGGTAATTATAACCCTTATAAGGGGAGGGGTAGTAATTAATATTAGTACGCCTTATAGCCTATTAGGTAAAATTATAGCTATAGATATTAGAACTATATAAACTAAATACCTACGCCGTAAGCTATTATATATTATAGATATACTAAAATAATTATAATAGTTAAACTAAGTAAGTTTTTCCCTAAAGTAGAATATAGTACTAGTAAGTTTAGGTACGCCGCTTATCTAGAGGAATATAGTTTCCTAGTAGTAGCCTTAATAGACGTTCCTATTTATTAGGAAGAAGTATCCTTACTAGACCTAGAAAATAGTAAGGTATATAGTCTTATAATAGATACCTATTACTTTTATATTAAAATTCCTTATATAGGTTCCTACTTTATTAAGACACCTCTATTAAGGTTAAGGACTTACCGCTAGTATAAGGAAGATTTTAGCTTAGGAAACCTATTATACGCGTATCTAGCCCTATATTAAGGTACTAAGAGTAGCTAAGATAGTAAGCGCCTTTTTACTAAGGTAAACTTTAGATAGGAAGATATACTAGAATTAGTGGTAGACTTAGATATTATATTATATCCTAATATTAGCCTATTATTCTAATTATAGTATTTTACTATAGTCTACGCTAGATTTTAGGTTACGGGTAATACTAAAGTAATCTACTTAGATACGGGATATATAATAATACTTATTAATTATAAGTTTCTAGTATAAATTTTACTTATAATAGTTATTAAGAAAATATATGCCCTAATAAATATTTAGGGTATAGGTTTAGCTAGGCATTCTATTAATAAGTATGTAATAATTAATATATATATTCTAGGCTAGAAGGGTAATTAGAAGGCTCTAGCGTATTTTTATTATAATATATATTTAGTTAATAACCTTAAGGTAAAAATGCTAGTTAGGATAGATATTATAGGCCTAGAAAGGATAATCCTTAATTTAGATAAATAGAAACTAACTATTAAAAGCTATAGTAGGCTTATTACCCTAATTTAAATTTTAGTAAAGGATAATATTATTATCCGCCGTATAGTATATAATAAAAAACGCGTTATTATCCTAGTAAATTTAATAGCTTAGGTACTAATATAGCTAAGGACTTCCGTACCTTTACTTAATAGGGATTACCTTTTTAAACCCTACCTACTAGGAGTATATACTTATATTATAGACGCTTCTCTACCTTTTATTTATATTAAGAATAATATTAAGGTAGTTAGGGTTATATCTACCTATTCCTACCTTAATATAATTATTAAATATACTACTAACTTTTATTACACTACTTACCCGGAGGATTATATCTATATTATAGTAAAAACTAATATTAAGGTTAATAGCTCGCTATTAGGTAAAGAGATTAAAATTTAAGATAGTATCTCCCTATTTAGAAATAAAGGGGAGCTAGAAAAGCTAAAGGCCTTAGTATATAAGTTTTAGGATATCTAAAAGGATAATAGTAATATTATTAATATCCTAGAAAGGGAGTAGATAATAGTACTAATAAATACTAACTAGAACTCCTCTATAACCCTAAAGCTAAATTAGAGGGTATATCTAGTAGGTATTATAAATAGAGAGGTAATTAATAAGGAATTTAATAAGCTTTATAAATAAGGGCGTATAAGATAGATAGATAGACTAACGCCTTTTACCTTCCTTATATTTATTATATAGAAAACTATCTTAAGTAGGCTAGTAGCTCCGCTTATAAAAAAGGTAAGAGTAGTAGTAGATATTTAAGGTCTTAATAAGATTACTACTACTAACTCCTACCTATTATAGCTATAAACTAAAATTATAAATACCTTATAAGGGATAAATAATATAAGTCTTATAGATAGTCTTACCTTCTTTTTTTAATTCCTAGTAAAACCTAAGGATTAGTATAAGTTTACTTTTATTTCTTATTAGGGATTAGAATACTTAAAGGTAGTAGTAATAGGTTTTAAGAACTTACCTCCTTTTATTTAAAGAACTATAAATAGGGTACTACGCCCCCTTTAAGACTTTATTTATACTTATATAGATAACCTTATTACTTTCTCTTAAATATTTAATAAATATCTTAGCTACCTTAGGTAACTTTTCTAGCTTCTATCTAAATTAAATGTAATAATTAGTATAAAGAAGACCTTCCTAAACTATCCTAGTATTACTTTACTAGGGTAAAGGGTTAATACTTTTAGATTATTAATAACTAAGGAATATATTAAGGTACTTAGGAATATTAACTTTCTAAAAGACCTTAAGGTACTAGAATATTACCTTAGCCTTATAGGCTAGATACGTAATAAAGTTAGCTATTATACGTAGTAGGCGGATCCTTTATAAGTAGAGAAGATAAAGCTATTAAAGGGTTTACTAATAAAGGGAGGCTATAAGTAAAAGAATTTAATAAAAATAATATTAATTAAAAAAAGGTAAATCCTACTTAACTTATTTAGCTCCTTATAAGACGCCTTTTTAAGTTTAAACTTCCTTATTTATTTCTCGTACTTAAGGCGCCTTTATATAGATATTAACGCCTCTAAGAAGAGAGGCTATAAAGTTATATTATATTATATTAAGGGTAATCTTATAAGTAATAAATACTTAAAGGCTAATATTAAGCTTATACTTTTCTTATCTAAGTTACTAAACGGGGCTAAAACCTATTATTAGCTAATAGAACTTAAAGTCACGTACCTAGTTTAAACTATTTATAAAATTAGGTACTTTATTAATAATTTACCTTTTATACTATTATATTTATAGACTATTTAGTAATAGTAAATATTATAAGGTAGGTTTTACTTACCTCCTCCTTAATTAATAAACTTAATCTTAGACTAGTTCGTATATCTTAGTACTTATTATAATTTAGACTAGATATCTAGTATTAACTAGATAAGTAATATATTATACCTAATACGCTATTAAGGCTAATAAATAACTTGGCTATTAAATATAGCCTATAAATAACTAAAGAAGGTACGCTTAATAATATTTTCACGTTTAATGTTTTTCTTATTAAAATATTAACTTCTTTTAAAGACTAAGTAGTAGCTAGCTATATAGTAAGTAAGAAATAGGCTAAGATCTATAATAGCTTAAAGGATAGGGAATCTACTTTATTAAGAGTTTAATTTTATCTTATAAAAGAGCTACTCTACTTTATAAATTATAAAGGAAGGATATAACTATATCTTCCTAAGGAGTTTAAGAAGGAGATATTCTACTAGGTATATAATAAAAAGCCTTACCTAGGATTTAACTATATATATAAGGCTATTATAAGTAACTACTACTTTAGGAAATTAATAAGATATTTATATTTATATATTAGCTACTATTATAAATATAATATTAATTAGATAAAGTAATACCCTACTTATAAAGCCTTAGTTCTAATAGTTACCCTACTTATATTATATTATATTATAGCTATAGATTTTATCCTTACCTTATTAAAGACTACCTTAGGGATAAATATAGTATTATCTATTATATATAAGTTTTTTAAAAGGGTAACTATCTTATATAGAAAAGATACCTACTTTATAAAGGACTAGGCTAAGGTATTCTTAGATAGAATAATAGATTAGGGTTTACCTTACGCGTTAATATTAAACCGCGATAAGAAGTTTATATCTACTTTCTAGTAGGGAGTATTTAAAAGTCTAGGAGTTTAATTCTTAATAAGTACCGTATATTATCTATAAATAGATAGCTAGTTAGAGAGGATAAATTAAATAATTAAAATCGCCTTATAATACTAGCTAACTTCTAACCCTAGAAAAGACTAGATAATATTCCTACCTTAACTTAGAGGTATCTTAAATAATTTACCTAGCTCTATAATATCTACGAGCTTAAATAAGGTTATATATAAGTACCGCCTATATAATACCCTTACCTTATTGCCCCTAGATAATTAGAAGGCTAGTTAATTTCTAGAGAATAGGATTACTATCTAAAAGGAGGTAGAAGATTTAATTAGGTAGGCTTATATTAAATCTAAGATTAAGTATAATAAATACTATTAACTAATTTAATTTAATAAAAGTAAGGAGGTCTTTATAAAGTTATATACTAGGTATAATCTACCTAGTATAATCTAAGTAAAGCTATTAAACTAACGGGCGGGACTTATTAAGATTATATAAAAGGTAGGGAAATTAGCTTATAAATTAGTAATTCTAGTAAATTAGAAAATCTATCTAGTCATTTTAATTATATAACTAGAAAAGTTATTATAAGGTAATAACCCTTTTAATAGAGGCTAGAAGCTAGACTACCCTCTAGTAATAGAAGAGTTAAATAATAAATAGTACTTATATAAGATTAAAGAGCTAGTAGGAAAGCGGTAGAGAAAGTATAATTATAAAAAACTAATTACTAAGTACTTAGTTAGGTAGAAGGGCTATAGCCTAGAGGATAATATATAGTACGGCGAAGACCTTCTAAGTTATATAGTTAATTTATAATATAAGTATAACTAATATTATATAATATACCGCGTATATCGTATATATCTAGCTAAGTAGGTATAAACCTAGCTAGACGCCCTATTTATATAAGTAGGGACGTTAAACTACTATCTTTATAGAGGTATAAAATATCCCTTTATAATTCTTAGTAAAGTCTTAGTATTTAGTATAAACTTACTTTTACTTTCCTTAACCCTTACTTATTATATAATTATATTATTAACTCTACTTATTATTATCTTAAACTACTACTATTATATATCTTTAAGAGGTAGAAAATACTATTTATAAGGAGGTAAAATATTTACTAGTATAATTAGGAATTAATCTAAAAAGGGTATATCTAGTTATATAAAGGATAAGATTAAAGTATATTAAGCTAGACTTATATTAGAATTACCTACTTAGGTAATTAAAGAAATATTAGAAGAATATTAGTACCGGCTATTAAGGCTAATATTACCTTTCCTAGTAGTCCCTAGAATAGCCTACTAATTACCTTAAGGTAAATAGCTAATTATTATAAAGTAGGATCTCGCGGTAGACGCGTTAGATAAGAATACTTAGCCTCCTACTAAAACTACCTTATCTAATTATATAACTTAGTAAGTTATTTACGCTAGGCTAATATCCCGCGTAAAAAACTCGTGTTAGCTACTAATTTCTCTTATAATAGCGACCTACTTAAGAGGCGTAAAAATAAGAGCGACGTAGCTAATATATCTAATAGGGGAATAACATAAGATATTATTTATTATAATACTTATATCTTATAAAGGGATATTAGAATAGCTAGTATTATACCTAAGTAGTAAGTTAGAAGCTAGTAGACGGGGAAATTAAAGGTAAAATTAAATATATATAAAGTTTATATTAATAAGGATCTTACCTTACTATTACCCCTAATAGCTCCTATTACGTTTATAAAGTTATTAAGAATAAAAGGGGAGGATAAAGGGTCTATTATTAAGTTAGCTAGGAATCCTACTTTAAAACCTAACTTAGCCCTGCTAAAATCTTAAAAGTAAGAGAATAGGGTAGCTAATAACCCTACTAGGACTAAATAACTAATTTAAATAAAGCCTACCTTCCTTTAGATTATAAAGGTAAGGAAGATAGTAAACTTAGAGGTAAGGAAGATAGAGAATTAAGGTACTAATTTAATAGGTAACTATATAATATATATCCTTATTATAATAATAATAATATTAGAGGAGATAGTAATAGTAATAAATAAGAAGCTTATATACCTTATTAATATAACTAATAAGCTATCTAATATAGATAATAATAAATTACTATAGCTAGGCCTAGAAATAATAGTAGACTTTTCTAATATTATAAGCGCCTTACTTAATTTTATAGGGCGAGCGTTATAGGACTATATTAAGATATATCTAATTAATAAGGGGATAAAGTTATTAGCTAAAGTACTCTACGCGTATTATTAGAGCTAAGTAAATTATTTCTTACCTTCCTAGTTCTATAATACTCTTAGTATTACTAATAACTAGGAGGCGGCTGTTATTAAGGCTAAAAATAAGAGGTAAGTAGATAAAGTAAATAAGGTAAAGATAATACGGGAGGAAACCTTAGATACTTAATTATTAAATAATAGCCTACTAACTAGTAAAGATATATAAGAAACCTCTAAGGAAGCTAATAAACGTGCTAAGAGGTAGTTAGCTAGTAAAGATATATGACGTACCTCTAAGGAAGTAAGTAAATATACTAAGAGGTAGCTTAAAGAGAGGGAGGTATAAAAGGAAGTAAAGGGTAAAAAGAGACGCCGTAGGCTTATAGGTTATTAACTTACTAATACCCTATCTACCTTACTATCTTAATATATTTTATACCTACCTAAAAATAGCGCTGACGCGTAATCTACCTTATAATCTTATTATATTTTATACCCGCTTAAAAATAACTTACCTAGGATTCTAAGGGATAGTTAGTTAAGGTAGGAAAGGATTAATTTTATTAAAGACCCTATAAATTTTAATTTTAGCTTCCTTACCCCTAATATATAGCGAGACTTCTAGAATAGTATTAGACGGCTAGGTATATAGAAATAGTACGTATATATAACTAAGGTAGAGTAGAATACTTTCCGTACTAGGAAGTATAGTATATAAGGATATATTTCTCCTTTTCCTATTAATAGTAGCTATTATAAAATGCTATTATAGCGTAGTAGGCATTATGCCTTATATAGCTTAGCTTAGTTAGATATAAGGGGTTACCTCCTTAGATAGTAAGGTAAGCTTTTATACCTATTTACCTAATAGTACCTTTGCCTTGCATTTGCTTTTCACGACGTGATTCCGTTATAATAGGTCTACTAATAGATTAGGTAGTAGGCCTATTATAGTAGTAGAATTAATCTCTAAGGAACTTTAAAGAATAATAGGGGATAGCTAGGAAGATATATATCTACTAAGTATAAGCTTAGCCTAGGCCTCCTATTACTAGGATATTACCTTATATTTCTAAGGAAGGTTACCTAAAGTAGGTTATAAGATAGCGCGTAAGGCGTATATATACCTAAGCCTAATAAATACCTCCCCTCCTAGGCCCTAGTCCCTAGGGCTAATAAGATTAACTAGAATACTTATTAAAAAACCTTAAAACTATATAGGAAAAATAAGGGAAAAGAGTTTTTTAATATACTACTACTAATATAGTATTAATATTAGCTAGGCCGGACGCGCGTACTAAAACCTTCTATAAGGTAATAATAATATTATTTAGTAGTTAGTAATAAAGTATATTAATAAATTATCTAAATAGTATATATATACTTTTAAACTATTTATATCCTTTAATTATATTAAGATAATATATAATATAATTTAGAATTATTTTAAATACCTCTAATATATAGTTAATTACTTAACTTATTAACTTTAAGTATTAAGGTATATAATACTTTTATATAATTAATATTATTATATATTAATAGGGAATAACTTATTAGGTATAAGCGTTAATAATATATATTAGTAATAATATAGGAATAAGAAGGTAACATTAACTAGTAGGCGTATATACTTTACTATTAATAATAGACTGAATATTTATAAATATAAGATATAATAAGTAATATATTACTCTAATATATTAGTTATAAAATTAGATAGAATCTTTATTATCATTATTATAATTTAAATAGCTTTAAAGGAAATTATACTAAGATAGTATTATAAGATATTAATAAAGTTCTTATCCTAATATTTAAAACTTCTTATAACTCCCTTAGCCTCTCTTATAAGTACTTACTTTAACTTAATAATATTATAAAATATATTTACTAATATATATAGTATTCTTATTATATATTATATATAATATTTCTCTTATAAGTACTTATAATATCTTATTAATATTATATTATATTTATTAATATACTAATATTATATATAGATATTAACTTATTTTAAGTATATTTACTTATATATATTATATAATAGCTCGCTAACTTATATAATATATCTCTTCCTTATAAGACTTATTTTATAAAGGGTTTAGATAATTATAGATAAGGTAATACTCCCCCTTATTATTAGTATATTAATAGTTATTATAATATTAATTATTATATAAAGGTAAGTATATTAACCCTTTAGCTCTATAATAGTATAAGTACTTATTATAATAGATTCTAGCTCCCTTTTAAAGGAAGGTAAGGAAATCTATACGCGCTATTACTAGGACTAGCTAGGTAGATATATATTTAATAAGGAGAAAGAAACTTAGTAAGAAGATAACCTAATAATAAAAAGCTTATAAATAGATAGTTATAATAGTTAAGTTAGCGCCTAATATTATTATTAACTTATAGGCTTTAATTAATACACTAAATATATAGAATAATAAGTTAGAGAGTTAGGTAGAACTCCTCTAGACTAAACTTAATAGTATTTAATAGTATAAGAATACGCTAGATAATCCTAACCTTATAAAGCCTTTAGACTTTAAAGGGTTTAATAATTAAAGGTTAATTTATAATTATATTTTAATATAAATAAGTTATTTAGATATCTTATTTACTTAAATTATTTACTAGGTATAAGATACCTAGGCTTATCTTTTATTAATATATCCCTAGTATTCTTATTAAATTATATTAAGATTAAAAGTATTCTTTTAATATAATATATTATTAATAACTTAACTCCTTAAATAATATTAATAAAGAATATTTTTTAAACTATATTATTATACTTATAAATATACTTATATATAAGAGATTAATTATTATATAATATATATAAAGATAATAGTCTTAACCTATATTATAACTTATTATATTATTACTACTTATTTAATATAAGAATTTATTTAATATTTTATTTATACTTTAATTATACTAATATATTATAGGCTCTTATTAGTTTATAAGACCTATTAAGGTCCTTATCTAGTACCTATTAATTATATTTACTACTCTAACTAGTCTACTTAACTTTATATTAGATACCTTATTTATTATTAACCTTACTAATAATTTCTTCTACCTCCTATTATTCCTTATTATTAATAAGTTTAGGTACTTATATAAAGATATCTACTATAAGAGAGTAGTCTCTTTAGTAGTAAGGTTTAATTAATAATATATAAAATATATTATAGATCTTATATAATAGTAGTAATATTAGATAATACACCTATAAACTAACCTTATTAATAACCTAGAATAGTCCTATATACTTATAAGCTAACTTCTTACTTAAGTATTATTACTTTAAGTTCTTTATAACTAATATTACTAAATTACTAATATTATATATCTATAACTTATAATTCTAATTATAATACTTTACTTAAGATACTTAGGCGGCTTAAAGGTATTTTATAGCTTTATCCCTTACTACTTATAATATTCTAACTCTATTATTTATAATAGGTATTCTCCCTTCTAGGGACTCGTCCTTAAGTTCCTAATAAACTTCTAGGTAATAACTATATATAAGAAAAAACAGTATTATTCTAATAGAGGAATAAATACTATTTATATATATAAATTTAATTATAAGTAGTTATCTAGCCTAATTAGTTTACTTATTATTAGTAAATATATATAAGTAGTATTCTAATACTTAATTCTAATATTTAGTCTACCTATTAATTTATAGGTAAAAGGCTATACTTAGGTAGTATTTTATCTTAGAGTAAAAATAGACTACTAATTAAAAGGTACTTATAAAGATAAAACCCCTATTACTTATAATATTATTAGGTATATTATAATTATAAATAATTTTATTATAAAATATATCTACTAGCTTAGTAGTATTAATTATTATTATAGTAGGTATATACCTAACTATTTTTATAAAATAATTAATAATTATAAGGATAGAATTATAGATAATTCCCTTAGCCTTACTTAGAGGTAACTTAGTAATAAAATTTATAGATATTTCTTTCTATAATTAAGTAGTAATAGGTAATAAACTTAATTTATTATAAGTATAATAGCGCGGTAACTTAGTTCTTTAATAGATATTATAAGTTTAATAATACTTAGTAACCTATTCTATACTATTATTCTAGTAGTATTTATATATAAGAAGATTATATATCTTCTTAGTATTAAAATATCTTAATAATAGATTATTATAATAGTAATTAATTAGTTTATTATATAGGGCTTTATCCCTTAAAATACAAGGATAACCTTTAAAAGTTAATAGCCTATTAGAGTCTAAACTCTAGGCCTTAAAATATCTATAATAATATTATTTAATAGGTACTTCTAAAAAGGACTTTACCTAATTATTATACTTTTATAAGTTATAAATTAAGGTCTTTATAAGTTAAGTCTAGAATATTTATAATATCCTTTCTAGGGATAATAATTTAAATACTTATAATTCTAAATATAGGCGTTATAATTATAATAATAGCTTATATTTCTTTAAAACTATTATTCTTTTATAAGGTAAGCTTATTTTATAGTATTAGTAAGAGCTTTATATTTAAGAGTAATTTTCCCTTATAATTAAGTTAGTAAGACGGCGTGTTAGTAGGGTTTAACTTCCCTAGGTAATAGAATATCTTAAAGTTATAAGTAGTAAGCTTAAGCGCCTATTTAGCTTACCTAGAGTTTAATTCCTTTTACTTTATAAAGCCTTTTAGATTATTATAGTTAGTTTATACCTTAATTATAAAAGTACTTCCTTCTAAGTAGTATTACTACTATTTTATTACTATTATAATAGTAAGTAGCTCCTAATTATAAGTTTTATAATTTTATTCTAGGTTAGTTATCTTCTAAGACTAGAATATAATAAGTTATTAATTACTATCTTTATCCTATTAAGATAGGATAGTACTTATAATAAAATTTAAGGTATCTATTTCTATCCTTAAGGCTTTTATAGGGTTATAGTAGTATAAAAATAGTATTAATATAAAGGTATCTTATAGTAATTAGAATACTCTATTAATAGTAATAGTTTAATTTAAAGGACCTATTTTCTTACTATCTTTATTACCTTTAAGTAGGCTAGTAAGTAGCTTAGCTATATAAGAGTAGTTATAAATAAATTAATAGTAGAAATTTATAAAGCCTAAAAAGATTTATATATCCTAATAGGTCTTAGACTTAGGCTAGTCCCTAATTATTATTATATACTCTAGATCTATCTTAATACTATTAGTTAAGATAATAAACCCTAAAAATTTAACCCTTTTAATACTAAATTAATACTTCTTTAAATTAGTATAAAGGGAAAATTAATATAACTATTCTAGTACTTACTAAATATATTACTAGTAATCCGCTAGGTTAGAGTTATAAATAAGGATATTATCTAGGTATACTATATAGGTTATACTAATTAGACTAATTAAGGCCCTATTAATATAAGCTTAAAATATAGCTAGTACGTTAGTAAGCTTAAAGGGTATAACTAAATATTTAAAGTAGTTATAATAAGTTTAAAAAGTAGTTTTCTATTTATTACCTTCCTTAATATAAATTTAATAATAGGTATCCTTTAAGTCTAACTTTATAAAAATCTTAGAATTATATAAGTAGTCTAATATTTTAATAATAAGAGGTAATAGGTATCTATTCTTTAGAGTTATAACATTTAACCCCTTATAATTTATATATAAATATAGCCTACTATCCTTCTTTAATATAAAGAGAATAGGTACTCTAGCTAATAAGATAAAGTAGTAAATAATCCCCTTTTAGAGTAAATCCTTAAGGTAGCGCCGTAGATCTACTAGTTTAGTTTAAGATAAATTATAAAGTAGCTTATAAGGTAGTTCTTTACCTTTTATAAGATTTATAACGTAGTTATCCTCCTTAAAAATAGGTAAGGTACCCGCCTTCTTATTAGAAAAGATATTAGTAAAGGCCTCTAATTCCCTAGGGACTTTAAAGGCTTCCTATTTACTAAATATTATACTAGTATATATAATAGTAAATATATTTAGCTCTTTCCTAATATTTTAAGTAAATACTTAGGGCTTATTAACTTATAATATACTAGTATTAACTTTAAAGCGCTAGTAATCCACCTCTAGATCTAATAGTATATACTATTATTTTAATCCTAGTATACCTAAAACAATATTAGGGCCCTTTTAATCTATTATATAGAAAAGAGTAGTATACTCCTTTTTATAACTCTAATTATCTACTAACTAGTAATATAACTAGTAGGCTTTATAGATATATATACTACTTCTATTAAGCGCTTATACTTATAATAAGATAGCTTTATAAGGCTATAAATTCTATTAGGTTATAAACTTTTATAAAATTAAGTTTAGATATAACCTAGAGTCTAAAAGTATTATAACTTAATATTAGTTACTTTATAACTCCGCTTAACCCTTTATAAGGATTAATAATATTACCTCTATTAATTAGTCCTCTTACCCCTCTTTTAAGGCGGTTAAGGGGTTAGTTCTTTTTTTACTAATATTATATTAATACTAAAATAAGCCTAAGGCTTATTAAGATTAATATAATTTAGTTAAATATAACCTTCTTTATTATAATAAAAATAAATTATAGAATTTATCTTAATATTAGGCCTAGCCTTTCTTTTTAAGGTATTATCTTTAAAGTATAACTACTTACTACTACTACTATTAGAATCCTTAGGCTTTATAATATAGTCTTTTAAAGACTTATTACTACCTTTTAATTTTAGCTAAGACCTACCCTAGGTTTTTCCTTAAGAACCTAAGCCGCTTATATAATACTTATATTCTAAAGTATTCTCTAGTATAATAGCCTAAGTAAATATCTCTTTATACTACTTAGTAATATTATTAATACTAAGAAATTTATTCTTTAACTTATTATAAAGCTTTATAAGGAAAATATAAGCTTTATACTCCTTATTAAAAGGTAGTAAATAAGACTCTAACTCCTTTAAATAAGCCTTAAAATTTAAGACCTTTTAATTATTATATTAATATACCTACTCCTACTTCTTATAAGTAAGGAGATAGTAGCTCGCTAGATTTATAACTAAGTTAAGTAGAAACTTCTTAAAGAATTTAAATATAATATTAGTTAAACTATAACTCTTAAAATAGGTATACTATTAAGCTTTAGAGTCCCCTTCTAAGGAGTCTATATAATAGGCTATATAAGACTTATTTATAGTAAAATACTCTAGACTTATAATAAATTTAATATTAACTTTATAGAACTAATATAAGTACTCCCCTTTAAAGGATCCTTTATAAGGTCTTATTCTTTTAGGGTAAAGTATATATATATAAGTATATTAAGATAGTATTAAGATAGTAATATTTTAAACTCCTAGGTTAATATTAACCTAAGGATTATAAAGTACTTTATTATAAGCTAGTAATATAGCTAATTTATTTTATTATTTAAGATAATAATTTTTATTCTAAGCCTCCTCTAGTAGCTATTCTAGCTTATCTAGAGTAGAAGGAGTAAAGAGTCCTCCTTCTACTAAGGCGTTATAATAGTATTCTAGTAATATTTTATATAATAGTAGTTCCACTTAGTTATTACTTTTAGCCTATTAATTATTATAAGGTAAACCTAATGTAATAATAACTCTACTAGGCCTTTTCCTTTAGAAAGGGAGAGAGATTAAAATTATAAGGCTTATACCTACTAGCTTTATAACGGCGTATTAGGTAATAAAAGATATAGAGTTATATTATAGGGTTTAATAATAGGTATAAGTCTACTAATAGATTAGGTAGTAGGCCTATTATAGAAGTAGAACTAATCTTTAAGGAACTTAGAAGAATAATAGGGGATAGCTAGGAAGATATATATCTACTAAGTATAGGCTTAGCCTAGGCCTCCTATTACTAGGACGTTACCCCGTATTTCTAAGGAAGGTTACCTAAAGCAGGTTATAAGGTAGTACGTAAGGCGTATATATACCTAAGCCTAATAGCTCTTATATCTATTAAGAAGTTTATATAGTCTTATATACCTTATATATTAATAGAACTACTAATATTAATACTATAAACTAATAATAAATCCCTTTTAATAAGTAAGCGCCCTAGTATTAAGGTCTAAATAGAGGTACGCTTCCTTTTTTTAATTTAATAGTCCCTTTTCTAATAATATTAATAGGTATTATATTTAAGTTCCTAGGTATCCTAGGCCTATAATAGTCCTTATTATAATACCCCTTCTTTCTATAATTAAAATATATTAACCCTTCCTTAGTACCTAGTAACTTATTATAACTACTAGCGGGTTAAATACTTCCTACTTTTATAAAAGGATTAATACCCCTATCTTAACTTCCTTCCCTCTTCTAACCTTTATTCTACTTATTAGAATAATTCCCTTTTTTAATAATATAACTATTACCCGCTATTATTTTAATATAATATTACTAGTTATTCTCTAATTAAGTAGTAAGGGTAATTAGGCTTTCTTTAATTATAAGGAGGTCTTAATAATTTATAAGGGCCTTTTAAAGGTCTAGGCGTAATTTTATAAAAAAAAGTTAATCTATTAATATTCCTCTAGAAAAGAAGGGATTTATAATTTAATTCTACTTAGATATATATTAAAGCTTTATATTAACTAGTTAGAGTTCTATTATATATCTAAATATAATTATATATTATAAAGCTAGTAGTTTACTAGGTCCTTAATAAGGTTTAATAAGTATTAAGTAAAGTACTCTTAAATAACTACTCTCCTTAATAATAACTTTTTATGATAATCTTATAACTTAGTAGGTTTACCTTCAAGAATTATATAACCTAAGTAACCTTTATAAACTTAGTTAGGAATTTATTAGGTATTAATTAAAATATAATATTTATAACTTAATACTATTTTCTATACTTATATATATTCTTTCCCTTATAAAAGGGTAAGTCCTTAGGCTTTAAGTAGCTCTTAGGGTATTAACTATTAGGTTCTTCTAACTAGCCTCTAATAGACTAACTTAAGGTAAAACTACTAAGGATAGATCCTACCTTAGGGTTTAATATACCTTATATATTAATACCCTAATTTAGAGGGTAGTCCTTTATTAGGCCTAGTCCTAACCCTTATTATATCCTACCTAATAATCTCTTAGTAATTTATTATAAATTTAGTAAAGCCCTATCTAATTCTATTTATAATTAAGCTACCCTTTCTTAAATACCTTAAAGCTTTCTTTTCTTTATTAACTACTCTTCTTTAATTTTAATAGTAGTAATAAGTTTATTAAGTATAATTATACTAGTAAGGGTTTTATTAGAAATTCTATTATTAGGTATATTATTTATTACTTTAATATCTCTTATATTAAATTCTAGTATTATATTAATTTTATTATAATTAACTTCTAATATATTTTTATTCTATTTAATATTAAATATCTTTATAATATTATACTATTATAATCTAGACTATCTCCCTTTAAAGGTAGAGAGATTAGAACTATTAGAAACTAGATTAAAAGGCTAGTTCCTAAGGGCTAGAATAGATAGTATAAACTACTAGTAAGTAGGTAGTATTATAAAGGTAGACTTAATACTCTAGTAGTTTTATAATTATAATAGAACTAATCTCTACCTTCTAAGGAGGTAGAAGGAGGACTATCTAAATACCCTTTAAGGAATCTACCTAGCCTCTTAGATATCTAGATAAAAGGATATCTATTAGGATAATAAGAAGCTAAACTAATACTACTAGGATATTACTAGTAAGCCGTATCGTACTAGCTAGATATATTAAGATATGCTAATAATTTCCTTCCCCTAAATTTCTAGTCCTTCCCTTATAACTTATATATATTTTATACTCCTCTAACTTCTTACTTATCTAGCCTTTATAGTTAGTAATTTAAATTAGAGGGAGTAGATAAATTATATTATTATTATTATTATTTTATAATAATTATAACTAGCTTTTAATATACTAGCTTAATATAGATATAATTCTTTATAGTAATTAAGTAGTACTAGCTAGGCTTATAACCTATTAAATAGTCTTAAGGGTATAATAGATAATTTAGCTATACTAGATATCTAAAAAGGTGTCTAGGAACAAGATAACGAGATAATAAGACTTAGTAGACGTGGCTATTCGCTTAATGTCTTGGCAGAAGGGCTTATGTCCAACATTTGCGGGCCACTAGCGTCAAATCAATGGATTCGCAAACTGCTGTATCAACGATATACTGACTGCTTGCTGAACCACATTCGCCTTCAAATCCGAAGCTTCCTCTCGTATAACTCCAGGCAACGAGATCAGTCCGGCGAAGCCACTTGATTTCAACGGTCCTTTACGCTAGACACCCTTTGCTTTCTTCTTTCATCATTCAGTTCACGCACGCTGCACGATTGCCAAATAAGGAACTTTATGTTCAACCATTTATATTACTTTCGTGAACTAACGAACAGCATCATACCTTGCCCGACGCGAGCGGGTATTGTAGACTAGCATACCATTCACGGACGAAGTACTATTGATGGCGGCTTCGCCTGTTGAACAGGGAGGTGGAGCCTCTAAGACCCAAGACGCAGCCAGACTTGCACAGTAAGTATATGATTTCTAGTACAAACACTCTATAGCAAATACCGAACAGCTGAAACCCATCTCTGAATCCAATAGTAAACCGCACATCGAGAAAAACCTATCCATCACCATCGCCGGCCCCCCCATCTTCCCCGCCGGGGAAGAAACCAATTACATCCTGCAAGTAACACTGCACTACCACCACCCCCCATCTCCTCCACCGCCACCCGGATCAACCGCTCCAGCTTTTCCCCCCATCACCCTAAAAGAAGACTCCTCACCCCTCAGCACCGCCGCCTCCATGACAGGCACCTACCTCCTGTACCCCTCCTCGCCACCCAACACCGAGCCCGTAAATGCCAACTGGTGGGATTTCGAGGTCGATGATCGCCCCACGCCCGTTAGTGCAGACAAGGGCTTCTCGACCCTTTATCCAGGGGAGAGTGTGACAAGGCAGGTGACGGTTGTGCCTGCTTGCTTCGATACGCAGCCGGGGGCTAAGTATGTACTGAGGATGCCGGAGGGGAATGGGCGGATCGAGTGGTGGGGGGTAGGGGATATGAAGGCGTTTGAGGGGCTTGAGGTAAGGCCGACGGAGTGGAGTGGGGATGGGGGGTTGGCATGCCGGGGGAGTAATGCTGTTGAGGTGCTTGCGGAGGGATGATGTGGATGTGCGTGATATGCCTTTTGGGTCTGTGTTCATTCGCTTACACGTGTGCGCTGGTGAATGATAGAGAGTCGCTGTAGCGGTTCCGTCCATTCATTTTCTGTTTTGGTACTTCTTCTGGCGCAGCGGCAACACCGGCCCACCATTGGCGGCTTCTGCGGTGGCTAGAAATGACTGCTGGCCTAGATCAATTCCTAAGAGCATTATGGAACCAAAAGTCTAGCTTATTGCAGATAAGTACGTCCTGATTATTGATATGTATGTTCGGTAAGTGTCATAAGTAGGTTATAACTCATTGGAATTTGCTGTGCACTCCGTGAGCCACGAATCTTGTAGCAACGCCTTGGCGGACGGTCTGTCTCTTGTCAAACTGATATGATGAGCATGAGTCATATGCACGTGATTCAGTGCATGTACAGTAGTATTGATAACTAAATGGATGATATAATAGCTATGTAGGAAAGGAGACAAGGAAAATCTGTTCTAGTGTCTGCCAAGACGTGATTTGTAATCACCGAGGTTCACCCGAGCTGAACTCCAACATCTCTTAGGTCTAGCTTGCTGATGAGCTTCCGATCCTCCTTCGCGATTTCCTACGCCTTTCAAGATGACTTCTTCTCAGTGATAATTATAAGCATATCAAGTCTATCATCGTCCGCAAGGCTTAGAACTACTTATATTGACCCGATCCTGAATAAAGTTTGACAATCTAGCCAATCTCAAGGTATTATGAAAGCTGTATGATATCGACCATCGTCTTGCAAATCCCAACGACCAGTGACATGGCGCTTCCAATATCTTTGGAAGCAACTTCTCGCCCAGCTGATAGTTCTCCCCAATTATGGAGAACATCCCTCCATCCTACGAAGCAGCCATAGCACGCAACCCTTGGCAAATCATAGCACCGTACATACCTTCGGTAGAATTATGCGCCCTCAATCGTGTTGATCACAGACTACACCAGGTTTTCGCGCCTTATTTGTGGGGAGATCCAGCATCTCACTTTGGGACGGAGAATGACAGAGTCTACGTCGCCCTCACGCGCTTCAAGGGATGTTTGGGAAGGGTTCGATTATACGTGAGAAAGCTTACACATACTCTACATCTACCACCAGCCCAGCCTGAGCTTTACGATGGACCCTATCCAAAATGGCTTCGAGATATCCTTGAGCAGCTACCTAACCTCCAGTCACTTGTGGTGTCACAGTTACCTTTCTTCGATCACTTAGCCCTTCTTACCCTACGGAGCTACAGCAATGGCAGACAACTCTCACCCGAGGAATCCATGCCCACATATTCACTCAGGCTTTTGATTGCATCTCGTTGCCAGAACGCTACATCACAAGGTCTGGCTGAAGCGCTAGAGCACTTTCAGCATCTAGCATATCTGGATTTATCTGGTACATTAGCAGCAAGAGACAAGAGTGTGCTGTCGAGACTGCGGAAGCTTCCTCTGCTACAGATACTAAAGCTGCGGAGTGTACATCTCAGAGATGAGGATGTCGAATTTCTTGCAGAGGCAATCGGAATACGAGTGCGGACTCTGGACGTTCAAGGAAATCATCTGACCGACCATAGTGTCAGGATTCTTCTCAATTTTTGTTTCCAAGATGAAGATGCAGCTGACGGACTGTCGAATGATCGACTTCATACTTCCCCCAATCTTATCGTTGACGATGGACACTCTGGACTCGTAAAGCCAGATTCTGAGGTCCTCGACGAATTCAGGGACGAAAGCTATGACGAGCGTTTCGTACGGCGTTTGACTTCTTGTAACATCACTCGCTTGCCATACGAGGATATGCCCTACTCTGGTATCACCCATCTTTACATAGCAGATAATAATTTGACTGTTGAAGGTCTGGCCTCGCTGGTACGATCGAGGAAATTGCATGTCCTAGATGCTGGCTCCCTAAATGATGGGACCATATCAAACAAGCCTCAATCATCCTTCTCCACAGGTACACTGCAACCTCATGATGATAGTCGCTTCCGTAGGATACCAGGTATTGAGCAGCTTACCCCGGTCTTGGGTGAATATGCAGAGACGATGACTTCACTTCGCCTTCATCACGCTATTGTCACCGAGAACGCTCCAGCAATGGTTCGAGAGCCTCTTACTACGTATGAACTCCGTAGTGAGGATACTGCAAGGCAGGGGTTAAACATGGGTATATCTCCTTACCCCGCCGAGGTGGACGCGGCAGCCTATGAAAAGGACGAAACACCTCCACTATATGAGCTAGAACCTCGAGAGCCTATTCCTCGCCTTGAATTACCTGGCAACTGTTTTCATACGTTGGCCAATCCACCAACAGGAAAGAAGCCAAGCGTCACATGTGAACAGAGTCAACTACAGACTCAAAGGGCGGGAGCCTTCGCATCCGGAGTCATCGAACCAGCGTCCGACGACGATAATGTTGCCCCTGTACTCACAGCGACCACCCTGAGCACCATGGCCCAGGCAGTCAACGGCATTGCCATAACTTCATCTGCTATGAGTGCATTAGAGCGCACAGCAGCCATTGGCCTCATTCACGACAAAGCCAACTTGCAGCTTGCCCTCATCGAAAAGCAACGTCGAAAATCACGCGCAGATCGGCTCGACGAGCCCCATGGCCTGATACCGGGGATGGTGGCGAATCTTCGCACACTTACCCTGACCGATGTGCCAAGCTACGTCAAATCTCCTCGTATTGTGGAGGCATTGATTGATTTCATTAAAGACTGTGCATCCGAAACCGAGCTTGCGACTGTCCAAGCCCGCCGCGAACCCCGTAAGCTGCGTAGACCAGGAGAGCGAGCTTATAAACCACACCACCATAGCGCTCGAGAGGCTTTTGCACTCCGACACATTGTGCTTGAGATGGCACCAGCCGAAGTCCCACTTCCATCTCAGAGTGCTCCAACGCAAGACTTCAGCCGGAAGACAAAGTCATCTACCGAAGACGCAGACAGCGAAGCACTCTGGTCAGCCGCGGAGAACGACTTCACCTTCTTCAGTAATGACGAAAAATGCGGTCTTCCCTCCATTGGAACAGATTCTTACGTCCCATATCCTGCAGTTTCTGAGAAGATCATGATATCCACTGGTGGCTCACAGATCGACAAGCTGCCAACGTTGCATAGTCCACCAAGCCAGGAAGTTCGCATTGATGTTGTCCACGAGCTTGCCAAATTTCGCAAAGACAGGAAGACTGCTCATGAAAATGCGGTGAAGAAAGGGTTGCAGCACGTGGATGGGTATTGGCCCGGTGAAGTCAAGATCGTAAGAGGGCATCACTCTGGCGGTAAGATTGGCTTCTACGGCAACCATATCGAAAAGACTGGGGTGTAACGATGATCACAGTTCTTGTATGATCACTGCAAGCATGATTCTGTCTCACTCGACAGAGCCATGCCAGCTACGTCAACGGCCTCCAAGACTAGCAACAAGGCCATATCTATGAGCAGATGCTCCTGGTCTCATGCCGTAGGTATCTTATACGCAAGTCGTGCGAACACGACTTCGATTGCGAAAGCACCCACCTTCATCTGCAAGACGCTTACCAACATAGTCACGCAGCGTTATGTTAACTTGTACCGCCCTTTCCAAATTTTCGGTGTAGCTTCTATCGTAATGAAGCGAAAAGTCCACTGCCTAGGTCCGATCTTTCGCCAAACCATCTCCCCTGAGTAGTTTGCTTGGTAACCTAAGCCGCTAGTATCATGATCTTCAACACGCTGGTGAAGGATTGCTGCTGCACGATGCTGATGGGCAGTCCTCCCTTCAAAGAATACCAGTCTCACCCACCTCAACAATAGGATACTACCGTTCCAGCCATGGCTCCATCCAATCCAAAAAGCAAAGGTCCAACCTAGCAACGAGCATTCAGCCCTCAACAACAAGTTCCCCATCCAAATGCTTGAACACAATCAGTCTGATCATTGACCACATTAAGTTGACTCGACGAAATGCGGAAAAGCGCCCTCATCACAACGTGTACCTCAACTTATCTCGTTTTACCAAAATTCATTGGCTGAATGCACGCACTCATAGATTCACGAACATTCGTCCACGCCCACGACGTTAGCATAGCACCTCTGGATGCGGTGTATTTCTTGCTGACACAGGATGAAAAGAATGACGGTGTTCGTCCACTATAAAACACAAGGGCATTACAAACACCAAATCTTCAATGCATGATCCGTAATTTCAATAACAAGCAATCATAAGGCACGTTTCGTCGTTGATCATCCAAATGTCCCCAATGTCAAAGCATTGTTCTTTTCGAATGACATTGAAAGGGACGTAACAGGCTACCCTGTCATCTCGGTCCCTATTACCACAAATCAATCCCTTGCGGGTACTTTTCTATGGATTCGCCAAGTCATTGGAGCCGCATTTTTCCTTGCAGATGACCTGGGATGCTCTCCAGTTCAAATCCAATTATACCATTATAACAAGGCCGATATAGCTCGCAAGTAGACACCAGTCATGACGCTTTGACTTATATCACTACCTAGTACCGATTGGAAAAAAAAAGCATACACTAGTCTGGCAACGGAACATAAGTAACCGACTCTCGAAGAGTGCCCTCGCTATTTCATCACCAAGGCTTATCCGACACCAACTTGCCGAGTCCCTGATACCATATCTTGAAAGCCTCGACAATCTATAAATGCTAGGCAGACCTGTCGTGAGCTACCAAGGAATCGACAAACTATCACGGAAGTCCTTAGCCCAATTCAAGGAAAGTTGCTTTTTTCCTCAAGTCAATATAACCGACCAGCCCATGGCTGATGTCAAGGTCGCTAAGATGCAAGTCTCATCAAGAAGACACCAACGACGACGCTTCAATATATGCACCAAGCGCTCTCCACAGATCCCCATCATCACATCTCGCATCCTAAACACCGAAACATCCATCAGTCCACACAACCGACCAATCCTACTTACCCTCCCCATCGCCCCAAACCCTCCCGCCAATCTCCACAACCGCCTCTACCAACCCCTCTACCGTCCCCCTCCCCGTCCCCCTCGCAATCACAACCCTCAAAAACGCCCCCCGCCCATCAACCCCCGCATAATCAACCATAAATCCCCTCGGCACCAGACCCCCCGCAATCTTTTTCGTGACCCGTCCATTGCCCTCCGCATCCCTCAACACTCCCCCCTTGGCATAGAAAAAGCAAACCTGACAACAAGCCGGCGGGTCCGGACCCACAAGCACGAAATCCTCATGCGCCACTACCAGCGACGCAAGATACGCAGCGGTATCGAACGCGGTGTCGATCTGTGATGCGTACCCTTCTGTACCATGATAGATCCAGCTGAGGTAGAGCTTCAGACTGTCTGCCCGACGTCCACATTGCAGCGTCAGATCTGCCAGGTCGTACACTTCCCCCACGGTCCCGGTGTTGTTGTTCTCGTCGTTGTGGAAGAGATAGCTAGCGGGTAGCGTGTTGGAAGCGTGAAGCTTTCTCAGATCGCCCGCGAGCAGGAAAGAGCAGGTGACGGGTACGCCCATCATCTTGTGCGGGTTTACGGCTATGGAATCTGCTGACTCACTACCTTTCAATTTGTCTTTGTGCGTCGGGGAGAAGATGGCGGGACCGCCCCAGGAGGCGTCGACGTGCAGCCAGATATTGTGTTCCTTGCACGTTGCGGCGAGCGGCTCAAAGGGGTCGTAGGAGCCGAGCACCGTCGTGCCGGCCGTGGCGTTGAGGTAGAACGGCGTCTCGCCCTCTTCTATCGCGTTGTGGACTAAGGACTTGAAGGCTGCGGGATCCATGCTGCCGGTCTGTGGGTCGACGGGGACGGCGCGGACGGACGCGGAGCCGAAGCCGAGCATCTGCGCCGCCTTTTCGATGCTGTAGTGTCCGTGTGCGCTGGTGAAGAGGATCAGTTTCCGGTTTTGGGAAGCGTTGCCGTGGGTTTTCGTATCGGGGAACAGAGTGTTGCGGGCGACGACTATGGACGTCGTGTTTGAGTCGGAACCGCCTTGGACGGAAATACCACCCGCATGGGGACCGTGGAGACCGAATAAGTTCGCCAGAGCCCGCGTGGTGTGTTTCTCAATCAGCGTCAGGGCGGGCGAGACCTCGTAAGTATGCACATTCGTATTCAGCGCCGCGGTCAGCAGCTCGGCGGCGAGTCCGGGCGCGTCGGTCGCGGCGTACAGTTTTGAAAGAAACCCGGCGTCCCAGGTGTTAACGGAATATTGCAGGATCTTCTCCGCGGCGGCGAGGAAACCGGTAGAGGATTGCCCGGTGGCGGGGAGGTGGAGGGAGAGGAGTTTGGTCAGTTTTTGGGGGCTGTGGTGTTCGAGGAGGGGAGTGCGGGGGCCGCCGCCGGGGGTGGAGAGGCCGTGGCTGGTTTTTAGGGCGGGGGCGTCGGCGTCGGCGGTGCGGATGTGGGGGATTAGGAGGTTGGAGACGGAGGTTAGGAGCTGTGGTTTTTTGGATGGGGGGTTAGATGGGTTTTTTGGGGTTTGGGGAGGGAGGAGATGGGGGTTTAGAAGGGGTTTTTTAGGGGTGGAGAAGGGAATGAAATGGTATAGGTACGGACAGAGGCAACTTCATCGGCTCGCGTTGGAAGATTCTGCTTTGGGACAGGATGATGTGGTAATGAATCTTTAGACATTATGGAGAGTAGAGTAAAAGGAACGACGTATACAAATCCAATTCTGAAATGCAACTCTCGCCTGAGAAGATGAATATCATAGATTAGTCCCTCGTTAGTATCGACATTGATAAGGTAAATTTGGATTCAAATATTCCATCATCGTCATCGTCATGACTCGCTTAGTGCCGAAGCTACACAAACCCATCCCTTCGCTAAACATGACGCTACGCAGCTACAATTCGTCGCGGTATACCATTCGCACCGGTACTGTGCTTATGCCGTGCACCCACTCTCACACCCTTCCTGCTCGCACTTCTGTCATTGCCGCCGGCCGCAAAGCGCTCCCTCGCAACTTCAAGACTCGTCTTAGCACCAGGACTTCCCCACCGATCTTTCATCCCATCCCCCCACTCCCCCCTCCTCGTCTTATAAACATCCATCTTCCAATTGCGCCACACCGCTCTCCCCGGAACCGACGCCCGCAGAGCGGATTCGTTCTGTGCCAGTTCTTCCGCGAGGCGTTCTCTGATGAATGTTAGGCCTGTAGAGGCGTCCCAGAGGGCGTCGACGACGTGGGATGCTACGGTGTCGGTGGCGAGATCGGCTAGGTGGGTGTAGAAGCGTGGGAGGAAGGCTCGGCGGAATTTTAGTGTTTTGGGTGAGGATGTGAGGGCGCTTTGTAGCACTCTTGATGCTGCTCTGTCTTTGGCGATGTGAGTTAATAAGGGGTCGGGTGTTGCGACTAAGGCTTCGGTGATGTAGTCGCGCAATGGACCCGGAGCGGCCAGCATGCTTTGAGCCAGGAGAGAGGTGTGCGTTTTGGAGCTGTCGTGGGCGTCTAGCCGCTTTCTACGATCGTCTGCCATGCCGTCTGTTGGTGCTGCAGTCACCTTCAGCATCTTAGTGAGTCTCTCTGAAGCCTCTTCGCCGTAAGCTTCGTGCAATGCATTCGCGATGGCTTGTGTATCTAACTCCCTCACTCGGCATCTTTCGATCAACACCTTGATGATGGAGGTACGTGAGCGCTCCACCAGGATCTTTATTTGTGGGCATATCTGGTCTACCGCGGTCTGTAGGTCGTCCTTGTTTAGGCGCTCGATGACCTTCGAGACGACAAATGCAGCGATCTCGTTCTTCGCAAGCGTTCCAATCTTGTCGCCAAAATAGGACCTATAGAAAGCTTTGAAGGTTTTACCCGGAGCATGCGTAACGATGACTTCCAGTAAACGAGAGCCGATGGTATCATATGCCAGACTGTTGATGAACGAGGAACTTTCCGTGCCTTCTTCCAATGCATCGTCAGGTATCAGCTTTCGGAATATAGAATTCGGGTCCTTGGCACTCTGCTTTCCAGATCTTGTAAGCTCAAGCTCTAGAAGCAGTTGAAGGACAGGGTTCGCTATAGGATGAGTCGCTAGAGCTCGCAAGTTCGTCGTGTCAAGCCCTGCTACGGTCGCTGCAGTCATTTTGTCAACTGCCGCGTGGAAAGCATCTGGGACATGCCGGATATCGGTTTCGGTGCCTTTGGGTACCACTGTGCCGGTAGAGACGGTGACGTGTTCTTTCCTCTTGCTTTGCATCAATGACGTGGAGTCTGCGGTAGTGAGAGGCATCCCTGAAAGAACAACAAGAAGCACTCGGAGTGGATGAGAGGCAAACTGGTCGGTCATCAAGTATCCGAGGTTGCCCTCGAGTTCGTTCAGCGTGTAGAGGAACAGGTTTTCCATAGAAACGTAGACCTCCCCATCGTCCTGTCCCGTCTTCGCCTCGTCCAAGTCTCCGGTCAACTCGGAGGTGACAAACGGAGCGGCCTTGAGGAAAAGTGCCTCGCAGCAGTGAGAAGCAAATCTGTGCTGGACGAGGTGTAGAAAGCTGTGATGATCAGCTTGATCTTGGATTCTCAACAAAGCGAGTCGGACTCACTGTCCGCTGAATTTCTGGAATAACGCCTTCAACTGTGTCGGTGTTGAAAGTAGCACCAGTCGCTCCATAAGCCTCGAGCAGGACTGGCTGTTCGCAATCTTGAGTTCCTTCCCACTTGCTTCCTTGTAGACGTTGGCAAGGAAAAGATCTCGTTCTTCTGGATCCGCAAATTGATTTATCTCAAGCATAGAGTCTGCCCTCTTGAAATACTCTTGCTCATCCTCGTCTAGCAGCCCATAGAACGGAAGCTCCCCAGGTCCAGCGTATGCTACCCGCTCTTCTTGCTCCACGAATCCCCCACCGTAATTTTCTACCTGTTCCTCGGCATCCTGTGACTTTAGTCGCTTCGAGGGCTCATCATTCTCTTCCTCATCTTGGCGCTTCCTCTTCTTCTCTTCCCGCCGACCTCGTTTCCGGAGTTCCTTAGGCATTGTGGAGGTTGACAATGACAGGTTCCGCGATACTTATCTTAGTTCCTTTTCCGATCCGTGCCAAGCATTTTCCACCGGCGCCGAGGAACTTGCCACCTCCGGGACGGATATCGCTCGTTCGGCTCGCCGAGAGATTAGAATATCAACCGTCCGCCGTCCAGGGGTTTCGTCATTTGCGAGCAACTGGAGTTTGCAGTCTCCACGAAATAAGTATATATACAGCGTGTGCAATGATATTCAGGATATTATTCCAGACATCTACTCATCCACTCAAACCGCCTTGACGAAGATTGACGAAAGGCAACCAAAACGCATATACAATTAGGCTCTGATACCTTCACCATCTCAACCCACCAATACTACTATCCCCACCCTCATCCCCAACAATGCGCGTCCTCCTCCTCGGCGCCAACGGCCGTACCGGCTCCCTCGTCATCTCCGAAGCGCTCTCACGCAACCACACCATAACAGCCCTAGTCCGCCGCCCAGACGCCCTCTCCGCCCAACCCAACCTCTCCATCACAACCGGCACCCCCCTCTCCCTCACCGACATAAAAACCGCCTTCGCCACCGCCCCCGCCTCCGATCCCATCAGAGCCGTAATCTCAGCCCTGAACACCGGCCGCACGTCCGACAACCCCTGGGCCAAAACGACGGCGCCGGACGACATGATGGCGAACTCGGTGCGGAACGCGTTGGCGGTGATGAGGGAGCATAGCGTGAAGAAGATGGTTGTGTTGGGTACTAAGGGGGTGGGGAGTAGTCGGGCGAATGGCGGTTGGGTGTTTAATACCGTGGTTGATCGGTCGAATTTGAGGATTACGTTCGATGATCATTATGAGGTGCAGAAGGTGTTAGAGCAGGAGGCTAAGAGAGATCCCGCGTTCAGATGGGTAGATGTCAGGGCGGTGGGGTTGAATAATGGAGATAAGAAACCAGTGAAGGAGTTTGGGAATGATGGGAAGGGAAGTGGGATGTTTAATATGATTAGTCGGAAGAGCGTTGCTGGGTTTATGGTTGATGCTTTAGAGCGAGGACAATGGGACGGGCAGACACCGGTAATATCGAATTGAAGACTTGTTCCCTCGCAAAGCACCTCGCAGGCTACAATTGTGAAAGGTATCCATCACAAAACTCCCAAGACGTGTAGCTCTCATGAATCAAAACCCCGGCATGCTAAACGAATTCGTAGACCTTCGAAAATGTCCGTTGACTGGCTATGAGCCTCCTGTTCCCTTCGATCAGGACTGATCATCACCCTACCCGCTCAAAGTCTGTACCAACTAAGAAACCAGTAGGTGATAGAACAAGCCCAACAACAACCTACCCATCCCATCTCAGACCCCACCACCGACCTCCTATCATCCCCTTCGATACCCTCCCCCTCTTCCAAACCCACCTCCACCTCCATCAGCCCTTTCCTTCCCCAGCCCTAACCCTCCCCCCTCCACAAACCCTCTACCACCGCAAACCCCCAAGCTCCCTCACCCTCTCCCCCCAACTCTACATCTTCAACAAACGACCCCGCCTCCCCAAAGCATATAATAATCCCACCGCACATACTTACTCCCTCTCGTAGTCTCAGCAATAGCTCTCCACCCCCCTTGCAGACATGAGAATTCAGCGGAATATACAAACATTGCAAGATTTCTCAGGAACGGCAAAGTACTGCGTTGTGGGAACTCGCCCTTTGGATGGACTGAGAGATTGTACCAGGGGTTATATCGTCAATTTCCGGTGCTTGAGGGGGATGATAAGGAGTCTATGGATGCGGATTTGGATGGGAGGGATGTAATGGTGGGGGTATTGGGAAGGGAAGAGATGATGAAGGTATGTAGAGATGATATTGGAAGGCCTGCGTCTTGAGAAAATGCTTATGACTGTTAATTATTCCACGCCCACTTGCGGTTTTACAACCCATTTCCTTGGTCTATCTAGACCAGACCAGCGAGATCTGCTTAAAAGCGTGCCCGAGGACAGTCGCTGCGATATCGCCAACCACCACTAGCAAAGCTCGTGCAGAAAGCCAGTCCCGATGACTAGAGTGTCCTGAATATCCAGGTTCCGGGGTTCGACCATCGTGCGATGATGGGCGTTCAAGCAACGTGATGGAGCTTATAGCGTAGGCCTCCTGGTCACATTTCTGGCCTCGATAATCTTCGAGAATTTCAAAAGAAATCGAAGTCCGCCAAGGATCCACCAATAACATTTTCGTGTGACCCTTCCAGGGGCTTCTTGATACGGGCCAAGGTACTCTCGATGGCTCCAGCAGCACGCGACCGTCCGCAGCACCGCTCATCGCTTCTTCATTAAAACATGCCCGATTCAATAACTTTAATACCCTGATGTTTGTCGCCTTCGGCGATCGGGTCTGAAGACTCAAAGGTATGGCTATCCACAGCACCAACAGAGCGAGGGATCGGAAGCTCCTCGCCAAGAGCTGCTTCGTCGACATACCAATGCCGTAGTACCTGCCAGGTCCAGTATTGGTCATGAATGGGCGGGTCTGCCAGCATCGACCGGTGTAAACGGGCTTGGTGTTCATCAGACTTGAGGCAGTCGAGTAGCCAGCGGTTGATGCGATCGCGGTTACTTGACCAGCATGAGAGCAGATGGGAGCCCTCTTTTTGAATCTCGTTGGAGAGCATTTCGGTTGCATGTTTGTGACTTCCGCTGTCAAGGCGCTTGATACCGAATCTTTCGTCGATGTCATATAGCGAGTGGCCCTCAAACACACATCTTCGCCTACAGTCCTGTAGGTTGTCAAGTAAGGCCCATAATCGATCTTGTAAAACATCTCTTTCCCGCGCAAGGATATAGATATCGCTCTCGCACACAGTGCTCTGACGTTGAAAAGCTAGACTTCCTTCCAGGTTGGAACCGAAATTGAGCAGGTTGAGGAGGCTAACCTTGCTCTCGTAGGCCCTGATTGTTTCAATCAAGGAAATATATTCGACGACGGTTGAAGGGTATACCAAAGCCACGGTTTCCTGAGTAATACGGTGGAACAGCTGGTGTTGCTGATGCAAGGAGGTATCCACCATAGCTACTTTGGTGGGTGCACTGCCATTAGCAGATGCAGAGATTGGCGGCTCAAAGCTCGTATGCTTTGAATCGGCATAAAGGCTAGTCCATGGGGTCTGTGTATCTTTGCAGCTGTTATTCCAATATGTCGAACCTTCCGAGACTTCAGACAGGCGAGGTGGTTCCGCTGTAGATAGGTGTTTTCCAGGAATGTTTGGAACTGCCGGTAAACTTGTCGTGCTTGCCACTGAGGCCTTGCGTGATATGACGGAGCTACCAGACCTACGTCGACGTCGCTCAAGGTCGCCAGTGCTTCGATGTTTAGACCATCTGTGAGCCTTTGCTATCTCACGATCCTCTCCTTGCTGGGACATTGCAGCACTTGCTGCCGAAGATGCCAGTGCTTCTATTCTTGACAGCGAAGTGGCTATGCTGTGGAGGCTCTTGTCACTAACAGCTGATCTTATCATAGTCGTCTCCGTATATGCCTCGATTCGCTCTAAGACAACATTCTGCTCCTCTATCTTTGATAAAGACGCACTTGTACCTTGCCGGACCTTACTGTCGAGTTCCTTGAGATTCTCAGCGGTATGAATGTCCATAGTCCTACACAAGAAGCTTAGTTTCAAAAGGAGGCTACTTGAAGTTTCAGGATTACCTTCCAAGCACTGCAAGGCTGAGATTGATGGCTTGCTTATGCCGCTCCAGCTCCTCTCGGGCGTCTACCAGAAGATTCTTGTTGATGGCGACCCAAAACCGCTGAAGCCAGGCTTTCGTCCCAACCTCAGAGACCGGCCGGAGGGAGCTTGCGATGTCCAGTAATCGGTAAACATCCTCGGTGCAGTATTGTAGTTCGATTTTCAATGATGTCACTTGAGACCCGCAGAAGCCTGTTGGCAATCCTTCAAGCAGATCTTTGGCAGATTGGAGAGCCTGAAGAAGGCTTTCAATATCGTGAAGGAAACGGCCGACTGTGCTAGAGGCCCGTGGAATATTGGAGAAAAGATCTCTAAGCCTCGAGGCACCGTCGATGCTCTGAGCAACGAGGCTAAGAATTCCTGCAACGCTGGCGGCAGCAGCCACTATCTCCATGGTGCTACTTGGAGGCTAGACGAATCGCGGTGGGTCAATCGCGTGTGCAAGTGTAAGGCTTCGTGTCCGCCATGGGCGATCGAAATAACGGCTGCGATGTATGCACGCAGAGAGCGAGATCGTTCTTTCTGGTGTGTGAAATCATTGAGCGAAACGAAAGAAACTCTGGTATTCCAAACCGTCAATTGAGAGTAAGGAGATATACAAGGAGAAGAACGAGTGATGGGTTTATGCTCTGAGTAGTTGAGCGGCAGAGTGATGTTACGTGCCAATCGGTGGCATATTAGCCATGGACGTCGCAGCTCATGGTCGCAAGACTCAGCCTCGTCGTGCCAGTCTACCTTTTGCACCTAGACCGCAAGGCAACAAGGCTAAACCCTATACTCATGACAGCTCTGGCCGGCTACAAGAGCTGAAAGTTCGTGCATAAGTGGCCCGGTAGCCAGCGCTCGAGGATCTGTATCGATCAGTGATGTATACAACTTAGTGGGGGTGTTTTGCCACTCGCCTGCAGCTCGGCATCTCCAACCCTAACCCTAGAGACTCTGTGATGCACCTCCTACCTACCTATCTTGGACATTCTCCCGTTTTGCGGAAATGAAAGTCGCCCGTACTACGAGCATGTCTGAAAGTCTTCTTCTTGTTACTAGGAAGCAACCACGCGTCGGTATAAGTCCAAATTCATTAAACATTATCCTTGATACATGCTTGTTAAGGCCTAGGATTTAGATATAATCATTCTAGGTGGTTATATCCTACCAATGCTTCGGTGGGAAGTCGGTAGCAACGACTAGCCTTCTGAGGTTTAATGTCTAAGCAGGCTAACCTTCACAGGCTTAGGTCACGCGGGCATCAAACCTCAGAAGGCTAGACTCCGTTGCTACCCGAGGGTGTTGGATAGTAGGACTCTATAGTAGCAAGATATCCGTCTCTTCTATAGAGCCAACTTTCTGGCCGAGGTACTAAGTTCTGACAGTGGGGCACGAGGGACAGTGAATTGCCTAAGGCTTGGATTTCATATACGTAGGAACTAGACGCCAGGAACTTACAAGACCTAATAGATATCTTATTCATCACATCTATAAGAAGATAATGCGAGAGTTTGGACTTATACCAACGCGTGGTCGTTACGTAGGAACAAGAAGAAGACTTTCAGACATGCTCGTGGTGCGGGCGACTTTCAGCTCCGCAAAACGAGGCGAATAGGGGTAACAACTCACCCTTTGTATTCCGTTGGACTACCATGACGATCTCTGATTTCCTAGAATCCACAATGTCTGATTCTCGTCCCGCATCCAATCTGGCAGCTCGCCACCCTTTCATCAAGTAGCTGATTATCACGACAGTTGTTCAATGTGTAGCATTGCGGAGCATGTACCACTAATCGTGGGATAGGAGAGACAGCTGCTTGACAAGCAACCCAAATAGAAGCACGAGGCGGGCAACCACAACAATACCATCAAGCTCGAGCCGGAATGCGCATATCAAAGCCGTGTCGCATGTGGGACTGGTACCATACCATCGCCTTCGAGACAGATCCGAGTGACCAGTTCGCCATGCAATACGAGACGGATTCAGTCGCGACAGTCGCGATGTAGAGACCCTTGTGCCTTGCCATTGATTCTCGCCCTTAGAGAATCCGAGATATAAGCCCGATGAACTTCCTGCTCTTGGTATATATGATAGCGCGCACATGTCTCTTGGCCGTCGCGCCACAGCGATCGGATATCCTGTTGAGACATTCTTGCAAATACCAGGAGCTCACTTGCCCAGGTCAATTCGTCTCTCAAGGACGTGCCTTGCATCGCTTTCGCTGAGCACCTCTATGCCCAATTCCTCTAGAACCTCTCTTCCACTTTCGTTGCTTCGGAACACTCTCTTCTCTACTTCCCACAAGCCAAGGCCAACCTCCTCAACCCCGTGCTCTTCGCTCTTCCCGTCCTTGACCGGCAGGCTTAGCAAGATTAGTGCCTCCTTCAGCTTCTTCATACCTACTTGTCCCTGCCCTTCACCCAACCAGCGATCTATGGTCTCCCAGGTTGCTTCAACGTCCCGCTGGAACTGCGCGATACCGCTCGTTGAGAATGTATAACGCATGAGCACATAATCCCAGAAGAAGGTTTGGATAGCTAGAGCGACCTGTCGAACAATCTGTCTCAGAGGAACTCGTGCAAGAACCTTCGACAGAAAAGAGAGGTATTCGTTCAATTGCTGGATGGTAGCATCAAGCTCTGCTGTTAGAGCCAGCGAAGTCATTTGCTCGGAAGAGAGCGATGACCACGGATTGATACGCTTATAAGGTCGAATTGTAGCGTTGACGCTGTCAACCAGCATATCTTGTATTATGCTTTCTGACCGAATGCGCAGCCGTCGATATGTCCCAGCCATCTCATCGAATAGGGTACCAGTATCTTCATCTGAACCTACAGCACTAGACGTACGTTCGGCGACAGCCTCCACTGTCATGGGACCAGCCAGGTTCTTGCCCATGTTCCTTCTCGTACGATCCTGCAACTCGTCCCACAGCTCGAGAAAGAAAACATCATCGCTCCAGTCTCGCATCTTTTTCTCAAGATACTCTGCGCTGCCATAGACTCGACATAAGTGCTCCAGGCCTCCAAGGCCTTGAAGCTCCACTTGGGATTCGCGGGAGACGCCTTGGACGGTGCGGCCAATGGTGGATGTCGTGACCAGGTAGGCTTCAAGAGAGTCGTGGAGGCGAGAGTGGAAGCGCTCAAATATCGTGATCTGTATGTCGATCAAAAATCGGAGCTTTCGAGAGAAAGATGCCAGGGGCTTGTAGCTGTCGGTGACTGTTTCAAGAAGGTCGTTGACTCGAATTGCGGCATGGGTAGGCTTCGTAGCACCTTGGTCGACGCTGTCGTAATCTATCTCGCCACTCCCTGGCGTGTCGATAATGTTCTGATATCGAGATAGGGCAACTAAAGGAAGGTCAGAGAGCCGCCACTAATTTGAACATGAGCCTTACAATTCTTTTCCACGTCCAGCCATATGCCGAACCAATCTTTTTTCACCAGAACGTCCCATGTCAGACCTTTCCATCCTTGGAGAGCGTTACCTCCATCATATTTCCATTCATCTTTCAAGCTGACATCGAAGCTCATCAGCTCATGGATGAGATGGCTTAAAAGTTGGGGTCGGTCTGAGATCTGCGGCAGCAGAGCAAAGATCTTACGACGAAGCATTGGTAGTAAGCTGGTGATGAGTGCAGACGTGGAGTCAACATAGATTGATGTCAGAGCCAGATTTGATCTTCTGAAATAGTCCCGTATTATCGGTTGTAGGTATATCGCGAAGAACTCGTCGTAGCTATTCAGTAGCCCGACGACGTGCGAAAGGAAGTACTCAGGCTAATCATATCAGCCGCCAAAACACGAGATCTATCTGACAGACTCACCTTGTCAAGCCTGTTTGTTGGTCGATCGCCATCGAAATGATAGTTGAAACGTAGCTCAAGGGGTCTGATCATGACCTCCAAGGGAAGAAGCACAAGAGGCTCCTCTTGATATACAATTTCAGCAGGTTGATTGTCCCTTTGCTTTAACTCGGGTTCTTGTAATTCCAGTAGCTTTTTCACACCCTCCTTCCATTCTTGTTCCAATTCTCCCCTTAGAGCCACGTCTTTCCCCGGCCATTGAATCTTCTTAAGCGTCTTTTCGAAGTCATTGCCAAAGCTACTTTTCATCTGGTTCCACAACGCCTCAGCCGTCCTCTTCACATGATCAACCAGATGTGGTGCAGCGTCTTCCGCAGCCGGCTGAGCCTCTATCAAAGCGTTGACCAGGTTCTGCAGCCGTAGATATGGCTGTAAGGCAGCCTGTGGAGACTTCTTGAAATTTCGGCGTGCCTCAGAGCTTAGATTCTCCACCTCCGTCAGCAGTTCCACGTATCCTTGAGCCACGTCCAACTTTTGCAGACTTTTCATACCCGAGTCGAACTTTCCTACGGCATCATCGCTAGTTTCAGACCGAGTCACAATGAGGAGCCGACGATCAATATCAGCCTGTCGTACTTTGAAATTTGTGATTTGTTGGCGAAGATCCTTGGAGCGTATATCAGAAGCTGCTGTCCTCTTATCAAAAGTTGCCCTCGCTTCTTGTAGCTAAGTCGTGGTCAGAAGAGCGAAGCTGGACCGAGCCAGGGACATAGCACACCTGTCGTTGCAGCAGGATCTGCTGTGCTTTGACATCCTCCAATAGAGCATCGATATTTGCTAAATCCGTACTGGTTTGGAGCTTGTCATTCAGATAATCCTCAACTCTGACATCTCGTTCTTCGTTGGCCATGATGCTAGGATCCATTCGTGATGCAACATGGGCCATGATCGGTGGTGAAACGGACAATCCATGCAATAGAGAGATGATTGAGTCACGCGGCTCGTGGATACGGTCTCACAACGGCAAATGAAGCGTCAGTGCAACATTATTCCGAAGATTTCACTTGATCAATGGGTAAGCTCGTAAGGTACCTTAGGCTTACATATTCCGACACACTAGCCCGATTGGGACGTACTACATGGGATTTTTAATATACAAAACTCATTAGGATTCGTGCGGCCGGTGCTGGCTGATGCAGGGTATATGTGTCATCATCAGGCTGTACCTCTTGGTCAACGCCTGGTCGTTGCTGAATGTTTGATTACATTAGCATCACTATCGCTTAAAACAGATGTTGTCGGCTGCCTGTATCACTGTCAGGAATCAATGTCTAGCAAGACTACATTGCGCCTTGAGAGGGGATTTCAGATCCACAACGACTGAAGATATCATTTTAATTCCTCAAATCTCGAGATAGAATATCCCTAGGTTAAAGGAGGCAGTCATCTTTTAACTTCACACGTCAAGAGATGTCTGTAAGACCAACCAAGGACTAAACGATATCATTATAAGAATCTATTTATACGCATTTAGAGAACTGAATGTAAGATGTCCTTGAGGACTTCAGCTTCACCAAAGTCTCCTGTGCCAAACAACACAAACCACCTCCTGAGTACAAAGAGTATCTAAAGAGATCCAAAAACTCCAACGCTTTCTCAGTATTCAAAACCCTCCCTCTGCAATCTCAGATCCCATCCCGATATCGAACAAACCCTGCCCAATCCGCTCTATTCCTACCACAAACATACGGTACCCATCCCTCGAATCCTAATCCCAAGCCCAATTTCCCCAGCTCCAACAACCCCCTCTACCCAAAATCTCATAGCGCTTCTATACTCATCAAACCACTCCCATACGGTACGTACATCATACGTACAAATATCAGCTTCGGAAACCGTCTAGTACATACACGACCCCAACACCAAAAACCATTCCAAGCAATAAGCCCTGGCGTTACCTCTCTCCATTCGCTCTCAAGACTCGCCATCCAACAGTCTTATCCAAGAAATCATCTTCGTTTCCAGCAAGGACGTCAAACATAACGCCGGGCAGCCGTGGAAAGCCATGACTGCCTTACGAAATGGTATCACAACGTTAGAGGAAGGTATGATGAAGTGGATTGACAGTTACAGTTGATAGAAAACTGGTGGGTTCGGTCATACCTTGATAGGACGTCGTAGCTTCAGCAAAGACCAAGCTATTTCAGTCTACCGTTGTAGATAGCAGTACATCGTCGATACCTCGAAGAATAACCTGTCTAGCGAACATCGGTCGTTGGCTCTTCACAAAAGTCTTTGCAATCCATGACTTTAACGACGTTGCTTCTGCGCAGAAAAACAAGTTCATGTTGACCTTGAGGGATCAGTACGTTGGCTAGGGTTACGATGACACGGCTCAATGCTGAAAAACGGGCATCGATTATTTACATTACGCTCATATGGCTCACTCAAACATCCTCTATCGACTCTTTGAAATATATGTGGTATCCTGACATCACCGAACGCTCAAATTCATAATCATTACACGTGGTATCATAACGATGGCAAACCTGTGTCTCAAAAATACTCAAACATTGTCGCTCACAAGAAAAACGTTGATTACTCAATACTGCCCACTGTACTTCACATCGTCCTTTGCCTCTCTTATCCTTCGATGCAAATCCGTATCCAGAAAGTTGTAGTACGGATCCACCGTACAGAATGGATGCTGCCTTAACAGCGTCTCTGCAGTCACTCTCTGACTTGGGTCAATTTCGAAGCAGTCCAGCATAAACGCCAAGGCATTGGCGCTGATGACGGCCCTGACATCGTCCGGGATGGGTGGCGCTTGGTTCAGACTTCCAAGTTTGTAGATGGCGCCTATGGCTTCTTCCTTGCTCCACGGACGACGGCCGGCGAACATTTCGAGCACGACGCAGCCCAGCGACCAGATGTCGACCTTGGCACTATAGCCCTGGCCTTGGGAACGGATCACTTCTGGGGCCATCCAGAAAACGGAGCCTTGCATGCTATTTGTAACATCATTGCCGTAGATGTTGTCCGACTTCTTTGAGATGCCAAAATCCGATATCTTGCAGGTGCCGTCGACATCGAGTAGGATGTTGTCAGCTTTCAGGTCGCGATGTAAGACACCTTCCCTGTGGAGGTAGGCAAGACCCTCGAGCGTTTGCCGCGTCAAGGAGCTGACCAAGCTTTCTTCAAATTTGCCGTGTTTGCGTAGACAGCTACCCACACTTCCACCCGAAATGTACTCCAGAAAGATGGAGATGGAATACTCTTTGCGCTCGCAGCCCAGATACTGCACTATGTTTGGGTGCTCCAAATGTTGCATAGTGTCAATCTCTTGATCCAAGGCACCGACCATTTCCTTCATCTTGTCCTTGTCCTGCCCTGCAGCTTTCTGATTGACTTCGACCTGCTTGACCGCCAAGAAGTCTCCAGTCGTAAGATTGATGCCTAGGTACACCCGTCCATAACTACCCTTGCCGATTAATTGACCTCTTCCGATTTGGAAAGAATTTGTGCCTGGTGGAAGATCTTTGGGCACAGACTCGATTAAGCTAACCCGGCTTCCTCTACCTGGCTTGATCTGAACAATATTCGCCCCAAACATCTTAGTGCTCTTTCGGCGTACGATGTCACCAGATTTCGCAGCGCTCGTTGATATTCGGGTGTTCCGCCTAGAATTTCCCTCGTAGGCACCTCGAGCTACATCACGGATGGACTTCATTCGACCCAAGCCGCCACTTTTTCGCACGCTGCGATGGGCCATGGACTGCATAGTGGCTCTACTCTTGAGGGTAGAATCCTCAGAACCCAAAGTATCAGGCTCCTCAGCAATGGAGTCTGGACGCGCTCGATCATATAGCGAAGATCTGATCATCCGATGTTCCGCGAAAGAAGGTCCCGAAGCAACGTCGTCCAACGGATTCTGCTCGTTCGGAGCATTGGGAGAGACTGGGGAAGATCCGACTAGATCCTCGACTACGGGTTGATCCAGATCAAGATTGGGGAAGAAGGCGTCAAGATTGTTGAGCAGATCTTCTGCAGGGGGTCGATTAGCCCAAACATCATCCCTAGCGAATGATTGTCGTCGTGCAAGTTTGGCTGTGTCGGAATTATATTCAGCTGAGGTCGCGGCGGATTTATTTGAGTCAGGGTTGTGGCGCTCAATCTTGGTTTGCGCGACCGGATGACCTTCGTCATCCAGCTCTGGCGTATCACTCGATTGTGCTGTGGATGCGCTTGTAGCTGTCTCGGGTGTCTTGAAGGTCACTGATCGACCCTTCACGCTTCGTCTGCTGCCATTAGTGTTCACGGTGAGAGTGGGACGCCTCTGCACAGCTATGTCATCGCCAGCAGAGCTTTCATTTGCTACGGTTTTGGCAAGAGGCTTCGCAAACAGTCCATCGTCAGAGTCGTCATCTGATTCCTCTCCCATACGAGGCTTTTGGTCGAATGTAATTTCACTTTCCTTGAAAGAGAATGCAGGGCCGTAAGACTTCGGTCGGCCGAACACTGAGTTCTTGCGCGATGGATTTTGGGAGCTTGGGCTGATGGATGGTGATGGGCCCCTCCGCATCTTTTCTACCGAAGGATTCTTTGCCATCTGTGTTTGTAGCGCTAGGCTCGGCTTTCGAGGTTCGGATCCATCGGGCAAACCTTCATTATAGTCAGGAATTTTGAACAGCATATCATTCTTCCCATACGTGAAGCCAGGACTTCGGGGGGACCCACCTGGGCTATTTTTACCGGAACCATTGCGCCCAAAGCCAACGGTCTGCAGAGCAGGTGAAGGTTTGCCACTTTGCCCTTGGTCATTGTCCTTACGTCCGGACATGTTTCTCCTCGAACCGATTGGTTTGCCTACAGTGCTAGGGACTGTCGCAGCATTCACAAGCGCGGCCTCGATATTCGCACTGACAGATGGGGTAGCAGCCATCGCTTTCCGGCGACCACGGTCTTCTGCCTCTTCTTTAATTGGATCACCCAACGAACTTCGCTTCGGAAGATCAGGCTGGCTAGAAATCGACGATCTCAGGGACTCCGCAGTTCTCTTGCTGAGAGAGTTTGCTTTTTCTAGCATGCTAGAACCAGGAGGGGGAGCAGGCGGTTTTCTCAAAGGTACCAATGGTTCCGACTTCTTTTCCTCGTACGATGGAATCCGGGAAGCGTCAGTTTCTAAAATTCTGTCGTGCTTGATGCTGGCCCCGTTCAAATCAACAGGTGGGGGTTTTTTCCTGATTCTCGCTTGGTCCTCTTGCAGGAAGGCTTTGCCTTTCTTCTCCGTCGATTTCTGGTGTTCCTCAAAGGCGGCCTCAAGCCATTCAGTCCATTCTGCTTCGGACAATGTTCCGCTCTCGAGTGCAGCTCTCAGCTGAGGCATCCACTGCTTTTCAGAGCTCGCAGGAGGAGACTCTATTGCACCATTAGATCTACGATTGATATCCCCAGGAAGCTTCGAACTATCGCGTGGAGCGGCGCTGTCTGCCCGTAAAGTATTTTGCCGTGAACTCATTGGGGGTGATTTTGACCGGACCCTACCATTTGTCCTGAGGCGAGCATAGCCTTCGTCGTCTACTGGCTTTCTGGGAAAATGACTTCCCACAGGAGGTGATGCCTTCGGAGACATGCCAATTCCTAGACCTGCAGAAAGGGGTGGAGCCAGAGACCCTGATGTAGGGCTACGTGTGACAAAAAATTTCAATGTCCCAATCGAATCTGCTCTCGATTGCTTGGATAGCATCAACAATCTATCTGACAAAGGCTCGTCGTGCTCGATTTGGCCTGGCTCTGTCAAATAAATTTCGACCATGTCGTGATCCGTGTAATGCAAAGTTCTGCAGACGATGTCCCGCAATGCTGTCCCAGAATCGGCTTCCGTGACATCGACCAGGCGGTAAGTCCACTGATCGTGGGTGACCATAGCATATCGTCTTCCGCCGCTGGCACGGGTGAAAGCTCGTTCTCGTGTAACCCTCTCATGTTCCGACATTTGAGTAGATGCAGACGATGGCCTTTCAAGGGATGTGCTACTATTGTTCGTGACGAAAGGTAGAGTAGGAGGTGCGTGCTTGTACATGTTGAGAGGACTTGTTGGTGACTCTAGGGGGACCTGCTCTTCTGGTGACGGATGAGATGAATCTTCTTTCTTCCGCCTTTTGAACCTATCTAGAAAGCCTTTGGTGAGCTCCTTCGCACTGGTAGGGATTTCGTCATTCATCGTCTTGCTCACTACTTCGAGATTAGGTGGCCGGTGGCCCTCATGGCCATTTCTGCGATCAAGACCACGCAAAAGATTCGTTGTAGATGCTGTATTACTTGACGCAATCGAGTCAGTGCTGCCAGTCTTACGATGGCCAGCACGACCGTATGGCGGAGCTGACAGAGTACCACTAGCAGCAGAGTTGGCGAGTGTAGCGTGTTGAGCGGCGGGACTTCCACTTTGCGGGCTAGCGTCATAGCCAGATCGAGCAGCTTCACCAAGAAAAGTGGGTCCAGGTATGGGTCCAGCACTGAGCTCGCTCGAGGCACTAGGGCTATGTCGCTTCAATGCTGCGTCGTTGATGTTATTCAAGATTCCCCGAGTAAAGCCTGACCTAGGTGTCTGTGCCATTTCAACTAGGCCAGGATCGCTGGGGTTGGTATTGCCAAATGCGTAAGTCGGTACAGGAGCCGTACTGCTGCGTGTTTTCGACGTCATACGCGGATTGAGTCCAGGCACTGGTGACTTGAACTGCTTGCCAGGGCTTTCTTCTCCACCTCCTGCAGTGCTCGGCGTCTGCGCAAAGCCATCCTGCCGGCCTAGGTTTGGCGAGCTTTCTAACCCTCCATCAGTCGAAGCACTAGGCAATATCTGCCCGGATTCGCGACGTCTATGGGATGATTTTGCATCGCCATCTGTGCCTTCAGCAATCTTGCGAACCAGTCGTCTCATTCTCTTTCCTTCCTCTCTTTCCCTACTCTGGTCCCATCCAGAACCACTCTTGCCACATTCTCTTGCAAGTCTTGGATAGATTACCTGATGCATCGTTCCAAAATTTCCCCGCCCGCCAGTCCCTCGCCCTAGATCAAGGAAGTCACCACCATGTATATCAATCCCTTTGAAAGTCTCCTGCCAATCGTTCGAAAAGCCGTTGGCTGCCAGCCAGATTAGAACACGATCGAGCGGCCATTGAACGTTTGGATCAATAGGCGAAAGTAACCCAGAATTGTTGCTACTAGAATGGCGATGATATGTGGTAATGGCAGTATCCGAAGTTGTGGAGGCGGGGGTTTGTCCTTGAAGGTTGGTAATTGGGGTGGGATGGTGGCGGCTGAGAGGGGTCTGAGGAATGGACGAATTGACATGTTCACTGAAGGTTGGCAATTCATTACTGGGCGAGATAGCAGATGTAGGCCCGTTGAAGAATCTTTGGTCGGCTAACATCTTTGCTTGGGCGGCTGAGTATGAGAAACTGTCATCGCGCTGAAAGGTCGGCTCTTGATGTGAGTACAGAGCAGGTATACCCACGCCTGGCCCGAACGAGTCTCCCCCCGGTATATAGGTTGCGGACACTACAGCTTCGTTTTGAGGAGGTGGTGGGGGTATGGCAAGGGGGGCTGGCTGATTATTTCGATAGGTAGGATGCAGGTTATGTGAATTCTGCTGACTTGAGACCTGATTTGGGCCTAACGGTGGTGGTGGGGGTAGGTAATTCTGCTGACGCCCCCATCCCTGCTGAGCCCATCCGCCCGAAGTGTTGGTAGTAGCTGAAGGTGGTGGGCCAGGCGGAGGGGGTGGGACCATACCATGCGAACTGTTCATGGCCGACGGGCGAGGTGGAGGGGGAGGTAACGCCATCATGTGGTTTTGCTGCTGTGGTTGGGGAGGAGGCCCAGGGATATACTGAGTCCTCGAATCCATCGTCGGCGGGTTCAAGGGATATCTCTGACCTTGTATATATTCTAACGGAACCTGTGATTTCGCTCCTGTTCGATACGGGAGATTCCGGTAGAGGTTCTGTTGTCCAACTCCGAGGTCGGTAGTGGAAGCTCTGGGTCTTTGCGATGCTAAGGGAGTCGTCGCCGTTGAGGGTGGTGCAGGTCCAGAGATTGAAGGATATGGAGAACCAACACCTTGTGAGGGTAGTAATAGCGATGATGACGCAGGCGTGCGACTATACGTGGGGACGTCATTCAATATGAGGTCCTCAGGGACCGTAGATCCATTGGAGAGTTGTGGATAGTGAGACGGTGAAGGGTTCTGTACTTGTCGCGAGTTGTGGTCAGAGTGATTGGAGCGCGCCGACGACGACCTCTCACGCGAGGTCATACTCCGGGCTGTGGCTCAGGCTTCGTTGAGTCTATCTGTTCAGGTTTTGGTAGTGGAAACCAGATCCCGTGCATGAAGAAGCCAGCAATCTTCCATGAGGCCGATGAACGGTCCTTGAGAATGGTCTCTCGATAATAAGTATTGAAGATATCCAACGAGCGATGCATCAAGAACCCGAGGTACCACCTCCTCCAGCGGATACCCTCCTGTCAACCATAGAGCGGGCAGCGTGCGCAACACCCTAGATGGCGCGTGAGGGGTGGCTATCTACCCAACGAAGTAGTTAGTAAAGCCTATGATATGCCTGGAAGGACTGCTGAGGAACTGAGCCATAGAAAGTTACAGATGCACTGTCTCATGGAAGCAAAATTTGAGTGAAAGGGCGCGGTACCTACAAACCCAAGCTCCGCAACGTTCTGGAGTTGCTTACAATATCTGGTGAAGACCCGCTACCTACCTTTCATGTGTGGCCTCGTCGTCGCCGATGGGTATTGTTAGAGACGTCTTTATTAGTGGCATTCAGCCTCAACGGAACCTGCCAAGACCAGGGCTTAGCGCTTGTACGTATATGGTAAGTGCCGCCCTACTCCGCAAGCGTACCTTACCTTATAAGTCCTTGCCTTACCTTAAGTACTGATACCTACTCCGTAAGTGCATGCCGCTTGTCTTTCAATCGTATTGCTCTTGATAAGTGACTTCCCATTCTTAAATCTACACTGTAAATTTACCTACATTCGTATCATCGTAGGACACAGCTCAAATATGATGGGCTAGATAGCCAGATGGCATGCGAAGCAGCTCACCCTGGCTAAGTGACGATAATAGTGACCGTGCCACAACAGCTGTCAGCGTTGAACATGCTCTCCTTGGCTAGGTTCACTCTAAGATTTTATAAGTGCGTTATTCGAAAACGAACTTGAGTGAAGATTCAAAATCCTTTACAAAGGTCTCTAGGTGGTAGTCATAGGTATCGTATCGTCCCTTGGAAGATCAAATCGAGAGGACTAGTGGGGCGGCTAGGGCACGTGTAGACGGATCAGCTCAAAGATATTGGAAATGTTTCTATTCCATGAGCGGAACCTCTGGAGGCCAAAATTCATATATGAAGCGAACATGCTTGGATCTAACGTGCCTTTGAGTGAATGTCTTTCTGACAGCTCGAATGGAATTGTACTTTCCGCGTGAAGCCATTAGTGGGATTTCATAGCGTCCGGGGAAGCACTAAGGATCCCGCTAGTGGAAAGTTTAGAATAGTCGTCGACTGCAGGGCCGCTTCTTGAGGGTGCGAAATGTGGTCAAGGCTTTGCGCGCGGAGCATTCCCACTCGATGGCATAACCTTACTCACCACTCACTCAATCCAATCCCCATCCATTCTTGCCTACACTGTTATCTCTTCGCTGTGTGTACACCGCATAATAATGGGAGCTCTACTGATTCATTACCCCGAGGCAACTGGCTGCCAAGTGGTATAGCCAACCCTTACCCCTCTGTACAGTCGCATATCGCCCAATCACTCCAACGGGTAACGGCCTCGCATATGGTATACGAACCATACGGACCATTCTCTGTCAGCTCCGCGCTTACCATCGTTGCGCGGGTCTTGTTGAGTTGAGAAACCGCCGAACTCACATCGCTTCCTCTTCGTCTTATGCGAGGTACGCTCAGAGCTTCCAGCGAACACCGCGCGACCTCTACAGCACTTGATCTCAAGTTGGCTGTATACGATGTCAACCGCGTCTTCATATGAGGTAGGTACAAGTCTGAGGATATCGGATCAGGCCTGGCTCGAGGGTTCTCCGGCTGAGGTTAGCCAGAACAATGGACCAGACCAATGTGGGCAATATGAACGGCTATTACGAGCGACAGTATTCTACCGATGACCTTCAGCGGCTGGCAGCCTTGAACAATCATGATCAGATAATGGGTATCTCGGGTCCAAATGGAATTGACATGTCGGGGATGATGGGTGGGCAGACGTTGGATGATATCATCAACCAGAACAACAAAGAGTTTCAGCGCAGGAGGAGCTTCCACCAGTCGAATCCGTTCGCCAGCATCACCAGGCATCTAAATGATCATGACTCCAGGAGATCGTCGATGCTGGAATTTGGTTCCGGCAACAACAACGATCTCGAAGGCTTCCAATTCGACCCCACCCCCGCTTCCACTCCCACTCCTACTCCTATGGTATCAAACCATAGTATGCAAAATCTTGGAAGCATTGCGCAACGAAGACTCGATACCCAGAGGGCGAGGCGGCACCCGGCCAACGAGGATTTGGTATTGGATACAAGCTTTCACAGTATGGCGCCGTCCTACACCCCAATGTCAACATCCTCACCGTACGGTCACAATCTCAATTCTTCCGACTCAATTGGGTTCGAGATGTCGGGCAATTACATGACAGACAATATGTTGGTGGGGATGGACTACACAACATCGGGCATAGGCAATGGTACCAATGGCGACATGACGCCGAGGATCGGCTTCGGACAAAACAATTTTTCCACAGGGCTTGATACATCACCAATGCATCAGGTTCTGGAAATCACGTTGCCAGGCCAGATGCATGACCCGGGTGGTGGAAACACCGGCAGCCTTGGTGCGCAGGCCATGATGGAAAAGCTACCGAATATGCAAGTTTCAGATCAGATGGACAACTCACAGGTCAACCTTTCTCAGAACCAAATGTCGGTAGTAGATACAGGTGCTCCTGCTCAAGTGCCTGGACAGCAAGGGATGCCTGATTTTGGAGATCAAAAGGTTCAGCCCACCCCAAATCTGGACATCACCACAGATGCCAAGGGGCTAGCGTATCAAGGGCAGAACAACGCTGGGCAACAAGTCATACCACAATACCGCAATGCTTACTCGTCGAGTGGCTTCGACATGCTTGGAGTGCTGATGCGGGTGGCTGCAAGGCCAAAGCCACAGATCAACATTGGAGCTGTCGATATGTCGTGTGCCTTTGTTGTATGCGACGTTACTCAGCATGACATACCCATTGTATATTGCTCGGATGTATTTGAACGTTTGACAGCCTATACAAAACACGAGATTTTGGGAAGAAACTGTCGTTTTCTTCAGGCTCCTGACGGAAAGATTCAGGCAGGTGTCAAGCGGAAGTACGTGGATGATCAATCTGTATTGCGTATCAAGAAAATGATCAGTCAGCGGCAGGAAACCCAAGTTAGTCTCATCAATTACCGGAAAGGGGGGCAACCTTTCATGAATTTGCTTACTATGATACCTATCACATGGGACTCTGATGAGATCAAGTACTATGTGGGCTTCCAGGTCGATCTTGTGGAGCAGCCGACATCCATCACCAACAAGAACTCTGGTACGACTACTCCCCCCCTCAATCATTGAGACTTGGCGCTAATGCTTCAGTAGACGGCTCTTATAGCATTAATTACCAGCGTGGATTATTACCACGCTACGTGATACCCGAAAATCATAGTCAACGCGACTCGGAGCTTGGACAGACTGTTGCTCGCGATGATGTTTCAACAGTCCTCAGTACCATTGGTGCGGGCGAATCTGAGTTGTCCAAACGTATCTGGGATAAGGTCTTACTCGAAAACACCGACGACGTTGTGCATGTTCTGTCGTTGAAGGGACTTTTCCTGTACTTATCGCCCTCAAGCCGCAAAGTGCTAGAGTACGACCCTAGCGAACTGGTAGGTACTGCACTCTCTTCCGTCTGTCATCCCAGTGACATCGTACCGGTGACTCGGGAATTGAAAGATACTTCGACCGGGGCTGCCGTCAACGTCGTCTTCAGGATTCGGCGGAAGCACAGTGGCTATACGTGGTTCGAAAGCCATGGATCTTTACACCTAGAACAAGGTAAAGGTCGAAAGTGCATTATTATGGTTGGGCGAGAACGACCGGTCTATGCCCTTGGTAGAGACAAGATCCTCTCGGTTGGCGGATTTGGCGAGAGCGAATTGTGGACCAAAATGTCGACGTCAGGCATGTTTCTCTTCGTCTCGTCGAATGTTCGCAGCCTCCTCGACCGTCAGCCTGACGACCTGGTTGGTACGAGCGCGCAGGCGCTGATGCGGGCCGACTCGAAGTTTGAATTCGGCAGATCGCTCGAGCTTGCACGCATTGGTATTCGAGCGACCTTCAAGCACGATGTTCAGAATAAGCGTGGCCAAACACTGCAAGCTCGAACCACCATCTACCCTGGAGATGCTTGTGAAGGCCAAAAACCCACCTTCCTGGTTGCACAGACCCGCCTCCTGAAACCGCCGCGAACGTTGAACAGACAAGCTGCAACTATATCACCAAATGCCGATCAGAGACCGGGAAGTCCTGCGTCCTCGGCTGGTGGCATGTCTGGAGGCAATAAGACTCCTCTGTCGACTGGAGGCAATCCTAACGGCACTGATGGCAACGGAATCACTACGCAAGCAGGTGGTAGCGGTCTGTTGATTGGGAACCAGCACGAAGCTCTTGCTTCGGAAGAGAATGTTTTTGACGAGCTCAAGACAACAAGAAGCACAAGTTGGCAATTTGAGTTGCGTCAGATGGAGAAGAGGAATCGATTGCTCGCAGAAGAGCTACAGATTCTACTTTCCAGCAAGAAGAAGCGGAAAAGGAGCAATGGTGCGGGACATATGCAAAAGGACTGTGCTAATTGCCATACGAGAGTCACGCCCGAATGGAGAAGGGGTCCGAGTGGGAATCGCGACCTTTGTAACAGTTGCGGGCTTCGATGGGCCAAAGAGGTAATAGCTGAATGCTTTGCGCGGACATTGGCATGATGCTAAGCAGTTGTTGACAGAACGGCCGGGTCACACCACGAACTCCATCCCAAAAGAGTGACAAGGAGTCGGGAGCATCGGGAGCCTCTGCTTCACCAGGGCGTACCAACGTGCTCAATACCGTACCCGCAGCAAATCATGGGGCAGTGGCCAAATCGATTATCCAGAACCAGCAGCGGTCACCCCAAGGCCTCAATGCCGACTCACACAATGCAAAGATGGCGCGATTGGAAGCGTCGGCGTCACACGGCTTTGGGGGTGGCATTCCGACGAAGATCGACGAAGGGGTAGAACCGGCGGCTTGAGGCGAACGGAGTACGGTGCAATATAGGATGTTTGCGAGCATGTCCCTGTTCAGCTTGTGTGTACATACCCCAACGTGTGATGATACCAGCGTGCTCTGCGGATTGGGGGAATTGGGGAAAGATATCCAGCGAATGTTAATGTCATTCACATTCATGACGTGACGATGTGGAGCGGCTTTTGCAAGGCGGCGTTTCGGCTTGTTGTCTTTCTTCTGTGTTAACGGGCGTGCAGGAGCATTGTGCACAGCACGATCATAGCACTCGCTCTTGTTGCGTAATAGTTTGGCAACTCGGAATCACAATTCTCTCGAGCCGCTCCTCATGAAGATCAGTCCCAAGTCATTCACAACGACAGCTGGATTACTGAGTTTACCCATGCGTAGAATAGTATTTTTACAGAGTAGGACTACAGAAACAGAGGTCATACCATATCACATCACCCTCCGCTTCGGGAGTCCAAAGGTAAGGTAAAATACAAGGTTCCCCAAATACGGAGTAGTGCCCGGGTTGAACTCAGTTTCACCCAGACATGGGATGGTTTCACTGTTTCACATGAGACTACTGCGGCCAGGCCCTACCGTTTCCCCGGGTCCCTTCTTTGGGAGGGATCCTCGTACATCAGAACGCCATCCTCCCTTCTTCCGCCCTAGCCCGCCTCGTTTCTCAATCACAACCGTCACAAACCGCCGGATTTGCGTGGGTTCAGGCACCGCCGCAGGATCAACTCATGAATCAAATTGACTTTGATATGCGGGCTCTCTATCGTCTGATTTGATGCCCGCATTTATGGTTCGTTTGTGTGATGTCCTTTACCACATGGCTTTCACGGATGTTGGCGATGATCTACTCAAGGGGGGAAGCCGCGATCCTTTACTTTAGTTCCACCTCGTCGTTTTCCATCTGCCCCTGCTCGCCATGGACCTTTCTTCATGGCACTCGTGGAACCGTGTCGATAAAGTCTGCAATCTCTCCTCAAGATCCTTCTGTCGTACCAGGCTGAATCTTACGAGACGCAATATTGCAAAGGATTGCTTGCTTGATTGGTCAATAGACGCATCATTGCAGGAGTCGATTAACCCTCAACAAGCTGGAGGGGTCCTCTTTTACTCGGATCGTCATCTAAAGTGGTAGGATCTCACAGTTGGAACGATCACTTCGCGGCCGAACCGGCGAGCACATCTTCTGATGGAGGATGACAATCGGATTTCGATAACGGTGTGTGGGGATGGTGGTTGCGGTATGCATTCATAGCCCCATGTTCATACCAAGATTATCAGAGACTGAATGTGCTGGGAAGGAAAATCTTCAATAACGTTACGGCTGGTCCGTAGTCAATGGACACACGAGTAAGCCATTGGCTCGCCCAATACCGATATCCCAATGACTGACGCATCCTACCCCAGATACGACCCCACGATAGGTATCTTCCACCCTCCTGCAATCCCAAGCTGGTAAAGCCTAACGCCCTACGACTAGAGGACTCCTATTCCACAACGCGCACCATAGACGGCCAATCCTACTTTCTATCCCTCACAGACACCGCCGGCCAAGAGGAGTATCGTGGGCTTTGGGCAGCCTCGAACCTTAAATCCGATGCCTTTCTCCTCGTCTACGATATCACTGCCGCCTCCTCTCTCGACAATCTCGATTATTTCATGCAGATGATAGATATCGAATGTGACACTCGGCAGGATGCTGGAGGTGTGCAGCCAATCAAAATAATAGCTGGGAACAAGTGCGATTTGAAGGAAGCGAGGGTCATTAGTTCGAGACAGGGACTGGAGTATGCGAGGGGCAAGGGGTGTGGTTTTATGGAGACGAGTGCGAGGGAGATGGTCAACATTGAAGAGACCTTTGCACGTGAGTCAGGCTTTTTCCGTCGCCAAACTCCCGATAGCATGAGATCCCAGTCTTGCCACCAAGTTCTCACGAGCTATGGGACGAGAGTTTGCTAACGTCTGTTGTATTGCTAGTCATCGTCCGCCGCGTTGTTGCTGCCCGTCGTGCTCACGCCTCTGGAATGGACTCATCAACACGGCACAATCGGAACGGTCTCTTCAGCCATGGACACTCTGCGTCCAGGACACAGCCGTTGACGCCGATAGGCGACAAAGAGGCAGCGGACATGACAGACTTCCCGGAACGGCCTGGGGCAAAAAAGACAAAACGAGGCGGATTTTGGGCAAGATTCAAATGTTGGTGAGCCGGGAAATTGGATGCATGGGAACGGTACTGGGAATCTGGACATCGGCAGCATGTGGGAGGGGCATCGGAGTTCACGACCTTTGACAATGTTCCATTTGATATTGCCGGATGATGATTATCACTCCGTCGTTTCTAGGATACTAGAAATACATGATGTTGGCAAGTGGGCTGAAACACCAGGGTCTATCCTGGATCAACTTCCTAGTAATGCGCGTGATCCTTCCAATCCTTTACTTTCGAATATGATTGGCATTGCCCAGAGCGAGAATTAATGATCGAGATCTCCTGCAAGTGTTCTGCATTGGACCCTGCCTCAACAGGATCTACGTCACTAGCGCCAGTAGTATTCGCGCCGCGCGAGCTCCATGACACAGGTTCAGGTGTCAAAATCGATGTTCACTCTTGGTTCGAGTTGTTCATTTGTGAAGATGCTCAGCGTTCCGAGTCCCGTTTTTGTATTACTGCAATAGTACAAACATCATTCTTCCGAACCACCACCTCATCCCACGCAGAGCCTCAAAGGACTACGCATTCGTCATGGCAGACGAATCCAGACGGTCGACCTCGAACTCGCACAATACCAATCGCCCTAGCCTCGATGCTCCCTCTCGACCCATTCCCCAACGCACACCATCACAGACAAGCCGCCTTGGCCATTCGCACTCACCCAGCCACAGCCATCGTCAGAGCTTCACCGACTCTCTCCGAGGCATGCCACCGTCTCCGCGTCAGAACAGACACCTATCTCTGTCACAAACGCAAATACAGGATCTGGTGAATAACCCACCAACCAGTGGTCATTCGGATCCGAATTTTGTGGGCAGAGACTGGCAGCACATCAGTGTTGGGGAGCTGTGCGATGAGGAGGATCTGAGATTTGTGGAGCTGGATACAGGTGTTGAAGATGCTACCAATGTGTGACCCCCAATCCCATGCATGATAATTGACCACAGCTGAATCTTGATGCAGCTTTTGACCGAGTCCGGCGCTCCTGTACTACTCGTCCGAGCAAATAAAACCGAAAAGTCAGCAGTTGCAACCTTCGATTACCGCGACCTGACCCAATATCTCCTGTTTGCCACAGGCCAGCTTTATCCCGACGAGGAACATCTAGTGATTTTCCAGAATCTTGCCAAGAAAGCCCAGGTGGGCCAGAAGATACCATTACGAGATGCAAAGAGCTTGGGCAATAAGGAACCATTTGTCACACTACCGCATTCTGCGGACTTGACATCCGCCGTAGAGACCTTTGGAGGTGGTGTCCATAGGATCATTGTCTTGAAGGAAGGGACGAATCATGCCGTGGGAATTTTGAGCCAATTGACATTGGTGAAGTTTCTGTGGGAGAATGGGAGAAGCTTTCCTATACTGGATCAGTTGTATCCGAGGGAAGTTAATGAGCTGGGTGTTGGGACTCAGCAACCAATATCCATCAAGTATGTCCTCCTATAATTGGTTGTATTCATTGGGCCAGAAGCTGATTCAAATCGCAGTGGAGACAAGCCGCTGAAGGAAGCCTTGATACTCATGAACAATGAGGGAGTCACATCCTTGGCAGTTGTGGACAACCAGTACAATGTTGTGGGAAATATATCGAACGCTGATGTCAAGGTGCGCGAAGTCTCCATTATATTGGAGTGCCCGCTGACAAGATGCTAGCTGCTTACGAAGTCAAGCTCTGCGCCTTTACTCGAAAATACCTGCGTACATTTTATCTCTGTCATTCTGTCTACCCGTGGCATGAATGACGGCAAAGATTCGTTCCCAGTGTTCCATATCAGTCCCCATTCTACACTTGCGCACACGGTCGCAAAGCTTGTCGCTACGGGAGCGCACAGGTGAGAACATATTATCTGTCGTGGAATGGTTTTGTGCTAATATACCCCCAGAATGTGGGTCGTGGAAACGCCATCCGCCTCCTCCGCCACAACATCCCCAGGCCCAGGTCCAACCTCACATGGCGCCCCTGTCTCCATATCACACCCGCCCGTCGCCCATCCGCCCCAGCTCACCACGACCTTTCCACAAGCCAATCCGCCGTTCCAGTCCCTCAGCGCCACACCTTCCGTCTCCGCTGCTGCATTACCGGGACAACATATGGCCGGCCCTCTTTCCGGCGTTGTCAGTTTGACAGATATACTGAACTTGTATGCGAGAGCGACGGGGTTGCATCCGACCGACCCGGAGGAAGCGAGAAGAAAGAGACGAGGCAGCAGCAGTTCGAGTCGAAGTGGCGTCAGGGGAAGCTTGGATAGTGCGCGGAGCAGTGTCGTGGACTTGAGTAGGGAAAAGCGGTGAGGTCTTTTCGTGGAGTAAGGTTGAGGCTTGGAAAAAGGCGTTTCCCCACGGCTGACATGACTCCTATAGATGAGGCGCTTGGGTGCTTTTGGTGGGTCTTCTACGGCTTGATCAGTGGATTAGGACCACGAGCTTCTATTGATTAGATTGTTGCATGCTTCGTGCATGGCTTGGGAATACTGATTCACGATAATGCTAGGTATCTCATTTTCATTCTTGGCCATCCACAACCATTTGTTCCTCTCATCTGACTCCACGCCACACAGGCATGCTGAGGTTGTCGCTATGAATGTAAGCGGACCTGGCAGGCGTCAGGAGATACTTTGGTCAGATTCAAACGTTTCACTGTTTGTAATTGTCTTCAGCATGAGCGGAATGTATCTCGGTATCACGGCGTACTTCCTGCCTGTCGCAGTCCTGAACCAAGCGTAGCTTTGTTCAATCTAAGATTGAGCGAATACATTTCGTTATCAACAACGTGCGATTGGATTAGGCATACAGACGAACCATGATTCAAGTCCATCCGGTAACAGGGCCAGTACTGACGCTAAAGCCTGTGAACGTGTAAGCACAATCCACCCGCTTTCTGCTGATGAAACCTGTGCCAGGAGCTCAGACGGGACGAATGATTCCAGGTATCAAATCGCTTCATTGGCTGCACTTCTACCAGAACTAACGAACGTGCCACAGCACGCGATGCTATACCAAACTTCGATTCAGAGAAGAACAATTATCAGGGGCGACCCACTTCTCGAGCTTTGTGCAGAAGAGGCTCAGCCGCGCATGATACTCGAGACAATTCCTTATCTTCCTTGGCCCAAGCTTGACGCCTTCATTCTCGTGACTGGACACTTTGAGTTTGTGTGAGTAGATTGACAACATTCGGGAAGCTGGGCGTTGTATGTGCTGCGGGTTGGGACTTTGGCTCCTTCCAACCAAACGCTCTTGCCGATTAAGCGACCCTTGTTGCATCTGGGAATCAGCCAATCGCCTATTTCAACAGACGGCATCCGATCACATACACGTCATGCCATAAGGTTGACCGAGTATGAACGAGAGCTCGCGAAGAATATCACCATTTTACAGTCATCTACAAAATCGATCCCGACGAAGACTTGACTACACCATCAGAGAGAATACAGATATTGAGCTTTTGAGCTACCTCCGAAGCATTCCACGGATACGACCCTGATATCCAAAATAAGAAAAGCTGCCCATCTCGCCTCTCCCGAGATGCCGCCATAGTTAACGATTATCATCACATAATGTCAGCAAAGCATATTGCTAATCCCCCACGAGACCCCCAAACAACAAACCTTGTCGCTAACCGGCTCCTGCAATCTAGCACGAGGGCCCACTGAAGCGATAGACGCGTATTCAATGATTCGTCCTAATTTTCTACGAGCGAGACAGTTATCTCCGTGACGACTAATGATACGCCAGACCAGGGATTTTATGGATTCTTCGGTGAGCCAATTCTGTATCATCACGGTAAGGGAAGGAAGTCTAGCCACACCGCAACTGCCATGTGCCAATGGTAGGGCGTCATATCGCCATCATCCAAATGATGAAACCGTCCTAGGCAACGCGACGGACCGTGGGTGCAGATGATTTGCTCTAGGGTAAATCATTGCATCCCGTCTATCTATCTCATGTCAGCCGCACTAGATAAAGACGAAACCTGAGATAGCATCGGAGATGCTGTGCTATCCTTGTATTCAGACCATAAAGAGTTCGGAACATCCCACGCTTTTCGACGATGAGATACTAGCGTATATGTCACACCTTGACTCAACCGGGTGCCTCCTTTGCTCGCTCGCTCTCACGGCTAGTTGATCGCTGCAATACCCTTTCTCTCTCATTTGGCCAGTACGCTGCTGTCGCTCAGCAATGGATGCAAGCAGAGAAAACACTGCTGTCGTGAACTGCACAGATGGCTCGGCAATGTTCGACCAGCGTTGCTGGGATTTACTTGATATCCCAGATTATCTCGGCAACGCCACAGGCTGGGTCTGGACATTTCCAAAATGTGATACCAGCTCGATGGCTTCGTACAATGGAATAGGTGATTGAGTTGGCGCCTAGGGATTTGTGAACTGTACTGATCGATGACTTCAGGGTGCTGTTTTCCGGACGAGGCCTGGTCGACGTGTTTCCTGCGCTATGCATGGAATGGTCCCGGCACAAATTGCACTGCTATCGATAACAAACAGTGTATTTGGCCATCGAATGCATGGGGGAACTGTGCGTTTGGGCAATGTCCCTAATCGCTGGCTACTTTCAACGACTGATAAGGATATAGTTAACCCCAAGCTGAGCTCCTGGGAGCTTCCCAGGGTGCGTTATGTGCTCTGGAATGTGTACCAGATCAATAACCTGTTTAACACTTACTACACTGGTGATTTCTCCAGCGGAATCGCCCACTGATTGTTGCGGTGCTGACCTTGATTTTTAGCCCTACAAAACGCCGTCAATGATGTTCAGTCAATGATCGCGGCTCTCACAACCCATATTGACCTAATCAAGAAGCCATCAACTACTCTTTTTGACATCTTGAGCGCCCTTACTATGGGGCTCGTCTTCCTTGGAGTATGGGAGCAGGTCCAAATCGCCTCATTGCAAAATTGCCAACTTACACACACGACAGGTTCCAGCAATATTCGATATCATACCCGAAATAGTCACTAAAGAACTAGCGCCAGTAGTCCAGGGCTTCACACTGGGCCTCACACAAACCCCGAGCACCATGAAAGCGCTTTGGGTACGTTGGCAAAGAGACCTACCGTCTGATCACATACTGACACTAGAGTAGCCTCAAGGAAATGCCGAGTCTCAAACGTATCAAATCGGCGAGCTGGCTCAACATCTCGCCACCATCAACAACGAATCCTCAGCAATTATCAACAATGGGCTTGGATCATTAATGACTGACCCGGCGTCTTTCATCACATTTGCCGGCCACGGCAGATTCTCGGGTGCTGTACGTATTTGTTGACGTCTTCGAAAGTTGTCGAGTTTTCTCCCCTACAGATTGCATCTTGCATCTGTCATCATTGCGAGGCAACACTGACCCACATTCATTGCAGACGCAGATTTCAGTACCGGATGATACGAACAGCATAAGTTTTGCATTGAAAACTTACTTGACGTCTTTATCAATGCAAGAAAACGGCTGGTACGCATGGGTCAACGAAACAAACGGTCGACCTCACCTGGGAGGCGGACTTTGTAACAAACACAGCAATAATATCCTAGATTGCAATTTGGATACCATATGGGCGAGCCCGCAGAGCGGTCGACGTTACTACCTTCGCCAGAAAGGCAAAAACAAGTCCACCGGCGTTGCACTGATAGACCAGATCGCTGGCTTCGGTTGGGCCGACTTGCCCACATTATTGGATGGCGCATACAATTGTACTGCATCCGTAAGTCCCCCATTTCGCCCCATCATCCCAAGCCCATGGCTCGGAATATCGAAAATGCAGGATGCGAGGTTCTGTTCAGCATGTGTCTCTTGCGAGGTAGTATCATTCTCTACGCACGAAAACCGCTAACGCTTTTTCCTCGTAGGGTAAGTGATAGAGATCCGAGAAACCTGAAAGGCGCATCGATTGATATTTTATGGCTACCAGGCAAAGCTGGGAGCTCGCTCGTGCATATTGATCCTGCAAACGGTACCATCAACATGGATTGCATATCTCAACTGCCCATATATGTAAAGAAAGGCAGTTGCCCCGAAGGGTCGTCGAGGATGCCCGACGGCTCCTGTCCGTTTGGATCTATAGTGGATAAGTACTCACCTGATGGACCATCCATTCACGGAATTCCCAGTGGTTGAATTTCCGATCAGAGGTCGAATATACGCCAGTACCCGATCTGTTTCCGTCGATTTTTCCATCACGCGGCAAGGTATACCCGAATACGGGATCTGTATCATGGCTATTTACATAGTCACCATTTCACTCCTAATTCTGCGCTCTTGGGTGCAAGGTAAGAGGCTTGTCTGCTGAGATCTCAACCTGGGTGTTCGTGGACCTAGGGGAGATAGGATCAGTGCAAGACGTCCTCGATTGTCCAAGAACTGAATGCTTTCGAGGAATCAAGGCGGCCTTCCTAGCCACCTACGGAGACCGTGAGGGCGCATTGAAATCCGCAAACACTGACACCGCCTCGACGAGATCGCTCACATTGATGCACCTCGCTGCACAAGCCCGGACAGGTTTGCGGACCGATTCATGGCGCGACGCTATCGTCCACGACCTTCTTCTGCTCCAATGCCGGCGCAGAGCGGTTGGTGGAAGACCATTCAAGTGACAGGCTGGAGGCAACTTATCGGATGGGGAAATTGGTCTATGGCGGCCTGTGTGCTACTTGTTAGTTCAGTGGTTTCTGCCTCCTATGACCTGTGATATGGGTCGTAGTGTATGATAGGATAGCTAGGTATTTGACTGAGACAATTTTGTTAGTTGTGCACATTTATTTCACAACGCGCGCTGTTTATTGATACTGTGGTCACTGAAGTAATTGCTAGAATAGCTTTTGATCCTCATTATATGGTAGGATCTGCTACGTATCAGGGATTGTTGCCCTTTGATTGATACTTCGTGATTTTTACCGAGAGGCTAGCGGGCGCCATGTGGCTGGGCTCGGGCCGAGGAGACGCGCTTAGACGTGATCTAGATTAGCCCTAATCGCTAAAGCAGGATGACGATTGTCAATGTTTCGACAAACAAGTTAGATGCCTTTAGTGTCTTTCAGACGACCTCGGATCAGTCCCAATGTCCACCCCAAACAAGAGACGTAAGACAAATAACCACAAGCCATCACCACAGACAGTACGCAGCTTAGACTTCTTTTTTGGCAAGCCCAAGGCCGAGCATGCCCCCAAGAAACAAGTCGATGGAGAGCCAATACCAGATGAGTCCAGTACATACCAGGTGCGGCCAGAAGCAGAAAACACAGAACCAGGAGCAAAGGACCTGACGGATGAAGAGTTTGCCCGCCGGCTTCAGGCAGAGTGGAACGAGAAGGAAAGTAAAGCTAGATCCGCAGGTCATGGGAGTCAAACAGACCCAGACGGAACAGCTCAAAATAACGGCGTAGAGATCATTGAAGATGAAGAGATATCTGTGGATCAGCAGAATAGTGTCGCGACCTCACAATCTCCCGCGAAGCATGAGAATGAGACGGTCCAAGCCAAGAACTCAATCGGGCTCCCAACTAAGACAGATACCTTATCACTCCAATCCGCTGCCTCAGCTGAAGACGCAGTCTCATCCACTGTTCCATTCGACGAAAATCCTCTGACATTCGACCCTTCAAAATACCTTCCAGATCTCAGGAAACATTGGGCTACAGAGGGCGGTAATGCATCGTACGGCCTCCTTACCAGGTGCTTCGTGCTGGTGAACAGTACACAAAGCCGAATAAAGATAGTTGATACGCTGGTGAATTTTCTTAGAATACTTATCGAGGGCGATCCCGAAAGCCTATTGCCGGCTGTATGGCTGGCCACGAATGCGATATCACCGCCATACATATCATTGGAGTTGGGACTGGGTGGATCAGCTATATCGAAAGCATTGAAAAAGACATGCATGTTGGACAATGCGGGACTCAAATCGTTGTACGACAAACATGGGGATGCCGGAGATGTCGCGTTTGAAGCCAAGAAACGACAGAGCTTCACTCTGCGGAAGCCGAAACCCTTGTCGATCAAGGGAGTTTTCGAAAGCCTGGTCAAGGTCGCTAATAGCAGAGGCACCGGAAGTCAAGAGTTTAAACAGCGGATCGTGGAGAGATTACTGCAAGATGCTCAAGGCGCAGAAGAGAGTAGGTATCTGGTCAGAACGTTGGCTCAGCATTTGAGGATAGGGGCTGTGAAGACTACCATGCTAATCGCTCTGTCTCGCGCCTTTCTGGTTTCGAAGCCACCTGGTGCTGACTTTTCCACCAAGTTGCAGTCAGAGCTGGCGAAGCTCAAGAAAGAAGTCTTGGCGGAAGTTTATGGAAAAGGGGAAGAGCTGGTGAAAGCATGCTTTGCCCGTCGGCCAAACTACAATGACATCGTTCCTTGCCTCCTTGAAGTTGGCATTTCCGACGAGCTTCTTGTTCGCTGTGGGCTAGCGCTACATATACCACTGCGACCTATGCTAGGAAGCATCACTCGAGATCTCGGCGAAATGCTTACAAAGCTGCAAGGTCGCGACTTCAGCTGCGAATACAAGTACGATGGCCAGCGAGCCCAAGTGCATTGTGATGAGGATGGAAAAGTGTCCATTTTCTCGCGACATTTAGAGGTCATGACAGACAAATACCCAGATCTAGTTGCGCTTGTACCACAAATACGTGGCGAAAGCGTAAGTAGCTTTATTCTCGAAGGCGAAGTCGTAGCCATCGACCAGGATACCGGAGACTTGAAAGCTTTTCAAACTCTTACCAATCGAGCGAAGAAAGACGTGGCTATTAATTCTATAAAGGTCGAAGTCTGCCTTTTCTCTTTCGATCTCATGTACCTCAACGGGGAAGAGTTGCTTGATAGACCGTTCCGAGAACGGCGAGAGCTTCTTCGTAGCTTATTCGTAGAGATTCCCCATCGTTTTACTTGGGTCAAAAATATAGATGCAACATCCGCCGACTCGGAAACAGTTCTAGAATTCTTCAAAAGCGCCACCGACATCAAATGTGAAGGCATCATGGTCAAAGTCCTCGACAATGTCCCTAATCCCGAACTCCAGATCGAAGACGGCGAAGACGACGCCGAAGCTTCCATCAAACCTCCCGAACCCGCCAAACCCACCAAATCCACCACCAAAGCCAAATCCAAGTCCAAGATCACCTCCGCCGAAAAAGCCGACGAAAAAGAAAAGGGCGCGCGCCGCAAGGCTCTCCTCTCAACCTACGAACCCGACAAACGCCTCGACTCCTGGCTCAAAGTGAAGAAAGACTACAACACCTCCGCCGACACCATCGATCTCATCCCCATCGCCGCCTGGCACGGCCAAGGCCGCAAGGCAAAATGGTGGTCGCCCATCCTCCTCGCCGTCCGCAACCCCACCACCGGCTCCCTCGAAGCCGTCACGAAATGCATCTCCGGCTTCACGGACAAATTCTACATCGCAAACAAAGAACGCTACAATGAAGACACCAGAGAGAATCTCATCGCCCGACCGAGCTACGTCGAGTACCCCTACAGTCCGGACGTCTGGTTCGAACCGCAGGAGGTGTGGGAGATGGCGTTTGCGGATATCACGAAGAGCCCGACGTACCTGGCTGCGATCGGCTTGGTGGACGAGAATCGCGGCTTGAGTATGCGGTTTCCAAGGTTTTTGCGGGTGAGGGATGATAAGGGGATTGAGGAGGCGAGCACGAGTGGGTTTTTGGCGGAGCTGTGGCGGAAGCAGGAGGCTAAGGGGGGTGGTGGGGGGATGAAGGAGGAGAGGGACGAGGATGAGGAGTAGGAGGTGTGATTTGCTCATCCTATGCACAAGGGACACTACAACTACGTTATCCGAGGGAGATATCCCTCGCTCGGCAGAATTTGAGTGAAAGTACATTCGGAAGATACCACACACAAGGCAGATGAAAAATCTATATAAGTCGAGCCCGGCACGGGTTAATGGCCATACTCCAGCTGGACTCGAGAATCTCGAATAAAAACTAACTCGGAAACAACCCCGGAAAACGGTAACTTTGTTATCACAGCTGATACAGTACCTATCACCTTTCTTTCTGGAACGTCGACCGCGCTTTCCGACAGTTTCTCCGGGGTGCCATATCTCGCGCTATTGATTGCTGGCTTCTTTCATACAGCGTGTGGATACCACTGTTCAATCTTTATTCTCCCAAGCAGACGTCGTTACTGAGGGGGGTTAGGTCGTTTGGGAGTCGTCGCTTATGAATGACTGGTGTTGGAGACTGGCTGGAGAGGATGGTGTGGAGCGGAGTGCAGGTTTAGTGGGGGTCTAGTGGGTTTGGGGAGGAGGGTGGGGTTGTAGTATGTTTGTTTGAAGTAGGAGGAGATTTTGGGAGGGTTTAGGTGGAGAGAGAGGAGAGAAGAGGGGAGAGGGGAGAGAGAAGAGAGAAGAGAGAAGAGAGAAGAGAGAAGAGAGAAGAGAGAAGAGAGAAGAGGGAAGAGGGAAGCAGATCCTTCCGCAACATGACTTACGGAACATGAGTTCTCTAGCTAACGGGGACCTACCTGTAGACGGTAATCAGGAGAACTCTGAGAAGCCATCCGAGAGATGGAAAATCGAGAGATAACACATACAATCCTTCTCGCATGGGCAACTATACCTCTCTCTACTAACACTCGTAAATCGATATTTATATACATATCCATACATCCTTCAAAACCCCACCTTACCCAGCCAACAATATCCAAAAAAATACCACTACGCACGGCCACTTACATCTCATCTCATGTACTTCTATTTCATCCACCAAACCCAAACCTGTGATTCATTGACAGTCCTAAAACCCCTCCTTAGGTAAGTGAATTTAAGACAGTGTATAGACATGTGGTTTTCCGTAGGGTTCTGTTGGGGAGTGGGGATTTATGAAGTATTGTTGGAGGAGGGGGGGGGAGGGGCTGATAAGGGGATTTGTGATGGATATTTAGGGGTGATGGATGTGTGACGTTAATGTGTTATAGGAGGTGGTTGAAGGGTAGAGGGTGTTTGGTTAGTGTTTATGAAGAGGGAGGTTAGGTTGGTTGTATACGGTTAGGTAGAGGTTTGGGGGAGAGGCATGCGTGTGGGATAGAAAGGAAGTTGAGAGGATATTCTTGGAATAAGAGGGGATTTTCGCGATTTACATCCCCACCTTGCTTTATTTTATGTTGTGTTGGAGTTGAGAATGGCATTTGCTCGGGGGTTTTCCGATCGGGGTTGTATGATTATGATCTTTTGGCTTTTGGATGCTTTTGTTGCTTTCGTTGATTATTTTGGGTGTTGGTGGTATCGCATTGGAATGGGGAGGGATAGGGGAGGGGAGGGGAGGGGGGAATAGGAGGTTTGCATAGTTTACTTTATGCAGGTAAGAGCCGGATCGGCCAGAGCTGGGGTTTCTTGATCCTTTGCTTCATACAGTATCTGCTTCTCGAATAGCTACCACAAGACTTCTTCCTTCTCATTATCGATCGGGTGTACATCATTTCTGATTTGCGAGGGTATGACTGCACACGATTCGGATGTGAAGAAACGCTTAAGATGGCTAGTATTCTCGTTTTCCGAGGGTAAATAATGGCATATTTTCACCTGGTTCGATAGTACCCCATGCGAGTGAAAAGTCGTAGAGATGCTTTGACGTAGTCTATAATCAGTTCGCCTTGAGCTCGCTGAGAGTTTAAAGGGTTAGACTGCGTCCAGTTGCTGTCAGTGTCGTCTGAAGTCACAGTTGTATACCAATACGGACCTTTTTTTTCTGATGGATAATTTCTGCCTCACGTCGACGGTCGGAGACGGTATAATGGGCATGGACTCTAGTACGTCGTCACGTATGTTGCAGCACTTTCTCATAGCCGTCATCAGCGTCCTTGCTCGTTATACGCTTACATATATGTCATCATATAGCGTGGCGCTTTAGATGACCGGCTGATATCGAAAACTCTTACACCTTCACTTAGGAGACATGTCCTGCTCGACCTGTACTTAGGGGTTAAGCGCCAACCTTATATTCGAACCCTAAGCGCAGGTATTGACGAAGGCTTGGCGTACTTTCGGAGCGTTTACGTTTTGCCGAACTTCAATGCTTTGATTGGCACATTGGCAAGCGATTCCCGTGAGATGGTAACGGTCTAGGCGCGCTCGCTCGGCCGGCGCGCCTAGCCGTCAGGGTCGGCCGTTAATTAGTCTAAAGCTAGCGGTTTAGAGTATAAAGCTATATAATATAAAACCTTATAAAATCTAGCCTTTCTTAAATAGGAAAGGTATATAAAAGCCTCTAACCTTATATATATCTTAAAATTTTTATTATTTCCCTTAAACTTTCTTTTATAATACTTCCTATTTAAAGGTAAATAACCCTTAACTATTACCTTATATTACCTTTAATTTCTTTAAACCTATTATCCTATCTAAGTTTAAAGCGCTATTTAGGGTATTATAAATAATATTTAAGGAAGCTTAAGATAGTTTAAAATAATTAAGCGTCTCCTTATATTTTTTACTTTATATTTAAATATTTTAGGATCTCTCTTTTTTTTATTATAAAAAGTATATATTTTTTATAATATTATAATTATAGATATACTTTAATTTATTTAAATATATAAGATATAATAGTAAAAGATATTAATATAATTTTTTTAAAGTATTATCCTTATTACTTTAATTATTTTAAGTATTTTAATTATATAATTTTATATATTATATAATTTAATAATATTAAATATTATAAGTAATATTTATAACTACGCGCGTATAAGAAAGAGAAAGAAAAAAGCTAAGGTTAGGTAAATTCAAAAGTTTTAAATATTCCCCTTAAAGTAGGAAGTTATAAGGGTACTACGTAATAACGTAGCTATTAAGTACTATAAACGGTATATATATATATATATATATATAACTCTCTATTCTTATTAATAGTAAGACTAATTACTACCCTCCCCTTTAAGAGGAATTCCCTCCTCTATATACTATAGGTAAAGGAGTAGTATAGTACTACTACGTACTATAGACGCTACGTTAATAGTAGTACTATATTCCTAACTAGTCCTTATAATTATCTCCCTATCTAGGCTCTTAGGCTTTAAGAGTATAAAAGGTTATAATCTATAAAAGATACTCCCTAAGTAATAGAATATACCTCTAATAAGAGCGTAATAATATAATTAACTATAAGGCCCTCTAAGCTAAGCCTTAAGGAATATATAGTTTTATTAAATTATAATAATTATAGATAATACTCCTATATATAATCCTTATATTATAATATATTCCTATTATACTTCCTATTATCCTTTATTAATTTATTATAAAAGTAGTTAGAAGTCTTAGTATTTTAAAGTAAATAGGAAGTTATTACTATTAAGGATTTATTAAGTACTTAAGGCGTATCTTCTTTATATAACTTTAATATTATTCTTCTAATTATAATATCTTTATTTTTTATTAATTATACTAAGTCCTTTTTAATTCTTATTTATATTATCGCCCCCTCCGCGCCTTACTATACCTCCTTATACTTCTAGTAGTTATTTTATAAATAATCCTTAATAATAAACTTACCCTCTACTAATTAAAGAAGACTACTACTATCTCCTCTACTTATAATAGTACTTAACCTCCTTTACTAAGCCGCTTATAGCCTATCCTTATATTATCTTATATAATATACCTTTAATATACTATATTTTAATTTAAAGAGCCGTAAATTTAATACTTCTAATTAAAGCTTCGCTTACTTTTTTAATAATATACTTTATATACGCGCCTCCCCTAGCTTTATAAGGTATAATTATTATAAAGATCTTAATATTAAATATTAATAGGAGATTCCTACCTCTACTTACTACGCTTATACGCGCCTTCTTTAGTCTTTAGATATTATAACTACTTTAGACGCTAGCTCTAACCTCCCTTAACTTACTAGATTCTAGTAAACCTTTAATAGGCTTATTTAATAGTATTATTACTACCTCTACCGCGCCTCTTCTACCCCCGCTACTACTACTACTCCTACTAGAGTAGACCCCGCCGTTATTAGCCGGATTAAAAATACCCTTAAGTGTATTCTTAATATCCTCTACTAGCGTATATATATTACTCTATCTCCCCTTTTAAAGCCTTATTAAAGTATTATTAATATAATATAAGAGCACCTCCCTCCTATTATAAAGGATAAAGAAGAGGATAATAAGGAGGATACTCCTATTACTATTAATAATAGGTCTAGGTCTAGTAGTACTACTATTATAGTATAGTAGTCTTCTATTATAGCGCCCTTAGCGCTCTAGCCGTATTAGATATCCTCTTTCTTTTTTTTCTTTTTTTTATTAATAGTAATAGAAATCTTCTTTCCCCCTTTATAATATAAACTTTATAACTTTAGGTAATTATACTTAAATCTTTTAAGTATATCTAGTATATTAATTAAGTCCCGCTTATATAACTATTAATTATAGTTATAAGATTAACCCTTCTACTTTACTAGATATTAAGGTTTATTATAAGAGATTTTATAATTAAGAATAGCTTTAACCTCCTATATATCTTTATTATTTATAAGCTCTACTTATATAGCTTTTATAATACTCTCTTTATTACCTTTATATAACTTTATTAATAAGACGTAAAAGATATTATATATATAAAAGGTATTAGGTAGTTATAACCTATACGCCTAACTATTAATATAATTAAGGACCTTAAAAGGCCCTAAATAATATTATAATAATTTTTAATTACTTATATTAATTTAATATACTTTATATTTAATAAGATATAATTATTTATATTATATTATCTTTACTTTTACTATTTATTTATATACTCCGCTTATATAGCTTATACTTAGTATAAGTATTACTCTAAACCTTCCCTTTATTTCTAAAGTAACTTAATCCTTTCTTATACTAATAGGACTTCTCCTAATAATAGCTCTAAAAGCTCTATATCTAGCTTAGGTAAATAGTTATAAAGCGCCTTATATAGAGGTAACTTAGTACTAGTATACTTTATATAATTATATATAAACTCTACTAGATAAAGTAACTCTACCTAGTTATCTTATCTCTAGGTAGAATAGTAGCGTAGATACTACTTAAGCGTACTATTCTATCTCTCTATTTAACTATCTATTTAGGGATAGAAAGTAGTACTAAGCTTTCTTTTTATATTAATATAATAATATATAGCTACCTAGAAGCTATTTATAAATATTATCCCTTAATTATTAATAATACCTTTTAACTAACTAAACTTTAAGAAGATTTTATAATATAATAGGTTAGTAATACTAATAATATTAACTATCTTTATAATAGATAAATACCTAGCTACCTTAATATAATAGTTTATAACTATTAAGATTATATTATAAACGCTACCCTTCTATTTACTTAAAGGAAGATTTATAATAAAATTTATTATAATTTCTTAAAAGGGTCTTATAAGTATTAATAATAATAATAATATATTATAAATAGTATATCTACGCGGCTTTATTAATTAGTAGGTTAAGTATTCTTATATATAATTATAAATATCTTATCCTATTAATTTCTAATAGAACTTCTACTTAATAAGCTCTTATATACGCTTCTATAAGTAGTAGCTAGTATAAGGGTTATTATAATAAAGCTTTAAGATTTCTTATTTAATTACTTTATTATTAGGTATAAAAACTACGCTACCTTTATATAGGACCTCTATCTTATATATTAATAGAGATATATTAATAGCCTTTTTATAACCTTAAGACTTTAATAATTATTTCTTATTATAAATATCCTTATCTCCCTCTTAAAGATATTAGAGTATCTCTAATATTAAGTTATACTTATTTTATACGCGCTCTATTATTAACGTAGTTATAATATGCCTTCTAAGTACTATTTAATTAATATTAAACTATCTTATAATAGGATTTAGGCTATTACCTATACTACTTTATATCCTTAAGAGCGCGTTACTCTTTCCTATTTTTAGGATATAAGGCTTTCTAAGCCCTATCTCTAACCTTTCGCGCTATTTATAGCTATAGGCCTTACTATCTTATAGACCTTTATAAATACTATATATATAATACTTATTAAAAGGAATATACCTAATATTCTTTAACTTATTTTATAATATTAGGAGATAAGTATCTTCTTTATTTATTACTAATATATAGTCTAGTCGCCTTAATAAGGCGTTAG